>ERZ809074.791-NODE-791-length-45802-cov-15.816687_pt1 | contig 45802 bp, 48 predicted proteins | sample MGYA00520795_ERZ809074 | MGnify/ENA primary metagenome ERZ809074 (study PRJEB31570, sample SAMEA3212989) | Homo sapiens | biome: human-gut; feature: human gut; material: fecal | place: Sweden | collected 2011 ...
TGCGCGCAATGGTGGAGGATGACAATTTTGCGCAGACGTGGTATGTGTTCTGGGTGCTTCCGATGGTGTTCATCCTGCTGAATCTTTTTATAACCCCGCGCTACCAGATAACGCTCCGGACAGGCCGGGTCTTGCAGGTCTACATCGTTATGAGCATCGCACTTTTATTTTTGATGTTCATGTTCAATGCGATCTTTCTGCTGATGGCAAACAGCCTTAACCGGAATGCGAGATTGCAGCAGGAAAACCAGTTTCTTTCCATGCAGCAGCAGCGCTATCAAAGCCTGAAAGCCGCCATTGAAGAAGCCCGGCAGGCGCGGCACGATATGCGCCACCAGCTGAATCAGATCTCCGCACTGGCCGAGGCAGGAGATCTGGATAACCTGAAGGCTTACCTTGCAAAAACGGTCTCCCGGATCCCGGATCTGGATATGAATTTCTGCGAAAACCGTGCAGCGGACAGTGTTGTCGGCCATTATTGCGCCCTTGCAAAGCGTGAGGGTGTTCCCTTTTGTGCCAAACTCGACTTACCACAGGTGCTTCCTGTGGACGAGATCGATCTGTGTCTGGTGCTGTCTAATCTTCTGGAAAACGCATTCGAAGCCAGCCTGCGCACCACACCCGCCCGGCGCAAGATCGGGATCACCGCGTATGTCCATGCCGAGCGGCTTCTTTTGGTCGAAGTGGAAAACGCATTTGACGGTGAAGTCAACGAAAAAAGCGGGCTCTTCCGCTCGTCCAAGCGAAAGGAAAACGGGATTGGCATCCAGTCTGTCCAGCATATTGCAGAAAAGACCGGCGGTGCAAGCACATTTACCCATCAGAATGGCATTTTCTCTGCCAAGGTCATGCTTTGTGGAGAAAAGCAGCCGCCAGAGACCGCGGACAGCACCACGGAGTTGTACGGAAAATGTGAAAAGCAATGCGGAAAGCGCGGAAACTTGCCATATAAAAAGTGGAAACTTCATTCCCCAAATGGCAACCTCCATGCTAAAAGCGGCAAGTGACATATAAAAACGCCATGATACAAAAAATGCCCACTCCCCTGAGAATCTCAGACGAGTGGGCGCTGTTTTATAAATCTCTCAGTGGTGGCAACCGCCGCCGCAGCCATGCTCACCGCGGCGATGGCCCGCTTCACGCCTGTTTTTCGCGCGGAGCCAGCAGAGAGTCGATGGTTTTCACCAGTGCTTTGCCCCGGCGGCCAAGGAGCTTGGGCAGCAGGATCCGGGCCATGGCCCAGACACCGGCAAAGTTGTACAGGATGATGCCCAGCGTGATGAGGCCGGTCCAGAGGCCGTAGAGGGGCACCTCGGCCAGCAGGACAAGAGCCTCTCCGGCCAACACTGCAAAGTTGAGCAGGACGCGGGCGGGGTGGATGCTCATGCCGATCATGCTGTGGGCGTCGATGGCGCGGAGGGTGAACACCACGCCCAGGCCCAGGAACGACGCGTAAGTCGCGCCCACAGGACCCCACCACTTGATGAAAAAGTAGTTCATGATGCAGTTGCTCACGGCACCTGCCAGCATAGTCCAGAGGCTGTGGGTGGATTTTTTGTTGACGACGTAGACGCTGTTGAGGAACTGGTTGAAGCAGCTGCAGGTGGACGCCAGTGCCAGGAACGGCACAAAGTGCCAGGCGGTGTAGTAGTTGGACTTCATGATGTGCATGACCGGGCGGCAGAGCCAGATGATGCCCGCCGCGCAGCAGAACAGCACGCTGGAATAGGTGCGGAAGATTTTTGTAAAGAACTGGGCGCGGCCTTCCTCTTCCGTCACGGCGGAGAGCTGCCAGGCGTCGTAGAAGATCAGGCCCAGGGTGGTCAGGATGGTGGGCAGGAAGTAGCCGGTGGAGAGCAGGCCGCTCCAGGCGTCGCCGCTGTGGCCGTCGATGCCGTCGCACATCTCACGGACAAAGAACAGGTCCGATGCGTTGATGACCCAGAAGCTGATCTGGGCCGGGATCATGGGCAGGGAGAAGCGGAGCATCTGCTGCCAGAGGTTCTTGTTCAGGCCCTTGAGCTCCACATAATTCCACAGCTTGCCGGTCAGGCAGAGGAAGAGGACGCTGACGAGGTCGCCGCTGATGATGGCCAGCAGGTAGCCGTTGGCACCCAGCTGGAAGCCCACCAGATAAAGGACGTAGAACATCAGAGTGGCAAAGGTGCAGAGGATGCCGTCGATGGCCACCAGCTTGTTCCACTGGCGGCTGCGCACAAACTGGGTGCAGAGGGTGCGCAGACAGCTCATGAGGATATAAAGGTAGATGAGCATACCGTACTGGGCCATATCAGGCAAAAACTGCACCACTGGCCAGAAGATCACCAACAGGCCGAAACCGGCCAGAATGGTGAGCAGGCCATTGGTGAACACCTGCTTTTCGCTGTTGCCCTTATCCAGACCGAACCGGATGATGGCGTTGGACATGCCCATGGAGACAAAGGGGATGAGCAGGTTGGCGTACTGGCTCAGGATCTTGGCCAGGCCCAGATCGGAGATCTCGGCCATGGCGTAGGTCAAAAACGGCTGGACGATCAGTGTCAGCAGCTTGGACGAAAAGCTGGAGATGGCAAAGATCAGGGTGTTGCCTGCCAGTTTGCTGTATTTATCGCTGGATTTCTGATTTTCGTTTGACATAGTTGTTATGATACTTTCTGCCCTCTATCGCAGGGCCCGCTCTTTTACGTAATTTCAAACTTATGCGTTTTGTACAGACTTGCCCGACCTGCCAAGGGCTCCCCTGATAGGGGAGCTGGCGAGCGAAGCGAGACTGAGAGGTTTATTTTAGTAATTCCCGCCGGGCTTTCCAGTCCGGCAGCAGCTTTTCCACCTCGGCCCAGAACGCCCTGCCGTGGTTGGGCTGCAAAAAGTGGCAGTACTCATGTACTACCACATAAATTTGTGCCGCGGGCGGCATGTTGTACAGCTGCAATGCAAAGGTGATCTGCCGCTTTGCCATGGCGCAGACACCCCAGCGGCTGACCATGCTCCGCACCTTGATGGTGGGCTTCTGGCCGCCCAGCACCTCGGCAAAGGCCGGGTACACGGCGTCGCTCATGGCCGTAAAATAGGCCAGCGCCACCTCTTTGGGCGGCAGAGGCGTTTCCGTCTGGCGTTCGGCGCGGACCAGCTGCCGGGCCTGCGCCTCGGCGATCCACTGGGCCTGCTCGGCCACAAAGCGGTCCGCCTGGGCCCAGTCCATCCGCAGGGGGATGCTGACGGCCACCGAGCCGTCCCGCCGGACCCGCAGGTTGAGCTTTTTCACCTTGCGGCGGGAGCACTCATACCAGATGCCGCCGGAGCACCGCAGCCGCGGTGCCGCTGTTCTGCCTGCCATGGGATCAGGCGGCGCTCTCGGCGCGCTTGCCCAGCGGCAGCTGCGCCAGCACCACGGCGGTAAAGATCAGCGCGCAGCCGATGCCCTCCCGCGCCGAGAGGCTCTGGTGCAGGATGAGCCAGCCGCCAATGGCGCTGAAGACGCTTTCCAGACACATGATGAGGCTGGCGATGGCGGGGTTCAGGTCTTTCTGGCCCAGAATTTGCAGCGTGTAGGCCACGCCGCTGGAAAAGACGCCGCAGAACACGATGGGCCAGGCGTTGGCCGCAAAATCAGCCAGGGTGGGCGTCTCAAACAGGAACGCGGCCAGGGTGCTCTCGATGGCCGTGACCAGGAACTCCAGCAGGCTCAGGCGGACACCGTCCACCAGCGGGGAGTAGTGGTCCACCGCCATGATCTGGAAGCTGAACAGCACGGCACAGCCCAGCAGCAGCCAGTCGCTGAGCTCCATGCTGCCAAAGCCGTTTTTCATGCAGAGCAGGTAGAGCCCGGCCACCGCGATGACCATGCTCACCCAGAGTCGCGCGCTGTTCCGCCGCCCCAGTGCCAGCCCGAACACCGGCACCAGCACCACATACATGGCAGTGAGGAAACCGGCCTTGGCCGTGGAGGGGTTGAGGATGATGCCCATTTGCTGGGCTGCCGAGGCAAGGAAGAGGAACGTGCCGCAGACGACGCCTGCGGTCAGCAGGGTCTTGCGGTCCTTTTTGGCCTTGGGCCAGCCGTAGGGGGCACCTGCCCGGCGGTGGAGCGCGTCAAACACATACATGGTGGGAATCAGCACCAGCACAGCCAGCCAGCTGCGCCCGGCCAGGAACGAATAGGCTCCCATGCCGGAGCCGGAGCTCTGTGCCACGAACGCGAAGCCCCAGATAAAGGAGCAGAGCATCAGCAGCAGTGAATTTTTGGTCTGTGTCGTCATCCAGCAATGCCCTCCACTTTCAGTCCGCCGTAGAGGTAATAACGGCTGGAATCGTAGGAGATGGTGATCCGGTAGCTGGCGGCCGGGTCCAGCCCGCCGATGGAGCAGCGGTAGTTCTGGCCGTCTGTCTTGATATAATAGGTGCTGCCGTCCACATACTGGGCGCCGCCATCCACCTTGCGCCAGAGGGCGATTTTATACTTCTGGGTGCCCTCGGCGGTGCCGTAGCCTGTGAGGGTGATGACGCCGTTGGGGGCCGTGAAGTAATCGGTCTGGCGGCTCCAGATGCCGTTGAAGACGATGTTCAGGCAGCTGTTGACGGCTGCCGCGGCATACTTGGCCGAGGGGTCGCCGATGCCCTCCAGGCTGAGGGGGTCGCTGGTGGGCTCTGCCCACTGGGTGGTATCTTCTTCCTGCACGGTGTCGGCCTTGCCTGTGGCCTGGTCGATCACAGCGCCCAGCGTGTCCTTACAGCTGTTCAGCGCCAGCAGGACCACCAGCACGATCACCACCGGGATGATGACGCGTTTTGCGTTTTTCATAACTTTGTATCCTCAAAACATTTCGTGAAATTTCCGTCTTTTTATCATACCGCATTTTGGGCCGCGTTACAAGAGAAAGCCCCTGTTCCGCGTGGCTTTGGGTCGGTTTTCACCAAAATTTTGCCCGGGCTCAGGCGTTTGCCCGGGCCAGGGCCTCCCGCTCGGCGGCGGCCTGCTCCGGGGCGGCGCTCCCGAACAGGGAGCCGTACCGGTAGAGCGCCCAGCCGCCAGCGCCCTGGGCACGCAGGGTCTCCACCTGCTTTGCCAGCGCGCTGCCCGTGCTCCACTGGCTGGTGCTGTCCTCATTGGCACCGCCGTCTCCGGTGCCTACCCGGTAGGCACCCAGCCCGAAATAGAGGGCCACGTTCCCGCTCCGGGGCATGGCACACCACGCGGGCACGATGTTTTCAAAGGCAAAGCGGGTGCTGCCGGATTTTAACGTATAGCCAAAGCCCCAGTAGATCTGCGGGCAGAGGTAATCCACCACGGCGTCCTCCCCCTCAGCCGTCAGCCAGCTGGTCACATCGCTGTACTGTTCGGTGAGGTCGTTGTCCGGGTTGCCCTGAGGGCTGATACCGAACCGCAGGGTGGGGTCGGCGGCTTTCACGGCGTCGTGGGCCGCCTTGACAAGGGCGGTCACGTTGGCCCGCCGCCAGCTGCCCAGATCCCCTGCCCCGCTGGCCGCAAACTGGGCAGCGTCCAGTGCCGGGTCTGTCGTCGGGTAAAAGTAATCGTCAAAGTGCACGCCGTCGATGGCGTAGTTCTGCACCAGCTCGGCTACCCCCTGCACGACATAATCCGCCGCCTCCGGGATGGCCGGGTTCAGGTAGGCACTGCCGTTGTCCGGGTTCTGCCACACCCATTCCGGGTGGGTGTTCATCAGGTTGTTTTCCGCAAGAGCGGCGGGCATGGAGGCCGAACCTTTCAGCCGGTAGGGGTTGATCCACGCTTCCACCGAGAGTCCCCGCCCATGGGCCTCGGTGAGGAGGACGTCCAGCGGGTCAAAGCCGGGGTCCTGCCCCTGCACGCCGGTGCAGAGGTGGCTCCACGGGAAAAGCTGACTGCGGTAGAGCGCGTCCCCAAAGGGCCGCACCTGTGCAATGACCGTGTTCAACCCAAGGGAGAGGCAGTTGTCCAGCAGCTGGGCCGCCCCGGCCCGGAACGCCTCTTCCGAGGAGAAATCCAGCTCTGCCCATTCGAGATAGCTGACCCAGACAGCCCGCCACTCCCCGGCCGGGAGGGCCGGATCAGGCGCTGTAGGCGCGGGGCCGGGTGCTTCGGGGGGAGTAGCTGCCGCCTGTGTGCCGCGGCGGAGGAAGAACGCCCCCGCCGCGCAGGCTGAAACACCCAGCCCCGCCAGAAAGGCCCGGCGGCCAAAGCGGCGCCGGGCGCGGCGGGCAGGCCGGCGGGGCCGTCGGCGCTGGGTCATACGGTCTCCTCCTGCTCCTTATACAGAGCCAGAGCAGCCCAGCCCCGGGCGCAGGCCAGCAGCACCCAGAGGATGTTGGTCCAGAAACTCATGGCAGACACGCCGCCGTAGACCGTCAGGAGCAGAAACAGCAGGTGGAGCGCTTCCGAGATGCCCACCAGCTGAAGCTGCCGCTGGATGGGCTTGCCGTGCTGGTATTCCACCAGCAGCAGGGCGGGCCAGGCCAGCGCCGAGCAGAGATAGCCCAGCCAGCCGTTGATCATATAGCTGAACAGGAGCAGCAGAAAGACAAGGAAATAATTCCGCTTGTCCTTGGCGGGGGCACCCTTTTCCGCCGCCAGGAACAGCGCCGCAATGGCTGCCAGACAGAACGCGATCTGTTCCAGCAGGCCGAACGTCTGCCCGGCCAGCACAAAAAATCCGTTGAGCATGGACACCGCCGCCGAGGCCAGCAGGAAAAAATACCAGGTCTTGCGGGTGAAATTCAGTTTCATAAAGTCCCTCCTGCCTGCAAAAAGGCGCAGGCTGCCTTTGAATTTGAGATTTTTCAAATATTATATCACAATTTCCGGCGGGTTGTGTTACAATAAGGAAAACTTGACCTGAAAATCACCTTGGGGAGGCGCACATGAACGCTGTTTTTTCCATGATCATCCTGATTGCCGTCATCGGGCTCATCATTTTCCTGCTCAGCCGCCGGGAGAACACCCGCCGCAGCCAGTACGGCCCCGCCGGGCTCAGCGAGTTCCGCACCGACCTGCCGCTGGACGACTGCTTTGACCGGCTGGACCAGCAAAGCGAGGACGACGTTTTCGCCTATGAGTGCCGCCGGGAGAACGACGGCGGTTTCCTGCTCCACCTCACCCTCCACCAGCCCACAAAGCAGCCGCTGGATACCCTGTACACTCTCCGGCTGGATCCCGGGCGGCAGACCGTGGTGACGCTCATTTTTATCCGGGAAGCCTTTGGCTATCAAGAGCCGCTTTTCCCGCCCGCCATGCTGGACGAGTTCCTGCTGCAGAAGCTGGAAGCGCACCGCACCAAATAAAAAACGGAAAAACGCTTTTCATTTTTGCGTTTTTTTGTTATACTATCCGTTGTGGCAGTGCGCAGGCATTGCCGCAGCCGTAAGGGCCATTAGCTTAACGGTTAAAGCACGCGGCTCATAACCGCAGGAGTGGGGGTTCGAATCCCTCATGGCCCATCTAAAAAAGACACCCACTCGGGTGTCTTTTTTTATGGCGTCAGGACTGGAGCAATTCTTTTAGCTCCTCCGGGGTGTTCACGTTGCACACCACGGCATCGGGCAGGGATGTCCCCTCCAGGGAGATGGCCTGCCCGCCGACGGACTGGAACAGCCGCCCAACGCGGTGTTCCCCGGCGGCGAGGGCCGCCTGAATGGCCGGGAGGCACTGTTTGGTGTAGACGCCGCAGAGCGGGTGGAGGCGGCCAGCGCGGTCCCGCAGGGCCCAGGCGGGCCAGCTCTGGTCTGCAAAGCTGGCCAGAAACTCGGCTGCGGCCCGGTCAAAACAGGGCATATCACAGGCGGCGACCACAAGGCCGTCGCTCTGGCAGGCGGAAAGCGCTGCTGCCAGCCCGGCCAGCGGGCCCATGCCGGGCCGCGCGTCCGGCACCGGGGCAAAGCCAGTGCCCGCGGCCAGCTCCGGGGTGTTGGTGCTGAGCAGCTTTTCGTCAAAGCCCGCAAAGGCGGCGCGGAGCCCGTCCAGAATGAGGGCCCCGCTGCCATTGGGCAGCAGGGCTTTGGGGCTGCCGCCCATCCGGCGGTTCTGCCCGCCTGCAAGGATCAGCGCCCCCAGTGTGATGTGGCTCATGCCATGACCTCCCAGTGTCGTGTTTTTGTCGTTGGATGGTTTTTGTGGTTGCTTTTTGAAGCAACATGCTATATTATATAATATGTTATGTACCGCAAAAGTGCAAGCCTCTCCGTCCATTTTCCGCGTGCCGCTTCTTGATCTCTTGCAGGCCGCGCGCTGGCGCTCATTCTATGATACTGAATATAACGGGTAAAAAGGAGAATATACCATGATCGGAACCATTGCCAACGCCAGCACGATTCTGGTGGGCAGCATCATCGGCAGCACCCTGCGCAAAGGCTTTGACGAAAAATATAAGAACATCATGATGGATTCCATGGGCCTGGCTGCCACGGCGCTGGGCATCAACTCCATCGTGCAGGCCATGCCTGACTCCAAATACCATGTGCTGTTTATCGTCAGTCTGGCGCTGGGCGGCATCATCGGCACGGCCCTCTCGCTGGACACCCTGTTTGACCGGGCGGTGTCCAAAATTTCCAAGGGCTCTAATCTGGCGCAGGGGCTTTCCACGGCCATCCTGCTCTACTGCGCGGGCACCCTGTCCATCCTGGGCCCCATCCAGAGCGCGCTGCAGGGGGATAACACCTATCTGTTTACCAATGCGATTCTGGACGGTATCACGTCCATTGTGCTCTCTTCCACATTCGGGATCGGCATTGCGCTGGCGGCCATCATCCTGTTCTGCTGGCAGGGTGCCATCTACCTGCTGGCGGGCCTTATTGCTCCGTTCATCACCGATACGCTGATGACGGAGATCAGTCTGGTGGGCGGCGTGCTGATCTTTGCCTCCGGCCTGGGCATCCTGGGCATCAAGAAGATCAAGACCCTCAACCTGCTGCCGGCTCTGCTCATTCCGCCCGTTGCCGTCACCATCCTGTCTCATTTTGGGGTCTGAAAACGCCTTATTATAACATCTCTGCGATTACGGGCAGCGCTTTCCAAAAGCGCTGCCCGTTTTTTGATTTCCCATTATCCTCGGCTGGATATAACATATCTTGTTCTTGATTGTGCTGTTATGATGTGCCTGGGCAAAAATTGTCTACATGCACAAAATATGCACAAATTGGCCGAATTTACTTTGTATGACTCTCTGATTCCGGCTGCTTTGACACAAAAATGTGAATAAAGTGTTGATATTCGAAAGATGACTTGTTATAATACATGATATGAAAACGAAAAGGCAAAAGCGAGGCAGGACAGGGTGGAGCGCGCCCTGCCTGCCCGCGCTTTTGCAACGGAGGATTTCAGAAGAGAAAGGATCTGTTCACGATGTATGATTTCGACAAAGTGGTAGACCGCCGCGGTACCAGCAGCATTAAGTGGAATTTCCAGAACAGCTTTGGCCAGCAGAGCGGCCTGCTGCCCTACTGGATCGCGGATACCGATTTTGCAACGGCTCCGGAAGTGGTGCAGGCACTCCAGAATCGCTGCGACCACCCCGTGATCGGCTATTCCAAACCGCTGCCCGGCGTTTACACCGCCATCCAGGGCTGGTGGGACCGCCGCCACGGCTGGAAGCCCGAGACCGACTGGATGCTGCTGAGCTACGGCGTGGTCACCGGCATTTACTTCACGCTGGACACCGTGGTGCCCAAGGGCGAGAAAGTCCTGACCTTTACCCCGGTGTACGACCCGTTCTTTGCAGCCATCAAGAACAGCGGCCACACTCTGGTGGACTGCCCGCTGGACCACAAGGACAACTACTACACCATCAACTGGGAGCTGCTGGAGAAAGAGCTGGCAGACGGCGTCAAGGCTGTGGTCTTCTGCAACCCCCACAACCCCATCGGCCGTGTCTGGACCGAGGAAGAGATGGAAAAGCTGGTGGAGCTGTGCGTCAAGTACAACGTCTACCTGCTGAGCGATGAGATCCACTGTGATTTCGGCTTCACCCGTCCCTGCACCACCGCGGGCAAGTTTCCCCAGATCTACGACAAGCTGGTGGTCTACACCGCCATCAGCAAGACGTTCAACATGGCCGGTCTGGGTTCCTCCTGCATGATCATCCCCAATGCAGAGCTCAAGCAGAAGATCAAGGACGCTTACGACAGCCGCTGGATGTTCGGCCCCTCCGACCTGGCGTTCACCGCCATGGAAGCCGCTTACACCTACGGCGACCAGTGGGTGGACGAGCAGTGCGAGTACCTCAAGGGCAGCGCTGAGATCGTCCGCAAGTTTGTGGAAGAAAAGATGCCAAAGGTCAAGGTCACCACCCACGAGGGCACGTTCCTGATGTGGCTGGATATGACCTGCTTTGGCAAGACCAGCGATGAGCTGACCGAGATCTTCGCCAAGGAGTATGGCCTGGCCATTGGCAACGGTGCACACTACGGCAAGCAGGCCGAGGGCTATATGCGCCTGAACATCGGCTGCGCCCGCGGCATCCTGCAGAAAGGCCTGGATCAGATGGCCAAGATGTACGCGGATTACATCAACAAGTAAGGTTTTGTTCTTCTAGCCGCGGGCCTGCTCCCCGGGCTTTTTGAAACGGCTGCCCCACACAGCCGCTTGTCCGCCACACACCCATAAAAGGAGGAAAATCTCCTGAGCAACACTCCCGGGGCCAGCCCTGCCGCTTTACGCCGGAACAGCGGGGCCAGCTGATACGCTACGGCCTGGAAGAATCTTTCATTGACCAACTGGAGGCGACAATATGACGGAACTGGAACGCAAGATCAAGGCGAAGATCCCCGGCCCGGACACGGGCATCGAGGTGCGCCATACTATATGCGATATCTGCTCTCCCGGGATGCACTGCGGCATCAATGCCTACATCAAGGATGGCAAGGTTATCAAGATCGAGGGCATCGATGGCCACCCCTCCAACGATGGCCGCCTGTGCACCAAGGGCCTGTCCAACCGCCAGTACATCTACCGGGAGGATCGTGTCCTCACCCCTCTCAAGCGGGTGGGCAAGCGCGGCGAGGGCAAGTTTGAACCCATCACCTGGGACGAGGCTTACGCCGAGATCGCCAAGGGGCTGAATGCCGCCAAGGCAAAGTACGGCGCGGAGAGCGTGGCGTTCTACTCCGGCTACTCCAAGTGGTACCGCCAGATGCTCCGCCGCCTGGCCTACGCTTTCGGCAGCCCCAACTACGGCTGTGAGTCCAGCGCCTGCTACACCGCTGCCTTTATGGCCTGGAAAGTGGCAGCTGGTGAGCAGGGGAGGCCGGATATGGCCAACAGCGACCTGTTCCTGGGCTGGGCATTCAATCCGTTCTACTCCTCTTACATGAAGGCCCGCCGTGCCATGGCTCTGAAAGAAAAGGGCCTGAAGTTCCTCATCGTGGACACCCGCCGCACCCCCGCCAGCGAGAAGCTGGCCGACCTGTTCCTCCAGCCCCGCACCGGCACCGACGGCGCTCTGGCCCACGCCATTGCCAACGTGCTGATCCAGAACGGCTGGATCGACAAGCCCTACATCGACAAATACATCTACGGCTTCGACGAGTACGCGGAGTATGTCAGCCAGTTCAACGAGAGCAACATTGAGCAGCTGACCGATGTGCCCTACAGCCAGGTGGTGGAGGCCGCCAAGCTCATCCACGAGAACAAGCGGATCAGCTGCAACGAGTCCTCGGCCCCCCTGTGCCATCACCGCAACGGCCTGCAGAACTACCGCGCCGTCATGGCACTGCTCGCCATTACCGGCAACTTTGACCGCAAGGGCGGCCAGCTGCTCAGCCCCCACAGCTATATGCACGTTGGTTGCGGCTGGGAAGCCCATGAGCACCAGTACCTGTACGAGACCCGCCCGAAGAACGTCAAGGATCCCGTGGGCGCGCCCCGCTTCCCGCTGTGGAACTATTTGGAGGGCGAGATGCAGGCCATGGACATGCCCCGCCAGATCCTGGAGGGCACGCCCTACCCGCTCCGCGCTGTCTTTGCGCTGGGCATGAACGCCCGCATGTTCCCCAACTCCGGCCGGATGTTCAAAGCCCTGGAGAGCCTGGACTTCTTTGTGGATACCGACCTGTTCATGACCGATGCCGCCAAGTACGCCGACATCGTGCTGCCCGCCTGCTCCAGCTTTGAGCGCGGAGAGTTCAAACCCTACCCCGGCGGCACGGCCTGGTACACCAGCCCGGCCATCCAGCCCCTGGGCCAGGCCAAGAGCGACACCGACATCATCACCGAGCTGGCCCGCTACATGGACCTGCCCGATGAGCAGCTGAAAGAGGGCTATGAGTCCTTTGTCCAGAAGTACATTCTGGATGACCTGGGCTTTACCGTGGAGCAGCTCAAGAAAGCGGACCTGCCCATCCCGGTGTGTAAACCCGAGCCCCATGTGGACGATCAGGAGCTGGACAAGGGTTTGAAGACCCCCACCGGCAAGTTTGAGCTCAAGAGCGCCATCATGGAGAACCACCCCGAGTGGGGCCTGGACGCTCTGCCCACCTATAAGGACCCGCTGGACGGTGCTGACCCCGAGAAATATCCGTTCATGTTCACCTCCGGCAGCCGCATCCCCAACGCCATCCACTCCCGCCTGCACGGCGTGCCTGCCAACCGCAGCCTCCGCCCCGTGCCCACGGCGGATATGAACAACGAGGACTGCGAGGCGCTGGGCGTCAAGGACGGCGACCGCGTCACCATTTCCACCCTGCGTGGCAGCGTCACGGTGAACGTGCACCCCACCCACACCGTGCCAGAGGGCCTGGTCAACCTGTACCACGGTTACTCTGAGGCGGATGCCAACAGCCTGCTGGACGAGAACCATCTGGACCCGTACTCGGGCTTCCCGGCTTACCGCTCTACCCGCTGCGCGGTCAAAAAGGAGGGCTGAGCCCCATGAAGAAATATCTGTTTTTTGATTCGGCCAAGTGCTCGGCCTGCGGTGCCTGCGCCCTGGCCTGCATCGACCAGAACGATGTGGATGTGGCCGGCGGCCAGCAGCCGTTCCGCCACACCTTTACCCTGGAGAACAAACAGGGCGACCTGAGCTTCCACTCCGTGTCCTGTATGCACTGCGCCGACGCGCCCTGCGTGACGGGCTGCCCCCGCGGCTGCCTGACCAAGGACGCCGAGACCGGCTTTACCCTGTACGATACCACCAACTGCATCGGCTGCCGCGCCTGCGCCAGGGCCTGCCCTTACGGCGTGCCCAGCTTTGGCCCGGACGGCAAGATGCGCAAGTGCGACGCCTGCATCGAGCGCCAGCGCGTCGGGATGCTGCCTGCCTGCGTCAAGGTCTGCCCCACGGGCGCTCTGGTGCTGCTGACCGAAGACGAGTTCAAGGCCCGTCAGGCAGCGGAGTAACCTTTAAAATCACAGTTTTTGAAAGCGCGGTGCAAAACAAGTTGCACTGCGCTTTTTTCTGTGCTAAACTGAACCTGTGCGGAAATGCGATCGTTGGAAATGGGAAAATAGCTTTTAAAAGCTTAGAATAGGAAAAAGAAAATTTTATGGCCAATCAATATCGAGTCAAAACCGGCGTCAAGCTGTATACGCAGGTGCTGGAGCAGGTCAAAAGCATGATCGCGCAGGGCGTGTACAAAAAAGGGGACCTTCTCCCCAGCGAGAAAGAGCTCATTGAGATGATGGGGGTCAGCCGCATCACGGTGCGCAAGGCCCTGCAGATCCTCAGCGAGGCAGGTGTCATCGAGACCCGCAAGGGCAAGGGCAGCTTTGTGGCAGTGGATGCCAGTGAGCTGGCCCCCGCCAGCATGGACCTGAAAAAGTACTGTGAATCGTTTGTTCAGGCTACCCGGGCCCGGCTGCTGCTGGAACCCGCCATTGCCCGGCAGGCCGCCCAGACCGCCACCCCGGAGGAACTGGAACAGCTGCGCAAGAATGTCCACACGGCCCTGCCGATGGATCGTTTCCACGATGTGTTGGTGGAAATGGTGCATAACCCGCTGGTGGCGGACTGGATCCAGCAGAGCCACCGGCTGGAAACGGACCCCACCCTCTCGGCCCTCATCCCGCCGGCCCGGCAGCGGAGCATGTCCCCGCAGCTGGAGGCACAGCACCAGAAAATTTATGAGGCGATCCGGGACCACAAGAGCGAGCACGCCTATTTCTACATGAAAGAGCACCTCGAATTCGTGTTGGAGAGCTATCAGGAATATTTCGCCATGTTTTATTGAGCAGCGTATCAAAAAGGCAGTGCCACCCGGCACTGCCTTTTTGCGTGCTTATTTCTGGAACGCGTCGTCGGCCTTGAAATGCTTTTCAAACGCCACAAACACGGCCTCCCGGGCTTCTTTTTCAAAGGCGAGGTAGCGGTCCAGAAGTTCTTCGCCCTGAGGGGTCAGGGTGCTGCCCACCCGTTTGGTGCCGCCCTTCTGGGTGTCCAGCAGGGGGATGCCAAGGTCGGCCTCAGCGCTCTTGAGCAGCCGCCACGCCTTGGAGTAGGAGAGCCCCATCTGGGCGCAGGCGGCCCGCAGGGAGCTGCCCTGCCGCACCAGCATCATAATGGAGACGATGCCCTTGCCGAAATGTGGACTTGTATTATAAATTTGCAGCTTCATCATAACATGCTGCGGGCCCCGGACCGTGCTTCCCGGGCGTTCCTGCGTCATCAGAACAGAGACACTTCCTTTCGATTTTTCCTGTATTTTCATCTCTTTTCACAAAGATATTATACCATTATTGTTTCTTTGACACAATGGTTGATTTTTACGGGGATTTCCATTATACTCTATAAAGAACATAACAAGCGAGGGTTCGCGCGAAAGGGAGCGTGTTTTTATGAAGCTGATGCGTACGGAGGATGCCATTGGGCAGGTGCTCTGCCACGATATCACCCAGATCATTCCGGGGGTCAAGAAAGGCCCGGTTTTCCAAAAAGGCCATATCATTGCCCCGGAGGACGTGCCTGTCCTGCTGAGCGTGGGCAAGGAGCATGTCTACATCTGGGAAAAAGATGACACCCGCTTCCATGAGAACGAGGCCGCGCGGATCCTGTGCGAGATGAGCCGGAACGACTACATGGACGCCAGCGAGCCCAGCGAGGGCAAAATTGAGCTGACGGCACAGGTGGACGGCCTGTTTACGCTGGACCGCCAGCGGCTCTACGCCGTGAACAGCCTGGGCGAAATGATGATCGCCACCCGGCACGCCGGCCCCGTGAAAAAGGGCGACAAGCTGGCCGGAATGCGGGTCATCCCGCTGGTCATTGAGAAGGAGAAGATGGCCGAGGCCCGCAAGACGGCGGGCAATACCCCGCTGCTTACCCTGACCCCCTACCGCGCCCTGAAAGTGGGCCTCGTCACCACGGGCAGTGAGGTGTACTATGGCCGCATTCAGGACCAGTTCACCCCGGTCATCCAGGCAAAGCTGGCCGAGTATGGGGCCGAAGTGACCCACCACGTTCTCCTGCCGGATGATCACGCGGCTGTGACCGAGAAGATCAAAGAATTTCTGGCCGACGGCGTGGACATGGTGCTCTGCACCGGCGGCATGAGCGTGGACCCTGACGACAAGACCCCGCTGGCCATCAAAAATGCAGGCGTGAACGTGGTCACTTATGGTGCCCCGGTGCTGCCCGGTGCCATGTTCCTGCTCAGTTATACGGACGATGGCCGCCCGGTCTGCGGCCTGCCCGGCTGTGTGATGTACGCCAAGCGGACGATTTTTGATTTGGTGCTGCCCTACCTGGCAGCCGGTGTGCCGGTGACCAGGGAGCAGATCGCCGCTTATGGCGAGGGCGGCCTCTGCCTGAACTGCAAGGTCTGCACCTGGCCCAACTGCGGTTTCGGAAAAGGAGTTTAAACGGAATGGACAATCATTTTACCCATGTGGACGCTGCGGGCAATGCCCGGATGGTGGATGTGGGCGAAAAAGCCGTCACCCACCGCACGGCAGTGGCCGTGGGCCGCGTCACCATGAGCCCGGAGTGCTTTGCGGCCGTGGCCGAGGGCCGCGCCAAAAAGGGCGATGTGCTGGGCGTGGCGCAGGTGGCTGGCATCATGGCCACCAAGCGCACCAGCGACCTGATCCCCCTCTGCCACACCCTGCTGCTGACCAAGAGCGCCGTGGAATTTACCCTCCACCCGGAGGAGCACAGCATCGAGGCGGAGTGCACCGTCCGGTGCGAGGGCCAGACCGGCGTGGAGATGGAGGCCCTGACCGGCGTTTCGGTGGCCCTGCTGACGGTCTACGATATGTGCAAGGCCATTGACAAGCGGATGACGCTGGGCGAGATCCATCTGGTGGAAAAGCACGGCGGCAAGAGCGGCGATTTTTATTTTGAGGAGCAAGAGCATTGAAAGACCATTTCGGGCGGAACATCAATTACCTGCGCCTGTCCATCACCGACCGCTGCAACCTGCGCTGCAAATATTGTATGCCCCACGGGGTGGAGTTCACGCCCCACGAGCAGATCTTGACCTACGAAGAATTCCTGCGCGTTGCGCGGGCGGCGGTGCATCTGGGCATTCCCCGCTTCAAGATCACGGGCGGGGAGCCGCTGGTGCGCAAGGGGGTCACGGACTTTATCGCGGCCCTCAAGCGGCTGCCCGGCGTGGAGGAAGTGACCCTGACCACCAACGGTGTCCGGCTGGCGGAGCTGGTCCCGGCGCTGAAAGCCGCGGGCGTGGACGGCGTGAACATCAGCCTGGACGCCGCCGACCCGGAAACGTTCCAAGCCATCACGGGCTTTGACCAGCTCGGGAACGTGCTGGCCGGGCTGGACGCCAGTCTGGCGGCGGGGCTCCGCACCAAAATCAACTTTGTGCTGCTGGCAGGCTGCGAGGGCCGGGTGCTCCCGGTGGCAAAGCTGGCTCAGAGCCGCCCGGTGGATGTGCGGTTCATCGAGGTCATGCCCATCGGCGCGGGGGCGGAGAGCCGCGGTCTTGCCCCGGCGGAGGCCCGCAAACTGCTGCTGGCCCAGTGGCCCGATCTGCACCCGGTGGACGAGCACCGGGGCAACGGCCCGGCCCACTACGACGCCAGCGCCCGGCTGCTGGGCCGCATCGGCTGGATCGAGGCCGTGAGCCACGCGTTCTGCGCCAGCTGCAACCGGGCGCGGGTGACCAGCACCGGCCTGCTCAAGCCCTGCCTGTGCTACGGCGAGGGCACCGATCTGCGGGCCCTGCTCCGCGGCGGGGCCGGTGACGCGGCTTTGGAACAGGCCATGGCGGCCACCATCTACGAAAAACCCCGGTCCCACTGCTTTGGCAGGGGTCCGATCACGGAACAGCACGTCATGGCGGCCATTGGCGGCTGAAAATAGGAAAACATCGAGGATTTTATACTTATGGGAATCATCCAAGCAATTTGCATTTCCGAAGTCCGGGGCGTGCAGAAGCACGCCATCCCGGAAGCCGACCTGACCCCGGAGTGGGGCATTGTGGGCGACGCCCACGGCGGCAACTGGCACCGGCAGGTCAGCCTGCTGGGGCTGGAAAAAATCGAAGCGTTCCGCGCCAAGGGGGCCGATGTGGCTTATGGCGCGTTTGGCGAAAATCTGGTGGTGGACGGGTTCGATTTCCGCACCCTGCCCGTGGGCAGCCTGCTGGCGGTGGGCGATGTCCTGCTCCAGATGACCCAGATCGGCAAGGAGTGCCACAACCACTGCGCCATCTACAAGGCCGTGGGCGACTGTATCATGCCCCGGGAGGGCGTGTTTGCCAAGGTGCTCCACGGCGGCCACATCAAGGTGGGCGACGAGATGAAGCTCATCCCCCGCGCCGAGCCCCTGCCCTGGCAGGCAGCGGTCATCACCCTGAGCGATAAGGGCGCCCGGGGCGAGCGGGAGGACAAGAGCGGCCCCGCCATCGTCCAGCGGCTGGAAGCCGAGGGCTACGAGGTGGTGGAGCAGATCCTGCTGGCGGACGACGCCGCGGCCCTGAAGACCACCCTGACGCGCCTGGCCGACCAGCGTCAGCTCGATTTGATCCTGACCACCGGCGGCACCGGCTTTGGCCCCCGGGATGTGACCCCCGAGGCCACCATGGCCGTGGCCACCCGCCTGGCCCCCGGCATTGCCGAGGCCATCCGGGCTGCTTCGCTGGCCATCACCCTCCGCGCGATGCTCTCCCGCGCGGTGTCGGTCATCCGGGGGAAGACGCTGATCGTCAACCTGCCCGGCAGCCCGAAAGCAGTATGCGAAAGCATGGATGTGTTTCTGCCGCAGATGCCCCACGCGCTGGGGCTCCTGCGCGGAGAAGTGCGTGACTGCGCGCGCTGATCGATGCCTTTACATTTTCTGGAGGTTTGGAACAACATGAAACGTCGTGCCCTGATCCTGGGCTCTCTGGCCCTGTCCGCTTCCCTGCTGCTGAGTGCCTGCGGCGGCTCCGCTGCTTCCTCTCAGGCCGCTTCCGCCTCTTCCGAGGCCGTGGCTTCCTCTGCCGCTGCTTCTTCCGAGGCTTCCGGCGAGAGCGTCCAGCTGACCGTCTTTGCCGCTGCTTCCCTGACGGAGACCCTGAACGAGATCTCTGAGCAGTATAAGACCGTGGCCCCCAATGTGGAGCTGGTCTTCAACTTTGATTCCTCCGGCACCCTGAAGACCCAGATCGAGGAGGGCGCGGACTGCGATCTGTTCCTCTCTGCCGCTCAGAAGCAGATGAACGCCCTGCAGGATGAGGATCTCATCAACACCGACACCCGCGTTGATCTGCTGGAGAACAAGGTCGTTCTGGCGGTTCCCGAGGGAAACCCTGCCGACATCCAGAGCTTTGAGGACATCGGCACCGATCCGTGCAAACTGATCGCTCTGGGCAACGAGGACGTGCCCGTGGGCAGCTACTCTGTTGAGATCCTGACCAACCTGGGCATCCTGGACGAGCTGGAGAGCGGCAACAAGATCACCTATGGCTCCAACGTCAAGGAAGTCACCACCCAGGTCAAGGAAGCTGCTGCCGACTGCGGCATCGTCTACGCCACCGACGCGTTCTCTGCCGGTCTGGAAACGGTGGACCAGGCTACCGCTGAGGAGTGCAGCCCGGTCATCTACCCCGCTGCGCTGACCGCTTCCACCGAGCACGCCGATGAGGCACAGGCTTTCCTGGACTACCTCACCACCGACGATGCCGCGGCCATCTTTGCGAGTGTTGGCTTTGCCATGGTGAAATAATGGACTGGTATCCGCTTTATAACTCGCTGCGCATTGCGGCCATTGCCTGCGTGGCGGTGTTCTTTACGGGCATTTTTGCCGCGTACTATGTAGCCAAACTGCCCCGGCTGGTCAAGGGCCTGCTGGACGTGGTGCTCACCCTGCCCATGGTGCTGCCGCCCACGGTCGTGGGGTACTTCCTGCTGCTGCTTTTCGGTGTCAAACGGCCATTTGGCATTTTCCTTGCCCGGTTTGGCATCAAGGTGCCCATGACCTGGTGGTCGGCGGTGTTTGCAGCGGCGGTGGTGTCGTTCCCGCTGATGTACCGCACGGCCCGCGGCGCGTTTGAAGCCTTTGACGAGGACCTGGCCGACGCTGGCCGGACGCTGGGCCTCTCCAATCTCTACATTTTCTGGCGGGTGCGGATGCCCGTCTGCCGCCAGGGCATTCTGGCCGGTACGGTGCTCACCTTTGCCCGCGCGCTGGGTGAGTACGGTGCCACCAGCATGATCGCCGGTTACACCCCGGGCAGGACGGCCACCATCTCCACCACGGTCTACCAGCTCTGGCGCACCGACAACGAGGCGCTGGCGTGCCGCTGGGTGCTGGTCAACCTGGCCATCTCGGCGGTGGTGCTGCTGGCCGTGAACATGCTGGAACAGAAGCAGAAAGGGAAAACGCGATGAGTCTTTTGGTGGATATTGAAAAGGACTATGGCGGGTTCCATCTCTGCTCCCGGTTTGAGACCAATGGCGGCATTACCGGCCTGCTGGGCGCTTCTGGCTGCGGCAAAAGCCAGACGCTGCGCTGCATTGCGGGCGTCCAGACACCGGATCAAGGCCGCATCGTGCTGGACGGCGTGACCCTCTACGACAGCGAGCAGCACATCAACCTCACCCCGCAGCAGCGGGGCGTGGGGTATCTGTTCCAGAGCTACGCGCTCTTCCCGAACATGACGGTGCGGGCCAACATTTTAACGGGCCTGCGCCGGGAGAAAGACGCCGCCAAAAAGCAGGCCGCCTTTGAGCACGCCATCCATCTGCTCAAGCTGGAGGGGCTGGAAGACCGCCGCCCGGCCCAGCTTTCGGGCGGGCAGGCCCAGCGCGTGGCGCTGGCCCGGATGCTGGTCTCCCGGCCCAAGGCCTTGCTGCTGGACGAGCCGTTCTCGGCCATCGACAGCCACCTGCGGGATCAGCTGCAGGTGGACCTGCTGGCCCTGCTGGCGGATTTCCCCGGCGATATGGTCATCGTGACCCACAGCCGGGACGAAGCCTACCACATGTGCGGGCAGATCGCCGTGATGGACGCCGGGCGGGTGCTGGCCCACGGCCCCACCAAGCAGGTGTTTGCCGACCCCCGCACCGTGCAGGGCGGCCGCCTGACGGGCTGCAAGAACATCTTCCCGGCCCGCAAGGTGGATGACCACACCCTCTTTGTGCCGGACTGGGGCGTCGATCTCCACCCGGCCCGGATGGTCGAGGACGGACTGGTGGCCATGGGCGTCCGCGCTCATTCCTTCCGCCCGGAAGAGGTGCGGAACCCGCTTGCCGTCCACTGCGTGGGCAAGATGGAAGAGCCCTTTGAGTGGATCATCCGGATGCGCGCCGAGGGTCAGACCGCCGGAAGCCCGGATCTCTGGTGGCGTGTCTCGAAAGAGATCGTCCCCGAAACCATGCCCACCCGGCTGGGCGTGGCCCCGGAACAGGTGCTTTTGTTCTACGAATAAGACGAATTTTCAACAGGATTCCCATTTGTTGTGAGAGGAGCCGTCAACATGCCGCAGAAAAAGCGGGGCCAGACCCCGGTGGAAGAGGCCGTGGCGCAGATTTTGAACGCGCTGGATGTGCCAGAGAAAACCGAGGAGATCCCGCTGCTGCAGGCGTTGGGCCGGGTGGCGGCGGGGGATGTCTGTGCCCGGGTGGCACAGCCCCCTTTTGACCGCTCGGCGCTGGACGGCTATGCCCTGCGGGCGGCGGACATTGCCGCCGCAGGTCCGGAAACGCCCGTTATCCTGCCCGTCAGCCGGTATCTCTGTGCCGGCAGCGACCCTGGCGGGCCGCTGGCCCCGGGCACGGCTGCCCGCATCATGACGGGGGCCCCGGTCCCCGCCGGAGCGGACTGCGTGCTGCGGCAGGAGGATACCGAGAGCGATGGCCAGACCGTGACGTTCCATGCTCCTGTGGAAGCCCGGGCCAACGTCTGCTTTGCGGGGGAGGACATCGCCCCGGGGAAATGCCTGGTCCCGGCGGGCACCCGGCTGGACGAAGTCTCCCTCGGCCTGCTGGCCGGGCAGGGCGTGCAGACAGTGACCGTTTGCGCCAAGCCCCGCGCGGCCCTCATGCCCACGGGAGACGAGCTCTGCAGTCCGGAAACCCCGCTCCGCCCCGGCAAGATCTACGATTCCAACGGCCCCATGCTGGCGGCCCGGATGCTCCGCCTCGGTGCCGAGCCCACCCTGCTGGCGGCAGGCCCGGATGACCCCGCCGCACTGACCGGAAAGCTGGCCCGGCTGCTGGCGGAGTACCCGCTGGTCATCACCACGGGCGGCGTGTCCGTCGGCGACCGGGACTATCTGCCCCAGGCCGCCGAAGAGGCCGGTGCAAAGCTGCTGTTTTACGGCATCGACGCAAAGCCCGGCACCCCGGCGCTGGCGGCGGGGAAAGACGGGCATGTCCTGCTCTGCCTCTCCGGCAACCCCTTTGCCAGCTTTGCGACGTTTGAGCTGCTGGCCCGGCCCGCACTGGCCAAATTGCAGGGGGCAGACCCCGCCCCCGTGCGGGTGAGAGCCGCCCTTGCCAATGGCTTTGGCAAGCCATCGCCCCTGCGCCGCTTTGTGCGGGCCACGCTGATGGGCGGTGTGGTCACTCTGCCCAAGGGTGGGCACTTCTCGGGCGGCATCGGGGCGCTGGCGGGCTGCAACTGCCTGGTGGATGTCCCGGCGGGCAGCCGGGCCCTGAATGCCGGAGACGAAGTGGAGGTGATCCTGCTGTGAGCGCGCGAAAGCCCTTTGTAGCTGCCATCAGCGGCATCAAGAACAGCGGCAAGACCACGTTCCTGGAGCATCTGGTGCCCGTTCTGCGGGCACGGGGGCTGCGGGTGGCCGTCATCAAGCACGACGGGCATGATTTTACCCCGGACGTGCCCGGCACCGACAGCTTCCGGATGCGGCAGGCCGGGGCCGACGGTGTGGCCGTCTACAGCGGCCATCAGTGGATGGTGGTCCGCCCCCAGCCCGGCAGTCTGGAAGCTCTCATCGGCCTGTTTGCGGACTGTGACCTCGTTTTGCTGGAGGGACAGAAAGCGTCGCCCTACCCCAAGATCGAGCTGGTGCGGGGCGCGGTGAGCCATGAGAGCGTCTGTGCCCCGGAGACCCTGCTGGCCCTTGCCACGGATACCCCGGCAAGGGTGGACGGCGTGGAGACCATCGGGCTGGAAGACTACGCCCGGGCGGCAGGGATCCTGCTGCACGCAATGCGGCGGTGACCCATACGGAACAAAAAATCCCCCTTTGCAGCGGTGAAACTGCAAAGGGGGATTTCTGCGTGTGTGGGGGAAATTGCGGTCAGGGCTGCAGCTGTGCGTCCAGCCAGTGGGCAATGTCGGCCATGACCTCCTGCCGGTTGAGCTCCATCAGCAGCTCGTGGCGCGCGCCGGGGTAGAGCTTCTTCTGGATGTTCTGTGCCCCGGCAGCTTTCAGGCTGTCAATGGCGCGCTGGACGCCTTTGCCCTGTTCGCCCACCGGGTCGGCGTCGCCGGCCAGGAAAAGCAGGGGCAGGTCTTTTGGCATCCGGGCCAGAACCGCTGGGTCGTACAGCCGCAGGATGCCGGTGAACATGCTGTAGTAGGCGTTCAGGGTGAACGTGAACATGCAGCGCTCATCGGCGCGGTACTTGTCCACCTCGGCGGCGTCGCGGTTGAGCCAGTCCTGCGGGGTGCGGCCCTCCAGACCTTTGTTGTACCCGGTGAACGAGAGGCTGGCCACCAGTTTGCTGCGGTGCTGCCAGCCGAAGAAGACGGCCAGCACCCGGCAGATGGCTTTTGCCAGCTGCACCAGGGCTTTGGGCTGGAAACCGGTGCCCATGATGATGGCACCGGAGAGCTCACTGCCCCACTCGCACAGGTACTGCCGGGCGTAGAACGAGCCCATGCTGTGCCCCAGCAGGAAATAGGGCACATCCGGGTAGAGTGTTTTCGTCAGCACGGTCATGGCGTGCAGGTCGTCCAGCACGGCGCGGTTTCCGTCCGGCTGGGCAAAGTAGCCGTAATCGGCTTTGGTGCGGATGGAGCCGCCGTGGCCCAGATGATCGTGCCCCGTGACGAGGATGCCCCGGGCAGCCAGATATTCGGCCAGCGGCTTGTAGCGGTCAATGAATTCCACCATGCCGTGGGAGAGCTGGACGATGGCCCGCACCTGCCCGTCCGGGACACAGCGGAACGCGTGGAGCGTCCGCCCGGGGACGGTGGAGGGAACGGTAAAATCGATCATCTGGCTCATGGGACGCGGCTCCTTTCCAGGTGTTGCTTACAGGGCACCGATCTTGCGGCGGCAGGCCGAGCAGATGCAGTAGCCCTCGTACTGCACGGCGTTGGAGTCCACCTCGCCGCAGAAATCGCAGCTGCCGTTGGGGCGGTATTTCTTGAGGATGATCGAATCACCCTCCACGAAGATCTCCAGTTTTGCGTCGCTGTCCAGGCGCATGCTGGTGCGCAGCTCCTTGGGCAGGACGATACGGCCAAGTGCGTCAATACCACGGACGATTCCAGTTGTTTTCATAAGTCCTATTCTCCTTTACCTTTTACACAGATGAGAGAGTTCCTAACGATGGCGTTCCCTGCCGGACCGGGCCGCAATGCCCGGGGTGACGCGCGTGACGCGCGTGATGCAGGAATTGGCAGGAAAATTGTGCCATCTCTCCCTTTCAGTATACAAAATTTTGAATGGTTCGTCAATGTTTGCGTGCACTTTCGACAAAATATTTCTCGTTCTTTTAAAAGGATGCCCGACGCAGGGCAAAATGATACCCCGGCGGCGCTTTTCCGTTGACAAACCGGCCCCAAAACGTTAAACTAACAATGAGTTTTTCTGCAATTTTGATTGCATCCCGATAGAGATTTTAAAAGGAGCGTTTTTATGCCGACGAATAAGATCCGCACCCGTTTTGCCCCCTCGCCGACGGGTTATATGCATGTGGGCAACCTGCGCACTGCTCTGTACGCCTACCTGATGGCCAAGCACGAGGATGGCACGTTCATCCTCCGCATTGAGGATACCGACCAGGGCCGCTATGTGGAGGGCGCGGTGGACGTCATCTACAACACCATGCGGGAGACCGGCCTGCTGTGGGACGAGGGCCCGGACATCGGCGGCCCGGTGGGCCCCTATGTGCAGAGCGAGCGGATGGGCATGTTCAAGCAGTATGCCGAGCAGCTGGTGGCGGAGGGCAAGGCTTACTACTGCTTCTGCTCGGAGGAGCGGCTGGAGGCCCTGCACGCGGAGCAGCGCGCGAACGGCGAGATGACCCACTACGACGGCTGCTGCCGCGACCTGTCCGCGGAAGAGGTCCGGAAGCATCTGGAAGCAGGCGACCCTTATGTCATCCGCCAGAAGATCCCCCGCACGGGCGTGACCGGCTTTGACGATGTGGTCTACGGCCACATTGAGGTCAACAACAGCGAGATGGACGACCAGATCCTCATCAAGACCGACGGAATGCCCACCTACAACTTTGCAAACGTGGTGGACGACCACCTGATGGGCATTACCCATGTCATCCGCGGCAGCGAGTATCTGTCCTCTACCCCCAAGTACAACCTGCTGTATCAGGCCTTTGGCTGGGAGATCCCCACCTATATCCACTGCCCGCCCGTCATGAAAGACGCCCAGAACAAGCTGTCCAAGCGCAACGGCGACGCCAGCTATCAGGATCTGGTGGCAAAGGGCTACCTGACCGAGGCCATCCTCAACTATATCTGCCTGCTGGGCTGGAGCCCCAAGGGCGAGTATGCCGAGCAGGAGATCTTCTCCCTGCCCGAGCTGGTCAAGGTCTGGTCTCCGGAGGGCATCTCCAAGTCCCCCGCCATCTTTGACCCCCTCAAGCTGCGCGCCATCAACGCCGAGTATATCCGCCGCCTGTCTCCCGAGGAGTTCCTCGCCAAGGCAGAGCCCTGGATCGACCAGGCCGTGCACACCCCCATTGATAAGAAACTGCTCTGCGCCAACCTCCAGCCCCGCTGCGAGGTGCTGGGCGAGATCCCCGAGCAGCTGGATTTCTTCGACGCCATGCCGGAGTACGATGTGAGCCTGTACGCCAACAAGAAGCAGAAGACCACGCCAGAGTCCGCCAAGGAGGCGCTGGAAGCCCTGCTGCCTGTCCTGAGCGACGAGGCACTGGACTTTACCAACCGGGATGCCGTGTTTGACGCCTGCAAGGCCAAGGCCGAGGAGCTGGGCAAGAAGAACGGCTGGCTGCTCTACCCGCTGGGCATTGCCCTCTCCGGCAAGCAGCGCACCCCCGGCGGCGGCACTGACCTGGCCTGCATGATGGGCCGCGAGAAGACCCTGGAGCGGGTCAAGGCCGCCATCGAGAAGCTGAACGGCTGATATTCTGGCTCATTTGGCAAAACGGTGGCATTTCCCTGTTCTGCCCGAAAAAACGCCCCGCGGGCCTGCTACAGTATATGCAGTAGGCGTGGGAGCCAGAACCAAACTACAAAGAACCAAAAGGTCCCCGCCGGAAAGCGGGGACTTTTTCTATGCAGGAATCCATGCGGGTCATCTCAGGCGGGAATACAGGCAATGCGGCGCGGTTGTGGCATACGCCGCTGCGGACGCGGGCGGCAGTGCGCCCGGCCCTGCGGCAGGGGGCTGCCCTGGCCGTGGGGCTGGCAGGCGGCTGGGCCGTGTTATACGGGGCGCTGCTCCCCTTTGGGCCCGGCTTGGCTTTGGGTCTGGGGGAGGACTGCTTTGCGGCCAGCGCGGCCGGGGCGGCATTGGGGCTGCTGCTCCACGGCTTTGGGGCGCTGAGTTTGCAGAGCATCTGCCTGCTCTGCGGGCTGGGAGCGATCGTGGCGGGCCGCTGGCTCTGGCCGGGGCGCTTTCTTCCGGCGGCAGCGGCAGGCGGGGCCGCGCTGGCGTGCAGTGCGTTCTGCCTCTCCCTTGGGGCGGAGGGCGGCGGCGTGGAACTGCTGCTCTTCTGCGGGGCGGATGCCCTGCTGGCCGGGGCCATCGGCTTTGGGCTGCGGCGCTTCCCGCCCGAAAAGCCCGGCGCGGGCACCCTGCTGCCTGCCATGGCCTGTGCCGCGGCTCTGGGCAGTCTGGCGCTCGGCCCGCTGGTGCTGGGGGTGGCCGCCTGCGCGGCGGCTGAATATCTCCTCTGCTGCCAGGGAAAGGGACGGGCTGCGCTGGCCCTCTGTGCGGCCACGGGGGCGGCGCTCTGCGCTGTGGACCCGGAACTTGCTCCGGCGGCTGCCGGGCTCTCCTGCGCCACGGGGGCGGCAGCCCTGCTGGCCCCGGGCCGGCGGGTGGAAGCGCTGGCCGCCTACGCGGGCGGCTGCGTGACCGGGGCGCTCTGCGTTCAGCCGCCCGGCAACGCCTTTTCCGCCCTGCTCAGTGCGGGGGCCGGGCTGGGGGTGGTCTGTTTCCTGCCCCGGCAATGGCTGACTCCGGCTGGCCCGGAGGAGCCGCCCGGCGAGACCCCGCAGGAGGAGCGGCCCCGGCTCTCGGTGGCGGCCACCCGGCTGGAAGCCGTGGCCGAGAGCCTTTCCTCGCTGGCTGAGACAGTCAACGAGGTATACGACGCGTTCCCCCGCCGCTGCGAGAACTTCCGCTGGGTCATCGACAACACCCACGACACCCTATGCGCCAACTGCGGGCGGCGCGAATCCTGCTGGAAACAGGAGTATGCCGCCACGTTGGAGGGGATGGAGGCCCTCCGCCCCGTTCTGGAACAGCAGGGCCATCTGGAACCAAACGACCTGCCCGGGCAGCTGTCCCGGTGCATCCACCCGGCGGCGCTCTGCGCCACGGCTGCCCGCTCCTTTGCGCTCTACCGCAGCCGGAAAGAGGCCCATGTCCACGCCGAGGCCCTCCGCACGGCCCTGACCGAGCAGTACAGCGCCGTGGCCGACGCGCTGGGCGTCCTCAGTGAGCAGCTGGGCAGGCCGGGAACCCCGGAACCCTATAAATCCGGGCGGGTGGCGTCGTTTTTTACTTCCCTGGGGGCCCCGCCGCTGGAATGTTCCGTCACGTTGGACGATTTGGGCCGGACCCGGGCGGCGGTGACGCTGCCCCGCACCCGGTTTTCGCCTGCCGAGCTGGCGGCACTGGCGCGGGAGGTGAGCGGGCTCTGCCGCCGGGCCTTTGAGCCGCCGCAGGTGCTTTCCTGCAAGGGGATGACCACCCTGCTCTTCTCGGAAAAGCCTGCCCTCCGGGCCGTGTTCGGGGCAGCTGGGGTAGCGGCCCGGGGGACCATCTCGGGCGATGCGGTCCAGCAGTTCTGCAGCCCGGCGGCGGCCCAGATGATCCTCTGTGACGGCATGGGCACCGGACGCCCCGCTGCCGTGGACGGCAACCTGGCCGCCGAGCTGACAGCCCGCCTGCTCAAAGCGGGCTTTACCGCTGAGCTGGCCGCGCGGCTGGTAAATGTGGCACTGGCCCTCAAAAGCGATGAGGAGAGCGGGGCGACGCTGGACCTCATCAGCGTAGACCTCTACACCGGCACAGCCCGGCTTTTCAAGGCCGGGGCGGCCCCGGGGTTCCTCGTCCACGGGGGCCGGGCCCGGGCCGTGGGAGATGTGAGCCTGCCCATGGGCATTCTGGGCGGTGTGAACGGGCAGAGCCGGATGGTGCATCTGGCCGCGGGTGATTACGCGGTGCTGGTCTCAGACGGGCTGCTGGTGGACGGCCCCGGCTGGGTGACCCAACAGCTGGAACTCTCAGCGGCGGCGGGAGACGCGCCGGAGAAAATTGCCAGAACGTTGGTGGAGACCGCCCGGGCCCGGGCTGAGAAAGCAGGCCGCCCCGATGACATCACGGCGGCGGTGCTGCGGCTGGAACCATGTTGAAATATTCATAGAGTGGGGGTATAATGGGTGCATCATCCATCAGGAGGGCGGAAAGCGTGTTGAAGATCACAGTACAGCGGGATGGCACCGGGGACTTTACCACCATCTCGGAGGCAGTGTTGGCGGTTCCCTATGAATGCGAGGCCGAAATTGAGATCGGCCCGGGCATTTACCGGGAAAAGCTGGTCTGCGAAAAACAGAACATCACCCTCCGGGGGGCCGGGGCCGACCAGACCCGCGTCGTGTGGGGAGACGGCGGCAAGCTGCCCCACCCGGACGGCAGGCCGACCCATACGTTCCGCAGCTACACCGCGTTTTTCAGCGGCGAAAATCTCACTGTGGAAGACCTGACCATTGAAAACGATGCGGGCCCCGGGGCACAGGTGGGGCAGGCTGTGGCGGCCTATGTGGACAGCGCCCGGGCGGTGTTCCGCCGGGTGAAGCTGCTGGGCAACCAGGATACCCTCTTCTGCGCCCCGCTGCCGGAAAAAGAGCGGGAGAAAGACGGCTTCCTCGGCCCCCGGGGGCTGGCACCCCGCCGGGCCAGTGCCCAGTATTACCACAAATGCGAGATCGCGGGGGACATTGATTTCATCTTTGGCGGGGCGGATGCCCTGTTTGAGCAGTGCACCCTCCGCACGGTGGACAACCACATCCCCCACAGCTATGTCACGGCCCCCTCGGGGAAAGCCGACGGGCTGGGATTTGTCTTCTGGGACTGCGATTTCGTCTCCGACTGCCCGGCGGGCAGCGTCTATCTGGGGCGGCCGTGGCGCCCCGAGGGCAAAACGGCGGTGCTGGACTGCCGTTTGGGAGCCCACATTGCGCCGGAGGGCTTTTCCCCCTGGAATGACCGCGCGGATACGAACCTGGCAGCCTTTGCCGAGGCGGGCAGCAACGGCCCCGGGGCAGTTCCCCGTCCCGGCTGGGTCCATGCCCTGACGGCTTCGCAGGCAGCGGAGCTACTGGCCCGTGCCCGCTGCCGGTGCCGCCCCTGAAACCCAAAAGCCCAAAAGAATGAGGAAGTAAATTATGAAGAAGCTCCCCAATGCCGTCAAATGGCTCATCATTGTGGCGGTGCTGGCCGCCATGGCTGCCATGACCTTTGCCGTCAACGACCGGGCCTCCCGGGTGGATATGCCCGCCCCGGACAACACGTTCGGCATCTACCACGTCACCAACTAACGAGAAAACCCCTCCCGGTTGCTGTTCGCACAGAAACCGGGAGGGGTTTTTAATTGTCGGAAGAGTCCGTGTCCGTCATGATGAACCAGAATGTGGTGCCTTTGCCCACGGTGCTCTGGACACCAAAGCGGAAACCGTGCTGCTGGAAGATGGCCTTGGTGATGGAAAGGCCCAGGCCGGTGCCCTGCTTGCCCGCGTCGGAGCGGGAACGGTAGTAGCGGTCGAAGATATAGGGCAGGTCCTCCGCCGAGATGCCGGGGCCATGGTCTTCCACTTCCACCCGGACGCCCTCGGGGCATTTGAATGCCCGCAGGAAGAAAAGCCCGTCCTCCCCGATGTGGTGCATGGCGTTGCCCAGCAGGTTGTGCAGGGCCCGCTGCATCATGTCGGGGTCGGCGCAAACAGGAAGTTCCTCTTCGGGCAGCTCCAGCTTGAGCTCCCAGCCGTTCTGGGCGCAGACGGCGTCGTAACGCTCGCTGACCTCGTCGCAGAGCTGGCCCATGTCAAAATGCACCCGCTCGCACTGGATGGCACCGCTGGTCACCTTGCTCAGTTCCATCACGCTGGAGACGAGGGCTGTCAGCCGGTCGGCTTCGTCCACGATAATATTCATCTGCTCGTTGCGGTGGGCCTTGTCGTCGCCCGTGATGTCCCGCACCGTCTCGGCGTAGCCCTTGATGAGGGTCAGCGGGGTGCGCAGGTCGTGGGAGACATTGGCCAGCAGGTCCCGCTGCATCTGGGAGGCATGTTGGACTTCCTGCGCCATGTGGTTGAAGTCCTGCGCCAGATCGCCCAGTTCGTCGTTCCGCTTGGAGTCCACCTGCACGTTGTAATTGCCCTGGGCCACCTGCCGGGCCGCGCCGGAAAGCTCCCGCAGGGGCTTGGTGAACCACTCGCTGAACAGCCAGGCCGCCGACATGGAGAACGCAAAGATCAGTGCCGCCGCCAGCGGCAGCACGGTGCTCATCACCCGGCCGGCCTCCGCCACATGCATCAGGCTGGTGGTCACCAGCACCGTATAGCTGCCATCGGAGGTCGTTTTGCCCACCATCAGCTGGACAGAGCCGGAGGGCGTGGGCGGGTTGATCTTCCGCACACAGCTGCCCGTCTCCCGGCAGAGCTGCCGCATGGCGCGGGCCGTGCTGTAGGAGAGCATTTCGCCGCCGGTGTCCGTGGGCTTGGTGCGGTGGAGATTGCAGTAGGAAAGGTTTTCGATCTTGAAGATCTGGCGCAGCGTGGTATCCGAGATGTCCACGCAAAAGCTGCTCATGCCGCTGTTCTCGAAGATCTCAGACCCCAGCTCGTTGAAAAACGTGGTGTTGACATAGAGCTGGCTGCCAAAGCCCCAGTAGGAGAGGGTCTCCCCCTCGGCGATGGCCTTGTCCAGCCGCTCCACAATGGCGTCTGCCTGGGCTGTGAGCTGTTTCTGGATATGGGTGGTGTAGAGCGGCTCCAGCAGCCGGGTGCTCAGGAACCAGAACAGCAACAGCAGCAGCAGGCAGATGAAGCACAAAAACCACAACAGCTGCCCGCGGATGCCAATGGTGCGCCGTGTTTTGCGTTTGCTCGTATGCCGCATCAGGAGCAACGCCTCCGCTTACCGGGCTGCGTCGGGGTCGAACTTATAGCCGATGCCCCACACAGTTGCAATATAGCCGCGGCACTTGCCCAGGTGGCCCCGCAGCATCTTGACATGGGTGTCCACGGTGCGGTCCTCGCCAAAGTAATCGTAGTTCCACACTTTCTGCAAAATCTTCTCCCGGCTGAGGGCGATGCCCTTGTTGGAAGCCAGGAAGACCAGCAGGTCAAACTCCTTGGGGGTCAGGCTCACTTCCTCACCCGAGACGCGGACGGTGTGGCTGGCGGTATCAATGGTCAGCTCCCCAAAGGTCATGGTGCCGTCCGAGCTTTCGGTGTGGGGCATGGTGCGGTTGAGCACGGCCCGCACCCGGGCTACCAGCTCCCGGGGGGAGAACGGCTTGACCACATAGTCGTCCGCGCCGCCCTCAAGCCCGGCCAGCTTATCGTATTCCTCGCCCCGGGCCGTCAGGATGATGACGGGGGTGTTGATGTGGCGGTTGCGCATCTCCCGCAGGCAGGTCATGCCGTCCATAAAAGGCATCATCAGGTCAAGAATGACCAGGTCATACCCGCCGCCGCTCAAAAGGCTCAGGGCCGCGGAGCCGTCACCGGCTTCCTCGCAGACATAGCCCGCATACTGCAAATGCTCCCGGATGAGCTCCCGGATACGGGGCTCATCATCAACGATCAGAATTTTAGCCATAAAAAGTCGCCCTCCTCAAATGCAAAAGGTGCTTTGTTTGTTTTATAGAATGGTCCCAATAGTCCCGATTTTATCTTAATACGACAATTGGAAATTTTTGTGAAGTTTGCGTGAAGCCTTTGGAAAACTCGTGTTTTGCTATAGTATACCACGGAGGAAAAGGCAAAACAATTGCGGCTGCAAAAGGTTTGTGTTATACTAATCTGATAAATCAATTCCCTTTGCAAAGGAAAAAAGCTTATGCGCATCGGACTGGTTGAGTTTCTTTTGATATTGTTCATTGCGTCGATCACGGTGGGGCCCCAGGTGGCCCTGTTTGTGGATCGCTGGCTTCGCCGCGCCAACCGTGCCAGCGCGCTGGCCGCCCGCCGCAAGGCCGAGGCGCAGGCCCAGATGGCCATTGAGCGGGAAGCCCTGCTCCACCGGTTCCGGGCGGCCAGCAACGTGTTTGCGGCGCTGGCGGCCGTGGCGCTGGTGTACGCGCTGGTGTTCCGGCCCATCGACACGCCGCCAAAGACCTATGCCGCCCCGGAGAGAGCGGAGCGCGCCGAGCATGTGCGGAGCGTGGACCCAACCGACGCGCTGAATTTGAGCGCCTATGAGATCGGCACGGCCATCCGGATGCAGGATGGCTGGCTCTATGCGGCGGCAAAGCTGCCCAAGGTAGGCGTTCTGATGCGGATGCAGCCAGACGGCAGTGGGATGAACGAGGTACTGGACGTGGCAGGCGGCGAGATCACAGACCTTGCCTTTGCGCCGGACGGCACCCTTTGGATGACGACGATCGAGGCTGACGGCGGCAAGCTCTGCCGGGTGAGCAACGACCAGTGGGGCGTGACCGTGGAGCCTGTGGTGACGCAGATCGACGGCAAGGCCCTCTCCTGCCCGGCGGCGGTGGCCGTGGGGGCAGACGGGAAAGTTTACTTCACCAATGCGGCGGATGTCTCCGTGAAGTATGGGCTGGAAAGCGCCCTCCGCACCGAGCTGCTGGCCCATACGGCCACGGGCTGGGTCTATGTCTATGACCCGGTGACCCGGGCCGTGGAGCGGGTGCTGGGCGGGGTGGCCGGGGCCTCCGGGCTGGCCCTCTCGGCGGACGGCGGGACGCTGTACGTCTCCGACCTTGGCAGCCGCTGTATCTGGGCAGTCCCGTCCGGTGGACGGGAGCGGATGGCTGGGGGCAAGGGCTGTGCACCGCTGGCCGCGGGCCTGCCCGGATACCCCGGGGCGCTGGCAGTGGAGGAGGACGGCACGGTCTCGGTGGGCTACCGCTGGGCGCGCTCCGCCTGGCTGGAAGACCACGCCGACGGCACCCTGCTGCGGGGTGCCGCCCTCCGGCTGAGTGAATCCATGGGGGAACGGCTGTTCCAGATGCCGGACGATGGCATCTGCGCCGAGCGCTTTGGCCCGGACGGGGCGCTGCTTGCCTCCTACGGCGGCAAGGCGCTGGGCGGTGTCCTTGCCCTCTGCCCGGCGGAGAACCGGGTGTATCTGGGCGTGGCCGGTGAAACGAAGATCCAGTGGGTAAGAATTTAAAACCGAGGTGTTTTAGAATGACGGAAGCGTTCAAACAACAAATCGAACAGGAAGCCCGGCAGGCGGTCACGGAGCTGCTGGAGCAGGCAAAGCTGAAAAAGGGCGATGTCTTTGTGGTGGGCTGCTCGTCCAGTGAGATCGTGGGCGGGCACATCGGCAAGGATTCCAGCCTGGAAGCGGCGCAGGCCGTGTACGCGGGCATTGCCCCGGTGCTGGCGGCGCAGGGCATCTGGCTGGCGGCCCAGTGCTGTGAGCACCTCAACCGTGCGATCATCATCGAGCGGGAAGCCGCCGAACGATACGGCTGGGAGGAAGTCTGCGTGGTGCCCCGGCCCCACGCGGGCGGCAGCTGGGCCACCACCTGCTGGAAGCAGTTCCGTGACCCGATCGCCGTGGAAGAGATCAAGGCCCATGCGGGCATCGACATCGGCGGCACTCTCATCGGGATGCACCTCAAGCGGGTGGCCGTGCCGGTGCGCCTGAGCCTGAATCAGATCGGCGAAGCAAACATTCTCTGTGCCCGCACCCGCCCCAAGCTCATCGGTGGTGAGCGCGCAAAATATACCGAGGAGGATTGACCTATGGCGGAAAAGACACTGGAAGAAATGCGGGAAGCGGTGGAAGAGATCCGCGCCAAGATGGCGGCAGCCGCCCGGGAAGCGGGCCGCGACCCGGCAGCGGTGCAGCTCTGTGCCGCCTGCAAGACCCGCACAGCGGACATGGTTGCCGCCAGTGCAGCCCTGCCCATTGATGTGTTTGGCGAGAACCATGTGCAGGAGCTCTGCGCCAATTTTGACGCCGGGGCCTACTGCGGCAAGCCCAGCCATTTTATCGGCCATTTGCAGACGAACAAGATCAAAAAGGTGCTGGGCCGCGCCAGCCTCATCCAGAGCGTGGACAGCGAGCACCTGCTGGCCGCCATTGAAAAAGAGGCTGCCAAGGCTGGCATCGTGCAGAACGTGCTGCTGGAAGTGAACATCGGCGGTGAGGAGTCCAAGACCGGTGTCTCCCCGGAACAGCTCTGGCCGCTGTTGGATGCCGCCGCCGCCCAGGAGCACATCCGGGTCAAGGGCCTGATGGCCATTCCCCCGGTGAACAACGACGACGCCCAGAACCGCCGCTACCTGGCCCAGGTGTACAAGCTGTTTGTGCAGGCCGGGGAGCGGGGCTACCAGAATGTGGCCATGGAGACCCTTTCCATGGGGATGAGCGGCGATTTTGAGAATGCCATCCGGGAGGGCGCTACCCTCGTCCGCATCGGCACCGCCATCTACGGCGAACGAGATTATAGTAAAAAAGCATAAAAAGAAAGAGGAATTATGCCTAAAACGACCATCCATGACCCCGGTGCACACCATACCAGCAGCGGGGCTCTCATCCGGCGCTTTTTGCCCTATCTGGCCAAGTACAAAAAGGTGCTGTTCATCGACCTGTTCTGTGCAGCCCTGACCACCATGTGCGATATCATCCTGCCCAAGATCATGAGCACCATTACCAACTCCGCCATGGGTGTGGGCATCACGCTGACAGCCCAGATCGTGCTCAAGCTGGCAGCGCTCTACTTCGTGCTCCGCGTCATTGACGGAGCGGCGCAGTATTTCATGTCCGGCATCGGCCATATCATGGGCGTGCATATTGAAACCGATATGCGCAAGGACGCCTTTGACCATCTGCTGCTGCTGGACCACACCTACTACAACAACACCAAGGTGGGCACCATCATGGGCCGCATCACCAACGACCTGTTTGATGTGACCGAGTTTGCACACCACTGCCCGGAGGAGTTCTTCATTGCGGGCATCAAGATCCTGGCCTCGTTCCTCATCCTGTGCCAGGCCAGTATCCCCTTGACGCTGGCGGTGTTTGCCTGCGTTCCCCTGATGGGCGTGGTGTCGGTCTACCTGAACCAGCGCCTGCGGGCCCGGTTCCGCCAGCAGCGCGTCCAGATCGGTGAGCTGAACGCCACCATCGAGGACAGCCTGCTGGGCCAGGGCGTCGTCAAGGCCTTTGCGGCGGAAGAGCAGGAGCGGGCCAAGTTCGAGCAGGGCAACCGGGATTTTGAGCAGATCAAAACGCTGGGCTATTACGCCATGGCGGCGTTCAATACCTCCACCCGCCTGTTTGACGGCCTGATGTATCTGGTGGTCATTCTGGCGGGAGGTCTCTCGCTGGTGTACGGCAAGATCAGTGCGGGCGATCTGGTGGCCTATGTGCTGTATGTGTCCACCCTGATCGCCACCATCCGCCGCATCGTGGAGTTTGCGGAGCAGTTCCAGCGCGGCATGACGGGCATTGAGCGCTTTGCTGAGATCATGGACACCCCTGTCCCCATCCACGATGCCCCGGACGCCAAGCCTCTCCAGCCCGGCCCCGGTGCGATCCGGTTTGAGGATGTCAGCTTTGAGTACCCGGACGACCACAATAAAGTCCTGCACCACGTCAGTCTGGACATCAAAGCCGGCGAGCGGCTGGCGCTGGTAGGCCCCTCCGGCGGCGGCAAAACGACGCTGTGCAACCTCATTCCCCGCTTTTATGATGTGACCAGCGGCCGCATCCTCATTGACGGGCAGGACATCAGCAAGGTGACCATCAAGAGCCTGCGGGAGGACATCGGCATCGTCCAGCAGGACGTGTACCTGTTCAGCGGCTCGGTGGCGGATAACATCGCTTACGGCAAGCCCGGTGCCACCCGGGAGGAGATCGTCGAAGCGGCCCGTCTGGCGGGCGCGGAGCGCTTTATTCTGGCCTTGAAAGACGGCTTTGACACGTATGTGGGGGAGCGGGGTGTCAAGCTCTCGGGCGGCCAGAAGCAGCGCATTGCCATTGCCCGGGTCTTCCTCAAGAACCCGCCCATCCTCATTCTGGACGAGGCCACCAGCGCGCTGGACAACGAGAGTGAGATCCTCGTAGGCCAGAGCCTCGAAAAGCTGGCCCATGGCCGCACGACCCTGACCATCGCCCACCGGCTGACCACGATCAAGAACTACGACCGCATCCTCGTTCTCGGTGCCGAGGGCATTGAGGAAGCCGGCACCCACGAGGAGCTGCTGGCAAAGCAGGGTGTTTACTACCGCCTGTGGAACCAGCTCCCCGGCGAGGATACGCTGTAACAGGAGGAAAACCAGATGACAGAACGCGAAAAATGGGAAGCGGGCCTGTGGTACGACGCCAATTTTGATGAGGAACTCCGCATCGAACGGGAAAAGGCCGAAGAGCGATACACCGAGTTCAACCAGACCCGCCCCTCCCAGAAAGAAAAGCGGGCCGAGCTGCTGCACAAGCTGCTGCCCGGCATGGCGGAAGATGTGGTGATCCTGCCGCATTTCTACACGGACTACGGCTACAACTGCGTCATTGGCGCAGGCAGTTATCTCAACCACGGGGCCTACCTGATGGACTGCGCCAAGATCACCATTGGACAGCACTGCTTCATCGGCCCCGGCTGCGGCATGTACACAGCCATCCATCCCATTCTGCCGCAGGAGCGCAACAGCGGGATGGAGCTGTGCAAGCCCATCACGCTGGGCGATAACGTCTGGCTGGGTGGCGATGTGACCATTCTGCCCGGAGTCACCATCGGTTCCAATACGGTCATCGGGGCCGGGAGCGTGGTGGTGAAAGACATCCCCTCCGGTGTCGTCGCCGTGGGCAACCCCTGCAAAGTGGTGCGCCCCATTACGGAGGAAGACAGCATCTATTTCCACAAAGATGAAACAGACAAAACAAAAAAGCGGGACCGCTGAATTTTCAACGGTCCCGCTTTTGTTTGTGGAAAACTTTGCGTTATGCGCCCACGATCAGGCGGACAGCGCCATAAATGCCGGCATCATTGCCGAGGCTGGCCTGCTTGATGGGGGTCTCACGGCAGGATTTGAACGCATACTCCTGGAAGTGCTTGTTCAGCGGAGCAAAGAGGACATCCCCGGCGCGGGCAACACCGCCGCCCACCAGGAATGCCTCGGGGTCTACTGTGGAGGCAATGTTGGCCAGAGCCATGCCCAGCGTGTCGGACATCTCATCCACCTCGCGGGCGGCGAGAGCGTCGCCATTGCGGGCAGCGTCAAAGACGTCCTTGGCGGCAAACTCGGTGCCGCGGAGCACGCAAGGGGTGTCCGGGTTCTCGTCCAGCAGTTTCTTCATGCAGCGGACCACGCCGGTGGCGCTGGAATACTGCTCCAGACAGCCCCGCTTGCCGCAGCCGCAGACGGCCGTTTCGTGGCGGTTGACCGTGATGTGGCCGATCTCGCCGCCTGCGCCGTGCACACCGTCAATGACCTTGCCATTGACGACGACACCGCCGCCCACGCCGGTGCCCAGCGTGACCATGACGGCATTTTTGGCACCCTTGGCAGCGCCCATCCAGATCTCACCCAGGGCGGCGACGTTGGCGTCGTTGCCCACCAGAACTTTCAGGCCGTCCAGCAGGCCGGAGAGCTGGGCGGAAACATTCCGCTCGCCCCAGCCGCCGAGGTTGGCGCAGACGATGGGGACGATGCTGGAGTCCAGCACCGGGCCGGGCACGCCAATGCCCACGCCCTCTACCTGCTCGGGCTGGATGCTCTGCTCTTTCATCTTGCCCAGGACGGCAGCGGCCAGATTTTCCAGGATGTGCTCGCCTGCATGGGAGGTGTCGGTGGCAACTTCCCACTTTTCCAGCAGAGCGCCGGAGGTGGTGAACAGACCGATCTTGGCGGTGGTGCCGCCAAGGTCAATGCCGAATGCGTACTCTTTCATGATTCATTTACCCCTTTACTGCGGCGGACACACCGCCGGATTTTATTGATAATAGTATAACATAGTTCAGGGGATAAAAAAAGGCCCTCCCTTGCGGGAGAGCCGGAAAGCCTTGGGGAAATTATTCGTCGTCCTCGGTGTCGTCGTCTTCGTCCTCGGCATCCGATTTCGGCTTGTAGAAGATGCCGCTCAGGAAGATGCTGATGAAATACAGCAGTACCATGGGGAGCGCCACCATGCACTGGGACACGATATCGGGCGGGGTGACCACAGCTGCAACGAGGAAGATGCAGACAATGGCGACGCCTCGGACTTTCTTGAGCAGCTCCGGGTAGATGATGCCCATTTTGGACAGGATGATCGTGACCAGAGGCATCTCAAACACACAGCCAAAGATCACGAACATCGTCAAACAGAGGTTGACATAGCTCTCGATACTGGTGGTGGTCTGGATGTAATCAGCGCCCTCAATGCCCGTGCTCAGGAAACGGAGCATGAACGGCATCATCAGCTTGTAGGCAAACAGCACGCCCACGCAGAACAGTGCCAGGCCCAGCAGGATGACCAGCTTGAGGAAGAACGTCTCGCTCTTTTTCAGGCCGGGCTTTGCAAAGGCGTAGATCTGGTACAGCGCCACGGGCACCGTGATGACGAATGCCGCCAGCAGAGACACGCGGAAATACTGCATCAGCTTTTCCTGCGGGGCAATGGAAACAAAGGTGTAATAACCCTGGCCCATCGCCGTCAGGATATCAATGAGGCGGTCCGCATACATCAGGGTGATGACCACGGAAACCACAAACACCACCGCGCAGATGATCAGCCTGTTCCGCAGCTCTTTCAGATGCCCGGTCAGCGTCATGCTGCCGTCGTCTTCCATGACTTCGGCTTTCTTTTTGCGCTTCAAGTTTGTAGCCACAATTACTCCTCGTCGTCTTTCTTCTCGGTCTTGGTCTCAGCCTTGGAGGTGTTCTCTTCCTCCTCGCCCTCTTCCATGCCCTTCTTGAAGTTGTTCATGGTCTTGCCAAACATCTTGCCCAGCTTCGGCAGGTTCTTGGGTCCAAAGATCAGCAGAGCAACGACCAGGATGATAAGCAGCTCGTTTGTACCAATACGCATAATAAAAATCTCCTTTTTACTTTTGCCGCGCCGTGTGGCGGGCGGATTCCAATGTATTCGGCAACCGCAGGCGCGGGTGCATCAAAATAGAGGGATACGGGGCAAAGGCAGCTCAGACCTTTGCTTCTTCAGCCGGGGCAGCTTCCTCCGCGGCCGGGGCGGCGGCAGGCTCTGCAGCTTCGGCAGGAGCGGCTTCGGGAGCGGCCTCTATCGGCTTCTCCTCTGCCTTGGGCTCCTCAGCGGGCTTTTCCTCAGGTTTTGCGGCGGGGGCGGTGTCTTCCAGCTCCTCTACCTCTTCCAGCTCGGTCACTTCCTCTGCCTGCTCGGCCTTGGCGGCTTCTTCCTTGCTGGTCTTGCCAATGCCCGTAAAGCTCTTGGTCACGTCCTTGACGCTGTTGTCGATATCCTTTTTGATATCGGTCAGCGGAGCAACGGCTTCCTTGAGGGGGGCCTGGATCTCATTCAGCGGCTCGACCACGTTTTTCTGGATCTCCTCGGAGGCAGCGCCGGTGTATTTCTTCAGCTCACGGAGCATTTTGCCCAGTTTCTGTGCATAAACGGGCAGCTGATCCGGGCCGATGAAGACAAACGCGACCACCACGATGACCACGAGTTCCCAAAAACCAATTTTCATAGCGTTCCAATTCCTTTCCTGTGCCAGCGGGGCCGGCAGGGCTTTTTGTCCAGTATAACAGATTGTGCGGCGGTTTGCCAGAGCAGCGGGCCCGGAATCGGGCCGGATGGTTCATTTTTTGGGCACACCGTGCTATACTGGGCGGGGCAAAGGCGCTCTGCGCGCCGACGTTGCCATACATATACCGGAAGTGCATGAACACTACATGAATTTATTATGAATTATTTATGAACAAGTGGACGCTTCCTGCAAATTTGTCAACATACAAGATATTTTTCAATAAAAATTACAGAAAGGATAACCAAAACATGAAAACACTCTATGCAGCCCGCTTTGCACGGGTGACCGAAAACCTCGCCAGACAGGGCCTGACCCAAATGATCGTCAGCGACCCGCCCACGATTTTTTATCTGACCGGGGTGCGCATCCAGCCCGGCGAGCGGATGCTGGCTCTGCTGCTCCGGGCCGACGGGAACCACCGTTTCTTCGTCAACGCGCTGTTCGGCACGCCGGAGGCAGGCATCCCGGTGGAAAATTACTCGGACGGCGAGGACGCCCCGGCAAAGCTCCTGCCCTGGCTGGAACGGGACAAGCCTCTGGGCATTGATAAGAATTGGCCCGCCCGGTTCCTGCTCCGGCTGATGGAGCTGGACGCGGTATCCGCTTACCGCAATGCTTCCGCCGCCTGCGACGATGCCCGCGCCGTAAAAGACGCTGCCGAGCAGGAGGCCATGCGGGCTTCCTCCAAGGTCAACGATGACTGCATGGCGGAGTTTGAGGCTCTCATCCGCCCCGGCATCACCGAAAAAGAGATGGCCGAAGCCATCCGGGGCATCTATGCGGCCCACGGCTGTTCCGGGGTCAGCTTTCCCCCCATCTGCGGTTTTGGCGCTCATGCGGCAGACCCTCACCACGACAACGACGACACCCCGCTGGAGGCGGGCCAGTGCGTCCTGATCGACGTGGGCGGCGTGTATCAGGATTACTGTTCCGATATGACCCGGACGTTCTTTACCGGGGAGCCCAGCGAGGAGGAGCGTAAGGTCTACGAGCTGGTGCGGCAGGCACAGGCCGCCGCCGAAGCGCTGGTCAAGCCGGGCGTCCGTCTCTGCGATATTGACGCTGCGGCCCGAGACCTTATTACCGAAGCCGGCTATGGCCCCTACTTCAACCACCGCCTGGGCCACTTCATTGGTCTGGAAGACCACGAGGCCGGTGACGTCTCGGCGGTGAACGAGAATGTTGTCACCCCGGGCATGTGCTTCTCCATCGAGCCGGGCATCTACATTCCCGGCAAGTTCGGCGTCCGGATCGAAGATCTGGTCCTCGTCACCGAGGACGGCTGTGAGGTGCTGAACCATTATCCGCATGAGCTGCGGGTGCATCCGTTCTAAGCGAAAAAGAAAACCCGCCGTCGGCGGGTTTTCTTTTTCGTGTTTATCCGAGCACGGAATGCCGGTAAGCAATGGCGTTCTGGATACGGTCGGCTTCCTCTTTGCCGGCCAGCTGGCGCACCAGCTCCAGCGCAAAGGGGATGGCACCGCCCAGACCGTAGCTGGTGGTGAGGCTGCCATCCACCACGACCTCTTCATCGTGGACGATGGCACCGGCCAGCTGATCCTGGAACCCGGCGTGGGCCGTGGCGTTTTTGCCCTCCAGCAGGCCCAGCGAGGCCAGAACGCTGGGGGCGGCGCAGATGGCGGCTACCTTTTTGCCCGCAGCGGCAAAGGCCTTGCAGGTCTCGGTGACGGTCTTGTTGGCGGCCAGGTTGGGAGTGCCCGGGATGCCGCCGGGCAGCACGACCAGATCGACATCCGAGTAATCCACGTCCTCGGCCAGTGCATCGGCGGTGAGGTGGATCTTATGACTGCTCACCAGCTCTTTGCGGCCCATGGCGGACGCAACGGTCACTTCGACTTTCGCGCGGCGGAGCAGGTCGATGACAAGGAGTGCCTCGCACTCTTCGGTGCCGTCGGCAAAAAATACAACTGCTTTGCTCATAATCACTACCTCTTAAACCTCGGCCTTGTCGGCGGGGGCGGTGCCCTCTTCCAGCAGGCGGCGCAGCACGCTGTCGTCCCGGCTCAGGACGCGGCTCACCCGGCTGATGATGGCACTGGATGCGCCAATGTTGCCCATGATGCTGGTGTAGCTCTGCTTGTTCATCAGCTTTTCAGCGATGTTATAGCGCTGTTCCATGGCGCTGAGCTCGGCGTAACTGCACACATCCTGTAAAAAGCGGTAGCACTCCTCCGGCGTCTTCAGCTCCAGAAGAGCGGAATACAGGCCGGATTTTCCGGTGGGATGATCTTTTGCCATAAAGCTTTCCTCCCCTGATGGCATCTTGCGTCAGGCCCGCAGAAAGGGCACTTCAATACACTACTTTATTGTAGTGCAAGCGCGGCAAAAAAGCAATGGCTATTTTGCAGTTTTTACAGCATCCGCTCAAAAATGAGCTGGCCGGGCAGCCGCGTGGTCTCGTCCTCCTCGGCGGGGCCCAGCAGGCGGTAGCCTTTGGCCTTGAAGAACTGCTGCACGGGCAGGGCCTTGGCGTGGACGGTGCACCACACCCGGCCACGGCCCTCGCCCCGGGCCAGGCGTTCACAGCTGGCCACGATGTCCCGGCCCAGTGCTTTGCCCCGGAACTCCGGCTTGAGGTAGAGGTGGAGCAGGTGGAGAGAGGTATTTTCCATCTTCCAGGCAAAGTAGCCGATGACCTTGCCGCCCAGCAGCACGAGGAAGTAGTTGACATCGTTGTCGATGTCCTCCTCAATGGCGTCGGCGCTCTGCAGGGTGTCCACCAGCGTGTCCAGCTGCTTGGCGGGGTAATAGCGCTTGTACACCTCGTGCCAGAGCTCGCTGGCGAGGTCGGCAGTGGTGTGGATATATTTGGCTTTTGCCACAAGTTTGTAATCGGGTTTCATAGTTCTCCTTTGTTGTCGGTGGGTTCCGGCGGGCCCGTGGGGCTTTCTGCCCTTTATTGTACCACGGTTTGCGGAAAATTCCAAACAAAAAGGCTGCTGCGCCTTTGCGGGTGCAGCAGCCTTGCATGTCTTTCAGGACATCCTGACGGAGTGTGTTTTACAGCGCAGCCTTATAGTTGTGATGAGTGGAGCTGTAGTTCACAACTGCTTCCATCAGGGTGACAGGCCACAACAGGGCCTTGACCAACATCTCAGCCGGCTTGACACATACCGTCTCCATGCTGCCAATACCGAACAGAACCAGACATGCGATACCGAAACCCAGAATGTAGTAGTACATCATCAAACCTCCTATATTTTTCCTGCCCCGCGGTGGTTCCGCAGAGGCATGTTGCAATGTGATCCTGGAGCGCCTTCCGCTCCTCTGTGACCCTATCATACTCCAGCCATGCGATAAAGTCAATAGCCGAAATCGTGAAAGAAATTAAAGCTTGTTCTGAAATCCGGTAACTGTATTGAAATGAAGCAAACAAAAACGCTTTACTTTATCACGGTAAAGCTCTGAACAAAACTGACCTTGCAGCGGAAACAGTTTGTTCACAAAATCGGGCGAAATCAGGGCGAAAAAGGCGTTTTGTTTTTATATAAAAAACAGTATGAGTTTTTCGGGTGCGCGGCTGTTTTTCGCACAGAGACGGGCAGGTGAGAACGGCGCGCGGAAGAGTGGGTAAAAATGCACAAAGAATCATAAAAAAATTATCAAAAACCATTCTTGTTGCTGCGATGAAAATGCGCTATAATATAGGTACTCAATTGGAAAGGAGATCGCAGCTATGGCAAAGGCAGCACAAGTTGTATTATTGGAAAACGAGTATTACCTCATCAAGGCCCCGAACGGAAAGGTGTTGGAAGTCAAAAACTTCAATACGGAAAACGGCGCTGCGATCCGTCTTTGGGATTATGCAGGCCACCCCTGGCAGCAGTGGAAGTTCGTGGACGCCGGGGACGGACGCTGGCGGATCGAAAACCGCTTTACCGGCAAGATGATCGATCTGGCCCTGGGCGGCGTGGTGGAGGGCACCTGGCTGCACCAGTGGAGCCGCACCAGCGGCCTGAGCCAGTGCTGGGCGCTGGAACCCACCCGCGGCGGGCGCACCCGCATCCGCAATGTGCTGGCCGACAAGTACATCGACCTGGTGGGCATGAACACCGCCAACGGTGCCCAGGCCCAGATCTGGAATTATGTCTCCGGCGGCAATCAGGAGTGGAACCTGGTCCGGGTGGACGCGGACGCAAAGCAGACCTTTGCTCGCCCTGAGGAAGCCCGGGACCCGGAGCCTACCCCCTCTCAGCGCAAGCACCAGAACGATCTGGTCCGCAAGCTGAACAACGCAGGCAAGGGCCGTGCGGCACGCAAAGGCTGAGCCGGATCAAAACAGAATTTGAAAAGCAAAAGAGGCGTCCCGCAGGGGCTTTCCTGTGGGACGCCTTTGTGATGAATCAAAAGGAGGACCGCGATGAATCTCGGAAGCTTTATGGACCCAGAATATCCCATTTTCAGCACCACGCTCTGCTATCTGGAGCGGGAGGACGCCTACCTGATGCTCCACCGCGTGAAAAAGCAGGATGACTACAACCACGACAAATGGGTGGGTGTCGGCGGCAAATTTGAGCGGTTCGAGAGCCCGGAGGACTGCCTGCTCCGGGAGGTGCGGGAGGAAACGGGCCTGACCCTGACCCGCTGGCGCTGCCGGGGGCTGTTGACATTCATTTGGGGCAATATGACCGAGTTCATCCACCTCTACACGGCGGACCGCTGGGAGGGCAAGATGATAAAGGGCGACGCCTGTAAGGAGGGCGTGCTGGAATGGGTGCCGAAAGAAAAGGTGACAAGCCTGCCCATCTGGGAGGGAGATAAGATCTTCTTTCGGCTTCTGAAGGAAGAACGGCCCTATTTCTCCCTGAAGCTGGTGTATGAGGGGGACACGTTAAAACAGGCGGTGCTGGACGGAAAAGCGCTCTGACGCCTCAATGGGGTTGCTTCGGGTCACAGAGGGATATCCGGCCCGTCGGCCAGTTGGATAAAAGCTTTCATTTCCCGGGTGCAGCACTTATCTTTGTGGTAAAACATCTGGCGGTACATGGTCAGCTGGAAGTCCGAAACTTCCAAAATGCGCAGCTGCCCCTTTGCGGCGGATTCGGCCACCGCAAAGCGGGGCAGCAGGGAGATCCCGGAAGAATGTTCCAGCATCTTGATGATAAACGCGGTATCGCTGATCTCAAGGCTGGGGGTCAGTTCGACCTGATGGGAAGCGAGAAATTTATCAAAAGTGCGGCGGTAGTTTGCGTTGCGCTCGGTCAGAAAGAACGGTTTGTCCAGCAGTTCGGCCACCCGGTAAGGGCCGGGATGACCGAGGTCGATGTTCGGCGTTGCCACAAACACCACTTCTTCCGGCACTTCGTTGCACTTGTGCCAGTTATTGGAGTAGCGGGGCTCGTCCAGAATGCAGATAAGATCCACTTCCCCCTGCTCCATTTTTTCAATCAGCTCCTCCGGGGAACCGGTGGTGACCCGCAGGCCGACCCTGGGGTGCTCCAGCCGGAACTGGCGGATCAGCCCAGGCAGGCGGAAAAAGCAGAGAGACTCCAGCGTGCCGATGTGCAGGCTGCCGCCCAGCTCGGCATTTTCGTTCAGTGCCTGGCGGGCGTTTTGGATGGTATCCAGAATACTGTTGGCATATTCCAGAAAACGCTGGCCGTCCACGGTCAGAAGGACCCGCTTGTTCATGCGGTCGAACAGGCGCACGCCCAGCTCTTCTTCCAGTGCCTTGATCTGTACCGTTACAGCGGACTGAGAATAGCCCAGAGACTCTGCCGCCTTGGAAAAACTCTGGAATTGAGCCGCGCGGATCAGGGTATTCAGCTGACGAACTTCCATCGCAGAACTCCTTTTTTGCTATAAAAACTTTTAATCCATAAATTTATTTTTATGAATTTGAATCATGTGTATGTCTATGTTAAACTAAAGACGTCAACACGTCAAGTAAAATTTTGGCGTATCATGAAAAAGACTGGCTGTGCAGGCTGAGGTGAAGAGAGCGCCATCAGGTGCTGCACGGGAACCAGGAAAGCAAAAGGAGGAAAATTATTTCTATGGAAAAGAAAAAATTCAAGCTTGGGCTGCTGCCGAAGCTGCTCATTGCCATCGTGCTGGGCATCATCATCGGCCAGTTCTTCCCGGTGTGGTTCTGCCGGG
>ERZ809074.807-NODE-807-length-45332-cov-5.097091_pt1 | contig 45332 bp, 33 predicted proteins | sample MGYA00520795_ERZ809074 | MGnify/ENA primary metagenome ERZ809074 (study PRJEB31570, sample SAMEA3212989) | Homo sapiens | biome: human-gut; feature: human gut; material: fecal | place: Sweden | collected 2011 ...
GGTACGAAGCGCACGCTGAACCTGCGGACCCCATTGAGGGGGCGTCGCTCTACTTTGAGCCTGCACACGGCTTCTTCTATTACAAGGTATTCCCCGGCGGGGTGCTGTACATTGACCACTTCGCTACGGATGACTACCAGTATCTCTTCCGGCGGGCGCGGCACTGGCAGAAGCGAAAGAGGTGTTATTATGACGCGGACGTTTGAGGAATGGGTTCAGGTATACGAGGAAAAAACGAAGAACCCATTCCGCAGGCACGCAGGATTCACACTGATCTTCTTCCCAGAACGCGGCTTTTGCGAGATTGCGTTCGAGCAGAAAACGCAGATGGTCATGGCCTATCAGCTTTGCGGAGATGGCCGTTTCTGGAGGCGTGTGCTGGATTCGCTCGCAGTCATGGCGGGATACGGCCATTGCGGGGCAATCTGCATTCGTCACATCAAGCCATACATCCGCTTCTTCGGTTTCCATGTTGTGCGAGAAGAGCAGACGAAGAGTGACGCACCTATCTACTATTGCGAGAACGAGGATGGCGTCAAGGCTCGCTGTGCGCCAGCATGGAAAGATGATAGCGGATGGGCCTACTACGTCACTTGGGAGGTGAAATGATGGCACAGAAACAGCCGACTCAGCAATCTGACGGGATGGACTACATCCCTAAAGAGATACGCGTGCTTCTTGATACTTATCAGAACAATCCTGACAGCTATTCCGACCGACAGGCTATCTTCACGAAGCTCTATAATGGCGGCGGCGATCAGCGGAAATTGGCCGTAGCGATGGCGACGAACGGAAACGCGGAAGGCTATCAAGGGCTTGCAAACCAGCTCAAGCTCGCTTATCAGCCAACAGATGGAGAATCCGTACTGGCACGCAGGCTTGCCGACAAGAAAAACAAGGGTGCCGTTCCAAATCTCAATGCCGTCGAGAATGGTGGTACATCACAGCAACAATCGACACAACAAAACTCAGCATGGAACGCGGCGGGAATCTATGGAAATCTCCCACAGAATAGTGCTTTGTCGTTCCTCATGAAATAAGGAGGCAAGTAATGGGATTCCCTCACACAGGAAAAATCATCAGCCCCGACATGCGGTCACTCGATGATCGCGTTTACCGCAGATACTTCCGGCACTGTCGTTTCAAGGGCGGCGGCAGTACGACGGTCAACAACACATCGACATACACACCAACAGAATACGAACTACAGTTGCAGAGAGCGCAGGCACAATATGCCAATGCTATATCGCCAAACAGCTTGTGGCTTAATGATACGGCTCGCAATATCTTGCAGAACTCTATCGGCGCAGTGCAGGTTGACTTCAACGGGCTCAACAATCAGGCACAGCAGCAAATCAATCAGGCACAAGCTGGCTACAACGACCTTGCACAAGGCAAGCTCCCGACAGCTTACTTGCAGAACATGCAGGATGCTATCCAGAGTGGCGTGCAGAATAGCTACGGCAAGTTGCTCAATCAGTCGGCACAGAATGGCGTTCTGAATAGCTCTGTCACATCGCAGGGCCTCAACGATATCAGCAAGAATGTGGCCAATACGATGGCGCAGAACTACAGTAACAATATCAGTCAGCTCGGCAACATCTACGGCAACAAGATCAATAGCGCAACGAGCGGCATCACAACAGCGGCAGCGGCGCAGGAAGCGGCACAGCAGCCGGCGCTTAACCTCTGGAATGCATCGCTCGGACTCAATGGCAGCACGACAAGCGCACTTGCGGCGGCTGCTGGCAAAGGTACAACTACTTCTTCTAGCACGCAGCATACGAGTGGCGGAGGCGGCTTGCTTTCCGGCCTGATGGGAGGTTTGCTGTAATGGATGCTCAGTTGCTTGGATTCCCCGACCAGAGTGAGGAGCTTCTCGCGCAGCAGGGGAACAATACATTGCAGAATGGCCTGCTCGGGTCTGTACCTACGCAGAATGTTACACAGGTTCCTACGCAGGTACAGGCGTCAAACATCAATCTGCCGAACGCTAGCGGCGTCGCGCAGAGTATGGTGTCTCTCGGCTCTCAGCAACAGGCGCAGGCAATGAGCGGCAAGAATGCACTCATGAACCAGCGCGATTCTCAGATGCAGTCAACAACGGCGCAGGCCGCGCAGGGTGCGCAGGCCGCTCAAGCTCAACAGGCAGCCCAGCAACAGCAGCTTCTCAAGCTCGCCATGATGATATTCAGTGGTGGTGGCTCGGGCGCAGGAACGTGAGGTGATAGGAATGGCAACAAATTACTTGAATGGCAATGCCGGATGGCAGATCAATAATGCCAACGGCATGGCAGAACGGAACCAGAAGGACGCGACGACGTGGCAGAAGATGATTCAGATGCTTAACGCATCGCGCACGACGGACCCTAGCACAATGGTTGGCTTCGCACTTGGCAAGCTCTTGCGCGGAAGCTATGACCATATGATTGGCGCGAAGAACCGCGACGCGGCGGCGAAGGCGTCTAATGAGGACTTCGGCGACAGCTACGGCGGCTATGGTGGCGGCACAAGTGCGCCACAGTATGTGCGCGTCGGCTTCGACCCGAACAACAGTATCAGTATTGGCACGACACCGGACCGTAGTATCGCGTTCGGTCAGGAGACAAAAACAACACCGACGAGCAAGATGCAAGCATACCAGGCCAGTGCGCCTGGCGTGGACTATGCATCAGAACAGTACCAGAGAGTATTGAATAACACGGCCAGCAACGCACAGCTCCGCCAGGGGCTTCTCGGCGCGTTGCAGAAGTCTCAGCAGAACGACCCGCTCTACTACATCAACAAGATCGGCAATCCGAACGCGACGTTCTTTTAAGGGAGGTATAAGAATGGCTGGTGGGCTTTTCACAATCAATACAAATCCATACAGCCGCGATAATGGGGCACGATTCGTGCCCTTTTTGTCGCAAGTGCAGGAACCTACTCCTGACCAACAGGCAGCTATTGCGGCAGGATTGCAGACAGGGCTCTTGGGCGGTACGGAGAAACAGGCACAGGCGGCGGCTGACGTAGCGCAGAACACGGTGAAACAGGTGCAGCAGTCTCAGCAGGCACAGCAGGATGACCCGGTAAAATGGGCGGCTCAGCAGAACCGCGACGAGCTTATCCAGCGTGCACTCTCCATGCAGGACGCATCGCCGGACCAGATGCGAGAACGCGACGTACTCTATCCTCTCCCTATCGGCAATGGCAGGTGGGACTCCGGCAATATCTATCAGCGCCCATTCGTCAAGAACGACGACGGCACGACGAGCACGATGGTCTCGCAGGTGTTCACGGATGATAACGGCAACCACGTCATCATGAACGTCACGCCTGACGGGAAGATTCTCTCGGACGAGGATGCGCAGAAGCGTTACTACGAGGTGGGTGACAACGGTGTTGCGACGTTCGATAATCTCGACGATGCGCTCAAGTTCGATAATGCGCTGCACCCGCGCGAGGTCCAGCGCCTCAAGTATCAGAACAACCCTGCCGCATTACAGCAGTACGCCTATGACTTGGAACGTGCCGATCATCCAGAATGGTTCGACCAGAGCGGCGCGTATATCGGCCAGCAGGCGCAACAGGCACAGCCTCAGACGGCGGCTGACGCAGTGACACAGGAAACCTCGCAGGGTGCGGCAAAGGAACAGGCACATGCACAGCAGCAGTATTCTATCCCGTTGCAGCAGGGTTCCCTTATTTCCGGCCTGCTCACGAAGCCAATACCGACGATGGTCGATATTCCCGTCGCACAGGCTCGACAGGGTATCCCCATGCAGGGAACGCAGGGCATGGCGCAGGGACAGCGGCTCAGCGCACTCGGGCGTGACCTCGCGAACCAGCTTATCCGTGCAAAGCAGATGTACGCTAAGGCTCAGAAAGCCGGGAGCCAGCAAGGGATGGATGCGGCACATGCCGCTGCTCTCTCCATTCGCCAGAGCGCGGCGGCGGCTGGCATCGACCTCTCGGGATTCGGCGCAGACAACACACAGCAGGACGCGGCGCAGAATTTGCAGGATGATTACTACCGTGGCATCCAGAACGCGCTGTATGGCAATCTTGATGTTACGTCAGATGACTACTACAACCGCATCTATCAGGGGCTCAGACAGCGCGGCTACAACGAGGAAGTCTCCCGCAACGAAGCGGCGCGCCGTGCTGGCATCTATCAGGCACGGCGCATGTCTCAGTTGACGGACGCGCTTTACCAGTATGGACTCTCACCGCGCGGCAGTATCAACCAGATTGGCACGCGCCTGCTCGCAATGATGAGTGACGAGAACGCGAACAAGGCCAACTACTACGCGAACATGTTCGCTGGCCCGAAGCAGGACTATGCGTTTGACCGTCAGCAGGATACGGCATCGGCGCAGCAGGCATACAAGGAAAAGAACATGGCGACGAAGCAGGGCTATGACTTGCAGCAGATGCAGTACAAGACGCAGCTGACAGAACATCTCAGAGAAATCGAGGGCAAGATCAAGATGGCTGAACAGTCGCATGAGTACGGTCTCAAGGCTCAGCTCGAAGCGGAGAAGGGAAGGATTCAGTTTGAGCTTGCTAACCTGAGAGGCAAGTGGGGCGTTGCGAAAGCACAGGTTTCCGGCAAAGGCGGCGGTGGTAAGTCGTCTGGTGGTTCTTCTTCTGGAGATAATCTCGCTAGCAAAGAAGCCATTCAGGTCATCACGAAGCTCATTGCCGAGAATCATAGCCCGAGTTACATCTACACGTATCTGATGGATTCGCCTGGTGTCAACATGAACGACAACGAATTCCAGTATTATTGGAACCTGCCATCGGTACAGCAGTATTTCCACGCGGTGCAGGGCGCGGATGCGGACCCGAGTTACAGCTACATTGACAGCGGTAACGAGAATGGATAAGGAGGCACACCTATGGGGCTGAACGGAAAACAGCTTTTAGAAAACTTCAAAGAAGATGAGGCGTATGGCAATACGACATACACGCCGCCAGATAACGATGGTGATAGCGGCACACAAACTGGCCTGCTTGACGGTCTGCTTGGAAAGGTAGGCGCTGCGGCTGACTGGGTTAACAATAACATCGAGTATGTTGAAAAATCTCCTGTAGGTCAATGGGTAGGCAACAATGTTGAATGGTTAGAGAGTACACCGGTCGGTCAAGCTCTTGCGCCGTCCAACTCTGTTATCAAGAATCTGCCAGCACTCTTAGGTTTAGCAATCAATGCATCTGTGACGCCAAAGGATGATGACACTTTTGGTGGTAGTGCGTATAATGCACTCGCTAACGGCGAAGCAAACGTTATTGGTACAATGGCTGACTTTTTGCATCAGGATGATTTAGCAGCTTCTATGCGTGCTTTGGCCAATAAGACGCAGGATGACACGCCTGTAGCCCCAGGCTTAGACTGGGATTATATTTCCAGCCCGCACGGCCTTACACGTTCTACCTTCAATGCTGTTGGTTCTATGATTCCAACACTCCCATCTGTTTTTCTTGCACCAGAAAGTCTTGTTGCGGCTGCTGGACGTATTAGTCCTTGGCTTGCAAACGGTGCCCGCTTTGGTATGACTGCTATCCCAGAGGCTATGTCTGAGGGTGGCCAGACTCGCCGCGAAGCAATCGAAGATGGTCTAGATCATCCTGACCTTCGTGCAATCGGAACGGCAGCGAAGAACTTGCCTCTTCTTGCTGTCAGCAACACTCTCGAAGGCGCTGTGCTAGGCGGCGGTCTTGGCAAGGCACTCGCAGGAAAGGCCGGTGAAAGCGTTCTAGCTCGCATGGCTAAAGCACCGCTCCGCGCAACACCTAGCGCTCTTGTTGAGGGCTTACAAAACGGCCTTGAGGAAGGTTTACAGCAGGGCATTCAGGACTCTTCTCTTGATAAAGAACATGGGTGGCTCCCGTGGAATTGGAATGACGAACAGTGGCAGAATGCAGCGGAAGGATTTTGGGGAACGCTCCCCCTTGGCGCAATCGGCGGTGCACGCAAGGCGGTATTCCCTGGCAATGTATCTTCTGGCGGCAGTACGGCGGCAGACTCACTCCTCGATCAGGCACAGGATGATATCGACAGCATCACTTCCCAGACTGCTCAGCAGAGTGTTATACAGTCGGCGCAACAGGATATGGAGAACAATCCGTACACCGCTCCCACGGCTATGCAGGATACGTCCTACGAGGCTCCATCTGATACATCTGATACATCCTCGGGTTCTTCTTACGACGCTTCGGCGCTCGAAGGCGACCCGCAGTACACGGTATCTGGTGAAGTATCTAGCACGGATGTAACACCGCTCACAGACCAGAAGATGCGTCTGCTTGACGCTGCGTACTACAACAAATATGGCCAGCACCTTTTTGTTACGTCGATGAAGCGCAACGGCGATGGCAGCAGCTGGCACGACAGTGGGCAGGCGTTCGACACGGCTGACGACAACCTCGAAAACAACAAGGAAGCGCGCGATTGGCTCATCAGTGAGGGCGAAAAGCTTGGACTCACGCCACTCGATGAGTACGAGCATCCTTCTGCTGGCGCAACGGGTGGGCACATCCACTTCTCTGACCACGGCGAACCAATTCCTGACGGCATCCGTGTTGGTGAATCGGACTCCGATATGGATGATAGCGATATGGATGACAGCACGGGCGGTGTAGATTTGTCGAATCTGCCAGTCGGCGACATTGCCATGGCTATCGCACAGAACACAAACCTGCCGGTCAACTTCATCTGGTCCCAGCTCTCACATGAGAGCGATGGCGGCAAAAGCAAGCTCGCCGTAGAAGATCACAATTACGGCGGTGTCAAAGGCACGGACGGCAACTATCTCCACTTTGATAACGACCAGCAGTTCATCGATTACATGTCGAACTACTATCCAAAATACCGCGAGGATGGCATCTATGATGCGAAGACGGCGGACCAGTTCGCCGAAGCGCTTCAGCATGGTGGCTACTTTACGGCAGACCTCGGCGAATACGAGGGCGGTATGCATCGCTACCTCGAACAGGCTGGACTCTCTCAGGATGCCATGTTTGGCGGCAAGGCTCGTCGAGCAGGCCGCAAGGGCGGCGACAGCACAAGCAGTACGCCTGACCTCTCCGGCTCGTTCGAGATTAGCGCAGACGACCCTGCTATGGACAGCATGTTTGCATCGTTCGCGAAGGATTGGCAGAACATGTCCACGGACGCCAGCGAGATTAACTTCTTCGGCGACATGTTCAACAGTCGTAACAAATTCAAGGCAACGGAAGAAAACAAGCAGGCTATCCTCGACAACTATGGCGATGCGTTCCGCCAGTACGTGCAGGAGAATCAGCCGCAGACGGTACAGGCTGCTCAGACCGCGCAGGCACCGGCACAGCCGAAACAGGCGCCACAGCCGCAGCACATCGAGGTACATACACCAAACCTTGACAGTGAGCAGGCGAAAGAAGCTCAGATGCACGCTGCGCTCGCTCCGAAGATCTTCAAGCCGATTGACCTTGCACCATTTAAGGGGAATCCTGCCGGTGCACTCGGATATCTTGATGAGCTCCGTCAGGTCGCCGACAACTTCAATTACAGCAAAGACTATATTCGCAGCATCAATGAGCAGATGCACAAGATTGGCACGGCGCTTGGCGTGCCGACAGATGACAGCGCCGCTATATACGATGCGCTCGATAACGATCAGCGTGACAGCTACAACTATGAGTTCATGCGCCACCGCCGTGACACGCTTCGGGCAATACATGACTATCCAATCCATCCACAGCAGAAGCAACAGGTTGGTGAATACATCCACATGCTGGATGAAGAGATTGCCCGCTTGCAGGGCAAGGCGGCGCAGGCACCGGCGGTACAGCAGACAGGTGCACAAGCCACGCCACAGTCGACTCCACAGGCACCGGCACAGAAAGTACACATCGCAACGGCTACGCCAAAGCAGGAGAATGCGCTTGCTTCTATCTCTGATGGTGCTATCGCAGCGGCAAAACAGGCAGACGACGGTTTCAGTGCGCCGCTCAATATCTTCTCGGCAGACGAGCAGAAGGCACTCCGCAACGCTGGCCTTGTCTATGATGACGCCAACTACAATGGCACTGAGCGCGTCAAGGTAGACCCTCTCTACGAGGAAGGCGACCGCCGCATGAATGGCGGCAAAGCCAAAGCAAAAACCGAGACGAAGAGGGCAGGGAAAGCTGACAAGTATAAGAAAGACGCTGAGAAGATTTACCTGCGTTTCAAGTCTGGCAAGTTCTCGGCAGATGATTCCGTCAATCAGCTGGAAAACCTCAAGAAGAAGGCGACGAGCGACAAGGCTCTCTCTGACGAAGAAAAAGCCGAAGTCGTTGCAGAAGCAGATAACCAGATTCATCGCATCAAACCACAGAAGGAGACGAAGGAACATGAGACTCAGAAGTACAGCAGTAAGACCGCCAAGACCACGCAGAGTGGCAAAGCCGAAGGATATCCGCATCAAGACGCCGAACCTGAAAAAGGCCGCGCAGATGCAGAAGAAAGTGAAGTAAAAGCATCTTCCCATTTTGACACGAGCGACTTCAAGCACACGAAGACCGGCGAGATGATTCCTGCCGCGAAGATCAGCAGCAAGGTTGATGCAGATACCTACAAGGCTATCAATGTCATTGCCAAGAAGCACGGTGGCTACTACAACCGCTACGCGAAGCGCTTCCTTTTCAGCAAAAGCGGCGCAGATGGGCGCGATGCGTTTGTTGAAGAAGCAGAGCGTAGCGTATTCAACAGCGCAGACAGTGGCACGAAGGAAAGCAAAGCCCCGGTAAGTGCTGGAGTCAAGCGCTACAAGGACGACCTCGACAAAATCAAGAAGCAGTACGATGACGGGGAAATCGACATCGGCGAATACGACGACCGTTCTTTTGCACTCGGCACCAAGTGGCCACGTGATGCGCATCTCACCGATGAAGAGAAAAGAGAGGTTGCTGCCTACGCCGATAAGATTGAATCAGCTGTCGAAGCAGAAGAAACGAGACGCGAGAAAGCACACTATGACTCCATCAAGAAAGCCGCTAAGAGTGATACTGCAACGAAACCGCGCGAGACAAAAGTCACTGGTAGCGGCAACCAAATTTTGAATGGTGATACCGTAGATGCTGTCCTCAAAGCACAGGGAGACGGCGTTCCTAGCAATCTTGCTGATTATGTCCGTGGAGTTACCAGGGAAGACGTTGCATCCATCCCGGACAAGCGCAAGAAGTTCATTGATGAAGCTATCAATACAGGTGCTTTCCGGGCAATCGAAACCGACAGAGGCGGATATATGCTTATCGGTACGAAAGGCGGAATGTTCAGTTCCGTGACTGAGCTTACCCCTGCCGAAACGGTTTACTATGCTATGCACGGCGGCCTCGACTTCAACAAGCGCAGCACAAAAGAAGCTATCATGGATGATCTCGCTACATGGTATGGTTCTGAAAAGCCGCGAGAAATCAAATCGCAGGAAGACAACAGCAAAGAAGCACAGGAAAGCGCGAGGGTGAGTGATGCAAAGAAAAGCGAGCCAATCAGAGATGAAGCCGCAGCATATCGTCATACGCTCGCTAAACTGAATGAGCTGTCTGATCAAATCGAAAAAGCAAAGGACGAAGATGCGCTTCCGACGAAAGAACAGATTGATGCGGTGCGCAGAATCTATACAAATAGCGTCTATGTAACTGATGCTAGAAGCGAAGCTACGCTTCGGAGCTATGCAGATGAAATCGCGTCTGACCTTAGAAAGAAGAAGGATAGTTTTAACAATAGAAAAGCGGTTGATTCTGCCGCTGTTTCTGCTATTGTCAGGCGCACTGCCAATAGCGAATCTGTAAGGAACGCTGCGGCAAATTCAGATGAACAGGAGCTTCGTTCGGAGATTGCGGCACAGCTGAAGGAAGTCGTCACACAAAGAATGGTTGACGCGGCATCGGATGGCGGTGTGTCGCTGGAATCTATGAAGGTTATCAATGACCGCTATCATGATGACTCAGCTTTCCGGAAACAACTTGAGGATTCTGTCTTCGATACTGTCAAGGACGCGAACAAGAAGGGGGCTTCCATCTTCGGTAGCGTCGAGGATGCAGACAAGGAAATGCTGGACACACTCGGGCTCAGTGAGGACGATCTCACTGACGACGTGTTGACGGCTCCTGATGGTATCGAGAATACGGCAGAGGAACGCGAGAAGTTGGAAAAGGAATTGGCCGCAGAGCTGAACAAGTTGTCAGCAAACCCTGTGTTCAATCCGAAGATTTACACGCTCGGCCTAAAGCTCGCGATGACATACGTCAAGGACGGCATCAACACCGTCAAGAAGCTTGTTGCGAAGCTCAATGCGACGTTCGGCGATAAAATTGGACCGTGGGCACCTGCACTTGCGGAGACTGTCCGCACATGGCCGAAGGGCGTGCCGTTCGACGAGAAGAAGGTCATGGCTATCTCGAAAGCTGTAGGCGCACGTTACGAGAGCGGCATCACGTCGCTCGATGATATGCAGGCCGACATGAAGAAACTCTTGAAGGGCCAGCACGATTCTTTTGCCCCGATGATTGAAGCATCGTATAATGGAATCAAGAAGTTCTTTGACGAAAAGGAGGCGCAGAGTCATGGCAACGAAAGCAGACAAGAGAAGAGCGAAAGCACTGATGCAGGACGTGAAGGACAGCAATCCGCAACTGCTGAAGGAGCTGGAGAAGGAAGGCCTGAATCCAGAAACGTATCTGGAGCAGAAGGTGGAGAAAGCAAGATCTCGCGAGGAAGAGATTCTGGAAGTGCTGAAAGAGAGAATCCCGAAGGGACTGAGTCCTCTGGAGTACGAGCGGGAACTGAGCTGGAAGAGACAGCAGGCAATGGAACTCGCAAACGAGGAACTGAAAAGCCTGTACTGACCGAGGCGCAGAAGAATCCATCGCCGGAAGAAACGCCGGGACATGATTATGAAATCAAGCCTAGCAAGACGAAGAAAACACCGGCAGTGCGGTTCAAGCAGAACATCGCTGCAATCAAGCTCTTGAAGCAGCTCGAAGCAGAGAACCGTCTGCCGACGCCGAAAGAGCAGGCTGTTCTCGGTAACTACAACGGCTGGGGCGGACTCAAAGACGCATTCCTTGACACAAAAGAGAATAAGGAACTCCGTGCGGTTCTCACGCCAGAAGAGTATGAGGCTGCCAAGAGTACCATCAACGACGCCTTTTATACGCCTGCCGACATTGTGCAGGCTGTATGGAAAGGCGTTTCTCGCCTCGGCTTCAATGGCGGCCGTGTCCTCGACCCGTCGATGGGAACGGGCAACTTCTTCGGATGTATGCCACGCGACATGATGAAGAAGTCCAGTTTGCGTGGTATCGAGATTGACGACCTCACTTCCCGTTTCGCGCGTATGCTCTATCCGAGTGCGCTGGTTGAACATACGGGATTTGAGAAGGCGTCACTTGCAGACAATTTCTATGATCTCGTGATTTCCAATATCCCATTCGACGCGAACCATAGTATTGCGAGCTATAAGATTCACAACTACTTCTTCGCACACGGAATGGATAAGGTTCGCCCAGGCGGCCTGATGGTATACATCACATCGCAGGGTTCATTGACCAACAGCCAGGATGGGGCACGGATGCGCGAATACATCGGCAAGAAGGCCGACATGGTAGCCGCGTACAAGCTGCCCTCTGGCGCATTCGGTGAGTCTGGCACGAATGTCGGCACGGATATCGTCATCTTCCGCAAGCGTGGCGAGAACGAGATGAAGCCGTCTTACGCACAGGATTTCCAGCACCTCACGAAGATGTTCACGCAGACGAATTGGCGCGGAGATACGTATGGCGGCGTAACGGTCAACAAGTATTTCAAGGACCATCCAGAGAATATCATCGGTAAGGCATCTTCCGGGCGCGACCAGTACGGCAATGATGTCATGCAGGTCAAGCCAAGCGAAGGTGCCAACATTGCTAAGGACCTCGCCAAGGCAATGAACAAACTGCCGAAGGATATCTACAAGCCGATTAACCGTACTGGCAAAGGCCCGTTCGACACCATCAAGGCGAACTTCAAGGCACGTGCAGATGAGAAAACGCGCGACTTTGAATACTATGAGAAGGACGGCAAGGTCTACCAGAATCAGGACGGTACTGCCGTAGAAATCGGCGCAGGCAATAAGCTCAAGCGCCTGAAAGGCTATCTCAAAGTCAAGAACGCCTTGAACTCGTTGATGCTCGCAGAAATGGACCCGAACGCCAAAGAGTCTACGGTAGATAAACTGCGCAAGCAGCTGAATACTGCCTACGATACTTTCGTCAAGCAGAACGGCTATCTCAATGACCCGACGGTGCAGCGTGCCTACATCGACGATCCATCTGCCGGTATGGTTATGGCGCTTGAAAAGGTAGAGTATACCGGCATCGGCGCCAAGAAGAAAATCAAGTCGGTTGAGAAGATGGGCATCTTTAAGGAACGAGCTATTGCACCTATTCAAGAAGTGAAGTCTGTAAAAACTCCGAATGACGCCTTAATCGTCTCTCTCCGCAACAAGGGTGGCGTCGACCTTCCGTATATGGCACAGCTCATGGGGAGTAATCCCGAGACTGTTGTTGCTGGACTGGAAGGGCAGATTTTCAAGAACCCTGTCACAGAAGCCTACGAGACGCGCGACGAATACCTCTCCGGCAACGTCCGCGAGAAACTTGCACAGGCCGAGAATGCTGCCGCGCAGGACCCGAGCTATCAAAGGAATGTGGATGAACTCAAAAAGGTCATCCCGAAAGACCTGATTGCAGACGAGATTTGCGTGACGATGGGCGCGCCGTGGATTCCTGCTAGTGATGTACAGGCGTTCGCTGACCGCATCACAGGGCGAGCCGGTATGCTATCCATCAAATTCATCCCGAGTGGTGCTAAATGGATAGTCGATGGCTACGGGAGCAACAGCAAGTACAAGACGCAAGGAATCTCTCTTGCCAACTTGCTTTCTGATATCCTGAACAACAAGGCAATCGAAGTCTATTCCGGCAAGGGCAAGGAAAGACGGCTCGATCAAGCAGCTACGGACGCCGCAAACGTCGTCGCCGCAGACATGAAAGAGGATTTTACAAGCTGGCTTTGGAGCGATAAGGACCGCACGAAGCGCCTTACCCGCTACTACAACGACAACTATAACAACACAGTCCTGCGCGAGTACGACGGTTCACACCTCGTATTCGATGGCATGAATGAAAAGATTCAGCTCAGACCACACCAGAAGAATGTTGTTTGGCGTATGCTGCAAGGCGGTAATACGCTGATCGCACATTGCGTCGGCGCAGGCAAGACGTTCGAGATGCAGGCGGCAGGCATGGAGATGCGCCGCCTCGGCATTGCGAACAAGCCGCTCTATATCCTGCCGAACAATGTCGTCGAGCAGTTCACGAAAGAGTTCCGTCAGCTCTATCCTGATGCAAAACTCCTTGTCCTGCAAAACGACTACAAGTCTCGTCCTGGCTACATCCCAGCTGTGCCGAAGTCTACTGTCGAGCAGACAATCAAGCGTGAGGACGGACGCAAGGAAACCATCACGATTCCATTTGGCAAGCTCTCTGCGGCTGACCGCAAGAAAGTGCTTGAAGCGCGGGCAATGCGTACACGCACGCTTACGCAGATCAGGACCGGCGATTGGGACGGTATCATCATGTCTCACAGCCAGTTCGAGCGCCTGCCGCTCTCTCCTGAAACGGCTGGTTCTATCATCAGAGAACAGCTTGACGAAGTAGAGCAGGCAATCGTCGAAGCGAAGAATGGCAACGTCGGCAAGAAAGACCTTAGTACGATCGAGAACCAGAAGAAGAAACTGGAAGATAAGCTAAAAGATATCTTAAAAACTGACCTGCGTGATATCGGCATCCCGTTTGAACAGCTGGGCGTTGACCAGATTTTCGTTGACGAGGCAGACATGTTCAAGAACCTGCATTACACTACGTCAATGGACAGAGTGAACGGCCTGCCAAACTCGAACGCCAACCGCTCGATGGATATGTATGCCAAGACGCGCTGGCTGACGAACGCCAATAACGGTCGTGGCGTCGTGTTTGCAACCGGTACGCCGGTTTCCAATACGATGGCAGAGATGTACACCATGATGCGCTACCTCGATTTCAGGGGCCTCAAAGAGAAGGGACTGAATCTTTTCGACAACTGGCTCAGAACGTTCGGCGAGATTGGCTCCGGTATCGAGCGTAATCCGAGTGGCAACGGTTTCCGCAAGGTCACGAAGGTTTTGCGGTTCATCAATATGCCGGAACTCACGAAGATGTTCCGCAAGTTCGCGGACGTGAAAACGCAGGATGATCTCGACCTTGATATCCCTGACCTCAAGAACGGCAAGCCGACTATTGTCAAGATTGCACCTGACCCGGTACTTACAGACTACATTAGGAATGTTGTCCCGAAGCGCATTGCCGCAATGGCAAAACGCCGCGAGGATATGCACAAAGGCTCCGACAATATGCTGAAGCTTACAGGCGATCTGCGCAAGATGTCCATTACAGACTCCAAGATTGACGCTCTCGCTGATGCGGTGGCCGAGAAGTATGAGGACACGTCGGACGTGAAGGGCGCTCAGCTCATTTTCTGCGATCAGGGTATCCCAAAAGCAGAGAAGGATAACGCGTCGGACAACTTAGTAGAGGAGGATGATAAAGACGCGGAGGCGGACAACGCTGGCGTCTATAAGAAAATCATTACGGCACTTCAGGAACGCGGCATCCCGGAAAATCAGATTGTGTTCATCCAGAGCGCCAAGAACAAGGCACAGATGGACGCAATCTTCGAGAAGGTTGATAAAGGCGATATCCGTATCCTTATCGGCTCTACGCAGAAGATGGGCGCAGGTACGAACTGCCAGCACCACCTTGTAGCGCTGCATGACCTTGATGCGCCGTGGCGTCCACGAGACCTCGAACAGCGCCATGGCCGTATTCTCAGACAGGGCAATCCTAACAAGGAAGTTGAGATTTTTAACTATGTCTTGCAGGATTCCTTTGATGCTGTCATGTGGGAGAAGCTCAAGAACAAGGCGGCAATCGTCGCTCAGGCCATGAGCAACAACATGCAGCAGCGCACGGTAGAGGACGCGGACCTCGTAACACTGACCTATGCCGACGCGGAGAACGCTGGCACGAGTGACCCGCTTGTCAAAGAACGCATCACTCTCGATAGTGAAATCAAGAAGTACAAGCACGCTCAAGTAGCCTTTAACCGCAAGGTAAGCACCGCAGAAGCAACGCTGGAAACGGCGCCGAAGGAAATCGGTTTGCTCAAGTCTGCAATCGAGAAGATCAAAGGCGACATTGCAGCGCGGCAGGATACGAGCGGCGATAATTTCCGCATGACCATTTCCGGCAAGGAATATGTAGAGCGCAAGGCGGCACAGGAAGAACTGGGCAAAGTCCTTGCTAGACTATCTTCCAAGACTTCCGTGAAAATCGGTGAAATCGGTGGCTTCGATGTTAAGGCTTATGTATCCGGCGACGGAGAGGCACATATCCAGCTGGTACGCGGTCGTGCTTACATGGCCAACACGGCCACGGTAAGAGGCGTCGAGAGCGCCCTGCACAAGGCACCGGAGACTATGTTGAAAGCCCGCGAGATTGAGCTGAGCAGAAATGAGAATAACCTCAAAGAAGCAAAGGAAATCGTCGGGCAGAAGAATCCGTATGCCGAGAAGCTGGCCACCATGGAGAAACGCTTCAAGGAAATCAATCGTCAGATCGAAGATAATCTGCTTGGCAATGCCAAGAAAGAAGAGACCGAAGCGCCAAACGAGGAAACGAGTTACAGCGCAGAGGAAGAATCTGACGCACAGGAACGCGCCCTCTCTGATATCAAGCAGGAGGTGGCAAGTGCTTTCCCGAATGCGAAGAACGTCCGCGATAATGGCCACGAGGTATTTTTCTCTATGCCGAACGGCGCAGAGGTGTCGGTCAGCATTGTGCCGTCTATCGAAGTGACGGGAAGCGAAGAAAGCAACGCTCGCGCTGCACACGGCCTTTCGCCAGAGGTGCATGTCAAGATTAACGGCAAGGAACGCACGGTAGGCAGTAAGGCTATCATCGAGTTGTCTCAGCTCGGCAGAAAGGGTACAGCCTATCACGAAGCATTCCATGTCATCTATGACATGTGCCTGACAGATAAAGAAAAGGCCGCACTACACAAAGCCTACGACAAAGAGGCGAAGGAGCGCGACGTGTACGAGGTCATGGCTGACAAGTATCGCGACTGGATGATTGCGAAGCAGAAAGGCCAGCATACGCTCTACGGCAAGCTCTGGCAGAAGGTCAAGGATGCGGCAGCACGCTTAGCGCGCGTCGTTCGCGGTGCTGACAATGCCGGTGATGTGTTCCGCAAGGTGGCCAGCGGTGAAGCGTGGGAATGTCCATACAACGAAGTCGAATCCGATACGCGCTATGCCGCAGAGCAGAAGGGCGCACAGTCTTTCATTAAGGCCGCCGCCTCTAAGCTCGGCAAACGCATGGGCGTCAAGTCGGATAAGATCATCACGGAAGAAGCAAAAGCGAAAGAGGGTATTGGCATCCTTGATTACCTGATTGCCTCTCCGTCCCGTGTTGCTACTCGTGTCAAGTCTTTCCGTCAGTTCTACCGCATGGGTGTCCGTGCTATGGACGTGCTGACGGAGCGCCGGTCTTATTACCAGCGCAAACTCGGTAAGGCTATGCAGCTCGTCAAGAGCAAGAACGATTATGAGGAACTGACGGATATCCTGCTCAGCGGCGACGCAGAGGGCAAAGAGTGGACAAAGGAAGAGCTTATCCAGAGCGGCACGAAAGAGAATGTCGCCGAAGCTTACACGCGAATCCGCCGTCTGATGCGTCAGGCGTACAAGATGGTCAACGAAGCGCACAAGCATCCGAAGACTTACTCGAAGCGCTTGTCTGGCAGCAAAATTGAAGAGCTGCGGCAGAATCCGTTCGTCAAGATCATGAAGATTCATGACGAGGAAGATGACGGTCGCCATCTTGTGACGTATCGAGAATTTGCCAACTATGAGCACACGCTCGAAGGCATCACGAAGCAGGCTCTCGATGGGATGCGCGTTGACGAAGATATGCAGGTCCTCGAAGCGACAAAGCAAGCAGACGGTACCTACAAGGTGCGCGTCCGTGAAGGGCGCGGCGATGTGACGAACCGCAAGGGCTACATCCCGCACTTCTTCCATAACTACATGGTGGAAGTACGCGATGAAGACGGCAATTACGTGACGACGGTCACGAGCGGCAGGACACAGCGCGAAGCCGTCAAGAAGGCCGAAGAATGGATGAAGGACAACAAGCTCGAAGATGGGCAGAAAATCTACATCCATCCGAAAATCTTCGACTTCACGCACTACGGGATGAGCGAGAAGGGCATTGTCCAGCTTGGTGATAAGGACTTCTATGCACTCATGAATCGTGTTGCCAAAGACAACGACATGAGCCTCGAAGAAGCTAAGGATCTCTTGCAGAATGTCCATCAGAAAAATCGTCATCGCTTCTTCGGCAACGTCCTGCATCGCAAGGGCGTCAGCGGATTCGAGACGGATATGAATTATGTGTTGAGCCACTACTTCAATTCCGCATCACGCTACTATGCAATGGAAACAGAGTTTAAACCGCAGGCTATCAGTCTGTATGAACGCCTCTTCGGTGACTTCGCCAAAGACTCGAAGAACTCGCTCGCGCAGTACGTGAAAGACTATATCAACGATGTGAATGGCACGCCATCCGCGCTGGAACGCGGCGTCAATGATGCGCTTATGCGCTCAAAGGTATACCGCGACTTCGTTGTCTCGCACTATGGTGAACGCGCTGTCTTGCAGTTGTCGAGCAATATTGCTGGTGCTACAACGTACATGTGCCTCGGCTATTTCAACGTATCGTCAGCTCTGCTGAACCTCACGCAGGTCATGAACAGTGCGGCCTACATCGGCGATGTGAGTGCGCTCGGCAAGTGCTTATCGAAGGGTATGCACCGCAAGTATTCGCTGCATGATCTCAAAGTACTCAAAGAGACGAACGTCCTCAACGATATCGGCCTTGATAGCGGCAGCGGCTATGATGTGAACCGCATGAGCGCGAAGAGCCTGCTCGGGAAAATCAATAAAGCGGGCATGTCCTTCTTTAAAGTATCCGAGCAGACCGTCCGCATCGGCACGGTCCTCGCTGCTTATGAATCCGGCATCAAGCGCGGCATGTCGCATGAAGAGGCAATCGACTTCGCGAAAGAGGTCAACCAGAAGTCAAACTTTAATTACTCGGTAGCCGACGCGCCGAACATTTTCCGCCGTGGCAGCTTCCTTTCTCAGCTTGCACTCCAGTTCAAGAAGTACGGCATCAAAGAGGTGGAAGTCAGGGCCGATATGGGCTCGCAGCGCACGAGCCGCAAACAGAAGCTTATCTTCTGGGGCACGTATCTTCTTGCCGCTGGCCTCTGCGGTCTGCCTGCTCTCGATTGGCTTGATGAAGTGTTGGGCTGGGTTTTCGGCAAGAGTCCGAAACTTGCCGCACAGGAAGCCATTATGGAAGCAGCTGGCGGCACGCCTGTTGGCAAGTTCATCGGGCGCATGGCAATGTACGGCCTTCCATCCTCGCTTGTCGGGGTAGATCTCTCGAACCGCGTCGGCCTGTCTGACGTTGTGCCGACCGAACTCAAGAACTTCTTGCCGCCACTCGCGACGAAGATCCCGCAGTTCATGCAGGATATCTTCTCAGAAGCGAAGATCAACGCCGTTCGTGATTTCTCACCCGCCATCTACAACCAGATTGCAGCGTGGGGGACGGGGAAAACTTACGATAAACGTGGCCGCATCAATGCAGAGTACAACACGTTCTACGACAAGCTACTTCGCTCTATCGGGTTCAAGAGTACGGACGAGCGCGTGGACAGCGATATCCGTCGTATCACGTCGGAGCGCCGCAGCGAACTCAACGCGGAGAAGCAGAAAGCCGTCGATGCTTATATCGCACACCCAACACCGCAGAACATGAAGAAACTCAAGGACCTCGGTGTCAAGGATTCGACAGTCAAGAAGGAACGTGAGCGCAAGAAGGAAGATAGCTACAACCGCACGAAGGGCGGCATGACAAAGAAAGAAGCACAGGAGAACCAGAGGCTTCTCAATTTCAAATGATGTAAGAAAGAGCAATTTGCAATTTTGCACATTGCTCTTTCTTATATAGTGGAGGTAAGTATATGAACAAAGGACCGCCTGGACACTCAGGCAAACCACTCTCATCAGAAGGAGATATTATGCAGCTAGATGAAATTGCGGTAATCGCCACAATCGCTGGCGTCATCGGCGCTTGTGTGCGTGGCGTCACATACATATCAACAAATGTCGTCAGCCCCGTCAAGCAAACCGTCGAGCAACTGCAAGACGTGACGCGTGATCTGCGTGCGTGGATGGACGAGCTTCGACGCGAATCCCGCGAGCAGGACAAGCGCCTGACGATTGTCGAGGAAGCTGTCAAAGCAGAACACGAGCGCCTAGACGCACTGGAAGAGGAGATGAGATTGCATGAAAGATAAGATTGTCCGGTTCTCACACTGGGCACAGAAGAATTGGCTGGCACTTGTGATCTTCTTGTCCGTACTCATGATGGTCTTCTTGTGTGCCGTCATGTTCTCATGGCTTTACGGATACTGGAGCAATGCACTTAGAGGCACGCGATTTGAGCTGGCATCATGCTGGACAGGCATTACGGTTGTCGGTACTGGCATTGCCGGTATTGTCGGCCTGGGAAAGGCCTGCTGGACAAAGTACGGCATGGACTCGCGGTACAATAGCGAACAGGGCAAGCCTTACATCAGTAATGTTGCAAGCGCTGTGAATGGCGCAGAAAGGAAAGGTACAGTACGATGAGATATGGTATTGATGTTTCGGAGAACAACGGCCCGATTGATTGGGAGGACGTGCGCGAAAGCGGCTGTGATTTTGTCATTGTCCGTTCTTCCTACGGTCTCAATAGCCGCGACGAGAAATTCATTGAGTACGTCAACGGCGCTCATGCCGCTGGCCTACAGTGCGGCGCGTACCATTATGGCTATGCACTGACGCCACAGGAAGCCGTGCAGGAAGCTGTGAACTGCCGCAACGCCATTGCGGATGCAGGTGTACTGTTGGAACTGCCAGTATTCTACGACATGGAAGATGCAGACGGCTACAAAGCTCGTCACGGCTTCGACTTCTCGCGCGAGAACGCAACGGGTATCTGCCGTGAGTTTCTGAATCATATCCGCTTGGATTGCGGCGTCTATGCGTCTAAATCATGGCTCGACGATCTCATTGACTGGCGTGACCTCGGCTGTGCCGTCTGGAACGCGCAGTGGATGACGGGCGAGAATCCGACTCCCAACACGAGCAACGATGACCTCGGCGGCATGATGTGGCAGTACACAGACAAAAAACTCATCGCAGGCCGCTTTTACGACGGCGATATCATTTACTGAGGTGAGATACTATGGAGCAGGTGAAAACATGGGTGTACGCTCACCGCCGCATCGTCGGTGCTATTATCTTCGGTATCCTCGCTGTCATCGTCGCTGTGCTGCTTTTTCGTGGCTGTAAGGCGGAGCCGCAGAAAGTGACCGTCGAGCCGCAGGTAGAAGCGCAGAGCGAAGCAGGCGTCGAGAAAGCGGCTGACAATGCGAAAGTACCAGTCAGCCGCCAGCAGGCGCAGGATGCAGCGCAGGAGATACACTATATATACGAGCATGACACGAAGCCGGAATACACCATCGTCACGACGGGGGGAGACGTAGAGAAGCAGGCACAGGCCGCGCAGGAGCGGGCTGGCGCCGACTTCTCGATCGTCGCGTCGGACGATGGCGAAAAGGCTGACGTCGCATCAATCAGCAAAGACAAGCCGGTCGAGCTGAACCAGTACAACGTGCAAGCATATAAGAAAGTGCTGCACACGGTCGAGGTGTCGCCGGACATCGACGGCGGGCGCGGTGTCGCAGAAGTCGGCTACAGCGTTTCGCACAAGGTATCCCGCGACGGCAAATATTTAGGTGTAGGAGCATCCTACAATTTCGATAGCAACAAAGCATATGTCAAGATGATATACACGTGGTAACAACATCTTGCAATCTGTCTGAGAGGGCTGTCCTGCGGGCGGCCCTCTTTTTGCGTGTAAGGCTTCTTAACGAGTTGCCGACGCTTGTCTACGATTTGCCTACATCTTCAACGTGGAACGTCATTTAATTTTATTTCTTCTCATTTCAATTCTTACCTGTATTACGCTAAAATCATCGTGCCGCGTGGAATCCTATTTCATGCTATTTACGCTAGTTGATATGGATGGTATAATGAATCTGTTTATAGGCTTTTGATTTGGAGTGGAATATATGAGAATCATAACGGGGTCGGCGCGGGGCTGTCGCCTCAAGACGCCGAAGGGCCAGGCGACACGGCCGACGTCGGACCGGATCAAGGAGTCCCTGTTCAACATCCTCGGCCCGAAGGTGTACGGGCGCAAGGTGCTCGACATCTTTGCGGGCACAGGGAATCTCGGGCTCGAGGCGCTGTCGCGCGGCGCAGCGTCGGCCTGCTTCGTCGACCAGGCGACGGCGGCGCTGATCCGCGAGAATGCGGTGCACACGCGCCTGCAGGACAAGGCTGCCGTGCACGGCTGCGATGTCTTCGCGCAGCTCTCGCGCTTTGCGCAGGGCGGGGAGTCCTTTGACCTGATCTTCTGCGATCCGCCCTACCACAAGGGCCTCGCCTGGCGGGCACTGACGTTTTTCGACGAGAGCACGGTGCTCGCTCACGCCGGCATCCTCGTCGTCGAGCACGGCGCGGATGAGAACGATATGCCGGAGCTCTCGGAGCTTCGCTGTGTGCTGAACCGCCGCTACGGCCGCACGACGCAGCTGAGCTTCTTCCAGCGCAAAGCGTACCTGAAAGAGATAGAGGAGGCGGAGCAATGAGGCGAGCCGTTTGTTCAGGCAGTTTCGACCCCGTGACGAATGGCCACATCGATATCTTCGAGCGCGCCAGCACGATGTTTGACGAGATCATTATCTGCGTGTTCCACAATGTGAACAAGCAGGCGTTCTTCCCGGTCGAGGAGCGCGTGCGCTTCCTGCGCGAGGCGACCGCGCACATCGAGAATGTCAGGGTCGACTCGTTCTCGGGGCTCATCACGGACTACATGAAGGCGCATGAGGCACATGTCATCGTGCGCGGCGTCCGCTCCATCAAGGACCTCGAGTACGAGCAGAACGAAGCCTATATGATCCGCCATCTGGAGCCCGATATCGACACGGTCTTCCTCTTGACGCGGCCGGAGTATTCATTCGTGAGTTCCTCGGGGATCCGGGAGCTCATCCGTTTCCACGGTGATGTGCACGGCCTGGTACCACCCTGCGTGGAGCAGGCAATCCAGATTCTAGGACAAGAAAGGGAGTAAGCGGAATATGGGAGTACGCGAGACTTTAAATAAGATCGAGAACATGGTGGCCACGGCCAAGACCTTCCCGTTCACGGGCCACATCCTCATCAACGATAACGACCTCGTCCACTACGTCGAGGAACTGCGCAATGACCTGCCGAAGGAACTCGATAAGGCAGAGGTCATCATGAAGGAGCGCGACCAGATCATCGAGGACGCGCGGCGCGAGGCGGAGCACATCCGCACGGAGGCGGAGCGCCAGGCTGCAGCGATGGTGGAGAACAGCGAGATCGTCTTGAAGTCGAAGCAGCGCGGCAAGGAGATCCTGCAGGAGACACAGCAGAAGGAGACGGCGATGGTCCAGGCCGCAGAAGCGCAGGCGCGGGAGCTCCAGAACAATGTGGACGCCTACGCAAACCAGGTCTTCGAGCAGCTGATCGCGCATGTCTCGCGGACGTTTGACGGCGTCCAACAGGCGCAGAACGGCGTGCAGCAGGCCGCCGCAGGTGTCCAGCAGGTCACGCAGGGACTCCAGCAGGCATTGCAGGTCCTGCAGACGGCCAAGGCGGGGCTCAATCAGCCACAGCCGCCCCTTCCTGCACAGTCGGCACCGGCGCAGGCCCAGACCGCGGCAGAGGAGAAGCCGGCAGAAGAATGAGTGCGTGAGAATGCATGCAAATGATGGCCTATGATGAAGATCATGGGCCTTTTTGATTCTTGACAGGAGGATGAGGAGCGCATGACGGATGCGGAGATCGTGGCGATGCTTCGCCGCTATAAAGACGGGCGTCTCTCGGAGCGGGAGGCCGTGGCATACTTGGAGAAGTCTTCGGTCGAGGAACTCGGTTTTGCGGAGGTCGACCATGCGCGCGAAAGGCGCCAGGGCTTCCCGGAGGTCATCTACGGCGAGGGCAAGACGGGGGAGCAGGTGCTCGCCATCATGGAATCGCTCGCGAAGAGCAGTGCAGGCAGCGTCATGGCGACGCGCATGAGCGCGGAGAAGGCCGCCTTTGTGCAGGAAAGACTGCCGGAGGCTGAGTATGATGCGGTTTCACGTATCCTCTACATCGAGCGGCCTGCCAGACGCGACGCAGCGCACATGGTCCTCATCCTGTCGGCCGGCACGAGCGACATCCCCGTGGCGGAGGAAGCGCGCCTCACAGCGCACCTCTATGGCAACGTGGTCAAGGTGCACTACGACTGCGGCGTAGCGGGCATCCACCGGCTCTTCGCCCACAGGGCGGACATCGAGGCGGCCAACGTCATCATCGTTGTCGCCGGCATGGAAGGCGCGCTCACGAGCGTCGTCGGCGGACTGACGGACAAGCCGGTCATCGCCGTGCCGACGAGTGTCGGCTACGGCGCGGCCTTCCACGGCGTCACAGCACTCCTAGCAATGCTCAGCAGTTGTGCCGCGGGTGTCAGCGTCGTCAACATCGACAACGGCTTTGGCGCGGGCGTGCTCGCGAGCAGGATCAACCATCTGCGCTGAAAAGGCGGAGAAGATAGAGGAGATGCATTTATGAAAGCGATTTATCTCGACTGTTTTTCGGGCATCAGCGGCAACATGCTGCTCGGGGCCTTCCTGCAGGCAGGCGTGCCGGAGGCGTATCTTCGCGCAGAGCTCGCGAAACTGCCACTTGAGGGCAGCTATGTGATGAAGGTGGAGCCCGTCATGAAGAATGGCATCGCCGCCTGCTATGTCGATGTCAGGCTTCCCCATCATGATGACCATCATGATGGGGAACATGGGCACGAGCATCGCACGATGGCGGATATCCGCGCGCTGATTGAAGCATCCGCGCTGTCGGAGGCGGTCAAGGCGCGCAGCCTGGCCATCTTCCAGACGCTTGCGGAGGCGGAGGGCAAGGTGCACGCGCGCCCCGCCGACACGGTGGCGTTCCACGAGGTCGGTGCGGTCGACTCCATCCTCGACATCGTCGGCGCGGCCATCTGCCTCGACTACCTGGGCATCGAGCGTGTCTTCGCCTCAAAGGTCAACACGGGCTCGGGCTTCGTGCACTGCGCGCACGGCCTTATGCCAGTGCCCGCGCCAGCGGTGGCCGAGCTCCTGCTCGACTGGCCGAGCTATCATGCCGGCGCCGAGAAGGAGCTCACGACGCCGACGGGCGCGGCCTTCCTGCGCAGCCAGGCTGCCTTCTCGGAGAGCCTGCCGGAGGGGTTCCGCGCAGCTGGCGCCGCCTATGGTGCCGGTACCTGGGATCTTGCCATCCCCAATGTGCTGCGCCTCTATATCGGCCAGCTTGATGAGGCAGCGGAGAACGGGCAGGGGACGGATTTCCTGGTGCTCGAGACGAATATCGACGACATGAGCCCACAGGTCTACGGCTATCTCTACGAGCGCCTTTTCTCGGTCGGTGCTCTCGACGTCTGGACGACGCCCATCGTCATGAAGAAGACGCGGCCGGCCGCGATGCTCTCCGTGCTCTGCCGCACGGGCTCGAAGGATGCGTGCGCCTCCGTCATCTTGCGCGAGACGACGAGCATCGGCCTGCGCGTCCGCAAGGTGGCGCAGCGCATCGAGGCGGAGCGCGAGACGGTGCACGTCGCGACGCCGTACGGCGAGGTCGCCTGCAAGCGAGCCTTCTGGCACGGGGCGCTCGTCAACAGCAAGCCGGAGTACGAGGACTGCTGCTTATTGGCGCGCCGCGCAGGTGTGCCGCTGAAGCAGGTGGAAGAGGCCGCGCGACTGGCCCTCGCCGCGCTTGCCTGCGATGGACTGCGAGAGAGTAAGAGCTGAAATGCGAAAAGAGTCCTTTACAACACGATGAAGATGTCGTATAATGAGTCCTGTTGAAATCAAGATATGTTGTAACAAGGTTCGCGTGTTACTGGTCATGCAGGCATCAGCGAAGAGCAGCAGATCCCGTTTTAGAGGAAGGGGATCTTTGTAGTTGCTTTTTGCTGATGCCTTTTTTGTCCCTGCACGCGGCGGGAAAGGACGGTCTCATGAAAGACGAAATCTTCAGCGTACTGCAGCGCGTCGGCCGCAGCTTCATGCTGCCGGTCGCTGTGCTGCCGATTGCCGGTATCCTGCTCGGTATCGGCGCGTCGTTCACCAACCCGACGACGATCAAGACGTATGGTCTCGAAGCCATCTTTGGCGATGGCACGCTTCTCGGCGGTCTTCTGACCATCATGGCCAGCGCGGGCAGCACGATCTTCGGCAACCTGCCGATCATCTTCGCCGTCGGCGTCGCCATCGGCATGGCCAAGGCGGAGCGCGAGGTCGCGGCTCTCGCGGCCATGATCTCCTTCTTTGTCATGCACAGCGCCTGCAATGCCATGCTCAAGCTCAACGGCCAGATCCTGCTGGACGGCACCATTGCGCCGGGCGTGCTCGAGGGCACGATCGCGAGCTCCTGCGGCATCATGTCGTACCAGATGGGCGTCTTCGGCGGCATCATCGTCGGTATCGGCGTCGCGTACCTCCACAATAAGTTCCACAAGATCATCTTGCCGAACGCGCTGTCGTTCTTCGGCGGCTCGCGCTTCGTGCCGATTATCTCGACAGTCGTCTACCTCTTCGTCGGCATCGGCCTCTACTTCGTCTGGCCGCTGGCACAGCAGGGCATCTTCGCGCTCGGCAGCCTCGTCACGGGCACGGGCTATGTCGGCACGCTGATCTTCGGCATCATCAAGCGCGCCCTGATCCCGTTCGGCCTGCACCACGTCTTCTACCTGCCGTTCTGGCAGACGGGCGTCGGTGGTTCGATGATGATTGACGGCCAGCTCGTCCAGGGCGGCCAGAACATCTTCTTCGCGCAGCTCGCCTCGCCGGATGTCGCGCACTTCAGCGCTGACGCGACGCGCTACTTCTCCGGTGAGTTCATCTTCATGATCTTCGGCCTGCCGGGTGCAGCGCTCGCCATGTACCGCTGTGCGAAGCCGTCGAAGAAGACGGCGGCCAAGGGCCTGCTGCTCTCCGCAGCCCTTACTTCGATGCTCACGGGTATCACGGAGCCGATTGAGTTCTCCTTCCTCTTCGTCGCACCGGCACTCTTCGGCGTTCAGGTTGTCCTCGCCGGCGCAGCTTACATGATCGCGCACATGCTCAACATCGCTGTCGGCCTGACGTTCTCGGGCGGCCTGCTCGACCTCTTCATCTTCGGCATCCTGCAGGGCGAGGCGAAGACGAGCTGGATGTACATCATCCCGGTCGGCATCATCTACTTCTTCCTCTACTACTTCATCTTCACGTGGATGATCAAGAAATTCGACTTCAAGACGCCGGGCCGCGAGGACGACGACGAGGAGACGAAGCTCTACACGAAAGCAGACTACCAGGCCAAGAAGGGCGCCGGCGCAAGCGGCGGCTCGCAGCAGAGCGTCGAGGATGCCAAGAGCTCGATGATCGCGCGCGGCCTTGGCAGCAAGAGGAACATCACGTCGGTCGACTGCTGCGCGACGCGCCTGCGCTGCTCGGTAGCGGATTCCTCGCTCGTCAACGAGAAGATCCTCAAAGCGACGGGCGCTGTCGGCGTCATCAAAAAGGGAACGGGCGTCCAGGTCATCTACGGACCGCAGGTCGCCGTCATCAAGGCCAACCTCGAGACGTACCTCGAGACGGCTCCCGATGTCGAGCCGGAACTCGATGCCCCGGCAGAGGAGCCTCAGGCAGAAGAGGCACCAAAGGCTGAAGAGAAAAAGGCTGCTGCACCGCAGGCTGCTGCGCATTCGCTCTGCACGCCTGTCGCCGGCGACGTCCACCCCATCGCTGAGGCGCCGGATGAGGCGTTCGCGAGCAAGATGATGGGCGACGGCTACTTCGTCTACCCAACGGAAGAGACGGTCTACGCGCCGTCCGACGGCGAAGTTGTCTTCGTCTTCGACACGAAGCACGCCATCGGCATGAAGGCCGCTGACGGCACGGAGTACCTGCTGCACATCGGCGTCGACACCGTCAATCTCGGCGGCAAGGGCTTCGAGGTCTTCGTCGAGAATGGCCAGAAGGTCAAGAAGGGCGACAAGCTCATGCACTTCGACGATGCGTTCATCAAGGCGAATGCCAAGTCGGATGCCTGCCTCGTCATCTTCACGGGCCTGCAGGAAGGCCAGTCCATCGAGATGGAGAAGACGGGCGCAGTCAAGGCACTTGACGAAGTCGCGAAGTTCTGAGCAGATTCTATCATTATAACCGTATAATCACCGTAAAAAATCTCCTTGTATGGCTATAGCATATGACCTCGGAAATGGGTTATAATGATAGCATCATATAAGGGGGTTTTTTATGTTTCGTGTCATAAAGCCTTTGAACAACAACGGGCTCTTGGCGCTGACGGAGGAAGGAAAGGAAGTTATCCTGCTCGGCAAGGGCATCGGCTTCGGGAAGAAGAGCGGCGAGCGGCTCGGGCTCCTGCCGCAGGCCAAGGTCTACCACCTCATCACCGATGGGGAAAGCAGCGCCTTGCAGCGCATCAACGGCATCGATGCGCATGCGGTCGAGTTCGCGGCGCGCGTGCTCGACGAGGCGCGCAAGTCATTCCCTGACATGGCCGATGATATCCTGCTGCCGATGGCGGACCACATCGCGATGGCGCTCGAGCGCTGCCGGCGCGGCATTCGCCTGCCCAATCCTCTGCAGCACGACATCATGGCGATGTTTCCCGACGAGTACCGCATCGCTGAGCAGGGTATCCGCGCGATCGAGCGGGAAGATGGCGTAGAGCTGCCGCCTGAGGAGGCGGGCTACCTCTCCCTGCACATCCATGCGGGCATCAGCGAGCAGAATGCGGGCGACAGCCTGACGAACATCAGGCTGGCCGCCGAGTGCATCGCGGAACTTGAAGCAGAGCTCGGGCTGACGCTGCGGCGCACAGAGCTCAAGTACACGCGCCTCGTCAGCCACATCTGCTACATGATCCTGCGCATCCGCGCGCAGGAGGTGGTGCCCATCCAGATGGACGATTACGTGCGCAAGATGTACCCTAAGGCCTATGCGCTCGCAGAAAAGCTTTCAGTGTCGCTTTCCAGGAAGCTGCGCCTGCCCGTCGCGGCAGCGGAGACGACGCTGCTCGCCATCCACATCCAGCGCGTGCTCTGACCGTCCTCATGGCTCAGGCGCTGCGCGCAGGGATGCCCGAGGACAGTTGATACTTGACAAAGGAATGGGCACATCGCTATAATGTATGGAGGTTGATGCTGATATGAAAATAAACATTGCTGAATCGAATGCGGACTTCATGCAGGAGATTCCGTTTGCGTTCACGACGACGGCCGAAGCCATCGGCGCCGTTGCGGACGATTATGCCTTTGTGGGACCTCTGACGGTCGAGGGGCATATCGTCCACACGGGAAGCTGCTGGCGTGCGGAAGGCGTCATTCGCTGTACGAAATCCTTTGTGTGTGACCGCTGCCTGGCACCGTGCCAAGAGGAGCAGGAACATCCCTTCTCGGAAGAATTCCGCCGCACGGGTGAGATGGCTGAGGATGAAGAGGTCAATCGCTTCGACGGCGACCTCATCGATATCACGGAGCTTGTCCGCGATACCGTCCTGGCGGCTCAGCCGCTCAGCAAGCTCTGCAAGCCCGATTGCAAGGGCCTCTGCCCCGTCTGTGGAGCAGACCTCAATCAGGGAGACTGTGGCTGCGATCGGTTTGTACCGGACCCGCGCATGGCCGCCTTGCAGGAATTATTGGCGAAAAATAAGAAATGAACTCGTAAGGAGGTGTATCCGAGATGGCAGTACCAAAGCGCAAGACTTCCAAGGCACGCCGCGACCAGCGCCGTGCGAACTGGAAGCTCGAGGCTCCTGGCTTCGTAGCTTGCCCGCAGTGCCACGAACCGAAGATGCCTCATCATGTATGCCCGGAATGCGGCTACTATGATGGCAAAGAGGTTGTCAAGGCAGCTGAATAAGAACGATAGATGAGCAGGACATAGTCCTGCTTATTCTTTTTTTTTGCCACTTTCCCGATTGCGCGATGAGAGGCTTGCTTTTTTAGGACAAACACCGTATAATGAATCCTGATATAAGGTTGTAATATCAGGTACTAAATATTGGGGAGGAGATGAAGGCATGGCAAGGGTCAAGAAGAAGGAGCGTCAGCAGCTCCTCTTGCAGCAGGTCAAGGAGAAACCGTTCCTGACCGACGAGGAGCTCGCTCAGAAACTCGGCGTCAGCGTGCAGACCATCCGCCTCGACCGGCTGGAGCTCGGCATACCGGAGCTGCGCGGGCGCATCCGCAAGATGGCGGAGAGCGCGCAGAACAAGGTCAAGTCCATCGAGAGCGGTGATGTTGTCGGTGAACTCATCGACCTCGAGCTCGGCCATTCCGGCATCTCTCTTCTGCGCATCACCGATGACATGGTCTTCGCGAAGACGAAGATCGCCAAGGGCTACTACATGTTCTCGCAGGCCAATTCCCTGGCCCTCGCGCTCATCGATGCGCCGATGGCCGTCACCGGCGTGGCAAACGTCAAGTACAAGGTGCCGGTGCACGTCGGCGAGAAGCTCATCGCCAAGGCGGAGATCGTCAAGGTACGCGGCAATAAGTATTTTGTCTGGGTCAAGACGCGAAATGATACCCAGGAAGTATTCCGTGCGAAATTCATCATGGTTTCGTGGGGAGAGGAGTGAGGAGGAATTCTGGCATGAAGATTGCAGTTGATGCCATGGGCGGCGATTACGCACCGCTCGAGATTGTTTTCGGTTCGGTGCGCGCCGCCAAGAAATACCATTGTGAGATCGTCCTCGTCGGCGACGAGGCGAAGATCCGCGAGGTCCTGTCGAAGGAGCCGGGCTGGGAGAAGCTCGGCATCTCCATCCACCACGCCTCGCAGGTCATCGAGATGGGCGAGCATCCGGCCGATGCCGTGCGCACGAAGAAGGATGCCTCCATCGTCGTGGCGACGCGCCTCGTCAAGGACGGCGTCTGCGATGCTGTGCTGTCGGCTGGCAGCACGGGCGCGGCCGTGACAGCAGCGCAGCTCATCCTGCGCCGCATCAAGGGCATCGGCCGTCCGACTATCGCGACGCCAATGCCGACACCGAAGGGTGTCACATTGCTTCTCGACTCCGGGGCCAACGTGGACTCGAAGCCGGAGCACCTCGTCCAGAGCGGCATCATGGGCTCAATCTACGCCGAATACGTCTTCAAGATCAAGAACCCGCGCGTCGGACTGCTCAATATCGGTGAAGAGGAGACGAAGGGAAATGAGCAGGCCAAGGCGACGTACGCACTGCTCAAGAACATGCACACGATCAACTTCTGCGGCAATGCCGAAGGGCGCGATGTGCCGAAGGGCAACTTCGACGTCGTAATTTGTGATGGATTTGTTGGCAATGTTGTGCTAAAATTTGCAGAGGGACTGGCAAAGACAATCCTGAAGCTTATCAAAGAGGCCATCAAGGGCGGCGGCATCCTCGCCAAGCTCGGTGCGCTTCTCCTGATGCCGACGCTCAAGAAGCTCGGCAAGCGCCTCGATGTCACGGAGTACGGCGGTGCGCCGCTCCTCGGCGTCAACGGCTGCTGCATCATCAGTCACGGTTCGTCGAACGCCAAGTCCATCTGCAGTGCAATCGGTGTGGCGAACGATTATGTCCGGGGGGATGTCCTCGCACACATCCAGGATACACTTGCAAAGGAGGATATACTGACGCATGATGGAGACAAGAAATAGCGCTGGTATCATCGGGACAGGCTGGTATGTTCCCGAGAAGGTCATCACGAATGAGGACCTCGAGCAGATGGTCGACACGAATAACGCGTGGATCGTCGAGCGCACGGGCATACACGAGCGCCATGTGGCGCGCGAGGACCAGCCTGTATCGGACCTGGCGGAGCGCGCAGCCCGCATGGCCCTTGAAGATGCCGGCGTGCGTGCCGAAGACCTCGACCTCATCATCGTCGCGACGATGACGCCGGACCGCACGATTCCCTCGACGGCCTGCATCCTGCAGGACAGACTGGGGGCCTCGAAGGCCGGTGCCTTCGATCTCTCGGCGGCCTGCTCAGGCTTTGCCTATGCGGCAGCGACGGCCTGCCAGTTCATCGAGACGGGCGTCTACCGCCACATCCTCGTGGTCGGCGCGGAGACGCTCTCGAAGGTCGTGGACTGGACGGACCGCAATACCTGCATCCTGTTCGGCGACGGCGCCGGTGCCGCTGTCTTTGGCCCGGTCGACAAAGGCTTTGGCCTCTTGAGCTTCGACCTCGGCAGCGATGGCGCGGGCGGCGACCTGCTCGACATCCCTGCAGGCGGCAGTCAAAAGCCGCTGACGGCAGAATCCCTGCTGATGCACGAGAACTGCATCCACATGGACGGCAGGGCGGTCTTCCGCTTCGCAGTCAAGATCCTAGGCGAGACGGTCGAGAAGTCGCTGGAGCGCGCAGGCATCGAGAAGACGGAGATTGACTGGCTCGTCCCGCATCAGGCCAACACGCGCATCATCGATGCAGCGGCGAAGCGCCTGGAACTGCCGGCGGAGAAAGTCATCGTCGATATCGGGAAATATGGCAATATGTCAGCGGCGTCCATACCGGTTGCCCTGGCGGAGGCAGTGCAGGCGCACCGCTTCAAGAAAGGCGATCTCATTGCCCTGGCCGGTTTTGGTGCCGGACTCACCTGGGCATCCTGCATCATGAAATGGGCTAAGGAGGACTAATCTGATGTTTGAAAACAATGCAATCTGTAAGTTACTCAACATAAAGTACCCGATCTTCCAGGGCGGCATGGCCTGGATCGGCACGGCAGAGCTCGCTTCGGCCGTCTCGAATGCCGGCGGCCTCGGCATCATCGGCGCCGGCCACATGCCGCCGGAGATCCTGCGCGCAGAGATCCAGAAGTGCAAGGGCTGGACGGATAAGCCGTTCGGCGTCAATGTCATGCTCATGAGCCCGTACGTCAAGGAAGTCATGCAGGTCGTGCTCGAGGAGAAGGTCCCCGTCGTCACGACGGGCGCTGGCAACCCGGGCGAATACGTGCCGGCCCTCAAGGAGATCGGCACGAAGGTCATCCCGGTTGTCGCATCGGTCGCACTCGCGAAGCGCCTCGTGCGCTCTGGCGTCGATGCCCTGATTGCAGAGGGCACGGAGTCGGGCGGCCACATCGGCGAGATCACGACTATGGCACTCGTGCCGCAGATCGTCGACGCTGTCGACGTGCCGGTCATCGGTGCGGGCGGCGTCGCGGATTCGCGCGGCATGGCGGCTGTCTTTGCGCTCGGCGCACAGGCCGTCCAGATGGGCTCCCGCTTTGTCATGAGTGAGGAGTGCATCGCGCATCCGAACTACAAGAAGATGGTCCTCAAGGCGAAAGACCGCTCGACGGTCGTCACGGGCCGCACGCTCGGCCATCCGGCACGCGTGCTCCACAACAAGCTCACGCGCAAGTATGAGGAACTCGAGGCGGCAGGCGCTCCGGCAGAAGAGCTCGAGAAGCTCGGCGTAGGCTCCCTGCACCGCGCGACGCATGAGGGCGATGTCGAGAACGGTTCCGTCATGATCGGCGAGATCTCGGGCATGCTTCACGACATCAAGCCGGTCAAGGCAATCATCGAAGACATCGTCGCAGGCCTGCCAGGCGTCATCGAGACGATCCAGGACGACTGCAGATAATCACGATAAGTCAAGCACGTTGCTATCATAAATAAATACAGTAAATCTAATATATAAATAGAGCATAGATACATGCAATACAGAGAAGCAAGAGCGAATCTAGAACAGGGGGTAGTGAAAGGTGAATAAACTCGCATTCGTATTTCCGGGGCAGGGCGCACAGGCTGTCGGGATGGGCAAAGACCTTTTCGACCAGTATGACGTCGCCAAGAGACTCTTTGCCGAAGCCGACGAGGCACTTGGATATTCCATCAAGGACATGTGCTTCGAGGGGCCGGCAGACGACCTCAAGCTCACGGCCAACACGCAGCCGGCTATCCTGACGGTCAGCGTCATCGTCAACGAGATCCTCAAGGAACACGGCGTACAGCCGGATGTCGCCGGCGGCCACAGCCTCGGCGAGTACTCGGCTCTCGTCGCAGCGGGCGTCCTTTCTTTCAAGGATGCCGTCGCGCTCGTCCACAAGCGCGGCCAGTACATGCAGGAGGCCGTCCCCGTCGGTGAGGGCGGCATGGCCGCCATCATCGGCCTCGACGACGAGACGATTGCCGCCGCCTGCGAGAAGGCGACGAAGGAAGCTGGCGAGGTCCAGCCCGTCAACTTCAACTGCCCGGGCCAGACGGTCATCGCCGGCACGACGAAGGGCGTGGAGAAGGCCGTCGAGGAGCTCAAGGCAGCTGGTGCCAAGAAGGCCGTCATTCTGCCCGTCTCTGCGCCGTTCCACTCGACGCTCATGAAGCCGGCCGCCGAGAAGCTCGCAGACGAGCTCGCGAAAGTCGCAATCCACGATGCTGCCTTCCCGGTTGTCTCGAATTACACGGGCGAACTGGAGACGAAAGCAGAGGAGATCAAGGCGAACCTTGTCGCACAGGCTGACCATCCGGTCCGCTGGATCACCTGCGTCAAGACGATGCAGGCCTTCGGTGCTGACACGTTCGTCGAGGCCGGTCCGGGCAAGACGCTCTGCGGTTTCAATCGCCGCATCGACCGTTCTATCAAGAGTCTCAATGTCGAAAACCTTGAAAGTTTGCAAAAAACGCTTGACTATTTGAAGGAGGTTCGCTAATATGCTTTTAGATGGGAAGGTCGCACTCGTAACGGGTGCGTCGCGCGGTATCGGCCGTGCCATTGCTATCCGCCTCGCTTCTGAGGGTGCCAAGATTGCCATCAACTTCGCTGGCAACCAGAAGGCAGCGGAGGAAGTCAAGAGCGAGATCGAGAAGAATGGCGGCGAGGCAATCCTCGTGAAGGCCAATGTGGCAGACAGTGCTGCAGTAGAAGAAATGTTTGCAAAAGTTGTCGAGGCGTTCGGCACGGTTGACATCCTCGTCAACAACGCCGGCATCACGCGTGACGGACTTCTGATTCGCATGAAAGAAGAAGATTTCGATGCGGTCATCGATACGAACCTCAAGGGCGTATTCTACTGCACGAAGGCAGCTGCGAAGATCATGATGAAGAAGCGCAGCGGCCGCATCGTCAACATGAGCTCGGTCGTTGGTCTCATGGGCAATGCCGGCCAGACGAACTACGCTGCAGCGAAGGCTGGCGTGCTCGGCTTCTCGAAGTCGGCAGCCAAGGAACTCGCTGCACGCGGCATCACGGTCAACATGGTTGCACCGGGCTTTATCGACACGGATATGACGGCAGTCCTTTCGGACAAAGTCAAGGAAGCGATGGTCCAGGAGATTCCCATGCGCAAGATGGGACGTCCGGAAGATGTCGCCAATGCCGTGCTTTTCCTCACATCGGATTGTTCATCCTATATCACTGGTCAGGTCGTCAATGTAGACGGCGGCATGGTTATGTGATATAACTATATAGGATACTAATTTAAGGAGGTGAAACTTCATGTCGACTTTTGAAAAAGTTAGAGATATCGTTGTTGAGCAGCTGGGCGTTGAGCCGGACGAGGTCGCAATCGATTCTACCTTCATCGATGATTTGGGCGCTGACTCCCTGGATATCGTTGAGCTGATCATGGCTTTCGAAGAGGAATTCAACATTGAGATTCCGGATGAGGCTGCTGAGAAGATCAAGACTGTTCAGGATGTAGTTACCTACATTGACCAGCACAAGGACAAATAAGATTGAGCGTCTTACCTTTTGAGAATCCCGTGAAGTTGCTTCGCGGGATTTTCTTAAGAGGTAAAATGATTGGAGGAGTAACATTGAAACTTCCAGAGCTTAAGATTGGCAACAAGATTGCGCGTGTACCGATCCAGCAGGGCGGCATGGCAATCCGCTTGTCAACGGCCCGTCTGGCCGCAGCCGTTGCGAACGAGGGCGGTATCGGCCTCATTGCTGCATCTGGCATGAGCCACGACGAACTGCGTTATGAAATCAGGCTCGCACGTTCGCTCACATCTGGTATCATTGGCATCAACATCATGGTAGCAGCTCGTGATTTTGCTGGCATTGTCAAGACGGCCATCGATGAGGGCATCGATCTCGTTGTAGCAGGTGCAGGCTTTTCACGCGATATGTTTGGCCTTGGCAAGGAGTCTGGAACGCCGATCGTTCCGATTGTTTCCTCTGTAAAATTAGCTAAAATCTCGGAGCGTCTTGGCGCAGCAGCCATCGTGCTGGAGGGCAAGGAAGCTGGCGGCCATCTCGGGACGAACACGTCGGTACGTGATCTCATCTCGGATGTCAGTGCAGCAGTCAAAGTCCCGGTCATCGCGGCCGGCGGCGTCCTTCATGGCCAGGACATCGTTGATCTGATAAAGATGGGCGCAGCAGGCGTCCAGATGGGCTCGCGCTTCGCGGCTTCGGAGGAATCCAACGCGGCACCGGCCCTCAAAGAATATTACCTGAAATCAAAGCCGGAGGACATCGTCGTCATCCACAGCCCTGTCGGGCTGCCAGGGCGTGCCGTGCGCACGCCGTTCTCGGCACGCGTCCTCGAGGGCCCTGTGCCGCCGAAGACGTGCGACGCATGTCTCAAGGCCTGCAAGCATAACTTCTGCATCATCCGCGCGCTGATCCGCGCGCAGCAGGGAGATGTGGAGACGGGCCTCGTCTTCACGGGCGAATACATGCCGCGCATCGACAAGATCATGTCGGTGCACGAGATTTTCGAGCAGCTCAAGAAAGAAGCAGAAGCTGCCAACTGAGTCCCCGATGCCGCAGGGAGCACGGGGACAGCAAGATACAAGATATTAGAGGGGAGTCATTGTTTTGAGTAAACGCGTAGTAATTACGGGCCTGGGGGCCATCACCCCAATTGGCATCGGCAAGGACGCATTCTGGGAAGGCCTCATGGAAGGCAAGAACGGCATCGGCAAGATCACCCGTTTCGATGCATCGGAATACGGTGCACAGATTGCAGGCGAAGTCAAGGGCTTCGAGCCGACGGACTACATCGACAAGAAGGAGTCCAAGCGCATGGACCGCTATGCACAGTTCGCTGTCGCTGCGGCTAAGCTGGCAATCGAGGATGCAGGTCTCGATCTCGAGAAGGAAGACCGCGACCGCATCGGCACGTACATCGGCGCGGGCATCGGCGGTATCGAGACGATGCACGTTCAGTACAAGAAGCTCTTTGACAAGGGCCCGAACCGCATCAGCCCGTTCTTCATCCCGATGATGATCGCGAACCTCGCCGCTGGCCAGGTCGCCATCACCTACAAGCTCCACGGTCCGTCTTCGTGCGTCGTCACGGCCTGCGCGACGGGCACGAACTGCATCGGCGATGCCTTCCGCGTCATCCAGGAAGGCAAGGCAGATGTCATGGTCGCTGGCGGCACGGAAGCAGCCATCAGCCAGGCAGCTGTCGCAGGTTTTGCTGCGATGAAGGCACTCTGCATGGACCACAACGATGATCCGGAGCACGCATCGCGCCCGTTCGACAAGAACCGCAGCGGCTTCGTCATGGGCGAAGGCGCTGGCCTCGTCATCCTCGAGAGCCTCGAGCATGCCAAGGCGCGCGGCGCACACATCTACGCAGAGCTCGCCGGCTACGGTGCAAACTCGGATGCCTACCACATGACGAGCCCGGCACCGGGCGGCGAATACCAGGCCAAGTGCATGCAGCTCGCCATCGACGACGCTGGCCTGCAGGCCGCTGACGTCGACTACGTCAATGCACACGGCACCTCGACGCACCTCAACGATGAGGGCGAGTCGCTGGCCATCAAGGCCGTCTGGGGTGAGCATGCCAAGGACGTCTCCGTCTCGTCCATCAAGTCGATGACGGGCCACCTGCTCGGCGCTGCCGGCGGTATCGAGGCAGTTGCCACGGCGCTGACGGTCGAGAACGACATGATGCCGCCGACGATCAACTATGAGACGCCGGACGAGGGCCTCGACCTCGACTACGTGCCGAACAAGGCGCGCGCGAAGAAAGTACGCGCGGCCATCTCGAACAACTTCGGCTTTGGCGGTCACAATGCGTGCATCGTCATGAAGAAGTACACGGAGTAATGCGATGAGAAACGTTCGGAAGGAAGGAGGAGAGCGCCGCGATCAGCTGTTGGCGCTCTCGGAGCGCCTCGGCGTGACCTTCCACGATCTCGCACTCCTCGACCAGGCTCTGACGCATACCTCGTATGCCAATGAGTCGAAGCGGAACACGCCCCATAACGAACGCCTCGAATTTTTGGGGGATGCTGTGCTGGAGCTTGCCTCCAGCACCTATCTCTACGAGCACTTCCCGGAGATGCCGGAAGGCGAGCTCACGAAGACGCGTGCGAGCATTGTCTGCTCGACGACGCTCGCCAAGCTCGCGTCCGGACTCCATCTCGGCGACTACCTGCTCCTGGGACGCGGTGAGGAGATGGGTGTCGGGCGCACGCGCCAGACGAACCTCGAAGATGTCTTCGAGGCCGTCATCGGTGCTGTCTACCTCGACCAGGGCTGGGAGGCGGCGCAGGCTTACGTCGTGCGCCAGCTACGCGGCGAGTTCGAGAACGCCGAGCACGGTGCCATTCTCAAGGACTACAAGACCATCCTGCAGGAGATTGTCTTCCGCAAGGACGGGCAGAGCATCACGTATGAGCTCGTCTCCGAGTCCGGCCCCGACCACGCCAAGGAGTTCACGTTCCGCGTGCGCGTGACGGGAACAGTCATGGGCGAGGGCACAGGCCACAGCAAGAAAGAAGCGGAGCAGCACGCTGCCCGCGCTGCACTCGAGAAAATCGCCCCGCATACGCAGAAAAAGCGCTGAGCAGCGCTGTAATATAGAGCAAGGGTGCTGACAAGGTCGGCACCTTTGTTTTATAATTAAATTGTAGTCAAATGAGATAAATGAGATAGTGGATGGGAGATGTTTTCATGAGAAAACTTACGATGCTCGGCACGGGCAATGCCATGGTGACGAAATGCTACAACACATGCTTCTATGTGACGCTTGAGAATGGTGCGCTGTTCCTGACGGACGCAGGCGGCGGCAACGGCATCCTGCGCCAGCTTGAGCTCGCGGGCTTCGACTACCAGAAGTGCCATCATATGTTCGTGACGCATGGCCACACGGACCACGTGCTCGGCGTCATCTGGGTCATGCGCAAGGTCGCGGACCTCATGAACAAGGGCAAGTATGAGGGCGAGTTCCACATCTACTGCCATGATGTCGTGCGCGACATGCTGCTCGCGATGACGAAGATGACGCTAAAGAAGAAGGATTTCGCACGCGTGGGCACGAGCATCTTCCTGCACGAGGTCAAGGACGGCACGGTCGTCAACTTCGAGGGGCTCCAGCTCACGGCCTTCGATATCCTCTCGACAAAGGCGAAGCAGTTCGGCTATGAGCTGCGCTTCCCTGATGACATGCGCTTCACCTGCCTAGGTGACGAGCCCTACAACGAGCACGACGAGGTCTACGCCAAGGGTGCAGACTGGCTGCTCGCCGAGGCTTTCTGCAAGTACGGCGACCGCGATAAGTTCAAGCCGTATGAGAAGAACCACTCGACGGTCAAGGAGGCCAGCGAGCTCGCCGAGACGCTCGGCGTCAAGAACCTCGTGCTCTATCACACGGAGGACAAGAGCATCGAGAGCCGCAAGCAGGCGTACACAGCGGAGGCCAAAGAGTACTATCACGGCAATGTCTTCGTGCCGGACGATCTCGACGTGATCGATCTCGGCTGAGCGCAGCTGTCACACGGGAAATGGGGATGAAAAAGGAGAAGCGGATGATGCTTCTCCTTTTTCTGTCGTATGCTGTTGCCTGGCGGCTGCCGACTTGATGCTGGTTCAGCCGTTGTGCGACGGGCCCATCTTCTCGATGTAGTGATTGAGGTCCGTGATGGAGTGGTAAAGCTCTGCTCGCTCCTCCTCGCTGAATTCCTGCAAGCTGCTCAGGAACTTCTGACGCACAATCTCATTCTGGTCGTCGAGCATCTTCTCGCCTGCGGATGTCATCGAGACGAGGATGCGGCGCCGGTCCTCGCGGTCCTGCTGCTTCGTGACGAGTCCGGCCTGCATCAGCTTGTCGCAGATGTTCGTCATCTGCTGCTTCGAGATCTTCAGGCGTTGCCCAATCTCAGAGATGGTGGCCTGTTTCTCGAGGCGCAGCGTCATGAGCGTCGCGAACTGGTTGAGCGGTATCGGCGTTGCCAGGTTGCGGTAGAAGTTGCGGTGGATGAGCACGAGCGTCTCGATGAAGGCGAAGGATATATCTGTGGAGGCTTCCGGGGATGGCGTCGTCATGACATCACTCCTTTAAGAATCGTATAAGAGAATTGCAATCAGAATGGTATAAGACGGTTCAAAGACAAATATAAGACGGTTTTTCTTGACTTTTATATAGATATACTATACTATAAAAGTCGTTAATAGTAAACATTTATTTACTAATCGAACAGTGAAGAAGGTATCATCCGATATCACCAAAGTCAAAGGAGGTTATCTCTTTGTTTTTTGCGAAGAACAAGAAACCGCTGGCTCTCATGCTGACCTTGGCGCTCTCGGCCACGGTGCTCCTCTCAGGCTGCGGCGCGAAGCAGCAGCAGCAGGCAGCGGGGGCAACCCAGGTCAAGGCCATGAAGGTCCTGCAGCAGGACGCGCCGGTCAGCAGCGAGTATGCTGGCCAGATTGTCGGCCGGGATGAGGTCAAGGTCCAGTCGAAGGTGTCCGGCAAGATTGTCGAAAAGTATTTCCATGGCGGTGACCATGTAGAAGCCGGGCAGCCGCTCTACCGCCTGGACTCCCGCCAGTATGAGTCCGCAGTCTTGCAGGCGCAGGCAAATCTTGCTCAGTCACAGGCGACGCTCTCGAATGCGCAGACCGATCTCTACCGCGACCAGTCGCTGCTCGCCGCTGATGCCATCTCGGAGCAGACGGTGACGACGCAGCAGGCAAATGTCAATGCCTACTCGGCCGCGGCTGCCGCCAACGAGGCGCTCGTGCAGAAAGCACAGCAGGACCTCGATGACACGGTCGTCTACGCGCCGATGTCGGGGCAGGTGTCCGTCGACGATGTCGCTGTCGGCACGTTTGCCACGGCCGGCAACACGAATCTCGTGACCATCGGTACGATCGACCCTGTCTTCGTGCAGTTCAGTATCTCGGAGGCCGAGTATCTGAAATTCCGCAACATCCAGTCCATGCAGAGCGGTTCGGGCAATCCGCTTGACGTCACGGTCAAGCTCTCCGACGGCTCGACGTACCCGATGGACGGACGCATCGTCCAGGCCGACCGCGCGCTCGCCCAGAATACGGGCACGCTGACGGTCAAGGCTCTCTTCCCGAATCCGAACGGCCTGCTGCTGCCGGGCATGTTCGCGCGCGTCAAGCTCACGGGCGAGACAATCCCGAACGCCATCCTCGTGCCGCAGCGCGCTGTCCAGCAGCTGCTCGACAAGACGTTTGTCATGGTCGTCGGCGCTGATGGCAAGTCGGAGTCGCGCAGTATTGAGCTCGGCCAGCAGATCGGCAGCTATTACATCGTCAAGAGCGGCCTCTCCGCCAGTGACACGGTCGTCGTCGAGGGCCTCTCGAGTCTGACGGAGGGCAAGGACCTCGCCGTCACGATGGTGACGCCTGAGGAGATGGGCTTCTCGTTCGATGAGGATACGACGCCGTTTGACACGATGACTTCTTCGGAAGCAAACAGCGGCGACAGCAACAGCTAAGGGGGCGGCGTCTTGTCTAAATTCTTTATCCACCGCCCGATATTCGCCATCGTCATCTCGCTGATCATCGTCATTGCCGGTTCGATTGCGGCGACGCAGCTGCCAATTGCGCAGTACCCGCAGATCTCGCCGCCGACGGTCAGCGTCAGCACGTCGTACACGGGCGCGAGCGCGGCCGTCGTCAATCAGACGGTCGCGCAGATCATCGAGGACCAGGTCAACGGCACGCAGGGCATGGACTACATGTCCTCGACCTCCGATGATACGGGTCGCTACAGCCTGTCGGTCACGTTCGAGGTCGGCACGGACGGCGACATGGACTCGGTCAAGGTGCAGAACAACGTCGCTTCGGCGACGAGCCAGCTGCCTTCTGAGGTTCAGCAGATCGGTGTCACGACCAAGAAGTCGACGAATGATATGGCATACATGATGTCGTTCTATTCGCCGGATGGCACGTACGACCGTGCCTTCATGAAAAACTACGCGACAATTTACCTCCTCGACAAGCTCAAGCGCATCAACGGCGTCGGCGATGTCCAGGTATTCGGTTCCGACTACGCGATGCGCGTCTGGCTCAACCCGGACAAGCTCGCAGAGCTCAACCTGACGGTCGCCGATGTCTCGGCGGCCATCAAGGAGCAGAATGTCCAGGCCCCGGCCGGTACGGTCGGCGCCATGCCGGTCAACAACGGCCAGGAAAAGCAGATGTCCGGCAAGATCGAAGGCCGACTGACGACGCCGGAGGAGTTCGGCAACGTCATCATCAAGTCGAATGGTGACGGCCAGTTCGTCCGCCTCAAGGATGTCGCAAAGATCGAGACGGGCTCCCAGTCGGAAGCCATCATTTCGAAGTTCAATGGCTACCCGGCCGTCGGCTTCGGCATCAAGCTCACGAGTGATGCAAACGCCATGAAGACAATCGGCGAAGTCCGCAAGGTCTTCGATGAAGCGAAGGAGACGCTGCCGCCGGGCATGCAGATGTCGACGATCTTCGACTCGACGAACTACATCAGCACATCCATCGAAGAAGTCCTCATGACGTTCTTCGAGGCACTGCTGCTCGTCGTCTTCGTCATCTTCGTCTTCCTGCAGAACTGGCGCGCGACGATCATCCCGCTGCTCGCCGTTCCGGTTTCCCTGATCGGTACGCTCGGCGCGTTCATCGTGCTCGACTTCACGATCAACACACTGACGCTCTTCGCGATGGTCCTCGCCATCGGCCTCGTCGTCGATGATGCTATCGTCGTCATCGAGAATGTCGAAAAGCACATGGAAGAGGGCCTGACGCCTATCGATGCGACGGAGCGCGCCATGGACGAAGTCCAGGGCCCGGTCATCGCCATCGCTATCGTCCTCTCGGCCGTCTTCGTGCCGGTCGCCTTCCTCGGCGGCATGACGGGCGTCCTCTACAAGCAGTTCGCCCTGACGATTGCCGTTTCGGTCTGCCTCTCGGCCTTCGTGGCCCTGACGCTGACGCCGGCGCTCTGCGCGATGATGCTCAAACAGCACACGGAGAAGGATGACGAGGGCGTGCTCGGCCGCTTCTTCGTCAAGTTCAACAACTGGTTCGAGCGCATGAAGCGCGGTTACGTCGGCATCGTGGCGAAGTTCATCCGCCACTCGCGCCTGGCCATCATCTTCCTGCTGATTGTCTCGGGCTGTGCCGGCATCATCTACAAGAACCTGCCTTCGACCTTCGTCCCGAATGAGGACCAGGGCTACATGTTCGCAGCCGTCGAGATGCCGGATGGCACCTCGGCCAACCGCACGCAGGCCGTCATCGACAAGCTCAACGTCGCCATGATGGAGAACATCAAGGGCCTGCAGAGCACGATGGCCATTACGGGCTTCTCGCCGCTTTCCGGCGGCTCCTCGTCGAGTGCCGGCATGATCGTCGTCGGCATGAAGGACTGGTCGCAGCGTGAAGATGCAGCTTCTTCCATCAATGCGGCCGTGCGCACGACATTTGGCCTTGGCGCCAAGGTCGCGCCGGAGGCGACGGTCATCGCCATGAACCCGCCGGCTCTGCCGGGCCTCGGCATGACGGGCGGCTGGACGCTCCAGCTGCAGGATATGACGGGCCACACGGAGACGGAGCTCAACGACATCACCAAGAAGATCGTCGCAGAGGCCAACCAGCGCCCTGAGCTCGCCGGTGTCCGCTCGACGTACTCCGTCGGTTCGCCGGTCGTCCAGTATGAGGTCGACCGCGAGAAGGTCAAGAACCTCGGCATCCAGCTCTCGGATGTCTTCACGGCCATGCAGGTCAACTACGGCGGCTATCAGGTCAACGACTTCAACCGCTTCGGCCGCAGCTACAAGGTCATGCTGCAGGCCGACAACGACTACCGCAGCTCGACCGACCAGATGAAGTTCATCTTCGTCAAGTCGAGCAAGGGCACGATGGTCCCGCTCGACACGCTGCTGCGCCCGAAACTCACGTCGGGTCCGTCGAACATCTCCCGCTTCAACGGTACGCGTTCCATCCAGATCACGGGCCAGACGGGCAATGGCTATTCCTCTGGCCAGGCCATGAATGCCATCAAGGAAGTCGTCCAGCAGAACGCTGGCACGGGCTTCAATATCGAGTGGTCCGGCCAGAGCCGTGAGGAGGCCAAGGCCTCGAGCTCGACGATGCAGGTCCTCGTGCTCTCGCTCGTCTTCGTTTTCCTCTGCCTCGCAGCTCTCTATGAGAGCTGGAGCGTCCCGTTCGCCGTCCTCCTGACGGTGCCGACGGGCATCTTCGGCGCACTCGTCTCGGAGTATGGCCTGTCCATCCTCGAGGCGATGTTCGGCCACCAGAACGCCGGCCTCCAGGACAGCGTCTACATGCAGATCGGTATCATCGCGATCATCGGTCTTGCCGCGAAGAACGCCATCCTGATCGTCGAGTTCGCGAAGGTCCGCGTCGACCGCGGCATGGAGCCTGTCAAGGCAGCAATCGAGGCGGCCGGCCTGCGCCTGCGCCCGATACTCATGACGTCGTTTGCCTTCATCATCGGCTGCGTCCCGCTGGCCATCGCCACGGGTGCCGGTGCTGCAGCGCGTAACGGCATGGGCGTCGCCGTCGTCGGCGGCATGCTCTTCGCGACGGCCATGGGTATCTTCCTGATCCCCGTGTTCTTCGTCGGCATGGAGTGGATTGCCGCCAAGCTCGGCCTCGTCAAGCAGGAGCGTAAGAAATCCTCGGCCGATTACATGTGATCCAGAATGCCATCGCAGAGTCGATGTGCTATCCATAGAAAGGCACCTTCCTTGTCAGGAGGGTGCCTTTTTTGGTATACTAAGAATATACTGACCCCTATGCGCTGAAATCGAATGAGTCAACATAGATGCGTCAATCACGATGGATTGTCATGAAAGGAGAGAACTACATGGCAGCAGATAAGAAAGAAGCAGCAAGTAAACAGGAAGCGCTCGAGAATGCGCTGAAGAAGATCGAGAAGGACTTCGGCAAGGGTTCGATTATGCGCCTCGGCGATGCCAAGGCACACATGGACATCGAGGTCATCCCGACGGGCATCCTGCCGCTCGACATCGCACTCGGCGTCGGCGGCATTCCGCGCGGCCGCATCATCGAGGTCTACGGCCCGGAGTCTTCCGGTAAGACGACGGTCACGCTGCACATGATCGCCGAAGCACAGAAGAACGGCGGCATCGCGGCCTTCATCGATGCCGAGCACGCGCTCGACCCGGTCTATGCCGCCAAGCTCGGCGTCAACATCGATGATCTCCTGATCTCCCAGCCAGATACGGGCGAGCAGGCACTCGACATCGTCGATGCACTTGTGCGCAGCGGCGCCATCGACATCATCGTTGTCGACTCCGTCGCCGCACTCGTGCCGAAGGCCGAGATTGAGGGCGACATGGGCGATAGTCACGTCGGTTTGCAGGCTCGTCTCATGAGCCAGGCCATGCGCAAGCTCACGGGCATCATCGCGAAGTCCCGCACGGCGGCCATCTTCATCAACCAGATCCGCGAGAAGGTCGGCGTTATGTTCGGCAACCCCGAGACGACGACGGGCGGCCGCGCGCTGAAGTTCTACTCGTCCGTCCGCCTCGACGTCCGCAAGATCGACACGCTCAAGCAGGGCCAGGACGTCATCGGCAACCGCACGCGCATCAAGGTCGTCAAGAACAAGGTCGCGCCGCCGTTCCGCACGGCAGAGTTCGATATCATGTACGGCGAGGGCGTCTCGCGCCTCTCGAGCATCATCGACATGGGCGTCGACCTCGACATCGTCGACAAGAGCGGCGCCTGGTTCTCCTACAACGGCACGCGCCTCGGCCAGGGCA
>ERZ809074.817-NODE-817-length-45002-cov-17.561484_pt1 | contig 45002 bp, 45 predicted proteins | sample MGYA00520795_ERZ809074 | MGnify/ENA primary metagenome ERZ809074 (study PRJEB31570, sample SAMEA3212989) | Homo sapiens | biome: human-gut; feature: human gut; material: fecal | place: Sweden | collected 2011 ...
TAGAGCACACGGTTCATACCCGTGGTGTCGAGAGTTCAAATCTCCCTTCCGCTACGACTAAAAGAAAGACAACTTGAGAAATTCAGGTTGTCTTTCTTTCTTTTTTGTTAGGAATCTTTGGTTTTTTCATTGAAAAAAACCAGTTATGTGGCGTATAATGGTGTGGAATTATTTGGAAAATACCGTTACCTTTGCTATGGTGCTTCTGGTTTCGGGGACAGACCATATTAAAAAATAGATAAAACGAGGAAAATGATTATGAAAGAACAGGTGAAAGATTTTCTGATCATGACGGGAGGTACTGCCATCGTGGCGGCGGCAGTGTTTTTCTTCCTGGTGCCAAGCCATGTGTCCGTGGGCAGCATCTCCGGTCTGGCAGTGGTGCTGGAAAATTTCATTCCCTTGCCGATCTCAGTGATCACTATGATCTTGAATGTGGCACTGCTGATCGTGGGATTTTTGTTTATCGGCAGGGAATTTGGTGGAAAAACGGTGTATACGTCGTTCTTATTGCCGGTGATAATCGGAATTCTGGAGAAATTATTTCCTAATAACGGTTCTATGACAGGAGATCCGTTCCTGGATATGCTCTGTTATGTGTTTGTGGTCAGCATTGGGCTTTCGATTTTATTTAACTGCAACGCCTCTTCAGGTGGACTGGATATCGTGGCGAAGCTGATGAATAAGTACCTGCGCATGGATCTGGGAAAGGCCATGGCTCTGTCTGGTATGTGCGTGGCGTTGTCATCGGCACTGGTGTACGATAAGAAGATCGTGGTGCTCAGTGTGCTGGGTACATATCTCAATGGACTGGTGCTGGATCATTTCATTTTTGGCGCTAAAGTGAAGCGGAGGGTCTGTATTCTGTCCAAAAAGGAGGAAGAGATCCGGAAGTTTATCATCGAGGAGCTGCATAGCGGAGCGACCATCTATGAGGCCATCGGGGCATATGATTTCCAGCCACACAGGGAGATTATTACCATCGTGGACAAGCATGAGTACAGCAAATTGATGAGTTACCTGATGAAAACGGACCGGGAGGCATTTATCACTGTTTATACGGTAAATGAGATTATTTATCGCCCGAAGTCTTAAAAATATGATACCAGGGTCATGAGGAAAAAAGCTTTGTGGGTAAGCCCGCATTGGCATCTAGTTCTTTTGACTCTGGTATTATTTTATGATATACTAAAGGGAACAAAAGACAGGAGGCTTGCCATGTATAGTTTTATCGTGAACCCGAATGCCAGCGGCGGACGGGGAGAGAGGATATGGCGAAGGCTGGAAAAGCAGCTTAAGCACCTGGGGGTACCGTATGAAGCATTTGTGACAGAGAAGACAGGAGATGCCAGGAGACTGGCCTGTGATCTGACAGAACACCAGAGAGAACCCAGAATTCTGATTGCTGTAGGCGGAGATGGAACCGTCAGCGAAGTGCTGGACGGCATTTCTTTTTGCGGACCGGTGACACTGGGATATATTCCAACAGGATCGGGAAATGATCTCGCCAGGAGTTTGCGGCTTCCCAAGAGCCCGTCCCGCTGCCTGAAGAAGATCCTGAATCCCAAATATCATAAATTATTGGACTATGGCGTGCTCTCCTATGGGGATCATCTGACCCACCGCCGTTTTATGGTCAGTACTGGAATTGGTATGGATGCTATGGTGTGTCAGGATATTCTGCATTCCAAGACGAAGCGGGGATTGAGCAAGGTGGGACTGGGCAAGCTCAGTTATATGCTGGTGGGAGCCAAACGGATTTTATTTACCAGACCGGTGAAGGGATATCTGGTGCTGGATGGCGCGCAGAAGGTGGAATTTAACCATATTTATTTTGTGGCAGTCCACAATCATCCATATGAGGGCGGAGGTTTCCGGTTTGCGCCGGGGGCAGATCCTGGAGACGGCAGATTAAATGTCTGTGTGATCCATAGCGCCAGCCGCCTGCGGGTACTAAAACTTTTGATCAGCGCCCTGTTTGGCATGACCAAGAAGAAAAAGAACCGGATCCGATGTTATACCTGTCAGGAAGTGGAGATCCATATGGATCAGCCTATGGCAGTCCATGCGGACGGAGAGGATTGTCTGTGTCAGCAGGATATCCATGTGCGGTGTATACCGCAGAAGCTCCGTATGATCGTGTAAGGCGGAAACTGCCGGATAAGACTTGAGCATCATGATAATAGAAGAAAGAGAGAGGAATGGAACATGCGAATTGGACAGGGATATGATGTACACCGCCTGGTGGAAGGGCGGGATCTGATCCTGGGGGGCGTTACGGTTCCTTATGAAAAAGGACTTTTGGGACATTCGGACGCAGATGTGCTGGTTCATGCGGTGATGGATGCGCTGTTGGGCGCAGCGGCACTTGGTGATATCGGACAGCATTTTCCGGATACAGATCCTGCGTATAAAGGCATTTCCAGTATCAAGCTGCTGGAAGCCGTAGGGAAGCTGCTGGAAGAGAAGGGGTACGTGATCGAGAATATTGACGCTACCATCATTGCCCAGCGACCGAAACTGGCGGCTTACCGTCCACAGATGGCAGAGAATATCGCCCATGCGTTAAAGCTTCCGGTGAACCGTGTCAGTGTGAAAGCCACCACGGAAGAGGGGCTTGGATTTACGGGAACCGGAGAGGGAATTTCTTCTCAGGCAATTACCTTATTGACATCGGTAGAGGATTATTGCTATGATGACAGAATGAAGCCACAGGGCTGCTCTGGATGTCAGGGCTGCGCCGGGCAAAAATAGAGAAGGGGAAGATTATGAAGATTTTTAATACATTGACCAGAAGAAAAGAAGAATTCGTTCCGTTAGAGCCGGGTAAAGTGAAGATGTATGTCTGCGGCCCTACTGTCTATAATTTTATCCATATCGGCAATGCAAGACCGATGATCATTTTCGATACTGTCCGCAGATATTTTGAGTACAAGGGTTATGAGGTTAACTATGTATCCAATTTTACAGATGTGGATGATAAGATCATCAAGAAAGCCAATGAGGAGGGGGTCGATCCGTCCGTGATTTCTGAGCGCTACATCGCAGAGTGCAAGAAGGATATGGCGGCGCTGAATGTAAAACCGGCTACCACTCATCCGCAGGCGACCAAAGAGATTGGCGGCATGCTGGATATGATCCAGACGCTGATCGACAAGGGACATGCCTATGTGGCAGAGGATGGAACTGTTTATTTCCGTACCAAATCCTTTAAGGAATATGGTAAATTATCCCATAAGAACATTGACGAGTTACAGTCCGGTTTCCGTGAGATCAAGGTCACTGGTGAGGAAGGCAAGGAAGACCCGAATGATTTCGTTCTGTGGAAACCGAAAAAAGAAGGAGAGCCATACTGGGAGTCTCCATGGTGCAAGGGTCGTCCAGGCTGGCATATTGAGTGTTCTGTCATGTCCAAGCGTTATCTGGGTGACCAGATCGATATCCATGCAGGTGGCGAGGATTTGATCTTCCCTCATCATGAGAATGAGATCGCCCAGTCCGAGTGTGCCAACGATAAGACATTTGCAAACTACTGGATGCACAATGGCTTCTTGAATATTGACAATGTGAAAATGTCCAAATCCCTGGGTAATTTCTTTACGGTTCGTGAGATCACAGAAAAATATGATCCGCAGGTACTTCGTTTCTTCATGCTGAGCGCCCACTACAGAGGACCGTTAAACTTCAGCGCAGATCTGATGCAGGCATCCAAGAATGGTCTGGATCGTATTTTAAATGGTGTTGAGAAATTATGTGATCTGGAGAAGAAGGTAGAAGCCAAAGGCATGAGCCAGGAAGAAGAGGCAAAGGTAGCAGAGGCTAAGAATCAGATCCAGAAGTTTGAGGCGGCCATGGAGGACGACTTTAACACCGCTGATGCCATCACCGCCATTTTCGAGCTGGTAAGACTCAGCAACTCCACTGCCAATGAGGCAGCCAGCAAGGAATATGTAACTTACTTAAAAGAAACCATCGAGAAGCTGTGCGATGTTCTTGGCATCATCACGGAGAAGAAGGAAGAGGTCTTAGATGAGGAGATCGAGGCTCTGATCCAGGCACGCCAGCAGGCGAGAAAAGAGAAAAACTTCGCTCTTGCAGATGAGATCCGTGGCAGATTATCCGACATGGGCATTATCCTGGAAGATACCAGAGAAGGTGTAAAATGGAAGAGAGCGTAAAGAATCTGGAGCAGGAGCAGCCATGCGGCGAGATGGAAAATGCCATGGAACAGGAACAGCAGGCTCCCATAGATTTTCTGGTTCACTGCAAGCAGGCTCTGAGACTGGAAAAGATCGATATCGCCAATTATTCCCCGCTGGCCCTTGCTTATATTGGGGATGCAGTCTATGAACTGATGATCCGCACCCATGTGGTCAGCCATGGCAGTATGCAGGTCAACAAGATGCACAAAAAAAGCGCCAGTCTGGTAAAAGCCCAGACCCAGGCGGAGCTGATCAAGATCCTGGAGCCGGAGCTGACGCCGTTAGAGCACGCCGCTTATAAAAGAGGAAGAAATGCCAAATCTGTGACCATGGCCAAGCATGCGACTATGATCGATTACCGTATGGCCACCGGATTTGAGGCGCTGATGGGCTATCTGTATCTGACAGAGCAGTTTGACCGGCTGGTAGAGCTGGCAGGCTATGGATTAGAGAAAATAGGAGAGTTTGAGACAGAATGAAAGAAGAAATGACACAGGACGCCGTGCAGGAGAACGGAACTCTGGTAGAGGGCAGAAATGCAGTCTTAGAGGCGTTCCGCTCTGGTAAGACGATTGATAAATTATATGTGCTGGACGGCTGCAAGGACGGCCCGGTGCAGACGATTGTCCGCGAGGCGAGAAAACATGATACGATCATTAATTTTGTAGCGAAAGAACGTCTGGACCAGCTTTCTGCGACCGGACACCACCAGGGCGTGATCGCCCAGGCTTCCGCGTATGAGTACGCAACCGTGGAAGATATCCTGGAGAATGCCAGAAAGAAAGAGGAGCCGCCATTTATTTTCTTATTAGATGGCATTGAGGATCCTCATAATCTGGGTGCGATCATCCGTACTGCGAATCTGGCAGGCGCCCACGGCGTGATCATTCCGAAACGCCGGGCAGTAGGATTGACTGCAACAGTGGCAAGAACTTCTGCCGGTGCGTTGAATTATACGCCGGTTGCGAAAGTGACCAACTTAAATACTGTGATGGAGGAGCTGAAGAAAGAGGGGCTGTGGTTCGTCTGTGCCGATATGGGGGGCGAGACCATGTACCGTCTGAATCTGACCGGTCCGATCGGTCTGGTGATCGGCAATGAAGGGGATGGTGTCAGCAAGCTGGTAAAAGAGCATTGTGATATGGTCGCTTCCATTCCGATGAAGGGAGATATTGACTCCCTGAATGCGTCGGTGGCAGCAGGTGTGCTGGCTTATGAGATCGTGAGACAGAGAATGAAATGATATATCAGGGACAACAAGGTATTATATAGATATGTAGGCGTTATAAAGCCGGAAATCTGTAGTTAGAAGCAGATTTCCGGCTTTTTGTGTCATAGGAAATTACGTCCTATGACACAAAAACGCTCCGCGAGGATCGCACTGCGGCGGAAAGGAATTATGTCGCTATTGCGACCCGCCGCAGGCGGAGAATCCTGCAAGCAGGATTCTTTTTTAATCCTCTAACGTGATGAGCCGCAGACCGCTGCTGCTCCAGGTATTTCCAATGATATAACTGGTGTATTTGTTACCTGCGGTGATATCCACCTGATAGGACAGGAGTGGTTCATTGATAAAGCTTCCGGAGATTACTGTGCCAATGATCAGGGCCGGCAGCTCCTGCATCAGTGATCCGGTGGAGGAGTTAGTCAGGTAGAACTGGTAGGAGCCTGCAGCTGCCTGTTTATAAGAAGAGACACTCTGGTAGTTTAACCCACGGAATACCACACTGTGGGTGTTATAGAGCATCACATCGTAGCTGGAGCCGCTGTAAGACATATTGGCAACCCGGTAGCAGCCAGTATTGTAATTGAAAGTGTTGCAGCCGGTGGCCGGAACCTGGATCATATCAAGACCGCCAGAAGCATTGTCTGTCAGCACCACAGTATAGCGCTGTTCGGCAGAAAATGGGAAGGAGCGCTGAAGAAGAATGTTGCTGATGCCCGATGCCCGGCGGACGGTGATGGTGTGGAAGCCATCGGAGACCGGTTCGTAATTAGAAACAGTTCCAAAACGGGAGTTGATGGCAAAAGCGTTCTGATCCACCTCAATGTTGACTGCGAAGGTATTGGCAGACGCATTTAAGAAACGCACCAGTCCAAATTGGCTCATGCTGTTGGAACAGTTTGGACGGAACGGGCACGTTGGAAAGGATGGGATCGACGGTGTTGGTCTGGAAGAAGCCGGCGGCCAGAGCACGATGTTGCTGCCAGAGCTGGTATTGTCCGGATAAACCGGTCTGCCGCCTTCCAGATTTTCCGGGGCGCCGTCTTCCGGAGCAGCAGGTGCAGTAAGACCGAAGTCTGTGTCCGTCAGGTGGGCATTGGAGTGGTTCTCGGGAGGAATGGAGGTGGAAAGAGAAGGTGCATTATCATCAAAAGAATTGGTTGCCATGAGAAGAAAATACCTCGTGCTGTTTTAATTTACTTTATGTGCTCCCAAAATAGAGTGTGCAGGAAAAATGAAAATAAGGGGAAAACAGATAGAAAGGATGAGCAGGCAGCAACAGCCTAAACGGAATAGCTCACCGTAATGAACAAGAAAACCCTGAATAAATTAATTAAACAATTCAAAAATCCGAAACAGTTCATAAAAACATGGATTCAAGAACAAATCAAAAACCGGATGGCAGAAACATTCTAAAAAGAAAACGAGAAAACCCACATAAACACTAGCTTTCTAGCATTTACACGGGCTTGTTGAAAAGCTGATGACGGGACTCGGACCCGTGACCTCCTCACTACCAATGAGGTGCGCTACCACCTGTGCCACATCAGCGTTTTTAGGTTGTTGTCTTTGCTGTATCCTTAAGACTCGTTTATGATATCATGAGTTTTCACATTTGTCAACACAAATTTGAAAATTTTTTAAAAAGAATTTTTCCCTTTTAATAATGAGGGGAATATGATATGATAATCCAAGACAAAACGTAACTGTGAAGGTACTGAACAGTTATCATGAAACACAATGGACGGAGGAATGTTATGGAAGAGAATAAAGAAGTTTTAGAAGTCTCTAAAAACTTTATTGAGCAGGAGATCGAGAAGGATCTGGCAGAGGGCGTGTACGATCATGTGCAGACACGTTTCCCACCGGAGCCTAATGGATATCTTCATATTGGACATGCAAAATCGATTTTACTGAATTACGGTCTTGCGAAAAAATATGGCGGTAAGTTCAACATGCGTTTTGATGATACCAACCCGACCAAAGAGAAGGAAGAGTTTGTTCATTCCATTTTAGAGGACGTGAAGTGGCTGGGGGCTGATTATGAAGACCGGTTATTCTTCGCTTCTAACTATTTCCAGAAGATGTATGAGTGTGCTGTTTTCTTAATTAAGAAGGGCAAGGCGTTTGTCTGTGATCTGAGTGCGGAGCAGATCCGTGAATACCGTGGTGATTTCACCACACCAGGTAAGGAGAGCCCATACCGCAACCGCAGCATTGAGGAGAATTTACAGTTATTCGAGGATATGAAGGCTGGTAAGTACCAGGATGGTGAGAAGGTACTGCGTGCGAAGATCGATATGGCTTCCCCGAATATCAACATGCGCGACCCGGTAATCTACCGTGTGGCTCATATGACTCATCACAATACCGGTGATACCTGGTGCATTTACCCGATGTATGACTTTGCCCATCCGATCGAGGATGCCATCGAGCATATCACCCATTCCATCTGTACCCTGGAATTTGAGGATCACAGACCGTTGTATGACTGGGTAGTAAGAGAATGTGAGTTTGAGAATCCGCCTCGTCAGATCGAGTTTGCCAAATTATACCTGACCAACGTGGTAACTGGTAAGCGTTATATCAAGAAGCTGGTTGAGGATGGTATTGTAGATGGCTGGGATGATCCGCGCCTGGTTTCTATTGCTGCTTTAAGAAGAAGAGGCTATACACCGGAGTCCATTAAGAAGTTTGTAGAGCTGGTTGGTGTTTCCAAGGCCAACAGTTCTGTAGACTATGCCATGTTAGAGTACTGCATCCGCGAGGATTTAAAGTTAAAACGTCCGCGTGTGATGGCGATTCTGGATCCAGTGAAGTTAGTGATCGACAACTATCCAGAAGGACAGATTGAGATGTTGAGCATTCCGAATAACCTGGAGAATGAAGAGCTGGGCGAGAGAGAAGTTCCATTTGCGAAAGAGCTTTACATCGAGAGAGAAGATTTCATGGAAGAGCCTCCGAAGAAATATTTCCGTCTGTTCCCAGGCAATGAGGTCCGTCTCATGGGTGCTTATTTCGTGACCTGTACCGGATACGAGAAGGATGAGAATGGCAATGTTACAGTGGTTCACGCAACCTACGATCCAGAGACCAAGAGCGGTTCCGGATTTAATGCAAGAAAAGTAAAAGGAACCATTCACTGGGTAGCAGTTCCGACTGCAGAGAAGGCAGAGTGCCGTCTGTATGAGAATATCGTGGATGAGGAAAAAGGCAAGTTAAATGCTGATGGAACCTTGAACTTAAATCCAAATTCCCTGACAGTTCTGCCAGACTGTTATGTGGAGCCTTCCTTAAAGACTGCGAAGGCATACGACAGCTTCCAGTTCATGAGAAATGGATATTTCTGTGTGGATTGCAAGGACAGCACCGAGGAGCATCCGGTATTTAACCGCATTGTTTCCCTGAAGAGTTCTTTCAAATTAAAATAATTGCGGGCATTTGCGCGGAACGTGTATGATGGCTGCGCGGGCTTCGTGAAAATGTAGGATGATCAATCATATGGAATTAATGATTCCTTTAAAAGCTCAGGCGGGGAAACCCATGTATGAGCAGATCTATGAATATATCAAAGAAGAGATACGTAAAGGGAGTCTGGCCGCTGGGACCAGGCTCCCTTCTACTAGGATTCTGGCGGAGCATTTAAAGATCAGCCGTTCCACCAGCCAGATGGCGTATGACCAGCTGGTTTCTGAGGGTTATATTGAGACCATTCCATGCAAGGGGTATTTTGTCTTAAAGATTGATGAGCTGGTAGAGGTGGAGCCGGAGACAAAGATGGGGTTTCTGGTGGAACCGGAGCAGCAGGAGGCGGAGCTGGATGTGGATTTTTCCCCAAGGGGCATTGATCTGACCAGCTTTCCTTATAATGCCTGGAGAAAGGTCACAAGGGCCACGCTGATGGACGATGATAAAGAAATGTTCCTGACCGGGTCGCCCCAGGGGGAGCCGGGACTGCGGGAGGCCATCCGTGGATATCTTCACTCTGCCAGAGGTGTCAACTGCACAGCGGATCAGATCATCATCGGCGCGGGAAGTGAGTATCTGATGATGCTGCTGACCCAGATTTTAGGCACCAGCAGAATTATCGCCATGGAAAATCCCACCTACCGTCAGGCGTACCGGGTATTTGAGAGCCTGGGATGTCAGATGAAGCCGGTGGAGATGGATGCCCACGGCATGAATGTGCGGTTATTGGAAGAGAGCGGGGCGGATATCGCTTACGTGATGCCGTCCCACCAGTATCCCATGGGGGTTGTGATGCCCGTCAAACGCCGCCAGGAATTGCTCTCCTGGGCTGGCAGAGGGGAAAAACGGTATCTGATCGAGGATGATTATGACAGTGAGTTCCGCTACCGTGGAAAGCCGGTTCCGGCTCTTCAGGGCATGGATATCCAGGGAAAGGTGATCTACATGGGAACCTTTTCCAAGTCGATTGCTCCTGCCATCCGTGTTGGCTATCTGGTGCTTCCGGCGCCGCTCTTAGCGGTTTATAAGAGAAAATGTGGGTTCTACGCTTCTACGGTCTCCAGGATCGACCAGAAGATCATCTACCAGTTTCTCACAGAAGGTCACTACGAGCGTCATTTGAACCGCATGAGGGCCATTTACAAGGGGAAACATGATATGCTCATGAGCGAGTTAAAGACCCTTGGAACGGAATTTATAGTCCAGGGCGAGTACGCAGGGCTTCATGTGCTGTTAAAATACCGGAAAGCGGGCATGGAGACGTGGCTGGTGGAAGAGGCAGCCAAAGCCAGAGTCGGCGTTTATGGGATCTCTGGTTTCCTCATTGCACCGCTGGCAGATCAGAAGGAAAAATGCTTTTCCACAGTGGTATTAGGCTACGCAAGACTGAACGAGGATCAGATCCGGGAAGGAATCCGGCGACTGGCGGCAGCGTGGAAATGCAGCAGACCATGTCCATAAAAGAAAAAGTTACTGTTCACGCGTTGCGCAAACAGCAACAAGAAAAACACCTGCCTGTGGGCATCAAGAATGGATCAGGCTCCATCGATGCTCACCAGACAGGTGTTTTGACGTATTTGTTCTCTCTTTGGTAGATACGTTGTGTGGTCAGTTCATTACAGATCTTCTTCGATCGTAGCAGAATCGGTAGAAGCAGTTTCTTCCGCAGCTTTTTTTGCCTCATCAGCGGCATCCTGTGCAGCTTCTTTTACAGTATCAACTGCGTCAGCGGCATCTTCTGCAACAACCTGTGCAGCCTCTTTAGCAGCTTCTGTTGCCTGTTCAACCGCGTCTGCCGCCTGCCTGGATACTTCGTCTGCTGCGTCAGCTACTTCCTGTGCAGCCTCTTTTGCGGTCTCTTTTGTTTCTTCTTTCTTTTCTCCCAAAGTCACATAGGTGCGGGAAGCAGCTTCTGATTCATGAGGAAGAGAGCCATCAAAATCGTCATCGTCCTCATGTTCAAAATCGTGAAAGTCCTGGTCTAATTCCTTATGAAAAGATCTATACTTTAAAAAATAAGATACACCGGCAGCAACAGCACCGGCGGCAGTAGCCAGGGCAAGAAACTTACCAAACTTCTTTTTCTCTGACATAGTGGGGATGCTCCTTTCATTTCAAACATATCGATTGATTCTATTGTAATACCTTTATTTCAAAAAAGAAAGGGATATAAACAGAAAAATTTTATAAAATACTTAGCACTCGACTATTGACAGTGCTAACAGAACGTGCTATAACATGTTTATGCAATGAGAAATAGTAAATGCAAAAGATGTTTCTAATCAAAAAGATTTGAGGAGGAATTTTTATATGAAGTTAGTACCATTATTTGACAGAGTTGTATTAAAACAGTTAGTGGCAGAGGAAACTACCAAGTCCGGTATCGTTCTTCCTGGTCAGGCAAAGGAGAAACCACAGCAGGCTGAGGTGATCGCAGTAGGTCCTGGCGGTGTGGTTGATGGAAAAGAGATCACCATGCAGGTAAAGGTTGGCGATAAGGTTATTTACTCCAAGTATTCTGGAACGGAGGTAGAGTTAGACAACGAGAAATATGTAGTTGTAAAACAGAATGACATCTTAGCAGTTATTGAGTAGGAATAGCGATCTGAAAAAGATCCGATGAATGAAAATTGAGATAAGAATTGGAGGAATTTCATCATGGCAAAAGAAATTAAATATGGTGTAGAAGCAAGAAAAGCTCTGGAATCTGGTGTGAACCAGTTAGCTGATACCGTTCGTGTAACATTAGGACCGAAAGGAAGAAACGTGGTTCTGGATAAATCCTTCGGCGCTCCACTGATCACCAACGATGGTGTTACTATCGCAAAAGAGATTGAGTTAGCTGACCCATTTGAGAACATGGGTGCCCAGTTAGTGAAAGAGGTTGCTACCAAGACGAACGATGTAGCAGGTGATGGTACCACAACTGCAACTGTTCTGGCACAGGCTATGATCAACGAAGGTATGAAGAACCTGGCTGCTGGCGCAAACCCGATCGTTTTAAGAAAAGGTATGAAGAAAGCAACTGACGCTGCAGTAGAAGCTATCGCTAAGATGAGCCAGCCAATCAGTGGCAAAGCACAGATCGCAAGAGTTGCAGCGATTTCCGCAGCTGACGACGAGGTTGGCGAGCTGGTTGCAGACGCTATGGAGAAGGTTTCCAACGACGGTGTTATCACCATCGAAGAGTCCAAGACCATGAAGACTGAGTTAGACCTGGTAGAAGGTATGCAGTTTGACAGAGGTTATCTGTCTGCTTACATGTGCACTGATATGGATAAGATGGAAGCAGTTCTGGATAATCCATACATCCTGATCACAGATAAGAAGATTTCCAACATCCAGGAGATCTTACCGGTTCTGGAGCAGATCGTTCAGTCCGGTTCCAGATTGTTGATCATTGCTGAGGATGTTGAGGGTGAGGCTCTGACCACTCTGATCGTGAACAAATTAAGAGGTACCTTCAATGTTGTAGCTGTTAAGGCACCTGGCTATGGCGATAGAAGAAAAGAGATGTTACAGGATATTGCAACCTTGACTGGTGGTACAGTGATCTCCAGCGATTTAGGCTTAGAACTGAAAGATACTACCATGGATCAGTTAGGCCGTGCAAAATCTGTAAAAGTTCAGAAAGAGAACACTGTGATCGTTGATGGTGAAGGCGATAAAGCTGCGATTGCAGCAAGAGTTGCCCAGATCAGAGGACAGATCGAGGAGACTACTTCTGATTTTGACCGTGAGAAACTGCAGGAGAGACTGGCGAAACTGGCTGGCGGCGTAGCAGTGATCCGTGTCGGTGCAGCTACTGAGACTGAGATGAAGGAAGCAAAACTGCGTATGGAGGATGCTCTGGCAGCAACAAGAGCAGCTGTTGAGGAGGGTATCATCTCCGGTGGTGGTTCTGCATATATCCACGCAACCAAAGAGGTTTCCAAGATCCTGGATACTCTGGAAGGTGACGAGAAGACAGGCGCTAAGATTATTCTGAAGGCTCTGGAAGCTCCATTATACCACATTGCTGCAAACGCAGGTCTGGAAGGCTCTGTCATCATTAATAAAGTGAAAGAATCTGCAGTCGGAACTGGTTTCGATGCATACAAAGAAGAGTATGTCAACATGATCGAGGCTGGTATCCTGGATCCTGCAAAGGTTACCAGAAGTGCTCTGCAGAATGCGACCAGTGTAGCATCTACTCTGTTGACAACTGAGTCCGTTGTTGCTAATATTAAAGAAGAGACTCCAGCCGTACCAGCAGGTGCAGGCATGGGCGGAATGATGTAAGGAGTCAGCGCGCGGCGTGAAAAAGCATTTTGAGAGGGAGACACTCATGCCTGGCATGAGTGTCTCCCGTTTTTATATGATGATACCAGGGTCAAAAGGTCAGAAGTTCGACGCAAGCTTGCTTGCAGGAGAATTTTTGACCTTGGGACCCGCCAAAAACATGAGTAAGTAGCCGTTTTTCAAAGAAAAATGAGCGAATTACGAATGTTTTTAGGATTGCGGGAGCACGCAGTGTAGAGCAATCCGGTATCAGAGGGGTCAAAAGCTTTTGACCCCAACATTATATGATAGGAATTGCGCCCTATCATATAAAAACGCTCCGCGAGGATGCGCACTCGGCGCAAAGGTAGATGGTTGCTGAAGCAACCGCGCCTCGGCGCGAGAATGTGCCAAGGCACATTCGTTTTTATAACAGGAATTCCATCGGAAATACCGGTTATAGAACTTCACACACATATTTTACAGCAGGAGGGGTTACAAATGAATGATTCTTATGCAGAGTGGCTGGTAAAACGAAAGAATCCGGCCTACAACATTGTACTGAAAGCGGCACTGGTGCTTTTATGTGCCATCAGCCTGGTTCTGGCACTGGTGACGCCATTTGGCATCATTATTCTGACTGTCGTGGGAATTGCTTCCTATTTCGCTTTCCAGAGCCTGAGCCAGGAATTTGAGTATCTGGTAGTCAACGATCAGATCACCATTGACCGTGTGCTTGGCAAGGCAAGAAGAAAGAAAGGCTGGGAAGGTTCCATGGCAGATGTCCAGATCATCGGACCGGTGGATGCCTATCAGGTAAAAGATCAGGACAAGCAGGGGATTAAGGTATTGGATTTCTCATCCCATCAGCCGGGAGCCAAGGTTTACGCCATTATTTATCAGAAAGGCGGTAACTGGGAGAAGATCCTGTTTGAGCCGAATCATAAGATATTAGACTGTCTTCGTCAGAGAAGTCCGAGAAAGGTTATTTTATAAGTTAAATGTGTCAATTTTTATAAGCAATTTGTATTTGACAATAAGGTGAAAACCTGTTAAAGTTATGAACTAATAATCAATACAGAAAGCGAGGAAATTTGAAATGGGTACAATTATCGGTGAAGGCATTACCTTTGACGATGTGCTTCTGGTTCCATCTTACTCAGAAGTAATTCCAAATCAGGTTGATCTTACCACTTATTTAACGAAAAAGATCAAACTGAACATTCCGCTGATGAGTGCCGGCATGGATACGGTTACAGAACACCGTATGGCCATTGCCATGGCAAGACAGGGCGGTATCGGTATCATTCACAAGAATATGTCGATTCAGGCGCAGGCTGAAGAGGTAGATAAGGTTAAGCGTTCTGAAAATGGTGTAATTACAGATCCATTTTATCTTTCCCCGGAACATACATTAAAAGATGCAGATGAATTAATGGGTAAGTTCCGTATTTCCGGCGTTCCGATCACAGAAGGACGCAAGTTAGTTGGTATCATCACCAACCGTGACCTGAAATTTGAAGAGGATTTCTCCAAGAAGATCAAAGAGTGTATGACTTCTGAGCACCTGGTAACTGCGAAAGAGGGAATCACCTTAGTAGAAGCCAAGAAGATCCTGGCAAAGGCAAGAGTCGAGAAGCTGCCGATCGTGGATGATGACTTTAATTTAAAGGGACTGATCACCATCAAGGATATCGAGAAGCAGATCAAGTATCCATTTTCCGCAAAAGACGAGCAGGGAAGACTTCTCTGCGGCGCTGCCGTTGGCATCACTGCTAACGTATTAGAGCGTGTAGAAGCTTTGGTAAAGGCTCATGTGGATGTGGTAGTTCTGGACTCCGCCCACGGCCATTCTGCTAACGTTCTCCGTTGTGTGAGAATGATCAAAGAAGCATATCCGGATCTGCAGGTCATCGCAGGTAACGTAGCAACCGGAGAGGCAGCTAAGGCTCTGATCGAGGCTGGTGTAGACGCTGTTAAGGTTGGCATCGGACCTGGCTCTATCTGTACGACCCGTGTGGTTGCAGGTATCGGTGTACCTCAGATCACGGCGGTTATGGACTGCTACGCAGTGGCAAAAGAGTACGGGATTCCGATCATCGCGGATGGCGGTATCAAGTATTCCGGAGATATTACGAAGGCGATCGCGGCCGGTGGTAATGTCTGCATGATGGGAAGCATGTTTGCCGGATGTGACGAGAGCCCGGGAACCTTCGAGTTATATCAGGGTAGAAAATACAAAGTATACCGTGGTATGGGTTCCATCGCAGCTATGGAGAACGGAAGTAAGGATCGTTACTTCCAGTCTGATGCTAAGAAACTGGTTCCAGAAGGCGTTGAAGGCCGTGTAGCATATAAGGGTCTGGTGGAAGACACCGTGTTCCAGATGCTTGGTGGTTTGAGATCCGGTATGGGATACTGTGGAGCAAAAGATATCAAGACTCTTCAGGAGACCGGCAGGTTTGTGAAGATCTCCGCTGCATCTTTAAAAGAGAGTCATCCACATGATATTCATATTACAAAAGAGGCTCCGAACTATTCCGTAGATGAATAATTAAGAGTGAAATAGAATGTGATCGAGAGAAGGTGCTGCCTGCGGGTGGCGCCTTTTCGTTTTAGGGAAGCATTATGGCAGAAAGGTGATCGTTCTGATTGATGAGTACGATGTGCCGCTGGATAAGGCATTTCAGCATGGATACTATGATGAGATGGTATCTCTGATCCGTGGAATGCTGGGAAGCGTGCTGAAGACCAATGATAGCCTGCAGATGGGAGTATTGACCGGATGTTTGCGGATCACCAGGGAGAGTATTTTCACAGGGCTGAATAATTTTAAAGTGTATTCGGTTGCGGAATCCGCGTTTGATGAGTATTTTGGTTTTACGGACCAGGAAGTAGGCGATATGCTGCGGAAATATGGACTGGAGGATGACAGGCAGACCGTAAAAGAGTGGTATGATGGGTATACGTTTGGCGATGAAAATGTATACTGCCCGTTGGATGTGATCAATTACTGTGCGGATCACCGGAATGACCGGAAGATGCCGCCGCAGAACTATTGGCTGAATACCAGTGGAGATGCCATTGTGCGGCGGTTTGTGGATATGGCCAATATTCAGACCCGCAATGAGATCGAGCAGTTGATCGATGGAAAGACGATTATCAAGGAGATTTATCAGGAACTGACGTATAATGAACTTGATTCGTCTATCGATCATTTATGGAGTGTTTTATTTACCACCGGTTATCTGACCAGAAAAAGGCAGATTGAGAAGAATGGGTATGAACTTTGTATTCCTAATAAAGAAATCCAGGAATTGTTCATCCGTCAGATCCAGGAGTGGTTTCAGATTTCTTCAAGAGCAGATCAGGGAAAAGCGATATGAGGAAAAACTCATAGAAGATGGAATGAAAAGGGTTCTGGCATATGGGATTGCCTGCTATCGGAAGGAATGTGAAGTGAAAATGGAGGAATAAAATTAGAAACATGGCATCCTATGATGTTTCGTTATAGGCTCCAGAAGAGAAAATGCTTCTGGAGCTTATTGTATATACTGATCATTAAAAAATGATAATGATTATTATTATTGACAAACTATTGATTATCCTATATACTAGAGATAAATAAAAACGTCGAAAACACGAATAAAAGAAATGGAGGACAAGTTATGACATACGATTTTAACATTACGTTTGATGATAATTTACTGACTGGTAATAGAACGATTGATGCCCAGCATAAGGAATTGATAGAGCGTATCCGGAACTTTGTTGTTGCCTGTCAGAATGGAGACAGCAAAGTGAAAGCGATTAAAATGTTAGATTATCTGGATGAGTATACGGATTTTCATTTCAAAGAAGAGGAAGCATTACAGGAGAAGGCTGGTTATCCGGAGCGTGACAGACACCATGAAAAGCATGAGGAGTTTAAAAAAACGATTCAGGAGTTACATGAATATCTTCGTGATTCTGAAGGACCAACGGAGCAGTTCAGTGAGCTTGTACAGAAGAATGTAGTTGACTGGTTATTTGGACATATCAAAACTTTTGACCGGTCGGTGGCAGAATTCATTTTCATAAGAGAAAACCCAGACCGTATCTAAAGAGAAAACGCTTGAAAAATTGTAAATTAATGAAAGAACGGAAATAATAAGAAGAGGAAGTCTGCAGTTCGTACTGCAATACTTCCTCTTTTGGTTTGTCCATGCATTTTCATGAAAAACACCGGCCGCCGTGTGTTCCCGGGATATTCAGTGTGAGACCGGACACCGGCGATACAGGTGTATATGCGCCCGCACTCCTCCCGGAACCAATGCTTTCGTCTGTATTATAGAACGGAATGGGGAGGTATGCAAGGGGAAAGTGTGGTATAATATGAGATGAGAACTGTTGTTTGCTTAAAGCGTGGAGAAATAAGAAAGGATTTCGCATGCAACATAATAAGCCCTTAAATAAAAAGTCAGTGTTATCGGATCAAAGCGATTTTTGTGTTCCTGGATATTCCCGAACTTATATCGCCATTGATCTAAAGTCCTTCTATGCCTCCGTGGAATGCAGGGAGCGTGGCCTTGATCCTTTGAATACGAATCTGGTGGTGGCGGATGTGAGCAGAACGGAGAAAACCATCTGTCTGGCGGTCTCGCCGTCTTTAAAAGCCTATGGAATTCCGGGAAGAGCCAGGCTTTTTGAGGTGATCCAGAAGGTGCGGGAGGTCAATGCCAGACGAAAGAGCCTGGCACCGGGACAGAGGCTGGAAGGTTCCTCCTGGGATGCGTGTGCGCTTAAACAGTATCCGAATCTGGAGGTGGATTATCTGGCAGTGCCGCCACGGATGTCTCTCTATGTGACTTACAGCACGAGGATCTATGAGGTTTACTTAAAATACATTGCCCCGGAGGACATCCACGTGTATTCTATCGACGAGGTGATGATGGATGTGACCGACTATCTGGCCACTTACCGCATGACTGCAGAAGAACTGGCCCGGAAAATGATCCTGGACGTGCAGGAGACTGTAGGAATCACGGCGACGGCGGGAATCGGAACCAATCTGTATCTGTGCAAGGTGGCTATGGACATTGTATCCAAACACATTCAGCCGGATGAAAATGGAGTGCGGATCGCCACGCTGGACGAGAGGAGCTACCGCAGGCTTCTGTGGGATCATCGGCCTCTGCGGGATTTCTGGCGCGTGGGAAAGGGGTATGAGACGAAGCTGGAGGCCTACGGGCTGTATACCATGGGTGATATTGCCCGGTGTTCCATCGGAAAGCCGGAGGAGTATTATAATGAGGAACTGCTGTACCGGCTGTTTGGCGTCAATGCCGAGCTTCTCATCGACCATGCCTGGGGCTGGGAGCCATGTACCATTGCGGATATCCAGGTCTATGAGCCGGAGAACAAAAGCACGGTGTCGGGGCAGGTGTTAGCTTGTGCTTATGAATGAGAGAAAGCCCGTCTGGTGCTAAAGGAGATGGCGGACCAGCTGGGACTGGATCTGGTGGCAAAGGGACTGGTGACCGATCAGCTGGTCCTGCATGTGGGATATGATATTGATAACCTGAAAAATGAAGAGCCAGGCGTTGGATATCAGGGCGAGACCAAGATCGACCGTTACGGCCGGAAGCTTCCTAAACCGGCCCACGGAACGGAAAATCTGGGAGAATCTACCGCTTCTTCCAGACTTCTGCGGGAACACGCCATGGCGCTGTATGATCGGATCGTCGATAAAAAATTGCTGATCCGCCGCCTGAGCCTGGAAGCCGGGCATCTGATTTCCAAAGAAAAAGCAGAAAAACCGGAAGAATTTCACCAGATGGATCTATTTGCCGACTATCATATCGAAGAGGCAGGGAAAGAACAGACAGGAGCAGAAGGTGCGAAACTGCCGGAAAATCAGCAAAAGAAAGAGCTGGAGAAGAAACAATCTGAAAAAGAACGGAAACTACAGGAAGCGATGCTGGATATCCGGAAACGATTTGGAAAGAATGCAGTGCTAAAAGGCATGAACCTGGAAGAAGGCGCCACCGCCAGAGAACGGAACACGCAGATCGGAGGTCATAAAGCGTAATGGAGCAGGAAATGAACCGGAATAAGAACACAAATAAGAATATGGAAATGGGAGCCGAGACAGAGTTTCTGACGCCTACCCACCGATACGATGATATCATCAACCTTCCGCACCCCATTTCCCGCATCCACCCGCCTATGCCCATAGAGGCCAGAGCCGCCCAGTTCATGCCATTTGCAGCCCTGACCGGGCATGCGGAGGCAATCAGGGAAACGGCGAGAAGGCATATGGAAAAGTGGGAAGAGTAAAAACGTCGCAGCCCAGGATATAATGAAATTAGGAAGACAACAATGCTTACTTACTTTTATTCGGAGGTAATTCTGGTCAGCGTAAGCGGACATATTCTTTACAGAATCACTGCGTATCTTCGCGGAGCGTTTATCTCAGTCGGAGACCCACCTCCCACTGAGAATCATTTGTTATTACTCACCACCTGAAGAGGTGGGAGTCTTCTCGACTGAGATAAAGGTTCTCAGATGGTAGAATATGCCTTATCTGGAATGGATATAGAAGAAATGAGAATGTAAAGCTAAGCACTTTAGCCAATGAGGAGGATTCTTTATGAAAAGAATTCTTTTCATTGGCTTTTTTTATGTCATACCGCTGCGGTACAATTAATTCCTGCCCTTTTCAATTTCTTCCATCAACAACTGTGCTCGCCAGATCGTTTCCTCCAAAGACCGTTTTCCATGATAAGCGTCAATGATCAACTGCCCAAGATTTACTTCAAAATTATGGATATCCAGATGGATGCCAGGTTTGGAAAAGATAGTTTTTCGACTGCCGAGTTTTAAGTTTTTTTCAAAATCATCCAGCCATGGATAGGTGTTTAAGATTTCAGTATACTCATAGGCAGAGCGGCAGGGAGAGATACCGCCCATACGCATGAGACGGGCAGCAATATCATCGCCAGTTGCCCAGCGGATGAAGCGGTAGGCGTCTTCTTTTCGTGAAGAAGAAGAACAGATGCCCAAGGTACCACCGCCGAGTAATGGACGAAATCCAGGAACTGCTGCAAAACCGGTTTGATTGGATGCAATTGCTCCTGGAATCTGCATGATCTTTGCCGCATGGTTGACGAATAAGATGGCCATAGCGGATTGCCCGTTGGCAAAATTTTTGGCAATGTATTCCCAACTGTCCACATGTTCTGGATTCGCACAGGAGGCTGATTCCAGGTAATTGGTAAGGGCCTGAAGTGCTTCTGGAGAGGAAATGTGGAGATATCCATGTTCGTCGTAAGCCTGTCCGTTAAGATCCAAAAGTCGCACTAAAAATTCCGCAGCCGTGGAGGAAGGATTGTTTAAGAAAACACTGGTTCCATATACGGTAGGAGAGTCTGGCCGAAATTTTTGCGTGAAAAAACGTGCCACTTCATTGTACTCATCAAAGGTGGCCGGAACTTTTAATGTGTGATGGGTCAGTTCGTAAAAGCTTCTGGTCTGCATGGCATTTTCAAACAGATCTTTTCGATAAAAAAGCATCTGGATACTGATATCGAAAGGAAATGCGTATAATGTGCCGTCCACATAGCCATAGTTATCAGCAAGGCCGGAAAGAAGGCTGGAAAAATGCTGATTTGCGTGCGGGTCTACTTCAGTAAGCGGAGTTAGAAGATCTGGCGCCATATAGTCAAAACCAGATACGTCCAGACGGAGAATATCGTAGTTAGAAAGCTTGCTGGAAACGATATGCTGGTAAATGGTATGTAACGGATAGGTGTCTAACTCTACAGAGATACCAGTCTGCTGGGTAAATTCAGGAATCAGACATTTCAGAGCGCTGGCAGTGGGAGAGTCCAGAGACAGCATTTTCAATGGTGCAGCATGGGATAATACGGTTGCATGGTGAAGCGGACAGTAGTTTGCTGCAGAAAAAATCCTGGAATCCAGAGGAGTATTATGTTCAATGGCAGAGATTAATGATTGTGCAGCGTCAATTCCAAGTCTGGAATAATTCAACGGAAGGGTGTTGCAGCGAGTATCTCTTAGGGCTCTCAAAGAAGAAAGAGAGTAGAGAGGGGCTGTAAATGTAGGCACAGAATTTTGACTAATATAGCAGATCTGATCAGCAATCTCGTGATCAGAGGTAATGCAGCAGTCAAAGCTTTTATTTTTTTCAAATGCCAGGTAGGTATCCAGAGATAATTCTCCGTATTTTAAGCTGGTAATCGCAGTATCCGGGAGATCAGGATAAACCTTTTGGATTCCACGTAAAAAATCCGTGTGTGTAGAATAGGAGGTATTTCCTATAAAAATCAAAGGTTTTGTAACACCGTCTGCCTTCGCATGACCAGCAAGGAGTTCTCCCGCTTTTGCATAGTCGAAAGAAAAGCATGGGAAAGAAACAGAACCAGATTCTCTTAATAAAAATAAGATTGGAGTCTGCTCCAGGCTTGGAATATGGTAAAACTTTTCTGCATTTTCCATGCAGGTGACCGTTACGATGGCACAGGTTTTGGCTGCAATGGCACAGTTGATAGCAGTCTGCTCTTTGTGGGGTATATTTTCAGTTAAAAATAAGCGGATAGAATAATTATGTTTTTCCAGTTCATTTAATATTCCGACATATAAATCGCTATATTTGGCTTTCTGGATATCAGGAAGAATCAGGGCCACGGTACGGGTAACCCCTTTCCTTAAGAGGCTGGCCTGTTCATCAATCCGGTATCCAAGGGCTTTGGCTGCTTCTTCGACCAATCGAATTTTTTCACTGCTCACGTTTCCCTTTTTATTCAAGACATTTGACACGGTTGCATGGGATACACCTGCGGCAAGGGCAATATCCTTTATGGTTGGCATAAAATGAATTCCTTTCGTTCTCAAACTATTATGTTAATTATAATGAAAGGATATGGAAAAAGCAAGAGAGATAAGAATAAAACGTTAAAAATATTTTTGCAAATTTTAAAATAATTATTGACACGTGTAAATTAATGAAATATAATGAAAATGCACAAAGGAAAAAGAAATGTGACGAAAAAATAGTTTATTTTTACAAAAGGAGAATCTATGGAGAAAACATTAGAGAATTTTGTTCCGAAACATTCGTTTTTGGTCTGCATTGATTCTGATGGCTGTGCTTTTGATGTGATGGAAGTAAAGCATAAAGAGTGCTTTTGCCCGGCAACGGTCAATGACTGGGATTTACAGGCAGTGTCCAGATATGCCAGGGAAGCGTGGGAGTTTGTGAATCTGTATTCGGTTTATCGGGGAATCAATCGTTTTCTGGCATTGGATAAAGTATTAGATCTGACAGGAAGCCGGGAAGAGGTAAAACGGTTGACTGGATTTTCTATGCCGGATGGCAGTGTATTGAAAAAATGGATTCAAAGCGGGGAGCCGCTAAATAATCAGTCTTTAGAGAAACATAAGGCTGATTCGGAGTATAGAAAGATTTTAAACTGGAGTCTGGACTGCAATCAGAGGATCAGTGATATGGTGCGGGGAGTTCCGCCTTTTCCTTATGTCAGGGAGAGCCTGGAGAAACTTGCTGAGTATGCGGACATCGTGATCGTATCTGCAACTGCTACAGAGGCGCTGATGAGAGAGTGGAGTGAACATGGTCTATTGCCATTAGTATCCGCTATATGTGGTCAGGAAGTTGGAAGTAAGGCGCAGTGTATTGAAAAAGTAAAACAGTCTTATGAAGCGTCTCATTGCCTGATGATTGGAGACGCACCTGGAGATGGACAGGCAGCAAAGAAAAATGGTATTTTATTTTATCCGATCTGTCCATTAAAAGAGACAGAATCCTGGAAACAGTTTTATGTACAGACATTGGACTGGTTTTTAAATGGTCAGTATGCGGGTGAGCATGAAAGACAGGTCATTGATCAGTTTGAGAAAATTCTTCCTAAAACACCAACCTGGAGAACACAGATTTAAGCAAGGCTTGAAACGGAGGAGATAGGTGTGAAGATATATGAGTTATGTCAGCAAGGAGAGTTGGTCATCCGCATTATCATTGCCGCATTGATTGGCTGTATGATTGGATATGAGAGAAAAAACCGGGAAAAAAGTGCAGGACTGAGAACTCATGCCATTGTGTGTATGGGGGCTGCATTGATGATGGTTGTGTCAAAGTATAGCTTTACAGATATTTCTGATTATGACGCATCGAGAGTAGCGGCTCAGATTGTTTCTGGAGTTGGCTTTTTAGGGGCAGGAACGATTTTTATTAAGAAGAATTCCATAAGTGGACTGACAACGGCGGCAGGAATCTGGGCGACGGCAGGCGTTGGAATGGCGATTGGGGCTGGTTCTTATTTTGTGGGAATCTGTTCTGGTATCCTGGTGGTGGTCATTCAGATTATTCTCCATAAGGTGACATTTTTATCCATGGAACCATATCGTGGTGTGATAAAAATGAATACAACAGACAGTGAACATGTGTTGGAAGAATTGAGGGAGAATTTTACAAAAGAAAATATCCGAGAACTGGATATGAAAATGACCAGAGGAAAAGAACAAGGAGAAGCAAAAATTGAATTGACGTTGCTTTTTCCTACTGAACTGGAAAGAAGAAATCTGGTTTATGAATGGATGAAGGATGAACGTATCAGTGCAATTTCTGGCTGATAAAATAAAAAGATGGAGGCAGATATGAGATATGGATTGCAGATAGGATTGAAATTTGACCAGGGAGGAAAGCCTCTTTATTATCCGGGGAATACAGTCATCGCTGATGTAGAGAAGGATAATCCAGCATATGATGTGATTCATCAGGTGCATGTGATGTTGGATTGTGAGAAATTAGCGAAGTTTTTCATTTTTCTTCCTGAAGACAGTTATCACATGACCGTGATCCGGGGAATGAATGACAAGGTGAGAGAAGATGGATTCTGGCCGCCGCTTTTAGATCGGAAAGATTCCATGAAACTGGTGGATCAGTATTTTGAAGACCGGGTGAAACAGGTTCCGGTTCCAGAAGAGATTCATATGCGTTTTGATCATTTAAGCATCGATGATCATGATGTAAGGGTTTGTTTAAAACCAAGTGATGAAAAGGAGGATCAGAAATTAAGAGCATATCGTGATGCAGTGGCAGATGCTTTAGGATTTCGCTTACCAGGTCATGAGGAATATACCTACCATATTACTGTTGCGTATATGCAGTACATTCCGGAACAGGAAGAGAAGAAACTGGTGAAAGAAAAGGTGCGGCTGGCAGATCAGTTTTTAAAAGAGCAGCCAGAGTTTTACTTATCGGCACCGAAGGCATCTTTTTATAATGATATGTTGAATTTTTATCCTTATCGGATTGAGAGAAAACCGGAAATCAAGGCAATTCTTTTGGATTTTGACGGAACTACTCTTCAAAAGGATCAGGTATTCATTTCTATGAGAAATATGTATGCCATCCGGAAAGCGCTGGATAAGGGAATCCAGATCATTCCTTCCACAGGCAGATCAGAGGATATGCAGCCGCCGCAGATTGAAGCAGATGAAAGAATTCATTATTATATCACATCTGCTGGGACAAGAGTTGTGGATCATAACACAGGGGAGATCATACATCAGGAGATCCTGTCACCAGAAGACGGAGCGGCAATGTGCCAGGTATTTGAAGGAAAAAATATCTACACAGAGATTGCTGCCAATGGAAAAATTTACATGGAAAAATCCATTGATGATCATCTGGAGCGTTATCCGGTTCCGCCTCACCATGTATGGTTCTTTGAAGAAAAACGGGAGATTGCGGTGGAAAAACCATCCGAGTATTTCCTGGAACATGGAATTGGTGTAGAGAAGGTCAATATGTATGGGATTCCCAAAGAACTTCAGCAGAAGATTTACGATGAAGTAGAGAATTCTGGTATTGCTCATATTACGGATCCAGTAGGTGAGAATATGCAGTTTTTCCCGAAAGGTCTTGACCGAACTAGAGGTATCCGAAAACTCTTGGAAAAACTGAATCTGACGATGGAACAGGTAATGAGTATTGGAGATTCGGTTTTGGATGCGGATGCAATCAAGGCATCGGGTGTTGGGATAGCCATGGGCAATGCACCGGAATGGCTGAAAGAAGAAGCGGATTTTGTCACAGCACCATTTGACAAGGATGGCGTGGCGATCGCAATCGAGAAATACATATTGAATAAGCAGTAAATAAATTTAAAATATAAAAAACAGGAGGTATTTAAGTTATGAGAAAAAGAGCATTGGCAGCAGTTATGGCAGCAGCATTATGTGTGACTTCCCTTGCGGGATGCAGTAGCAAGAAAGAGGCTACATTCCCGGATCCAGAGAAAACCATCACACTGATTGTTCCACAGGGTGCAGGCGGTGGAACTGATACACAGGCTCGTCAGCTGGTGGAGGCCATGAAGACGGTTTCCAAGAACAATAATATTATTGTAGAAAATGTAACTGGCGGTTCTACTGGTACTGGAACTAACCAGGTAATCGATTCTGAAGCAGATGGATATACACTTCTGATGTATGGAACTTATGTTGTATGTGGAACCATGACTGGTTATACTGATGGATTTAAGAAACTGGATTTTATCTCTGGCCTGACTATGGAACCATTTGTTCTGGCAGTGAATGCAGATTCTCCTTATCAGACATTTGAAGATCTGGTAGATGCAGCAAAAGCAAATAAGGGACAGATTACCCTTGGAAACTCTGGAGCAACTGCGACGACTGGTGTTGTAGCATATGGTCTGAATAATGCTATGGAGGCTCCATTTAATGTTGTTTCTTTCAACGGTGGTGCAGAGCTGATCCCAGCAGTTTTGGGCGGACATTGTGACGCTGGTATTTTCTCCCAGTCTGAGGTTTTAGCGAATGCAGATGGATTAAGACCTTTAGTATTCTTTGGTGATGGACATTCCGCACTGGATGAGTTAAAGGATCTTCCAAACCTGGAAGATGCAGGTTATGGTGATCTGGTAGTACCTGGAGGATGCTTCCGCGGTATCTGCACACCACAGGGAACTCCGGATAATGTAAAAGAGTACCTGGCTGATGTGATTGAAAAAGCATACAATTCTGATGATTTCCAGAATTATATGAAAGAGCAGGGACTGTTAGACGCATATTCTAAACTTGGTGATTTCGAGAAATATAATCAGGAAATGGTAGAAACTATGAAACCAATTATTCAGGCAACTGGTCTGGCAAAGGGTGAGTACGCAGAGTAGGAAAGTGCCGATTATGTCAAAAAAGATGTGAAGGAGAACAAATGAAGCAGAAAATCAATTTAATGCCAGCAATCATGACTGTATTATCTGCCCTCTATTTTGTTTATGTGATCATGAGTGAGGATACGATCTTAGCCGCCGATGCAATCGGCGGCGATCCTGGTGGAAAAATACTTCCGGCATTTATGGCATTGTTTATGTTTTTAGGGTTTCTTTATCTGACATTAAAAGAAAAGCCAGATGGAGAACCAATGGATCCGGGAACAAAAAAACTCTTTTTTATCACATTGGTGATGTCTGTGCTTTATGCTCTGTTGATCCGTCATATTGGATTTATTATTTTGTCAACAATTCTGTTATATGGTTTGGAGTATATTTACACGACTGTAGATGAAAAGCGGAATACCAAGGAATTATTGGGTGGTGGAGCCATTACCATTGCAATAACAACGGTGGTTTTTATAATTATGAGAACTATCACAAAGACTTTGATGAGCCTTGGCAGAGCTGGGGCGCTTCCATCAATTTTTACGGTGGCGACTTTTGAAGCAGTTATTTCTGCTGTATTTGTGATACTGGCAGCAGTTTTTGTTAATAAAACACTGTTCAAGACTATGAAAGCAAAAGGATTGAATCGGGCTTCTTCTGCAGGAATCCTGACGTTGACAACGGTATTGCTTCTGTACATTGTGTTTAAACAGTTTTTCAGTGTAAACCTGGCTCCAGGTATCCTGGATATTTAGAGGAGGTAATTATGAGCGAATTTATGCAGGGCCTTACGTTGGTTGCCCATCTGTCCACGGTTCTATGGTGCGCCTTCGGAGCAGTATTGGGAATTATTTTGGGAGCACTTCCAGGTTTGACGGCAACAATGGGTATCGCGCTTGTAATTCCCATTTCTTATCAGCTGGATACGGCTACTGGAATTGGACTTTTGCTGGCGGTGTACTGCGGAGCTGTATGTGGTGCGTCTATTCCAGCAATTCTTCTTGGAATTCCAGGAAATCCCAACGCCATTGCAACAACAGAAGATGGACTGTTGATGACCAAAAAAGGATTGGCTGGCCAGGCTCTTGGAGGAGCCGTGGTGGCTTCTATGATCGGAGGACTTGGCTCTGAGATTTTCTTGATCTTTTTCAGCCCGATGGTAGCAAAGATGACGCTGGCATTTGGACCGGCTGAAAAATGTACACTGGCTTTAGTTGGTATCGTGATCATTGCTGCAGTTTCCGGTAACAACCTGTTAAAGGGTCTGCTGATGGGGGCTTTGGGATTTGTATTTGCTTTCTTAGGACCGGATCCCATGTCTGGCTCTGTCCGGATTCCATTTGCATCGGTGCTGGGTAAGACGCCAATTGCTAATGGTTTGGATATGACCTCGACATTGATTGGTCTGTACGGCGTCAGTCAGGTATTTGTGGAACTGGATAATTTCAGAAAACCACAGAATACAGATGTGTGCCGGGATATTGGTAAAGTGTTTCCACCTTTTAAGAAGATTGCTTCCATGTGGAAAATTATTCTGTCTTCCCTTGGAATTGGTACACTGATTGGCGCAATTCCAGGAACCGGTGCTTCTATTGCGGTATTTATGAGCCGGAATGCAGCGTCTGGAATCTGCAGTCGCAGCAAAGGCAAACTGGATATGCCGGGTACTGGTTGTCTGGAAGGTGTGTTTGCACCAGAGGTAGCTAATAATGCAGTAACTGGCGGTGCATTGATTCCGGCTTTAAGCCTTGGAATCCCTGGAGATGCGGCTACAGCAGTCCTGATCGGAGCATTGATGATCAATGGCGTTACACCTGGTTTTGCACTGTTCTCCACGAATATGCCATTGGTGTACTCTATCTTTATTACATTGTTAATCTCCAATATTTTTATGGGAGTATTTCAGCTGGCTGGCGTTCGGTTTTATCCAAGAATCCTGTTGATTTCCCAGAAGGTGTTGATGCCGGTGATTTTAGTGTTGTCTTTCCTGGGACCTTATGCCCTGGCTGGTTCGTCTGTTTCTAAGGGAGTCTATTTCCTTGGAACAGCTTTAGTGATGGGACTTTTGGGATACTTCCTTAAGAAACATGAGTACCCGATTGCACCGGTGGTATTGGGACTGATTCTTGGCGGAATGTTTGAGGAGCAGTTCAGAAGAGCAGTAAAATTGGGCGGAGGTAATTTCTCCAGATTTTATACTTCTCCGATCTGCTGGTTCTTTATTTTCCTGGTTGTATGTATTGTGGGATCTGTTGTGATGAAGGACCGGAAGAAAGCTTAGAATTAAGTGAGTAATTTTATAAAAAATAAAGGCAGATGGAATAGAGTGCGTAATTCTATTCCACCTGCCTTTTCTAATCTTAGATATTTGCGGAGAGAAGGCAATTACTCAACAATTGCCACTTCCCCGATCTTCTCCACATTCTTCTTTGGCTCCTGTGCCGGATAACCCAGAGCTGCCATGCCATAAACGACATGATTTTTCGGAATTCCGAAGGAATCCAGGATCTCGCGGATGGCCGGGCGGTCGCAGATGCCCTGGAGCTGGTTGATCCAGACGGAACCGATACCAAAGGACCAGGCTGCGATGAAGATGTTCTCAAGAGCACAGGCGTTGTCCTCCTTTCCAAATGGACTTTCAACATCGTTGGATGGGATGATCAGAATCTCTGGCTGGTACATATTGTAGCCTTCACGGCCTAATTCTTTGCTGAGGGCTGCGGCTAATTTCTGGATTTTCTCACGATTGGTAACAGCGGTGAATTTCCGGGTCTGACGACCCATACCGCTTGGAGCGAAGCGGGCTGTTTCCAGGATCGCTTGTAACTGATCTGCTGGAATTGCTTTTTCCTGGAAAGCGCGGACACTTCTTCTTGTCATAAGAGTTTCAATTACTGCATTCGTCATGATAAGGTCCTCCTTTTTTAATGATAAAGCTTCTGGTGCTCATAGATCGGCTCAGAAGTCAGTTCAACTCCTAATGTTTTAAAGGTGCGGATATCCACACGGGAGAGGATGACAGAGGTATGAGCCTGACAGCCTTTCAATTTGGATAACTGATCCAGAGCTTTCTGGGCGTCTGGATCGGTGGCAGCGCACATGGACAGGGCAATCAGAACCTCGTCGGTGTGAAGACGCGGGTTCTTGCTTCCTAAATAATTGACTTTTAATTTCTGGATCGGTTCAATTGCGGATGGAGCGATCAGGTGCTTCTCATCCGGGATCCCGCCCAGGGCTTTGACTGCATTTAATAAAACAGCTGCAGAAGCGCCTAAGAGAGAGCCGGTCTTTCCGGTTACGATCCGTCCATCCGGAAGCTCCAGAGCGGCTGCAGGAGCCTGGGTGGCAGCAGCTTTTACATTGGCGATTCCTACAACCTTGCGGTCATCAACGGTGATTTTCGCCTGTTTCATCAGCAGCTCGATCTTATAGATCTCTTCTTCAGAGCTGTCTCCGCTTACCATACGGTTCAATGCGTGATAGTAGCGGCGGATGATCTCCTGGCGGGATGCTTCCCGGCATGCTTCGTCATCGAAAATGCAGTTGCCGGCCATATTGACACCCATATCGGTCGGGGACTTGTAAGGGCAGGAGCCGTAAATACCCTCGAAAATGGCACTTAAGACAGGGAAAATCTCCACATCGCGGTTATAATTGACCGTTGTCTCTCCATAAGCCTCTAAATGGAATGGGTCGATCATATTTACATCGTTTAAATCGGCAGTGGCAGCTTCATAAGCTAAATTTACCGGATGTTTTAATGGGAGGTTCCAGATCGGGAAGGTCTCGAATTTAGCGTAACCGGCTTTGATATTTCTCTTGTTTTCATGATATAACTGGGAAAGGCAGGTAGCCATTTTTCCACTACCAGGTCCTGGTGCAGTGACAATGACCAGTGGTCTGGAGGTTTCAATATAGTCATTCTTGCCAAAGCCGTCATCGCTGACGATATGTTTTACATTATTTGGGTAGCCGTCAATGCGGTAGTGGCGATATACCTTGATTCCCATATGCTCTAATTTAGCCTTGAAGGTGTCAGCAGCGTGCTGTCCAGAGTACTGGGTGATGACAACGCTTCCGACGAACAGTCCTTTATCGCGGAAAGACTGGATCAGACGGAGCACATCGACATCGTAAGTGATACCGAGGTCATAGCGGACTTTATTTTTCTCGATATCAGCGGCGTTGATGACAATGACGATCTCAGCCTGGTCGGAAAGCTGCATCAGCATCTGGAGCTTGCTGTCCGGCGCAAAGCCTGGAAGTACACGTGATGCGTGGTAATCGTCAAATAATTTACCGCCGAATTCCAGGTACAGTTTATCGCCAAACTGGCTGATTCGTTCTTTGATGTGTTCTGACTGCATCGTTAAGTATTTCTGATTATCAAATCCAATTTTTGACATGGATGAATCCCCCTGTGTATTTTTTATAGAATAATCGTAACTATGAAGGTACTGAATCGTTACGATTATTCATGATGTATAATCTCTCACTTAGTGTAGCATAATGTGAAAAAAGAGAAAACCCTTTTATTGAGAAAATAGGACGAAAAAAAAGGTTGACGAAAAAGTTAGTTTATGCTAACATATACTCAGTTAGTTGATTCTAACTCATGTGAATATTCTATACATTTTAAATCCTCCATCTGACCCGTGGAGGTGATGACTCCTACAAGGCCGCTCTTATCCCGCATAGTAAGGGCGGTTTCTTGTGCCATAGGAAACTTCGTCCTATGACACAAAAAACTTCATATAAAGAGAAGGAAAAGGAGAAGTGCCATGTCAGCGGAAGATATGATGAGATTTTTAGATCAGTGCAATATAGAGACCGAATTAAAATTCCGGGTGGCATTTCACTGTGGCCCGGTGTTAAAAAATGTAAAGGCATCCAATGCCATGAACGCCAGACCAGGTACCTGGAACCGGATCTGGAGATCTCTAAAAGGAACGGCGGTCAGCTGCATTCCTCTTTATATAGGAAAGGACAAGGAATTGCTGTTGTTTTACCGGTATGACCGGCTGGAAAAACATTTGAACAAACAGGAAAACCGCGAATTTTTGAATAAAATGGGATATTTGGATGTCAGCGTTTCTGCGGTACTCCGTAAATTACGTCAGCGTTATGAAAGATATGCGGAGAAACAAGCAGATTTCCCACATGAACTGGGTATCATACTGGAATATCCGGTGGAAGATGTGGAAGACTTTATTAAGTTCGGTGGACAAAATTGTCTTATGGAACGGTACTGGAAGGTGTACCACAATGTTGAGAGAGCCAGGGCAGTATTTGCAGCCTATGATGCAGCAAAGGATCAGGCCATGGGAGAAGTGATCGCAGGATATCCGCTCCATCTGGTAGCGGTATCATAAATAAAAAATTCATTTAAGGAGGAGTAATCATTATGAGCGATATTTATGTAATTTACTGGAGCGGCACAGGTAATACTGAGATGATGGCTGGTGCAGTTGCAGAGGGAATCCATGCAGCAGGTGGCCACGCAAACGTTCTTGACGTTGCAAGTGCATCCGCAGATGTATTAAAAGACGCAAAAGCGTTTGCATTGGGTTGTCCGGCTATGGGCTCTGAACAGTTAGAAGAAGGCGACATGGAGCCATTTGTAGAAGAAGTAGAAAAATTCGCAGCTGGCAAGACCATCGGTCTGTTCGGCTCCTATGACTGGGGCGATGGCGACTGGATGAGAGAGTGGGCATCCCGCATGGAAGCTGCCGGTGCAACAGTCGCAGGAGGGGAAGGCGTGATCGCCAATAATACTCCAGATGAAGAAGCCCTGGAGAACTGCAGAAAATTAGGCGAGACATTAGCGGCAGTTTAACTTTAATGATTGAGAAGATGAAGAGAGAACCTGGATGTCCAGGTTCTTTCTTTTTGGGGAAAATTGTGGTATTATGTATCTTAGTTTTGTGCAGTGGATTTCTGCCTGGACTTTCATAGAAGAAAAAAGGAGAAAACCGGATGAAGCTTTTATTCGTATCCGATTCTTTTAAAGGATCATTAACCAGCGCCCAGACGATTCAATATCTAAAGGAAGCAGCAGAGGAGGTTTTTGGCTCCTGCGAATGCCAGGGGATTCCAGTGGCAGATGGAGGAGAGGGAACCATTGACGCTGTTGTGCAGGCGTGCCATGGGGAGAAGCTTTCCTGTCAGGTGCAGGATCCGCTTGGACGGGAAATCACGGCTTATTATGGATGTGTTGGTGGTACGGCGGTGATTGAGATGGCCCAGGCATCCGGGCTCCCGCTGGTGATGGAAGCAGAACGTGATCCGCGGAAAACTTCTACCTATGGGACAGGACAGCTTTTGATGGATGCGCTTCAGAGAGGCTTCCGGGATATCCGTATTGCCATTGGTGGTTCGGCAACCAATGATGGAGGAATGGGAATGGCATCAGCCCTTGGTGTCCGTTTCCTGGACTGTGATGGACAGGAACTGAAGGGAATCGGTGAAAATCTGGAGCTGGTGGAGCGTATCGATATTTCTGGACTGACACCGCTGATCAGACAGGCGAAGATCACAGTGATGTGTGATGTGACGAATCCGTTATGTGGGGAAAATGGTGCTACTTATACCTTTGGAAAGCAAAAAGGAGGAACACTTGAGATTCTGGATCAGTTAGAATCGGGAATGCAGCATTACCGGGATGTGATCCGCAACACTTTTCAGACTGATCCGGACCAGATTCCTGGAACTGGGGCTGCAGGAGGGCTTGGTGCGGCTCTTCTCATCTATCTGGGAGCAGAAATGCGTTCTGGCATTGATTGTGTACTGGACATGACAAATTTTGACCAATGGCTTGAATGGGCAGATCTGGTGGTGACTGGAGAAGGCCGGACAGACTGGCAGTCCAGCTTTGGTAAGGTGATGCAGGGAATCGGTGACCGGTGCGCCAGAAAAGGAGTGCCTGTTGTCGGCTTAAGTGGATCACTGGGACCAGGCTATGAGACAATCTATGAACATGGAATCGATTCACTGATGACTACCGTGGATGGACCTATGGGGCTTGATGAAGCCATGGCAGATGCGGTGATGTTATATCAGAAGGCCGCGGTGCGGATGTTTCGCATGATCCGTGCCGGAATGCGGGTGGCTAAGAAGGACAAAAGGTAAAATAAAATAGGAACAGTCAGAACAGGTGTGGGAATTCGATAGGCTCCACACCTGTTTTTTGTGTCATAGGAAACTTCGTCCTATGACACAAAAACGCTCCGCAGGATGCGCACTCGCGCGAAGAAGAAATATGTCGCAAGCGACCGCACTCGGCGCGAAAATGTGCCAAGGCACATTCTTTCTTATGAAAAACCCTTGTATGCCGAAATAAAAATGTGCTATACTGGTTTGACATCCTGCTTAGGATGGAAATAACTATGAAGGTACTGAATAGTTACGTTGGGTTATTGCAGGAAGGAATATAAAACATGAATAATAAAAGCTGGAAACGGGGCATCGGTTGGTATCTGGCTGCGGTGCTTACGTCTGTAGCGGTTCTGACTGGTTGTGGAAATGCAGTGGGACAGAATGCAAAGAAAGAGGACGATGGGAAATTAAATGTGGTGACCACGTTGTTTCCTTATTATGATTTCGCCAGACAGATCGCCGGGGACGCTGTTGATCTGACCATGGTGGTTCCGGCGGGGATGGACAGCCATTCCTTTGAGCCAACTCCGGCAGATATGAGGACGATCCAGAATGCAGACGTACTGATCTGCAACGGCGGCGCCATGGAGCAATGGCTGCCCCAGGTGCTGGCAGCGACGGACACCGGCCATATGACGGTGATCACCATGATGGATTACGTGGATACTTATGAGGAGGAGATCGTGGAAGGCATGGAGGACGAGGCTCATGACCATGCCCACGGAAGTCACGGGCATGACCACGAGTCAGAAGACCACGATCATGAAGCAGAAGAGGACCACGATCATGAAGAGGAAGAAGAACATGGGCATGAAGTAGGCCATGACCATAACAGTGACTCCGGATTACCAGACGGTCACTACTACGGCGATGGTCATGACCACTCCGACTATGTGGATGATGACGGTCATCATGTAGACATTGAGTATGACGAGCACATCTGGACATCTCCGGTCAATGCCATGAAGTTCACGGAAGTGATTGCGGACACCTTATCCAAGTGTGATCCGGCCAATGAAACCCGTTACGAAGAAGGAAAAGAGGCGTATTTAAAGGAATTAGAGGCGCTCCACGAGGGATTCTTAGAGGTTTCTAAGAACCGCAGGCGCAACATGATCGTGGTAGGTGACAAATTTCCATTCCGTTATCTGGCAGAAGAGTACGGCTTCGACTACCGCGCGGCATTTTCCGGCTGCAGCACAGATACGGAGCCAAGTGCGAAGACCATTGCGTACCTGATCGATAAGGTGCGGACGGAAGAGATTCCGGTGGTTTACTACCTGGAGCTCTCCAGTCACCGGGTATCAGAGATCATCGGAGAAGAGACAGGAGCGAAACCGGAGCTTCTTCATTCCTGCCACAATGTGACGAGAGCAGAATTTGATTCCGGAGTCACCTATGTGGATCTGATGAAGGGCAATATCGAGACCCTGCGGGATGGTCTGGATTAAATGTCAAGAAGTAACGATCAAAGCAGCCATGTGGATTCCAATAGCTGCAATTATAGAAGGAAAAGGAACTGTGAAAGGACTGAACAGTTACGAAAGGGATGAAAAAGGAATAAAAATGAGTGCATTAATAACATGTAACCATGTGGATTTTGGCTACGAAAACCACGATGCGGTAGTAGACCTGACCATGGAGGTAGATTCCGGCGATTACCTGTGCGTGGTGGGAGAAAATGGCTCCGGTAAAAGTACCTTGATGAAAGGACTTCTGGGTCTGATCAAGCCGACAGCAGGAACACTGACTGTGGCAGAAGAACTGAAAAAGACCGGGATCGGCTATCTACCCCAGCAGACGGCGGCCCAGAAGGATTTTCCGGCGACTGTTTATGAAGTGGTGATCTCTGGATGCTTAAGCAGGAGAGGTCACCGGCCGTTTTACTCCATGGTGGAGAAGAAGATGGCGCGGACCAGCATGGAAAAGCTGGGCATCACCCATCTGGCGAAAAAGTGTTACCGGGAATTATCTGGCGGACAGCAGCAGCGTGCCCTGATTGCCAGGGCTTTATGCGCCACCAGTGAAGTGCTGATTTTAGATGAACCGATCACCGGACTGGATCCGTCAGCAATCCAGGATTTTTACCATCTGGTGCGGACGTTAAATAAAGAAGAAAAGGTGACCATCATCATGGTAACCCACGATGTGGCCAATGTAGTCAACCAGGCCAATAAGATCCTGCATTTGAAGCAGAAGGTGTTATTCTATGGAACCCCGGAAGAATACCGGAAAACCAAAGCAGGCCAGCTGTTCTTAGGAGGTGATCTGTGATGGCAGCAGTATTGGAGATGCTTTCTTATCCATTTATGGTGCGGGCGCTGATCGGCGGCATCCTGATCTCTCTGTGTGCGTCCCTGCTGGGCGTCAGCCTGGTATTAAAACGGTATTCGATGATCGGAGATGGGCTTTCCCACGTATCCTTTGGAGCCTTGTCCATCGCATTAGCGATTGGCTGGTCTCCGCTGAAATTGTCGATCCCGGTGGTGGTGCTGGCGGCTTTTTTCCTTCTGCGGATTACGGAAAATGGAAAAGTCAAGAGCGATGCGGCAATCGCCATGATCTCTGCCAGCGCCCTTGCTGTCGGTATTGTGGTGACTTCTCTGACGACCGGCATGACGACGGATGTCAGCAGCTATATGTTCGGCAGTATCTTAGCCATGAGCACTGCCGATGTGAAAATGGCGGCGGTGCTGTCTGTAGTGGTACTGGGACTGTTTGTGTTCTGCTACAATAAAATTTTCGCTGTAACCTTTGATGAAAATTTCGCCAAGGCTACGGGCGTTTCCGTGTCCAGCTACAATGTGCTGATCGCGGTTTTAACAGCGGTGACCATTGTGCTGGGAATGCGGATGATGGGAGCTATGCTGATCTCCAGCCTGATCATTTTCCCGGCACTGACCTCCATGCGGGTGTTTAAGAGCTTTAAAGGTGTGGTGTGGTCTTCGGGAATCTTATCAGTGATCTGTTTCTGCATCGGCATGACGGCCTCCTATCTCTGTTCCACTCCGGCAGGTGCCAGCGTGGTGTTAGTGAATCTGGCGGCATTTTTATTGTTTACGTTGTTTACGATCATAAGAAAAAACGGACGGAGATGATCCTATGAAGAAAAAAAGGGGCTTTTTAAGCCAGACCCAGTACATTGCCTATGGCTTCTTTGTACTGATCCTGGTTGGAACACTGCTTCTGATGCTTCCGTTTGCCAGCAGAAATGGGCAGAGTGTGAATTTTTTAGACGCACTGTTTACGTCAACCAGCGCCTCCTGTGTGACCGGTCTGGTGGTGCGGGATACCTGGAGCCAGTGGAGCTTGTTTGGTCAGTTTGTGATCATTTTTCTGATCCAGATCGGCGGTCTCGGATTTGTAACCGTGGGTGTGTTCTTTTCCATTGTGTTAAGAAGAAAGATCGGTCTGCGCCAGCGGGGACTGATCCAGGAGAGCACCAGCGCATTGCAGATCGGCGGGATCGTGAAGCTGGCCCGGAGGATCATTGCCGGAACCTGCATATTTGAGGTGACGGGAGCGGTGCTGTTATCGATCCGTTTCGTGCCAAAATATGGCTTTTTCCGTGGGGTGTTTTACGGCTTTTTCCATGCGGTTTCTGCCTTTTGTAATGCAGGCTTTGACCTGATGGGCAATGAAGTGCCTTATAATTCCCTGGTTGGTTACTATGACGACTGGCTGGTGAATCTGGTGATCATGAGCCTGATCATCATCGGTGGTCTGGGATTTATCGTGTGGGATGACCTATACCGGAATAAATTTCATTTCCGGAAATATTTATTACAGACGAAGCTGGTGCTGATCGCCCTGTTTGTGCTGGTATTTGGCGGTGCAGGACTTTTCTGGGTACTGGAGCGGCAGAATCTGATGGTGGGCATGAGTGCCAGTGGACAGATTTTAACCAGTTTATTTGCGTCCGTGACAGCGAGAACGGCAGGCTTTAACACCGTTGATCCGGCGGCCATGACGGATGGAAGCAAACTGCTGACACTGATCTTAATGTTTATCGGCGGTAATCCAGGATCTACGGCAGGCGGTGTCAAGACCACATCTGCGATCGCTTTGTTCTTATATGTCCGTTCCAACATTGACCGCTCCTACGGCATCAATGTATTCGGACGGCGGTTAGAGGAGGATGCGGTAAAACGTGCTGGCGCCATCTGTACCATCAACTTAACAGCAGCATTGGCAGCGTCTATCCTGATCATGGCGATTCAGCCGGTTGGAATGGCAGATGTGCTGTTTGAGACATTTTCTGCCATTGGAACGGTAGGAATGACTACCGGAATCACCAGAAGTCTGCTTCCGGCATCCCGGATAGTGATCATTTTGCTGATGTACTGCGGCAGGATCGGCAGTATGTCCTTCGCTCTGGCATTTACCCAGCAGAAACGGATCACTCATGTACAGAACCCGGTGGAAACGGTCAGCATCGGTTAAGGAGGAAGAAATATGAAATCAATTTTGATTATTGGAATGGGTCGTTTTGGTCGTCATCTGTGCCAGAATCTGGCAGAGCTTGGCAATCAGATCATGATCGTGGATCAGGAAGAGGAGAATCTGGAAGAGATGCTTCCTCTGGTGGTCAGCGCCAAAATCGGTGACTGCACGAATGAAAATGTGTTAAAAAGCTTAGGTGTTGCGAACTTTGATCTGTGCTTTGTCTGCATCGGAACCAATTTCCAGAGCAGTCTGGAGATCACCAGCCTGGTAAAGGAGCTGGGTGGAAAACATGTGATCAGTAAGGCAAACCGGGATATCCATGCGAAATTTCTTCTGAGAAATGGAGCTGATGAAGTTATTTATCCGGATCGTGATATTGCGGAGAAGCTGGCAGTGCGTTACAGTGCGGATCATGTATTTGATTACATTGAGTTAAGCGATGAGTATTCGATCTATGAGATTCCGCCGTTAACCCAGTGGGTAGGCAAGAGTCTGAAGGAATCCGGAATCCGCAACAGCTATCACATCAATATCCTGGGGACAAAGACCGATGGAAAGACCAATCTGATGCCGTCAGCGGATTATGTGATCCGGGCAGAAGATCATCTGCTGGCTATTGGACGAAAACAGGATATCGAGAAAATTTTAAAGGTAATGAAATAATTTTCTGTATTTGATGAGATCATGTTTTGTATTCCATGAAATAATTTCCTGTATTCCTATTGACATACTAGGAATTGAAGAGTTATACTGTCCTCAACATTTTTGAGAATCGGTAAAGGAGACGAAAGCATGAGTACAAAAAATTATAAATTTGAGACGTTACAGCTTCACGTAGGCCAGGAGCAGCCAGACCCAGTCACCGATGCAAGGGCTGTTCCGATCTACCAGACCTCTTCCTTCGTATTTAAGAACTGCGATCATGCAGCAGCAAGATTTGCATTAGAGGACGCAGGTAATATCTATGGCCGTCTGACGAACCCGACAGAGGACGTATTCGAGAAGAGAATTGCAGCGTTAGAGGGTGGAGTGGCAGCACTGGCAGTGGCTTCCGGTGCAGCAGCGATCGCTTACACCTTTGAAAACCTGGCTCATGCCGGTGATCACATTGTAGCGGCAAAGAACATTTACGGTGGTACTTACAACCTGTTTGCCCACACACTCCCGGCTTATGGCATTACGACAACCTTCGTAGATCCATTTAACTATGAAGAGATCGAGAAAGCGATCCAGGAGAACACCAAGGCAGTACATATTGAGACTTTAGGCAATCCGAACTCTGATGTGGTTGATATCGAGCGTATCGCGAAGATCGCCCATGCTCATAAGATCCCATTAGTTGTCGATAATACCTTTGCAACTCCATATCTGGTTCGTCCATTTGAGTACGGTGCAGATATCGTGGTTCATTCTGCAACCAAATTTATCGGTGGACATGGAACAACCATCGGTGGCGTGATCGTTGACGGTGGTAAGTTTGACTGGGAAGGAAGTGGCAAATTCCCAGGAATTACCGAGCCAAACCCAAGCTATCATGGGGTAAGCTTTACCAAGGCAGCAGGTTCTGCAGCATTTGTGACCATGGTCCGTGCGATCCTGCTTCGTGACCTGGGCGCAACCATTTCCCCGATCCATTCCTGGATCTTCTTACAGGGACTGGAGACTCTCTCCTTACGTGTAGAGCGTCACGTAGAGAATGCGCTGAAGGTAGTAGACTACTTAAATAATCATCCACAGGTAGAGAAGGTGCACCATCCGGCGGTTTCTACCGATCCGGAGCAGCAGGAATTATATAAGAAATATTTCCCGAACGGCGGCGGTTCTATCTTTACCTTCGAGATCAAGGGTGATGCCCAGACGGCGAAAGATTTTATCGATCATCTGGAGTTATTCTCCCTGCTTGCTAACGTTGCAGATGTGAAGTCTTTAGTGATCCATCCGGCTTCTACCACTCATGGCCAGTTAAATGAGGAAGAGCTGGCAGATCAGGGCATCCGTCCAAATACCATCCGTCTGTCCATCGGTACAGAGCATATTGATGATATCATTGAGGATCTGGATCAGGCATTTCAGGCGATCCGGTAAGCGGTGCAAATGCTGACAAAAGCGCTGTTCAGAGAGAGGGACAATACTTAAGAAAGAGAAGTATTGTCCCTCTTTTTGTACAATATTTTTCAATAAAACCCTCCTTATTGAGAAAAAATATCGCTAAGCATTCTTGACATTTTAAAAGGGTTAGAATATACTAACAACGATGAATGGTTAGGTATGAATAACCAAAGAAAAGTCACCATGAAAAAATCCATACAAGTAGAAAGAAGGATGAGATGATGCCATTGTCAATGGTTAAGGAAGGAGAGCCGAACACGATCCTGCGTGTGGGAGGCAATGAAGAGACCAAGCGGTTTTTAGAGAATCTCGGTTTTGTAACAGGAGCAAAGGTTACGGTGGTATCGACGGTAGAGGGAAATATCATTGTGAATGTAAAGGATTCCAGAATTGCCATCGGAAAAGATATGGCAAATAAAATTATGGTGAATTAAGGAGGAAGGTCATGAAAACTTTAAACGAAGTTCCGGTGGGACAGACCGTAAAAGTAACAAAGCTGACTGGTGAAGGCCCGGTTAAGAGAAGAATCATGGATATGGGAATCACAAAAGGCGTAGAGATCTATGTGCGTAAGGTTGCACCGCTTGGCGATCCGATGGAAGTGACCGTAAGAGGCTATGAGCTTTCTGTTCGTAAAGCAGATGCACAGATGATCGATGTAGAGTAAGGAAAAGCGTAGCTGTTCAGCAGGTCTGAGAACTTGCTGCACTGACTGTGAAGAAGTGTGAAACAGCCATGAGTATGTTGTGACGAAGGGTAGGAGGAGAAAAGATGTCAATTACAATCGCGTTGGCAGGTAATCCAAACTGTGGTAAGACCACATTATTTAATGCCCTGACAGGTGCCACTCAGTATGTTGGTAACTGGCCAGGTGTAACCGTAGAGAAAAAGGAAGGTAAGTTAAAGGGACATAAAGATGTCATCATCGCCGATCTTCCTGGTATTTATTCCTTATCTCCATATTCTCTGGAGGAGGTCGTAGCAAGAAACTATCTGATCAATGAGAAACCGGACGCGATCTTAAATATCATTGACGGTACCAACCTGGAGAGAAACTTATATCTGTCCACTCAGTTAATGGAGCTTGGTATTCCGGTGGTCATGGCGGTTAACATGATGGATCTGGTAAGAAAGAATGGCGACCAGATCAACATCAAGAAGCTGGCTGAAAAATTAGGCTGTCAGGTTGTTGAGATCTCCGCGTTAAAGGGCGACGGTATCGACAAAGCAGCCCAGATGGCAGTTGATTTAGCAAAATCCGGTAAGAAGACACCGGCGGTACATAACTTCTCTGACAGTGTGGAGAGAGTGTTAGACCAGATCGAGGATAAGTTAGATGCTTCTGTTCCGGCAGAACAGAGACGTTATTTTGCAATCAAGTTATTAGAGCGCGACAGCAAGATCACCGATCAGTTATCCAAGGTTCCGGATGTAACTGAGGAGATCAATGCGATTGAAAAGGAGATGGACGACGATACTGAGAGTATCATCACCAACGAGCGTTATGTATACATTTCCTCTATCATTGGCGACTGCCTGAAGAAGAAGGTTGCAAGCGGCAAGATGACCATTTCCGATAAGATTGACCGGATCGTAACCAACCGTATCCTGGCTCTGCCGATCTTCGCAGTTGTGATGTGGTTTGTATACTACATTTCCGTAACTACAGTTGGTACTTTCGTAACAGACTGGACCAATGACGTATTATTCGGTGAGATCGTTCCTCCGGCTGTTGAGGGCTTTTTAAATGCAGTTGGCTGTGCAGACTGGTTACAGGGCCTGATCCTGGATGGTATCGTAGCCGGTGTAGGTGCAGTACTTGGTTTTGTACCTCAGATGATCGTACTGTTCTTCTTCCTGGCAATCCTGGAGGACTGCGGATACATGGCTCGTGTTGCTTTCATCATGGACCGTATCTTCCGTAAATTTGGCCTTTCCGGTAAAGCATTTATCCCAATGCTGATCAGCTCCGGCTGTGGTATTCCAGGTGTTATGGCAACAAGAACCATCGAGTCTGACCGTGACCGTAAGATGTCTATCATGACGACCACATTTATTCCTTGTGGTGCAAAGCTTCCGATCATCGCCATGATCGCAGGTGCATTCTTCCCGAACGCAGAGGGCAATGCTTCCGCATGGGTAGCAACCAGTGCTTACTTCATCGGTGTTGCAGCAATTGTATGTTCCGGTATTATGTTAAAGAAAACCAAGATGTTCGCTGGTGATCCGTCACCATTCGTTATGGAGCTTCCACAGTACCATATGCCAACTGCCGGCAACGTACTGAGAAGTATCTGGGAGAGAGCATCTTCCTTTATCAAGAAGGCTGGTACCGTTATCCTGCTTTCCACCATCGTTTTATGGTTCCTCATGGGCTATGGCTTTGAAGGCGGTGCTTTCGGTGCAGTTGAGGACTTAAATAACAGTATCTTAGCTCAGATCGGTAAAGCGATCGCATGGATCTTCACACCACTTGGCTGGACTCAGTTAGGTCATGGCTGGGAGATGGCTGTAGCTGCAATCTCTGGTCTGATCGCAAAAGAAAACGTGGTAGCAACCTTCGGTATGCTCTTCAATCCAAACCTGGAAGAAGTTGCAGAGGATGGTGTTGAGATTTGGAGTAACTTACAGGGTGCTTTAACCCCGATCGCTGCTTACGGATATCTGGTATTTAACTTACTGTGTGCTCCTTGTTTCGCAGCAATCGGTGCGATCAGACGTGAGATGAACAGCGGAAAATGGACGATTTTCGCACTTTGCTATCAGTGTCTGTTCGCATACGGCGTAGCATTAGTCATCTATCAGGTTGGTACTGTCCTGACTGGCGGCGCAGCAAATCCGGTTGGTCTGGTTGCAGCAGCAGCAATTGTAGCATTCTTCGTATACATGCTGGTTCGTCCTTATAAAGAGAGCGAGACTTTAAGCGTAGACACCAAGAACCTGGTAAAATCTAAATAAGTAAAATGCAAACAAGTAAAATCAGGAATCATTCCTGAAAAGGGAGCCTGTAGCTGATGTTTCAGTATACGGGCTTCCGACAGTAGAAAAGGAGGTTGTGCAAAGATGGGAACGATCGTTGTTCTGGTGCTACTGATTTTGATAGTGGCGCTGATTATCCGAAGCATGATCCGAGATAAGAAAAATGGAAAATCCGTCCAGTGCGGCTGTGATTGCAGCTCCTGCGGTGGGCATTGCAGTTCTTCCGCACCAGTTAAGGAGGCGAAGAAACGTGGCTAATGTCATGATTATCGCAGTCTTAGCAGCGATCGCTTTGGTGGCACTGAAAGGCTCCCTGAAACATTTTCGGGGAGAGGGCAGCTGCTGCGGAGGCGGAAGTACAGGGATTACCAGAGATGATATTCCGGTGAAAATACTGGAGAACCCGAAGCTTGGTGAAAAAGTGGTGGAAATCTCCGGAATGCACTGTGAAAATTGTGTATTCAGTGTGACCAAGGCCATCAACCGGATCGAGGGTGCCAGTGCGGATGTTGATTTAAAGAAAAAACGTGCCATCGTATCGTATGACCGTGAGATTTCCGAGGATGCTATCCGTAAGGCAGTAGAACAAGAAGGCTTCAAGGTGACGGAGATCAGAAACCGGTAAAGGAGGAAATGTATGTCGGTGCAGGAGAAAAAATCCTATATTCTGCAGGAATTAAGAAAGAATGGCTGCAGGATCACCAATCAGAGACAGCTGCTGATTGATATCATTTTACAGGACGAGTGCTGTTGTTGCAAAGAGATCTATTATCAGGCAATCAAGAAAGATCCGACCATCGGCATGGCGACGGTTTACCGGATGGTCAAAACATTAGAAGAAACAGGGCTGATCAAGAGAAAGAATCTGTACCGGATCCAGGTGGAAGAGGAATCGGCTTGAACAGGTAAGGGGAGTGACGAGTTGTGAAGGGCGCGTTGCTCCTTTTTCTATGTCCGTGCGTGGAGTGGACGGGTTGCGCAACGCGTGAACAGTAACGCGGACGGTCTTGACTTTATAGAAACTTTGTGACAAAATATACAACTAGAAAGAAGGGTAAAATATTATGACAAAGATTGATATTATCTCCGGCTTCCTTGGAGCCGGAAAAACGACATTTATTAAGAAACTGTTGGAAGAGGCGATCGCAGGCGAGCAGGTAGTTCTGATCGAGAATGAGTTTGGTCAGATCGGTATTGATGGTGGATTTTTAAAGAATTCCGGTATCGAGATCCGTGAGATGAACTCCGGTTGTATCTGCTGCTCCCTGGTTGGTGATTTTGGTAAATCTCTGGAAGAGGTTCTGACCAAATATCAGCCAGACCGTGTGATCATCGAACCGTCCGGCGTTGGTAAATTATCTGACGTTATGAAAGCTGTCCGCGATGTAGCTTCTACTCTGGATGTGGTATTGAACAGTGCCGTTACCATCGTAGACGCTTCTAAGTGCAAGATGTATATGAAGAACTTTGGTGAGTTCTTTAACAACCAGATCGAGAATGCAGGAACCGTTGTATTAAGCAGAACTGACGTAGTAGACGCTGCGAAGGTTCAGCAGGATGTGGAACTGATCCGTGAGCACAATGCCAGCGCTTCGATCGTGACGACTCCATGCAGTCAGTTATCCGGTGCCCAGTTACTGGAGATCATCGAGAAGCCAGATACCATGGCAGAGGATCTGATGAGAGAGGTGGAAGAGAGACGGGCTCATGAGGCAGAGCATGATCACGAGCATCACCACCATCATCATGACGATGATGATGAGTGCGAGTGCGGCTGCCACGATCACGACCATGAGCATCATCACCATCATGACGACGATGATGACGAGTGCGAGTGCGGCTGCCACGATCATGACCATGAGCATCATCACCATCATGACGACGATGATGACGAGTGTGAGTGCGGCTGCCACGATCATGACCATGAGCATCATCACCATCATGACGACGATG
>ERZ809074.818-NODE-818-length-45001-cov-10.256753_pt1 | contig 45001 bp, 39 predicted proteins | sample MGYA00520795_ERZ809074 | MGnify/ENA primary metagenome ERZ809074 (study PRJEB31570, sample SAMEA3212989) | Homo sapiens | biome: human-gut; feature: human gut; material: fecal | place: Sweden | collected 2011 ...
GTGGATATAACTGTCGGCTTTTTTGTGGGACAAAAGAACTACCGTCTCCACATGGCTGGTGGCCGGGAACTGGTCCACAGCCCATGCCTTCTCCGCCCTATACCCTTTCTTCTTAAAATACGCCAGATCTCTCGCCAGCGTCTCTGGATTGCAGGACACATAGACCACGCGGTCCGGATTCAAGATCGCTACAGCATCCATGAATTCTTCTGTGCTTCCGCTTCTCGGCGGATCCATAAATACCACATCGGCATGAGCGTTCTGGGAGGCCATCTGGACCATGAATTTTCCGGCATCGTTGTTGTAGAAGCGGATGTTTTTCTCGCCGTTTGCCTTCGCGTTTGTTACGGCATCCCGGACGGCATCCTTGTTTAACTCGACGCCAATGACTTCCTTCGCGGCAGACGCTGCGACGATTCCGATGGTTCCGATTCCGCAGTAGGCGTCAACAACGGTCTCTTTTCCGGTGAGTCCTGCTGCCTCGATCGCCAGGTTGTAGAGCTTCTCCGTCTGAACCGGGTTGATCTGGTAGAATGATTTTGAGGAGATCCGGAATTTCTTGCCACAGAGGACATCGACAATAAATCCAGGTCCGTAAAGCACATGTTCCTTTTCCCCGAGGACCATGCTGGTGTCGCGGCCATTTACGTTCTGCACCACGGTCGTGATCTCCGGGTGAATCTTGCGGAGCGCCTTCACGAAGTTGTTCTTCGACGGGAACACCGGGGATGCGGTGATCAGGACTACCATGATCTCCCCTGTGGCATGGGCGGTGCGCACCAGGACATGGCGCAGGAAGCCGTATCCAGTATCCTCATCGAATACCTTCATTTTGAAGGAGGGAAGAAGTTCACGGATCGTTCCGATGATCTCGTCCGCCTTTTTGTTCTCGATCAGGCATGTCTCCACCGGGAGAACCGTGTGGGTTCCCTCTTTATATACACCGGAGATGATATGACCTTTCCTGTCGCGGGCCATGACTGCATGGACCTTGTTCCGGTAATGGAACGGGTCGTCCATGCCGATGATCTCCTCGACCCTGCAGAACGGGCGGAGAAGCTCGGAGACTTCTTTCTTTTTGTGCTCTAACTGCTTCTCATATGGCATATCCAGATACTGACAGCCGCCGCAGGTCTTGAAATGTGGACAGAGGGATTTTTTCCGCTCTGTTTTTGCTTCTGCCTGGACAGATGCATTTTTTCCTCGAACATGTGCTGTTTTGCGGTCATCCTGGCGTTTGGATGCGGATGCCGCCTTCTTTTTGTCACCAGCGTTCACGTTTTTCTCCCCTGTAGGATTCCATGCTCCGCCATACTTTTTTTCTAATTTTTCATCAATATATCCCAGCTTTTTTTCTACACTTTTATCCGGATTTCCGTAGTTTCTTCCGTTTCTTTTCTCTGTACCGCTGACGAAATTCTGCGTTTCTTTTCTTCCGCTATTTCTTTCGGTCTTCCCGTTCACATTTCTTCCATTATTCCCGTTTCTGCCAGCGTTCTCTTTCTTCCAGCTCTTCTTTCCATTCTCCCCGGCACCTTTAAACTTCTTTTCCCTGTATTCCATAATAAATATTTCTCCATTCTTATCTGAAACATTCCGCTTGATTCCCGGAATGCGGATGATTATAATAACACATAAAGTATAGCGTTTTTTCCCGGAATATTCCACTGAAACTTTTTACCTGGGACAATTCCGGCCGTTATACACAGTTAGACATTTTCTGAGCTGAAAATACTGCATGAAACATGCAGATTTTGCCGGCTTAGAATACAAAACATCAGTAAAATCAGTTGTAACTGTTCCTCACATTTTCAAGAAAGGACGCAGCATCTGGACACTCCAGACACTGCCGGAAAACAAATCATGAATAATGAATCAAATACCCGTGTTGCCGAATCCGGACGCCCGAAGGACGTCACCGGACGAATCGAGACCGAGATCCGCACCTACGATCTCCTGGACTCCTTAAATATCCCCTATATACGCTTCGACCATGAAGCCGCATTCACCATCGACGCATGCAACGGTGCAGACGAAGTCCTTGGGATCCATATCTGCAAGAACCTTTTCCTCTGCAACGCCCAGAAGACGAAGTTCTACCTCCTCCTGATGCCGGGGCATAAGAAATTCAAGACGAAGGTTCTCTCCAAACAGATCGGTTCTGCGAGACTTTCTTTTGCGGATGATGACCATATGAAGGAATATCTCGGCCTGACTCCCGGATCTGTCAGCATCATGGGACTCATGAATGACCTGGAGGACCATGTAAAGCTTCTGATCGATTCTGATGTCCTAAAGGACGAATATTTCGGCTGCCATCCGTGTATCAACACCACAAGCATGAAGCTCAAAACGTCCGATATCATAGAGAAATTTCTCCCGGCTGTTCATCACGAGCCGACGATCGTGGATCTTCCATGGGAAGAATAAAAACAGAATTTTTCCACCAACAATCGTAAGTACCAGTTTTCCCACTTGTTAAAATCACCTGTAGAATCCATTAGCAGGAATTGTTTATTAATGTATACTATAAATGAGCAAATTTGAAAAACTGCACTATTAAGTCTTTCACATGCAGACATTAAGAATATTAAACGAATCAATGTCCGTGTTACATGCACAATAAGTCATAATTTTTGTGCACTTTTCGGTATTTGCTCATTTATAGAATGTATATCTAAAAAGAAGAACAGGAACGCAGATCTCATCAAGAGACCTCAAGAGACCGCGTCCCCGTTCTTCTTTTTTATCCTTTATTCTATCCTGAAACCTTTATCCGCTCACTGCGCATTTCCGCAGAAAGCATACCATTTTCCCGGCCACAAAGCATCCAAAATGTGCTGATCTGCCGCCCGTTCCCCGGAAGCTCCGGTTTTACTGCATCACACCATTCGCATCAAACGTATAGCCGACGCCATCGATCGTCATCGTCGTGCCTGTCACCATAGCACCTAACTCAGACGGATCCAGATAATACCAGTATCCATCTGGATTGATCCAGCCGCTCATTCTTCCGCCGTCACGGTAGAAGTACCATTTGCCGCTCTCATTCTTCCACTCACCGGTATCCACCGCGGTTCCCTTAGTGGCTTTCGGAGCGTAATCCTTGTAAGCGAATTCCAGGCATACATTTCCGTTGATTCCGTTTACACGCCCCTTATCCGTACACTGCCAGATTGTGCGACCCTCATATGTACCGTCCGCGCCGTATCTCGCAAGCCAGATATCATAGTGGATCTGCTTTGTGTCCATCTCGGTTGTAAATTTGCTGTAGTCGCTGTATACGATCGGTGTGTAGCCTGCCGCAGCGATCGTATCACAGAATGCGTTTACCACATCTGTGAGCTCCTGAACCGAAAGCTCCAGGATATATTTTGACTCTACATCCACAGCGATCGGATACTTTACATTGTATCCGGATACTTTTTCTACTGCATATTTCGCAGCCGCCTTCGCTTCCTCCACAGTTTTTGTCTGAAGATAGACATACGGAGCTGCCTGAACTCCATTGTCCGAAGCTCCCTTCATATTTTTCTCATAATTCGGATCCATGGTGTAACCACCCTCATATCCGTAAGACATCATCTTAATAAAAGCGAACGATATATCATCTGCCGCAACTTTCGCCCAGTCGATATCTCCCTGCCATTTTGCAACACTGATGCCGCGGAGAAGCGCTCCCTCTATTGTTTTTCCATTATTATCCACATAAACACCATTTACCTTTTTCCATGCATTTGCAGGATCCGTTACACTGGTATCCGTGGATGCCTTATTCTGCTCATCATAACCTGGTCCGATCTCATCCGCAAACGCGGTAAAACTGCCCTGTGTGATCATTAGCACCGCAAGGACTGCTGCCATATATCGAAATTTTTTCTGAAACATTCTGATTCCGCCTTTCTTCTCTGTCCGTGTTTTATTCCTTAAATATTTTCCATCTTCAAAGCTGCACAAGAAACCGTTGTGACTATGAGGATGCTGAACGGTTACAAACAGTTTTCTTTAAGTCTTCACAAGTATACTACAATTTCCCTCTTTTTTTATTAAGAACTTCTTACATTTTCGTTGTCACACCTCTAAGACTTTGTGGCAAAATTTCGTCCAGGATAAAAGTCGCCAGTTTCCTGACAGCCTTCCCTGTGCCGCAAAAACAAAAGAACCCTTGAAAACCAAGGGTTCCGGAGCGGAGACGGAGGGATTCGAACCCTCGTACCGGGATGAACCGATAAACGCATTTCGAGTGCGCCGCGTTACGGCCGCTTCGCTACGTCTCCAGGATGTCTGCCTCTTTAAAAAAGGCAGACTACATATTATTATACATATTTTTTCAGATTTGTATAGAGAAATTACAAAATAATTTTCACCAGCTTGCTCGTGCGTCGGTTTTCATCTCAAAATGCTTTGCAAGCTTGCCTGCATAAACATTTTTAAATGAGAACTGATATTAGGCGAACGCCAAATGCTTCTTGTTTTCATGCACATGAAAACAAGAAGCCAGCAGGCATCAATCCACTAATTCCCCTCCGCAAAATAAGCATCCACTGCTCCGGCGATCCCGCTCGCGATTTTCCCCTGGTAACCGTCATCCTGCAGCCAGGTATCCTCATCCGGATTGCTTAAAAATCCCATTTCAAACACACAGACCGGAATCTCGCACCAGTTGATATCGGAGGAGCTGTCCGTCTCCTGGACGCCGCGGTTTTTCGTGCCTGTGGTGCCGCAGACGGTGTCAACGATCTTCTTGGAAAGATTATAGCTCTTGTCGTGAAGACTGGCGTTATAAGGATTCTGGGACGTCATGCAGGTGGACAGTGCGCCGTAGACGCTGGAGTTATCCATAGTACCGGCATGAAGACGGATCAGGATATCCGCTCCGCTCTTGTTTGCCGCCACAGACCGCTCCGCGCTGCTCATATTCACATCATGGCTCGTGCGGATCATGACGACATGATAGCCGCGGTTTATAAGCTCTTTTTCCAGCTTTTTCGCCACTGTCAGCGTCACCTCGTACTCCGGGACTCCGCTGGATGTCCCCACCGCGCCTTCCGGCATCTTTGCCTTCATGGTCGTGGAGGACGGGCCGATAGGCTCTTTTGAGGTGTTCGCCTTTGCCTGATGTCCCGCGTCGATGGCAACGGTGTGACCGTTAAACGGGATCTCCGGCGCAGTCTCAGCATCATCGCTCGCAGCCGCTGTGTACGCCGCCGCAGCCGCCTCTCTCGCGGCCTCAACGCTCTCTGCCTCGGACATCTCTGAGGACAGTTCTTCTGATTCTGAAGCTGCTTCCGCCAGTTCTGAACTCTCAGAAGCCACATCACCACCCTCTGGATCTGCGCTTAGCGGTTCCCCGGCAGCTTCTCCGAGCGCCTGCACGTCCGCATCCCCGGATCCGGAAGCTCCTGTATCCGTGCTTTCTGCCGCCAGGTCTGCACCATTCCCGGACATTTCAGCCCCCGCCGCCGTCTCACTGCTCAGATCCACTGCCTCATATTTCCTCGCCCCATTGCATCCGGTAAGCACCAGAGCAAAAAGGGCTGCAACGACAAGGAATCGGAGGAGTCCGTTTCCCTTTTTCATCCTACTCATAGGATCGTTCCTCCTCCGACTACGCATTCATCCTCATAAAATACAACTGCCTGTCCCGGCGTGATCGCACGTTGCGGTTCCTTAAACCGGCACTCCACCGTTCCATCCGGGAGTTCCCTGATGATACAAGGGGATCCCTTGTGGCTGTAGCGGATCTTCGCGAGAACCTCTTTCTCCTCTCCATGAAGACCGTCGATCGCCATCCAGTTCACATCCCTGCAGATCAGATGATCGGAAAACACATCATTCCCCTCGCCGATCACAACCTCGTTCGTCTCCGGGCGAATTCCTGTGACAAACACCGGATGGCCCATCGCGAGGTTTAAGCCCTTTCTCTGACCGACCGTGTAATGAGTGATCCCCTTATGTTTTCCGAGGATCACACCATTTTTATCCACAAAGTTTCCGCTTTCCGGAACACTTTCGGCTTCCCGCTCGATAAATCCGGCATAATCGTTATCCGGAACAAAGCAGATCTCCATGCTGTCCTTCTTCTTTGCCACGGTGAGACCACGGTCCTCGGCGATCTTTCGCACCTCATCCTTCGCGTAATCACCGATGGGCATCAACGTCTTGGAAAGCTGGAACTGGGTCAGGTTGTAGAGCGCGTAGGTCTGATCCTTCGCCGCCGTCACGGAGTTCCGGATCGTATAACGGCCGTTCGGAAGCTGGCTGATCCTTGCATAGTGACCGGTCGCGATATAATCAGCACCGATCTCCAGGCTGCGCTCCAAAAGCGCCTCCCATTTTACATAGCGGTTGCAGGCAATGCACGGATTCGGTGTCCGTCCGTGCAGATACTCCGCAACAAAATAGTCAATGACATTCTTCTGGAATTCTTTCCGGAAGTTCATAACATAGTAGGGAATTCCAAGGGTCCACGCGACACGTCTCGCGTCTTCCACCGCGCTGAGTCCGCAGCATCCGCCGTTTTCCTCAACGGTACAGGAATCCTCTTCCTGCCAGATCTGCATGGTGACACCGATCACATCATAGCCCTGTTCCTTTAAAAGACAGGCCGCAACCGATGAGTCCACGCCTCCTGACATTCCCACCACGACTTTTTTCTTCATTAATATTCCTCGTCCTCTTCATGCTCACTGATATCGGACACCGGCTTCTGTAAGCCTTTGATCTCGATATGGTGCTTTTCTGCATAATCCCAGAGTGCTGCATGGATCGCTTCCTCTGCAAGCAGGGAGCAGTGAACCTTTACCGGCGGAAGTCCGTCAAGTGCTTCCATAACTGCCTTATTGGTTACTTCCATCGCTTCCTCGATCGTCTTTCCCATTACCATCTCTGTCGCCATACTGCTTGTGGCAACGGCAGCACCGCAGCCGAATGTTTTAAACTTACAGTCACGGATGATATGTGTCTCGTCATCAATGTCGAGATAGATTCTCATGATATCGCCGCATTTTGCGTTTCCGACAGTACCTACGCCGCTGGCGTCCTCAATTTCTCCCATGTTTCTTGGGTGCTGGAAATGGTCCATTACTTTCTCTGAATACATTATTTTTCCTCTTACTTTCTGTTCTTCTTAATGAAATCCTCATAGAGTGGGGACATTGCGCGAAGCTTCTCCACGATCTTCTTAAGGCAGTCTACAGTATGGTCGATCTCTTCCTTCGTTGTCTCCTCGCTTAAGGTAAGACGTAAGGATCCGTGCGCGATCTCGTGCGGAAGTCCGATGGCTAAGAGCACATGGGACGGATCCAGGGAACCGGATGTGCATGCGGAGCCGCTGGATCCGCAGATTCCGTCCATGTCCAGCATGATGAGTAAGGACTCACCCTCGATGAACTGGAACGCGAAGTTTGCGTTGTTGGAGAGACGGTTCGTGCGGTGACCATTTAAACGTGTATATGGGATCTCGTCCATGACACGGCCGATCAGATAATCACGGAGCTCTGTCTCTTTCTTTTTATTGTTCTCAAGCTCTGCCATCCCGATCTCGACAGCTTTCCCGAGACCGACGATTCCCGGCACGTTCTCAGTTCCGGCACGGCGTTTTCTTTCCTGGGCACCGCCATGGATGAAGGAGCGGAGCTTTAAGCCTTTTCTGATGTAGAGGAAGCCGACTCCCTTCGGTCCGTGGAACTTGTGGCCACTGGCGCTTAACATGTCGATATGGTACTCATCCACATTGATCGGCTCATGGCAGAATGCCTGAACTGCGTCAGTGTGGAAGATGATCCCGTTCTCATGGGCGATCTCACCGATCTCCCTGATCGGCTGGATCGTTCCGATCTCGTTGTTTGCAAACATTACAGAGATCAGGATCGTATCCGGACGGATCGCCTTCTTTAACTCGTCAATGGAAACGGAGCCGAACTCGTCTACCGGGAGGTAGGTGATCTCATAGCCGCGCTTCTCGAGATACTCACATGTGTGAAGGATCGCGTGGTGCTCGATCTTTGTTGTGATGATGTGTTTTCCTTTGGACGCGTAAGCCTCCGCAGTCGCGATCAGAGCCCAGTTGTCGGACTCGGAACCGCCATTTGTGAAGTAGATCTCATTGTCCTTCGCGCCGAGAGCGTTTGCTGCAGTCTCTCTTGCTTTTGCGAGGGCTTCCTTACACGGTGTGGAAAACTCATATACCGCGGAAGGGTTTCCGTAATATTCTGTATAAAACGGCAGCATGGCTTCCACGACTTCCGGACGTACCTTTGTCGTAGCCGCATTGTCGAGATAGATTACTTTTTTCATTGTTCCGCCTTTCTGTAAAGCCTGATCATCCAGTCTTGCTGTTATACCGCCGCAAGGCTGAACTGTTACCATTTATTTTATGCCATGACCCGTGAGTCAGCGCCCAAAAAGGCGCAGACAAGCCACAGATATCCTACATTATATACGAAACCGGTTGGGAATTTCAACCGGTAATCTTATGTTTTTTCAGAAATACACAGTAACTCGCTAAGTATTTAGGAAATCCCCGTATTTTCAGCGGTTTCAGCCGTCATATCCCTCTCTTATTTCCACATATATATAACAGAATCCTTCTGCCTCAACGGAGCTGCCCATGCCTTCTTCCCATAAAACTCACCCACTGATCACCGGAACCATTCTCCTCACCTCCGCCGGACTCCTCTCCCGGGTCCTCGGTTTTTTCTACCGGATCTTTCTCTCCCGGACGATCGATGCTGAGGGACTCGGAATCTACCAGATGATCTTCCCAGTCTACGGAATCTTTTTCTCCCTCTGCGCCGGGTCGATCCAGACCGCCATCTCCCGCTTTACCGCGGCGGACCCGGACCATGCGAAGCGAACGCTGCTCTCTGGTTTTTCTTTATCTTTCGCCATGTCTCTGGCCGCCGCCTTTGTGATCCGGCACTTCTCGGTCCCTCTTGCGGAACACGTCCTCATGGAACCGCGGTGTGCCCCATTGCTCTCCGTCATGGCCTTCGCGATTCCGTGTACCTCCGTCCATGCCTGCATCTGCGGGTACTATTACGGAAAAGAAAAAGTCTCCGTCCCCGCTGCCGCCCAGCTTTTTGAACAGATGATCCGGATCTTTACGGTATTTCTGCTGGTGTCTGTCTGCATCGAGAAACGGATTCCGGTCACAGTGTCACTTGCCGTATTCGGGCTGGTTGCCGGGGAAGCCGGATCGGCATTGTTTGTGCTGATATTTTTTCTTTTATTTCATGAATTTCACGAAAATACAGGCAGATCCTGCAGGATTGGCCAAAGTTCCATAAAAAATCCTCTTTTCGGGAATTCCGGACGAATTTCAGATTTCTCAGGCAATCTGTTCTCTCCCATGGCCGCCCTCCTTGCCCTCGCCGCTCCGCTCATGGCAAACCGTCTCATCCTGAACCTTTTGCAAAGCGCGGAGACGATCATGATCCCGGAGCGCCTGACCGTCTACGGACTCACCCGTTCCCAGGCCGTCAGTACATATGGAACGCTCACAGGCATGGCAATGCCCTTTGTCCTCTTTCCATCGGCCCTTGTAAACTCTCTGGCTGTGGTCCTGTTGCCAGTCACCGCGAGGCATCAGTCCGCCGGAAACGATTCCGGAATCGCGGACGGGATCTCCATGGCCTTCCGGTACAGTCTCTATCTCGGGATCTTCTGCGTTGGGGTCTTCACGGTCTTCGGCGAAGCACTTGGCCTGCAGATATTTAAAAGCCAGGACGCCGGATCCTTCATTCAGATCCTCGCCTGGCTCTGTCCGTTTCTCTATCTCGCTACCTCGTCTGGCAGTATTTTAAATGGTCTCGGAAAAACAAAGCTCACTTTTTTCCACCATCTGATCTCCCTTCTCGTCCGCATCGCCTTCGTGTGGTTCGGGATCCCGGAGTTTGGGATCCGCGCATGCCTCTGGGGGATGCTTGCGAGTGAGATGCTTTTAGCCCTGCTCCATATTCTGGCGCTCCGAAGGATCGTCCCATGTGACTGGAACGCATGGATATTGATCGGAAAGCCTGTTTTCTGCCTGCTTTGCGCCCTGTGGCTCTTCCGGCTCTTTCCGGAAACGCTTCCGCTTCCGGCAGGACTCCCGGATTTTTTCCGGACTGCAGTGCAGATACTTCTTTTATCCACCATGTATCTCCTGTTTCTGCTGTTTTTTCACAGAAAACAGAGTCCGGCCTCTACATGATCACTCGTCGAATTCCACCGTCACATAATACCCACGGTCATTCTGGATAATATCCTTCACGATGCCCTTTTTGCTCTTCAGTCTCTCCGTAAACCGGAACAATCCCGACATCGCCACCGCCGGCTCGATCATGTAGTTCACATTGACCGGTGTGATGGACTCGCTGACGTCCACCTCCTGTCCGACCTCCACAAGACCCGGACGTTCCATTTTAAATACGATCTCTCTCATTTTTATCCTCTTTTCTATTTACGGTAACAGGCATTCCAGAAGTCGTGAAACATTTCGTCGGTACCTTCTGGTTCTCACTTTCCGCCTTGTATCATCGCCACAGGCAGTTTCTTCCGGATGCCCAGTGACGTAAAAATGCCGCCAGACCGCTTTTTTAGCGTTCCCTGGCGGCATTACCTTTTTACTTTCCCGGCATTGCTGCCATGTTCTCTCAAACCTGTCTGACGAGCTTATTTCCCCTCGTAAATGATCGCAGAATCCACATCATATTTCTGCAGTTTATCTCTTCCCTTTAATCCCGCAAGCTCCATCACAAAACAGATCTTAACGACCTCTCCGCCAAGCTCTTCCACAAGCTTTGCGATCGCTTCCACGGTTCCGCCTGTCGCGATCAGGTCATCGATGATCACGACCTTCTGGCCCGGCTTGATGGAATCCTTGTGGAGCTCGATGGTTCCTGTGCCGTACTCCAAGGCGTACTCCATAGAAACGGTCTCTCTCGGAAGCTTTCCCGGTTTTCTCGCCGGAACAAAGGCTTTTCCCATCGCGTAAGCAACCGGTGTTCCAAAAATAAATCCTCTGGACTCCGCTCCAACGACCACATCGAAATCTACGTCTTTTACCATCTCAAGGAGAGAATCGATCGCCAGCTTTAATCCATCCGGATCCTGTAAAATTGAAGTGATATCACGGAAAATAATCCCCGGCTCCGGGAAATCCGGGATGCTTATTACATACTCTTCCAGCTTTTTCATAGTATTTATGGTTCCTTTCTGATTCGATCCACGATTGCTTCTATTTTATCACATGTGTTTTTTTCTGGCAACCTTGAGAAAAAGCAAAACGTCGGTTGAATGCCTACCTTTTTTGTAGTATAATCAGAGCAGTTCCGGATTCCGCATGTGAGCGGAATCTTTGTTTGTTTCATCTGCGGATGCCCTCTGAGCGTATTTCTGCAGAATAATATCGCAAAATTGTTCCGTATCGGCACAATTATAACATTTTTTAGGAAGTCCAGTGATCTGAGCATCTCACATCTTGTCAGATCACTGTTGAAATTGGTGAAATAATCATGAAAATATCTACAAAAGGTCGTTATGCACTGCGCATGGTCATCGACCTGGCTGAACATGCCGACGATGGCTTTATCTCCTTAAAGGACATCGCCGCCCGCCAGGGTCTCTCAAAAAAATATTTAGAGCAGATCGTTCCACTCTTAAACAAGACCGGAATGCTCTCCACCACCCGCGGCTACCAGGGCGGATACAAACTCGCAAAATCCCCGTCGGAATGCACCGTCGGTGCGATCTTACAGACCACTGAAGGCAGCCTCGCCCCGGTCTCCTGCCTCGAGCACACTCCAAACCCCTGCGAACGTTGCTCCGCCTGCGACACGCTCCCGGTCTGGGAAGGCTTAAACCGCGTCATCATGGATTATCTCGACGGAATCACAATCCAGACGATCCTCGACCAGAAGCATGAGCTCGAGGAAAAGCACAGACTGGCAGCTGAGGAGATCTTAAATCGTGTGAAGGGACCGTGTCAGAGCTAACCTCTCAATTTTTCTGCAAGCTCTTTTAACAGTTCCTCTGTGATGCTCTCTTTATAATGCATCCCTTCATAAGTAGGATGAAGGACCGGGTATTTCGGATGCTTTGTTTTCAGAATGTAATGCTGTTCCAGCAGCCATTCTACGATGTATACAACAGATTCGCGGTCAAGCATTCCAAGTTTTCCGTATTCCGGTATTTTGTCGAGTTCCGCATCCGTGATTCGCTTGCTCTGTGCCCCTCGAAGCACATCCACCAGTATCGTGACCCCATAATAATGTTTTTCACTGATATGGGACAGGCACTGCAGAATTGTAAAAATACAGTCATTTAAATTGACATTCTGAAACATGACAACATCCGTTTCTGCCTTCTGAATCGCAGGTATCGGATGTTCTTCTTTTTTATCCTCTGTCACTATCTTTGAATTTTCAGTTTTTTTATCAAGTCCTGATGCAAATTTTTTCGGCGGAGCCGGTTCTGCTGTCAGATGAAACATTTCATAGTATTTCTTCGCTGTCAGGAATTTTCCGCACCCAGTTCCATCCTTCTTATAATTTGTACAACCGAGGACATATGTATTTTCCTTTCCCGGTTTCACAATCAAATATCCATCCCTGCACTGCTCACATTTTAAAATTGAAAGCTTTCCAGCCGCATATTCATTCGTCATGAATCCGCAGAGTTCCGGCTCATTCGTGCAGATATAAAGTTTTAGTCCATACGCCTTTTTATAGCGCAGCTGCATCGGATAACCACACATCGGACATATTTTCCGGGCGATACTGTTCTGCGGCGGTTCCTCATTCCAATTTCCTTTCAAAACCACATTTTTATAGTCCCTCTTGATTTCCAGAAGAAACTCTGACGGATTCTGTTCCGGCGCAATGAAATAAACACGGTTCTTTGTCCTTGTCATCGCAACATAAAACAGTCTTCTCTCTTCCGCATAGTCGATCGACCGGTCTCCCTTGATCACAAACGCAAGGACCGGATCATCTTCTATCTTCGACGGAAAACCATAGGTCTCATTTCGTCCATTCACAACGATCACATTATCATATCCAAGACCTTTTGAAGCATGTGCCGTCATAAATGTGATATTTAATTCCGGATACTTGACACTTTTCAGTTTATTTCCGCGTCCTATGTACTCAAACAGTCCAGATTTCTCCAGTTTATCCCCGTCAAAACCAAATCTTCCCAATAAAAGGATCGATGAATCTTCCGTTTTTCCTTCTTTCCTATTGAATTCGATGATCTGTTCCAGTGCAACCTCCACTGCATGGGCGATCGCATAGTTTACTCCTGCCCGGTTATCCTCGTTTGGTTTCTTTAAAGTTCCATCATATGTATAGATAATAACCGGATCCTCGATCCTTTTCGGTGATTTCAGTTCCTTTGTGATCTGCATTTTATTTTTCTGAATAAAGTTTCCTGCAATATCGATCACTTCCTGAGAATTTCGGTATGTATTTACAATCTTTAGGAGCTCCGCATACCCCATTTTCTCCGCAAACTTTGTAAAGAGTGTAATATCAGACCCGCTGAATGCATATATGGACTGCCAGTCATCTCCTACTGCAATGATTTTTGCATTTGTAACCTCTGACAATGCTGTCACCAGATCAAATCTCTGTCGGGAAATATCCTGGTACTCATCGACAATGATATATTTAAAGTCAAGCTGCTGCCTCATCTCCTTGACTTCCCTTAAAATTCTCGCCGATTCATTGATCATATCCTGAAAATCAACTGCATTATGTTCTTTTAAATACCGTTCATATTCCAGATAGCAGTCATTGCAGATATCAAGGAAAAGCCTTGTCCGCACATTCTGTGTGGAATGGTACATGCGGGTAAATTCATCCGCCTGATATCCATTCGTTTTAAAGTTTGTGATGAACCGGCAGATCAGATTGAGCAGTTTCCTGATATAACGGTTTTCTTCCGTTGTGACCAGCTTTTCCATCACCTCTTTGTTGGAACGCGTCCGCAGTTCAAAACCATTTTTCTCCAGTTCTTCCTTCAGATGCTCTAACAGTGGTCTCCTGTCGTTATACTTCGAAAACGTATAGATCAGGTCTGTGCCATGCTGTCTGTGCAGCTGCACTTTATCATTGATTGCTTTCTTGTAAGCAACAAGCTGGTCATCGCTGAACCGGTCATTTTTTCCATCCTGGGTGATTCCGAAATGTTCGATATACGCAATTTTTTCACCCTGGCGGATCAAGAAGTCCGGTGTATACGGCTTTTTAGCAAAGAGAATATTATACTGGTATAATGGCTCATATTCATAGTCGATCTGGTTCAGGTAAAGAAAGTTTGCAATCTCAACCTCCTGATGTGAACGCAGCAGCTCATTCTGGATCGTGACGGTCTTTTTAGTGCGGCTGTCCAGTATCTGGCATTTAAACTCATCCAGATCACTTCTGATCGTAGAAAAGTTCGATTTTGCGATCTTATTGAAAAAGGTATTCAGATCGTTTCCTTCATACGGTGCGTCAAAATATGACGCGAAAAAGAGGATCAGGTTGTTTACAAGACCTTCATTTTTTAAGACTGCTGTCCGGAAATAATCCTGAAGGACATAATATAATTTCGAGGAATCCACAATATTCAATGGTTCTGGATTCTGTTTCCTGAGAATCGCGTTTCCTGTTGAATGGAATGTTGCGATCGGACATGCAATGTTCAGATCCCTGTTTACTTTATCGCGCAGTTCTTCCACTGCTTTATTTGTGAAGGATACCACAAGGATCTGTGATGGGTCGATCTGTTTTTTCTCCACCAGGTATTTCACCTTCGCCGCAACCGTTGTTGTCTTTCCCGCTCCAGCACCGGCGATCACCAGGCAGTAATCCTCCTCTGTGAGGATCACACGGCGCTGATCCTCATCCAGATCGATCGCCGGATCTACATCCGCTAAAATATGATCCAGATAATCTTTTTCCTGTATCATCGCCTGCTGGATATAATTCTCATTATGCTGATCGACCAGTTCACCGAATTTTTCATACTGCTCAAGAATCTCCTCCGCCGCAGCTGTTCCCATTCCATTTTTTCTGCAGAATGTATCTAACAGTCCACTCCTCTGAAGCACGTCGAAGTATTCTATAATCTTCTTTTCTTCCAGAAGATGATCCTGGAAATCCTTTTTTGCGATATAGCGCGTCTCCTCCAACATCGCTTTCATATATCTGCCAAGATCCCACAGTTTCTGGCATTCCGGACTCTCAAAGCCTGTATCTGGTGCCTTTTTTCCTGCAGTCTCTCTCTTAAACCATTTTAAAAACAATCCCATATGGACAACCTTTCTCTCGATCGTAATAAAATGATTATAGTATAAAACCACATGAAACACAATGGACGAAAAAAGCTGTGAATATGCTCTTCACACATTCACAGCCCTGTCAGCTTCTATTTAATTATTCCTGTAATGTCTTAAACGCCTCGTCCAGATCCTCGATGATGTCGTCGATGTTCTCCGTACCGATGGAGAGACGGATCGTGTTCTGCTTGATGCCCTGATCCGCCAACTCCTCGTCGTTTAACTGGGAGTGGGTCGTAGATGCCGGATGGATCACGAGGGACTTTACGTCTGCAACGTTCGCAAGTAAAGAGAAGAGCTCGAGGTTATCGATGAACTTCTTCGCTGCCTCTGCGCCGCCTTTGATCTCGAAGGTAAAGATGGAGCCGCCGCCGTTCGGGAAGTATTTCCTGTAGAGTCTCTGCTGTTCCGGATCATCAGATACAGACGGATGGTTTACCTTCTCTACGAGCGGATGGTTGTTTAAGTACTCAACAACCTTTAATGCGTTCTGTACATGGCGCTCTACGCGGAGAGACAGTGTCTCAAGTCCCTGTAAGAAAATGAATGCGTGGAACGGGGAGATCGTTGCTCCTGTATCACGAAGTAAGATCGCACGGATCTTTGTAACGAATGCTGCTCTTCCTGCTGCCTTTACGAAGCTTACACCGTGGTAGCTCGGATTCGGCTCAACTAAGGACGGAAACTTTCCACTTGCTTCCCAGTCGAAGTTGCCACTGTCAATGATCACACCGCCGATCGTGGTTCCGTGGCCGCCGATGAATTTTGTCGCGGAGTGGAATACGATATCAGCGCCGTACTCGATCGGTCTTACAAGGTACGGAGTTGCGAACGTATTGTCGACAACCAGCGGGATCTTATGTGCGTGGGCGATGGAAGCCAGCTTCTCGATATCAACAACATCGGAGTTCGGGTTTCCAAGTGTCTCAATATGGATCGCTTTTGTGTTCTCCTGGATCGCGTTCTCAACTTCCTCGTAGTTGAACGGGTCAACGAAGGTTGCTGTCACGCCGTACTCTGGAAGTGTGTGCGCTAAAAGGTTGTATGTTCCGCCGTAGATGTTCTTGGCCGCAACGATGTGGTCACCTGCATGAGCAAGGTTCTGGAATACATAGGTTGCTGCTGCCGCGCCGGAGGCAACTGCCAGTGCCGCAACGCCGCCCTCCAATGCTGCGATCCTCTTCTCAAATACATCCTCGGTCGGGTTTGTCAGCCTGCCGTAGATATTTCCTGCGTCTGTGAGTCCGAAACGTGCTGCCGCATGCTCGCAGTTTCTGAATACATAGGAAGAGGTCTGGTAGATCGGAACCGCTCTCGCGTCTGTCACCGGATCCGGCTGCTCCTGTCCTACATGAAGCTGTAATGTCTCAAATTTGAAGTTTCTCTCTGCTCTTGTTTTCTTTGCCATAGTGATTTTCCTCCTCTTATTCCGAATCGGGTCATCGCATTTCATTCCCGAAAAATTTCTTATTTTCATTTACCAACCATCCTATCTGGTTGCAAGGAAATAGTACCATATGTTGGAAAATCTGTCTAATTGGATGTACTCAGGGTCTGCTATAGGTTTTTCCTATTGCTTTATGCTGCGTCAAGGCACCGCAGGAATCATGATCTTTTGCACCCTTTCCGGCATTTCTCATACACTGAACATATAGAACGATCGCAAAGAGAGGTCTTTTGGTATTATGAGAAAAATTCTTGCACCGGTTCTTTTTGTGTTTACGGCGGCGGCTCTGCTTGCCGGATGTAAGAAGAACACGGAATCCTCCTTAACTCCCGTGACTTTAAATGAGGTTGCCCACTCCATCTTCTACGCCCCCCAGTATGCCGCCATCGAGCTGGGGTATTTTGAGGAGGAGGGAATCGATCTGACACTGGTAAACGGTGCAGGGGCTGACAAGGTCATGACAGCCCTGGTATCCGGAGATGCGGACATCGGGTTCATGGGATCTGAGGCGAGTATCTATACTTATATCCAGGGCGATGATGACTACGCCGTAAACTTCGCCCAACTCACCCAGCGGGCTGGGAACTTCCTCGTTGGACGGACACCGGAAGCTGATTTCAAGTGGGAAAACCTCATTGGGAAGAAAGTTTTAGGCGGCCGTGCCGGTGGCATGCCCCAGATGGTCTTTGAGTATATCTTAAAGAAGAACGGCATCGATCCCACAAAGGATCTCTCCATCGACCAGAGCATCAGCTTCGGTCTCACCGCGGCGGCGTTCACCAGCAATGATTCCGACTACACCGTCGAGTTCGAACCCTTCGCCACAGCCCTGGAACAGGAAGGAAACGGCTATGTAGTCGCGTCCCTCGGAAAAGACTCCGGCTACGTCCCTTACACGGCCTACAGTGCAAAAAAAAGCTATATTGAAAAGCATCCGGAGATCATCCAGAAATTCACAAATGCGATTCAGAAAGGCCTCGACTATGTGAACACCCACTCCGCCGAGGAGATCGCCGAGACGATAAGTCCGCAGTTTAAGGAGACCGACACCGAAAAGATCGCGATCATCGTGGACCGCTACAAAGAGCAGGATACCTGGAAAGAAAATACGGTCTTTGAGAAGAAAAGCTTTGAGCTTCTCGAGAACATTCTGGAGGAAGCCGGTGAGCTTGACACGCGGGTTCCTTATGAGGATCTTGTGAATACGGGGTTTGCGAAGGCAGCCGCAGAGAAATAACCTTTTAATCGGAGAGATCTGAATTTTTTTAATCATTGTAACTGTTCAGCAGGTCTGCGCACTTGCTGCGCTGACCGTAAGAAAACATAAGCTGGAAGGCAAAAATCCCATCGGCACAGCCGATCTCGAGTGATTTTTGCTTGTAACTATGAAAGTACTGAGGTTACTAATCATTTAAATTCAGATCTCTCCGATATTTTTATACTTCCTCTCCTCTCATTCTCCACCATCCCATCATCCACTTCACATAGTCAGAAAATCCAGCGGGATCCACATCCCGGTCCGCAATGACAGGGATGTTTCCGATCTCCTCCCCATTAAACCGGTAGTGCAGCGTTCCAAGCTGGTCTCCTGCCTTTACCGGGGCCTTTGCGCTCTCTTCCAGCATCAGTTCCCGCTCCACACCGGAAAAGTCCTCGCCGTGGAGTCCCAGATATGTAAAGGTTTCGCCGTAGGAAAGTTCCACCTCCGGCTCTTTTCCGCCTGTCACGGAGAGTTTCGGAAGCTCCGGCGGCGTCTCATCCTTATAGAGCCTGCAGTTTCCAAACCCATAATTTAAAAGCGTCACAGCATCCTTAAATCTTGCCTTATAGTCCGGTGCCGCCATGATCGCGGCGATAAGCTCCACGCCGTCCTTTTTTGCTGTGGCGGAGAGACAGTATTTTGCGATACTGGTGGAACCTGTTTTCAGCCCCGTCACCTCGAAATTCGTCGCCATCTTTAAGAGCTTATTTGTGTTTGAGAGACCGAACTCCTTTGTCCCCTGCTTCGTCACATGGGTGATATTCTCCATCCAGATCGTCGTGTAGTTTGTGATCTGCGGGTATTTTGTGATAAGTTCCCTGGACATCAGCGCGATGTCCCTTGCCGTAGTCACATGTTCCGGGGAATCCGTGAGTCCACAGCAGTCAATGAACTTCGTGTGCTCCATCCCCAGGCCTTTCGCCCGCTCATTCATCATCTTCACAAAAGTCCCCTCATCGCCTCCGATAAACTCAGCCATTGCCACCGACGCGTCGTTGCCGGAGGCGATGACGATGCACTTAATCAGAGTTTCCACTGTCTGGATCTCGCCCTCCTCCAGGAACACCTGGGATCCGCCCATGGATTTCGCGTGGGCGCTTGTCACCACCTCGTCTGTCAGACGGATCTTCCCTGACTGCAGGGCGTCGAAGATCAGGATCAGCGTCATGATCTTTGTGACACTGGCGGGATTTCTCGGCTCATCCGCGTTTTTCTCGCAGATCACGGTCCCCGTGGATGCCTCCATGAGGATTGCGGACGGAGCCGTGATCTCCGGGCCGGTGTACGGTGTCAGCTCCGGCTGCATCTGCTGTATTTCCATGATCTGATTTCTTATATCCTTTTTCCACGTCCCTTCCCTCATCATCCCATATCCGCTCACCGGTTCCATCATGAACAGGATTCCGGCCATGATCCCACAAATGCTTCTTTTTCCCACTCTCATATTTCTACTCCCGACCTGCCTGCTGTTCCATAAAATTTCTCCGCCCGGACGCCATTTTATTCCGCCCTGCGGCACGCTTTTCATGTTCTCAGCCAGTTTTTCTCCTTATAAAATATGGCCCGGACATCCCCCTTTATGTCACTGCTTACAAAATGCTTAATTTTTCTATTTCTCGTAGCGTCGGACATGGGGTTGTGCTATGATAGAAGTAATAAATACAGAATTTTATCCGTTGTTCTGTCTGACAAAGGACGGCGGTTACGAATTAAATTACGAGGTGATATTTTGGAATACAATAATGATTTTGAAAGGCGCCGCGCATATATTTCAAGCCGCGAAAAGCTGCGGAAACGGCGGCGGACAGTTCATATTACGATACTGCTGATCGTTCTCGGAGTTCTTCTCCTGGGAATCGGCGGACTGCTCCTCTTTAAAAAAGGAGGCCGCTTATCCACACAGTTGAAAAACAACACTTCTGAATCTTCGGCGGAATCCGATCCGTCCGGAGACGATAAAACGACCGTTTCACTTGCGGAGAGCGGATCCGGAGAAGACGCTTCTCCGGAGTCACAGGAAGCCGCCGTACCGGCTGCCGCTTACAATACAGGCGATACTGCCCTGGATGGGATTTTAAACAGCGCTCACGCAAAATTCGTCACCTACGACTACGATGCTGCCATCGAGATCTTAAACTCCAACCCGGATTACGCGGAGAATTCCGATGTGAAGGAGCTTCTCGCCGCCTGCGAGGAGACAAAATCCACACTCGTCCGGGCGGATGTAAACAAAATCACCCATGTGTTCTTCCACTCCCTGATCATGGATAACTCCAAAGCCTTCGACGGGGACGCGGATTCCAAGGGCTACAACCAGGTGATGACCACGAAGAGCGAATTTTTAAAGATCCTGGATTCCATGTACGAGAAAGGATATGTTCTCGTAAAGCTCCACGATATTGCCCACGAGGTGACGGACGAAAACGGCAATACGAAGATGGTGGCGGGAGATATTATGCTGCCGCCTGGAAAGATTCCTTTCGTCATGTCCCAGGATGACCTCTGCTATTACGAGTATATGGACGGTGATGGTTTCGCAAGCCGGATGATCGTGGGTGAGAACGGAAAGCCGACCTGCGAGATGGTGATGGATGACGGCTCCGTGTCGGTGGGCTCTTATGATCTCGTGCCGCTCCTTGAGGACTTTATCACGGAACACCCCGATTTTTCCTACCGGGGTGCCCGGGCGGTCCTGGCGTTTACCGGATATCAGGGCGTTCTGGGATACCGGACGGATCCGTCCTATGAGAGCTCCAACCCAAATTATGAGGCCGATAAAGAGATGGTCCGCCAGGTGGCACAGTGTCTCAGGGACAACGGCTGGGAGCTCGCCTCCCACAGCTGGGGACATATCAATTTCGGGAAACGCTCCTTTGAGGATGTGAAGACAGACTCCGATAAGTGGGCCTCCAGGGTGGAATCCCTGATCGGAAAGACGGATATCCTGCTCTACCCATTCGGATCAGATGTTGGCGACTGGCATCCGTACACAATGGAAAATGAAAAATACGCATATCTCCATGAGCTGGGCTTCCGCTACTTCTGCAATGTAGACTCCAGCCAGTACTGGGTACAGTTTGGATCTGACTATCTCCGCCAGGGACGCCGGAACCTGGACGGCTACCGCATGTACTACGACCTGCCGGAGACGAATCCGGAAAAAGACCACTTAAGCGACCTCTTCGATGTGACCCAGGTCTTCGACCGCGAACGGCCGGTTCCGGTGGCACCGATGAATTAGACCTGGAATTAAAAACGGACTTCAAAAGTCATATCTCATATGGCTCATGAAGTCCGTTTCTTTTGTTTATATCCGCTAAAGCTTTCACTGGCAGTCCCTTCTGAATACATGGGAACCCGCAGAGCCTGCCAACGGCAGCTTCTTCGGAATTCGAGAAAATCAAAATACGCTGGACAGTTTTTCCATCCAGCGTACCCGGTATTATTCTGCATTTTCTGTTTTTCAGCTGAAATCTTCATTTAGAACTGCACAATATCCTTGATCTCCTGCGCCGGTTCCACGCTCTCGGCGTAGAGCACCGGACCGACACCGTCGTAGTCCGGCCAGAACTCGTATGCGATCTTCGCACGGACCTTGACCCACTGCTTTGTCTCAAGGTTTCTCGCCTCACGCGCCTTGCAGATAAATCCTAAAAATGTCATATCTGCCTCGCAGCATGTCATCGCCATTCGGCCCGGAACGAAATAGTTCTTCGGGAATTCCGGGGATTTTAATACCATACCGGTGAACTCCACAACTTTTCCCTCGTAGCGGTCCTGCTTATCCATGGCGTCGATGTACCAGATGCCGTAATCCTTCGGATCGATCTTGATCACATCTGCCTTCATGTCGTACGGAAGATCCTCTTCCAGAACCTCCTGCTCGATCTCGCCTTCCGCGTCCTCGAAGATCAGCTCTGCCTGCGGGTTTAAAGCCTTTAAGCCGCGGCGGTAGCGGGTGATGTTCTCATCGCTGACTTCATCGCAGCGGTTCATGATCACAAGCTCGGAGCGCTTTACAAGGAGCGCTAAGAGCGGCTTCATGTTGCTTAAATAGAGCTCGAAGGTGGAGCCATCGATGATCGTGATCTGCTGGAAGAGTTCCCAGGTATCCGGGAGCTGCAGCTGATCCTGCGGCCACATTCCGTTCCACTCGATGAGCACGCGGGCCGGGTCATATAATGCCTCGATCCGTCCGTAGAAATCCTCGTCCATCTCGGAGATATCTTCCACGGTAACGATCTTTGTTCTTGTTTTCTTTAAGATTTCCTTATCGTACTCCGTATCGCCTTCCTCGCAGAGGATCAGAACGGTCGTACCGTCGGCCTGGAAATAGTCCTGCTGTAAAGTATTTGTGATGAACTGGGTCTTTCCCGCTTCCAGAAAGCCGTTGATGACAAATACCGGCATTTTTTCCTGCTGTTTCACTGTCTTATTCTCCTAATTATATAAAATGGTTCCTGCCCACGTCTTGCGCAGACAGGAACTGCCACTGAACAGGTTCTGCAGATCTGGCAGCCTGACCCTGGCAGAATACGTTCATTAAGCCTCAAACGCAGCCTTTAACTCGTCTTCCTTCAGGTTGGAACCGATCACGCACACTTTTCCTGTGTAGATCGGAGCGCCTGTGCGGATCTCGGTCTCTTCCGGAACAAGATCGAAGTAGTACCATGTTCCGTCCGCATCCGGCAGCATTCCCTTTGCGCGGAGAACCTGGCCGTATTTCTCGGAATGTGCGAGTTCCTGTAACAGGGACTCGAGTTTCTCCTTTGTGATGGTACGGTTTGTCTCAAGACCCCAGCTTGTGAATACCTCGTCGGCGTCATGATCGTGGTGGTGATGGTGGTGGCCGCATCCACACTCGCCGTCATGGTGATGGTGATGCTCGTGCTCATCATCGTCATCATCGTGGTGATGGTGATGGCCGCATCCGCACTCTTCGTCATCGTCATGGTGGTGATGATGGTGCTCATGCTCATCTTCGTCGTCATCATCGTCATCGTGGTGGTGATGGTGGTGGCCGCACTCACACTCTTCGTCATCGTCATGGTGGTGATGATGGTGCTCATGCTCATCTTCGTCGTCATCATCGTCATCGTGGTGGTGATGGTGGTGGCCACAGCAGCACTCCTCGTCGTCATCGTCATGATGATGGTGATGGCCCTCTTTTACCTCCTCAAGGAGCTTCTCAGCCATATCATCTGTCGGCTGCTCAATGATCTCAAGAAGCTGCTCGCCTGTGAGCTTGTCGATCGGAGTTGTAACGATAGCTGCCTTTGGGTTCTTCTCGCGGATCATCTCTACACACTGAGCGACCTTGTCTGCGTCAGCGACATCGGTACGGCTTAACACGATCGTTCCTGCGCTCTCGATCTGGTTATTGAAGAACTCACCAAAGTTCTTCATATACATCTTGCACTTCTGAGCATCAACGACTGTCACGGAACCATTTAATACAACGTCGATCTCGCCCGCAACGTCGCAGACTGCCTTCATGACGTCGGAAAGCTTGCCGACACCTGACGGCTCGATAATTACACGGTCCGGTGTATACTTTGTAAGGACTTCATTTAAGGAACGTCCGAAATCACCGACTAAGGAACAGCAGATGCATCCGGAGTTCATCTCACGGATCTCGATGCCGGAATCCTTTAAGAAGCCGCCGTCGATACCGATCTCACCAAATTCATTCTCGATCAGGACTACTTTCTCGCCCGCAATTGCTTCTTTCAGAAGCTTCTTTATAAATGTTGTTTTTCCGGCTCCGAGGAAACCGGAGATAATATCAATTTTTGTCATAATGACACCTCTTTCTTGCCATCCGCGCGGCATTCCTGTATTTTTATCTGTCCGCCTTAATTTTATACTGTATACAGACCAGATCTACTGCCGCACTTTCATTTTTCATTACCAATTACTAACTTTAACACATTTTCTAACAAAGTCAAGTACTGCCGCTTCCAGCGGATGTCTGGAAAGCGGCAGAAATACGAGAAATTTTCTCATATAATATTGTTTTCTTGTACAGTCTTCAGGATCTGGCAAAATCCAGCCTCATTGAGCGCTTGCGATTACGTATCTGCTGGCATCCTGCTGTTTCTCCCCTATCTCGACTGCTTCACCATCTGAACGACACTGAACACCCCGAACATCGCCAGGTTCACCACAACAACGCTGGCTCCCGCCGGAATTGAATATACATAGGAAAGAATGAGCCCGATAAAGAAGCACACCACAGACACAACGCCCGAGGATACCACAACGCCGAGGAAACTCTTAAATACCCGCATGGATGTCAGTGCCGGGAAGATCACAAGGCTCGAGATCAGCATGGCACCCATCATTCTCATACCGAGAACGATCGTAATGGCAGTCAGGACCGCGATCAGAAGGTTATAGGCGGAGACCCGCACACCCGTCGCCTTCGCGAAGCTCTCATCGAAGGTCACGGCAAAGACCTTGTTGTAGCAGATCACAAACATGCCGAGGACCACCAGGGACAGGACTACGCTTAAGCACATGTCCTCGCGGCTCATTGCTAAAATACTTCCGAACATATAGCTGCTGACATCCGTCGTCATTCCCGTCGTCAGGGATGTGACGATGATACCGATGGCGAGAGATCCTGCGGAAATCATCGCGATCGCCGCGTCACTCTTGATCTTTCCGTTTCCCGTGATCCGAAGAAGCAGGACCGCCGCCGCTGCCACCACCGGGATCGATACCGCGAGAGGCGCCCAGTTAAAGGCCACCGCGATAGAGAGTGCCCCAAAGGAAACATGGGACAGTCCGTCACCGATCATTGAATACCGTTTCAGCACAAGGCTGACTCCCAGGAGCGATGCGCAGAGCGAGATACAGATACCGCCGATCATCGCCCGCACGAGAAACGGATAGGAAAACATTTCCTGTAAAAGTCCCATTTAGTTCTCACCTCCGAGGAATTCTCTTCCGAATTCCGATTTCTTATACTCATCCACGGTCCCGTAAAACTGGACCGTCTGTTTCAGCTGTAAGATCTTGTTGGCCTGGGTCACGATATTTCCGATATCGTGGGAGACCATGAGGACAGCCACCTTCTCGTCCCTGTTTAGATGGCGGATCACCGCGTAGAAATCCTGGGTGGATGCCGGGTCAAGTCCCGTGATCGGCTCGTCCAGGATCAGGAGCTTATCCGTAGCGCAGAGGGCCCTCGCGATCAGGGTACGCTGTTTCTGTCCGCCGGAGAGATCCCGGTAGCAGCTCTTTTTGAGATCCGTGATTCCGAGCTTTTCCATATTGACCGCCGCAAGCTTCCGCTCTTCCATCGAGTAAAACGGTCGGTTCCCACGCTTTCCAAGGCAGCCGGAGATCACGACCTCCTGTACCGTCGCAGGGAAATCCTTCTGGGCCGGGGTCTGCTGCGGGAGATATCCGATTCCGGACCGTCTCAACTCGTCCGCCAGCGTCAGGACACCACCGGTGGGCTTTATAAGTCCCAGGAGTCCTTTCATCAGGGTGCTCTTTCCGGATCCGTTCTCGCCGACGATGCAGAGGTAGTCCCCAGGATTGATCTCCATGGACACGTCCTTCACCACGTCATAATTTTCATATCCAAAGTCCACATGTTCACATTTTAATAATGGCTGGTTCATCGATAAAGTCCTTCCCGTAAATTGACAACATTCTGCTCCATCAGTTCCAGATAGGTGACGCCGTTATCAAACTCTCTTCGCGTCACGTTATGACAGGAGTGGAATAACAACGGCTTCGCGCCGGTCTCCTCGCTGATGATCTCCGCCACCCGGTGGCTGGAGAGTTCCAGGTAATAGACCGCCGGGATCTGTTCCTCCCGCACCTTGTCGATCAGGTATGCGATGGTCTTTGCGCTTGGCTCAGTGTCGGAGGCGCAGCCGGAAAACGCAGCCCTGTACCGGAGTCCGTAAGTGTCCGCAAAATAGCGGAGCGGAAACTTGTCCGCCATGACAATGAGGTCTAAGTCCGCGCCGTTTACCACATCGCGGAATTCCTGGTCGAGATTTTTAAGTTTTCCGAGATAATCCTCTGCGTTTGCCGCAAAGATGTCCGCGTCTGCCGGGTCCATCTCCTGAAGCGTGTCCGTGATCACCTGGGTGATCTTCATGGCATTCACCGGGGAAGTCCAGATGTGCTCGTCATATTCGATCTCGTAATCCGCGTCGTCATCATCGTGCGTGTGTGTGTGATCTTCCGCATCATGATCGTGTTCATCATCCGTGTGGTCATGATCTTCCGCATCATGATCGTGTTCATCATCCGTGTGGTCATGATCTTCCGCATCGTGATCATGATCATCGTCATCAGCATGGACCGCCTCATCATGGTCGTGGTCATCATGGGTATCGTCTGCCGACGCATGGCTGTGGTGATGTTCCTCACCTGCGTCCTCCATGCCTTCCACGATCTCTTCCTCCACGGTATCCACATAGTCCATCATCGTGATGACCTTTAAGCTCTCCGAATCCAGGGATGCCACAACCTGGCTCACCCACTGCTCCATGGCACCACCGTTGCAGATCAGAAGGTCCGCGTTCTGGATCAGGCGGATATCTGCCGGTGTCGGCTCAAAGGAATGGCTGTCCTGTCCCGCCGGGATCACCATGGAAAGATCTACGGCATCCCCCGCGATCTGTCTCGTGAAATCGTAGTACGGGAACAGGGTCGTTACAACTTTCAGCTTTCCATCATTCGGAGTTCCCACATCTCCGTGTGTGTCACTAACAGAGCCACAGCCTGTCAGGGTACCAAAAAGAAACATCGCTGCGGTGAGCCATGCTTCTATCCGTTTTCGTCTTGTTTTTCTAAAATCCTTCAATCCATTTCCTCCGGTATCTAACGCGCGGGCTGATGTTTTAAGCATAGTTTACGCAAGGTCCGAATTTTCATGTTACTGTCTTTTATTTTTAATAGCAGCTCTTTGTTTCCTGCGCAGTTTTTCCTGCAGTCATCACTATATATAAATAAATCCGCTTACTGCTGTCACCTTTTTATGGCACATTGATAAGTCATGCCGCATCTGCACAGGTCTGCCAAACAGCTACTTTTCAATCTCCGTTAAGATATCAAGCGGTTTCTCAAGCAGAAATTCCGGCTGGAATGCCGCAAGCTCCTCACGGCCCCTGAATCCCCAGAGAACTCCCACCGTCGTCATCTTCGCGTTCTTTCCAGTCTTCATGTCCGTATTCGTATCTCCAAAATACAGGCACTCTGACGGATCCGCGCCACAGATCTTCGCCGCCTTCAATGCTCCCGACGGATCCGGCTTCTTCGGAACGCCCTCCTGCTCCCCGATCACCGTGTCAAAATATCCCGCGCCGAATACATATTCTACGGTCTTCTTCGCCTGGGCATCAGGCTTGTTGGATACAACAGCAATCTTTAAACCCAGCTCTTTCGCCTTCGATGTGAGCTCCACGATTCCATCGTAAGGATGCATCTCATAGTTACAGTATTTTCCGAATATCTCCATATATACAGGGAGGATCGCCTCGTAGTGCGCCTCATCCGTATCCCCGCAGGCCGCGAGGGAACGTTTCATCTGCATTTTATATCCATCGCCGACGATGGTCTTCATCTGCTCCTCGCTTAAAGGGCCGAGACCAAACTTCTCCAGGGAAAGGTTTGTGCAATATGTCAGCGCATGGATCGAGTTTACCAGCGTTCCATCCAGATCAAAGATCAGACACTTATATTTCATATCTGCCTCCATATAAAGCAAAAACGAATCAAAAACTGTGCCACTCATTTTATCACACTAAAAAAAAAATGACAATACCTTTCTGCGCATATATAGGGCTCTGTCCGTTCTTTTATTACTGTACACGGCTAGTGGATTTTGCCGATTTGGAATGAGAAGCATCAGGCGTATATTTCTGACAGTTTCAGTCATTCTTACAGTTTTTTTCCATAAATTCCTTTTAAATCCCATTGACTCTTTCCAGTTTCCATATTAGGATATATCTATATGAAAAGGACAAATCTACATATATTTTATGTGCATTTTGTACCAAAAGACGAAATCCCAGGAGGTACGTTTATGAAAAAATTTTGCATCGCAGCTCTCGCTGCAACACTGGCTCTCGGAACCATGATCACAGCTCAGGCTGCTGATACAATAGATGGAACTGTTGTATCCGGCACATACAAACGCAGCACAAACGGCGGACGCCGCCGCGGTTTAAAGTCCCCGGCAGGCGGTGCCTGGGAGAAGCTTTCTGACGGTACCTACAAATATCACTTTGCGGAAGGTCTCGAAGCTACCGATTACTGGCTGGAGATCGATGGAACCTGGTACTATTTCGGTCATGACAATATCATGCAGACCGGATGGGTAAAGGATGACGGCAACTGGTACTACATGGATCTTGAGACCGGTGCTCTCTTCACCGGCTGGCACGAGATCAGCGGCAAGTGGTACTACTTCCACGAGGAAGGTGATGGCTTCAAGGGCACTCTCATGGTAAACTGTGAGACTCCGGACGGATACACCGTTGACGTGAATGGTGCGCTTGTAGAATAGTCACTGGCATAAATTTTAAAAATCCCCGCAGGATCGTTTTTCCGCATCCTGCGGGGATTTTTTGCCGGTCCATATAGCATCCGTTCCAATAATACGTTTCTTGCATATGTCCCATTGATCGGCAGTTCCTCTTTATTCATATCTCAGAGCATCGATCGGATCCGCCTTTGCGGCTTTCGACGCCGGGTAAATCCCAAAGAAGATGCCGACTACGGCCGAAAAGGATACCGCAAGAAGGATGATCCCAGGTTTGATCACAACAGGGAGTCCAAGCGCCGCACCGCCTGCCGTCACGAGACTCACAGCGAGAAGAACGCCGATGATTCCGCCCAGAGCGGACAGGATCGCGGACTCTGTCAGGAACTGGATCAGGACATCCCGGGTCCTTGCACCGAGCGCCTTTCTGATACCGATCTCGCGGGTCCTCTCCGTGACGGACACCAGCATGATGTTCATGATCCCGATGCCGCCCACCAGGAGAGAGATCGCAGCGATCCCGCCCACAGCCATGGAAAGTCCGCCCATGAGGCTGTCGATGGATCCCATCTCATCCGCCACCGTACTCGTATAGAAATCTCCCGCGTTTCTATTCTTGATTTTCCCGAGATACACCGTCAGTCTGGACATGAAATTTACCATGTCCGTTCCCTCTTTCGCGTACAGACGGCAGTAATAGAACTGGTCATTCGGCCACGTGAGCAGTGTATACGGGATATACGCGGATCCCGTATCGCCGGAACCTCCGGACAAAAGCTTCTGGAAGGCGCTCATCTCTTTTTTGTAGACACCGACTACCGTATACATGTCTGTATCCCCGTAGACGGTGGTCCGGAAGGTCTTTCCCACCGCGTTTTCCGTTCCGAAAAGTTTTCTGGCACTCTCCTCCTCTATCACCACATTTTTCTTTCGTCCAAGGATATCTCCTTCGTTTAAATAACGTCCGGAAATCATGGTCACCGGCTGGACATCGCTAAAATTCCAGTCGATCCCCTGGAAGTCAAATTTCATGTTTGTCCGTCCTGCAAGGACTTCTGAATTTACGCTGGCGTAACTGTCGATATAGGATATCTCATCCCCAAAGACCTCCTTGATCTTATCAAGTTCATCCAGGGTAAAGTAATCGCTGTCCCGCACATCCTCCACATTGTATCCGATGGATACCACCGCCTGGGTGGCCCCCGCGTCCTTATAGAGGTCCGCGAACAGTCCGCGCATCGTATCGCCGATGGAAACGATGGATATGACAGAACCGATTCCGATGATAATGCCCAGCATGGTCAGGAATGAGCGCATCTTGTTCGCCATGATTGCATGGAAGGCCATGATCATATTTTCGCCTAGCATCCGACCACCCCACTCTCTGTTCCGGCTGTTTTCTGGAAGTGTCTGTAGAGACCTTTCATGTGGACTTTACCGCTTCCTTTTGTCGGGTTTTCGTTGATCTCATCTTTGATGATCTGACCATCTGAGAAGTGGATGATCCGGTCCGTAAAGGCGGCGACATTTTCCTCGTGGGTGACAACGATCACTGTGGCTCCCGCTTTGTGGAGTTCCGAGAAGATCTCCATGATCTCGATGGACGCGGCTGTATCGAGATTTCCCGTCGGTTCATCCGCCAGGATCAGCGGCGGCTCGTTCGCCAGCGCTCTCGCAATGGCAACGCGCTGTCTCTGTCCGCCGGACATCTCATTGGGCATGTGTCCGGCGCGTTTTTCCAGCCCCACGCACTCCAACAGTTCCATGGCCCGCTCCGTCCTTTTCCTTTTCGGGATCCTCGCGTAGGTCATCGGGAGCTCCACATTTTTTAACGCCGATGTCCTGGAGATCAGGTTGAAGGATTGGAACACGAAGCCGATCTTTTTATTCCGCACCGCGGAGAGTTCGTCCGGGGACAGGGCCGCCGTGTCGATCCCGTCGAGGTAATAGTGACCCAGTGTCGGGCGGTCCAGGCAGCCTAAAATGTTCATCAGGGTGGATTTTCCCGATCCGGAGTGTCCCATGATCGCAACGAACTCGCCGCGGTGGATCGTCAGGTTGATTTTCTTTAGTCCCATGACCCGGATCGCGCCTGTGTCGTAGATCTTTACGAGGTTTTCCAGGCGGATCAGCTCGTCTGTCACGTTTTCCGTCATGTAGCGGGATCTTGTCAGTTTTTCAAACATTGTTTATTCCCCCTGTTTTCCGGATGATGTGACTGCCATTCCATCTGTGTACTGCTCTCCCGGCTCCGCGATCAGGACGGAGTTTTCATCCAGGGAGTTCCCTTCCACCGGGATGATCTCCATCTCCACATCGCCTTCCACACCGATGTCCACCGGAACCCAGGATACGGTTCCGTCACTGATCTCCTGGACGTAGTTCGTTCCGTCTTTTTCCATCACGGCGGAGACTGGGACTGTCAGGGCGTTCTCGGATTCTTCCAGGACAATGGACGCGCGGGCGGTGATTCCAGCGATCAGGTTTGTGTCCTGATCTGTGACGCGGATCTTTGTGGGGATGACGCGCTCGCTGGAACCGCCACCTTTTTCTTCGCCGGTCGGGGAGATCGAGATGACTTCGCCGTGGACGGTCTCACCGTTTAAGATGTCCGCGGAGATCTCGGCTTCCTGGCCGACGGCGACTTTTCCGATGGTGTACTCGCTGACTTTGATCTCGAGTTCCAGGTTATCGAGGTTTTCGATCACGAAGAGCGGGGCGTCGTTTTCCATTTTGTCGGCAAAACGGCCTACTTTTGTGTTGACGCGGACGACGGTGCCGTCGATAGGGGCCTTTAATATCGTATTATCTAACTGCTCTACGGCTTTTTCGTAGTCGAATTTTGCTTTTTCGATCTGGAGGCGGTAGGAGTCATCGGCGACGGCGGATCCGTTTTTTATTGTGTAGGAGTCGCATTCCCGTTCTGCGTCGTGGAGACCGTTTTCCGCTGTCTCAAGATCAACTTTGGGGACGCTGCCGCCATCAAAGAGGGCTTTTGTGCGGTCGTAGTTGGCCTGGGCGGTGTTCAGGTCCTGGATGGCTTTGGCGTAGCCGTTTCTTGCTTCTTTATCTTTTTCGGCGCAGGTGGTCACGGCGAGGTCGTAGTCGTTTTTGGCGATGTCGGCTTCTTTTTTTACGTCGGAATCGTCGAGGACTGCCAGAGGCTGGCCTTTTGTGACTTTGTCGCCTTCTTTTACGGGAATTTCGAGGATCTCAGCGTGGAGGTTTGAGACGACGTCTACGCTGTCGGTTCCGGAGATGGGGCCGGTGACGGTGAGGCGGTTTTGGATGGTTTTGCGGGTTGGGGTCACAGTGTCCACAACGGGGACCATGTCTTTTCCGCCGGACAGGAGTTTGATGCCGGTGATTCCGAGGATGGCAATGGCGGCGGCGATTATGATCTTTTTTCTATTTGGGTTTTTGGGTTTCTTTTCTGTGGTTCCGGCCAGTAGGGAGTCCAGTTCTTTGTCGAATTCTTCTGGTGAGATTTTTTCTTCACTGCTCATACTCATGTGTTCCTTCCGAGGTTTTCTATGTTAAATGTGATTATTTTAACACTGGAATTTAGTATAGCAGGGAAATGTTTCTTTCTTGGGTCTTTTATCTGGCGGTTTTCTTGCGATTTTCTTACGTTTTTTGGGGGAGAGGTGAATTGGCGGGGGGTACGCACAGACCAGCTTTCAGATTCGGGCTCAGAGGATCTGAAAGCTGGTCTGTGCTGTGTACTGGCGGGAGCGCAGGCGCTGCGCTGTGCGTTGAGGATGTGGCTGTGCTGAGGGACGAGAAAGGAATAAGCAGTGCTGCATAATAGTTGTGTACTGTGCTGTTGTTTTGACGGTTGGCTCACGGATGAGAGGTTTTTACATATTTTATAGTAAGTACGTTTGAGTGAGGTATCCATGACTCCGAAATTGGAAGTTAGAGGGGTGGATTATTCCTACCATACCATGGAGGGAGAGACGAAGGCCCTTTCTGATATATCGTTTCATGTGAATTCCGGCGAGTTTCTTTGTATTGTCGGGCCGTCCGGGTGTGGGAAGTCTACGTTGCTTTCTCTGCTTGCCGGGCTTTTGGCCCCTGAGCGGGGGGAGATTCTTTTGGACGGGGTTTCTGTCGGGAAGGGGGCTTCGGGAATCGGGTACATGCTGCAGAGGGATCATTTGTTTGAGTGGCGGACGATCCTTTCGAATGTTTCACTGGGGCTTGAGGTGCGGAGGAAGTGTGATTCAAAGCATTTGAGCCGGGTGAAGGAGCTTCTGGATTCTTACGGACTTCAGTATTTTTACGATGCGCATCCGTCGGAGCTTTCCGGGGGGATGCGGCAGCGGGCTGCTTTGATCCGGACTCTTGCTTTAGAGCCGGATCTTCTGCTTCTTGATGAGCCGTTTTCTGCTCTGGATTATCAGACGAGGCTTTCGGTCTGTGATGATATCAGTTCGATCATCCGTAGCAGAAAGAAAACGGCGATCCTGATCACCCATGATCTTTCGGAGGCGGTGAGCACAGCGGACCGGATCCTGGTGCTGACGAACAGACCGGGGACGATCAAGGGGGAGCTTGTGATTCGGTTTCCGAACCATGAAATGAGTCCTTTGAAGCGGCGGAATTATCCGGAGTTTTCTTCTTATTTTAATGAATTGTGGAAGATTCTTGGGAACGGGAATGGTGATGATACGTCAACTGTCGATGGGACCGGATCTGGAGATACAGATATTATCAATGGAACTGAATCCGGTGATGAGAATGCACCGGCAGCCAGAAACGGACTTATGACCGCTGTCAATGTGGGAGGTGAGCCGGATGAGATTTCATAGTATCGCTTCTTTTATCCTGCGCAGGCACCGGGCTGTGATCCCGGCAGCGGATCTTGCGGTCTCCCCGGCCCAGTGCCGGTATCTGGAGCAGGAGCGGCGGATCCGGAGGCAGATCTTCATCTGCAGGATCTTATTTCTGGTCCTGTTTCTTTTTTCCTGGGAGATCAGCGCCCGGATCGGGATCCTGAACGATTTTATTTTCAGTTCCCCGTCCCGGGTGCTCTCCTGTTTTCTTTCCATGGCGGCAGACCGGACGATCTTTTACCACACGGGAGTCACGGTTTTGGAGACGCTTTTGAGCTTTTTTCTTGTGACATGGATCGGGATCTTCGGCGCGGTGGCGCTCTGGTCCAGCAGGCGGCTGGCAAAGATTCTGGAACCGTACCTTGTCATATTGAACAGTCTGCCGAAGTCCGCTCTCGCGCCGCTGCTCATCGTATGGCTGGGCAACAACATGAAGACGATCATCACGGCGGCGGTCTCTGTGGCGGTATTTGGCTCGATCTTAACGCTCTACAACGGCTTTCTCTCCATGGATCCTGACCAGATCCGTCTGATCTACACGCTGGGAGGAAAACAGAAGGATGTCCTCACAAAGGTCCTGCTGCCCGGCTCTGTTCCACTTATCATCAGCAACATGAAGGTCAACATCGGTCTCTGCCTCGTCGGCGTCATCATCGGCGAGTTTCTCTCCGCCCAGGCAGGCCTTGGCTTCCTTATCATCTACGGCAGCCAGGTCTTCAAGCTGGATCTCGTGATTATGTCCATCGTGATCCTCTGTATTCTGTCCGCAATCCTGTATCAGGCGGTGGCAGTGCTGGAACGGAGGTGTAGGCAGTAGAATCCCATCCACAGCTTCTGGTATCGGTAGGTTTTTCGGATGTATGACAATCCGTTAATCCATAAAATCTTTCTAAACAAATTTTTTTACCAACATCATGCACCGCTCTCATCAGTGACTGGAAGAAATAGTCTCACAAACAAAAATCCCCAGAAAACACCGCCCATATACCGGGGCATGTCTTCTGGGGAATATTTTTTTATTTTAAGCTAGTCCAAGGACTCTCTGTAGAATCCGCCGTAGAAGTCTTCTGTTTTGAATACGTTTATGATCACGTTTTCATCTACTTCCTGGATCAGCTGGACGATATCGTTGATCTCATAGGAAGAAATTACGGTGTGGAGCAGGTACATCTTTTTGTGGCTGTAGCCGCCGATGGCGTCCACGCAGGAAATACCGTGGTGATACTTGCTGACATACGCCTTCATGACCTCTTCCGCTTTCTCCGTGGTGATCTGTAAGGTCACGCGGTCATAGCGGTGATGGAAGGTGGAGATCATCTTTGTGGAGATGAACTGGAACAGGATGGAATATCCTGCATACTCCCAACCGAACATGTGTCCAAAAATTACAAGGATACACACATTTCCCATGAACACATAGTTCCAAATGGACTTTCCGGTCTTATTGGAAACATAGAGGGCAATAAAGTCGGTACCACCTGTGGATGCGTTTCCTTTTAAGGAAAGGACAACGGACAGTCCGTAAAGCACACCGCCGAAGATCACATTCAGGGTCAGATCCTCAAATAGCGGAGTATAGTGGCAGACTTTTAAGAAAAAGCTTGCAAAAAATACCTGCAGCAGCGAAAACACCGTGAATTTCACGTTGATGCTGCGGCAGCACATCAAGGCAACAGGCAGGTTTAAAACAACGAGCGCCAAAGATGTCGAGACGGTAAATCCATACAGTTCAGCGATTCGGTCGATCAAAATCGCAAGTCCCGTAAATCCGCTGGACAGAAGGCCTGCCGGACGAATAAAGGCCAGAATTACATAAGACTGCAGAAGGGCAGATGCCAGAACTGCCACGAAGGAAATCGCACATCGGACAACAAAATTTTTCCGTATTTCACGTACCTTTTTGGTAACATCATTCCAGGAACTCATAAGTGGGGTACTCCTTTTTCATACTCTTGGTGCTGCGATCCGGTATTGTTGTATTTGATAAATCAAATGGTATATTTTCCCGAATCGGTCCATTGTTTTCAGATTCTTTGCCGTTTTGTATGGGGTATTAGAAAAACGACCTTCCTAACTTTATCATGATTTTTTTGATTGTCAATCGGTCTCTTGAAAAACGAGAAAAAAACAACCGGAGAAGAACTCCGGCTTAATAATGTTAAAAATTCTATTCTCTTGTTTCCGCATCTATACAATTATTTTCCGCGGTTTTCCCCGATCGCCGTGAGGTACCGGTTGCACGCATCCTTCATGCACGCGATCAATGGCTTCTGCGTCAAAGCAAAATAGCGCTCCCTGATCTCCTTCTCGATCAGCGGAACGTCTGTCCTCAGGCTCTTCCCCACAAACATGGATGCCACGAACTGCTTCGTCACCTCAAGGATCGTATTGCAGTCCAGTTCCAGGATCTTCCCCGTATCCCGCTCCACGATCAGACTGATATAAAACTCCCCGTGGAGATTGTAGATCGCATCCTCTTTGCTCGGCTTTGCCTGGCCGACCACGAGGATCGTGTTTTTGTTTTCCATATAATATACCCCTTTTTGTTCCCGATATAAGAAATTGCTCATAGTAACCGACCTGCCCGCTCACGCAGACGAAACCTTTGCTGACAGCGCAAGAAAAACAAATGTCATCTGCGGTACCGCTTGTTTTACTTTTGCGCCCGTTACATAGTATATCACAAAATATATTCGTTTTCCATTGACTTTTCTATGCATTTCCACTAGACTAGAGACAACGAAAACAGATTCTTTTATTTATCGGGACTCCTGCCCGGATGTTCCCTCCGTAAATAAGAGCCATGAATCTTCCAACAGGGGATCAGTGGCTTTTTTTGTTGCCTGAAATCCGAAAAACGATCCATATCGGCTTTTTCATACACACGGCAGCGAAAAAAGTTTTCCCCCTCATCAAACATATTTGGAGGATCAATACCATGACATTTTTTAAAGATCTGGATACCATTATGAAACAGGATTTCGGAAACCGCGGGCTCTTAAAAGCACTCCCGGACAATCCGATCCAGGAAACCTTAAACACGCTCGCGGACGCCCGCCGTGTCATTCTCTTAACCGGCTTTCCGGTCCGACTCAGCGACGGCTCTTATGTTGGTGAAACTGACGGCCCCTTAGGCACCGCTGATATTGCAGCAGCCCTGACCGCTCTCGGCGCCTCCGTCCTCGTGATCACCGATGAGCCCGCCTTTTCCATTGTAAGCGACGTTGTCTGCTACCGCGCTCCAAAAGCAAAACTCATGATGCTCCCTAAAACAGACACCGGAGACTTCATCCAAAATTGCATCAAAACCTTCGCCCCGACCCACCTCATCTCCTTAGAACGCCCCGGTAAAGCCGCCAACGGCCACTACCACAGCATGTGCGGCGAAGTCCTCGATGACATGATCACTGACTCCGCCCTCTTTCTCTCCGAAGCAAAAAAATCCGGAGCCACCACCATCTCCATCGGCGACGGCGGCAACGAGATGGGCATGGGCACCTACCGCGACGTGATCGAACATTTCGTTCCCTTCGGTGGAACGATCTGCACCGCCGAATCCGCCGACATCACCCTCGCCAGCGGCGTCTCCAACTGGTGGGGAATTGGTATCGCCGCCCTCTGCTCCCTCTTCGCTGAAAAAAATCTCCTCCCGACCCGCGAGGAAGAGACCGAGTCTCTCCGCCTCGCCGTAGCCGCCGGCAGCGTAGACGGTTGCACCAAAAAGAACGAAATGACCGTCGACCGCCTGGATCTCGAGACGCATCTCGGAATCCTGGATTCTGTTAACGACATCTTAAAGAAAGAACTGGACATATGTGCAATTGCATAAAGTAATCTCCATATCGCACAGCGCAGCGCCTGCGATCCCGCCAATACACTCGGCTGGCCACCCTCGCGCAGCCAATCCCAGCGCTGGCCTTGGTCCGGATCTGGGTGCCTGATTTCGGGGGCATGGTTTCCTCTTAGTGCGCAGGAGAATTCGTTGGAGGAACCGCCCCCGAAATCCCGAGTACCCGGAGCCGGACCCAGGCCAGCGCGTACCCTTTAGCCACATCCCCCGCACATTTCATATTGACATTCCCCACCCCCATTCTATATAATAGACATAAATAATACGAATACCACATATGAAAGGGGGTTATACTCCTGCGGTCCCACCCGGACGGCAGTATTTTTATGGAACAGCACCTGTCACAATACAAAATCTTCTACGAAGTAGCCCGCTGCGGCAACATCTCCCGCGCCGCCAAAGAACTCTACATCAGCCAGCCTGCTATCAGCAAAGCCATCAGCAAACTTGAAGAAAGCCTCGGCATCAAACTCTTCAGCCGAAACTCCCGCGGCGTCCAACTAACAAGAGAAGGCGCGATCCTCTTCCAGCATGTGAACACCGCCTTCGACTCCATCGGCCGCGGCGAACGCGAACTGAAGCGGATCCATGATTTCCATATCGGGAACTTGAAGATCGGTGTCAGCAACACCCTGTGCAAATACGTCCTTCTCCCCTACTTAAAAGGATTCATCGGAAAATACCCGCACGTAAACATCGCCATCGAGAGCCAGTCCACCTACCAGACCCTCGACATGCTGGATGCCAGAAAGATCGATATCGGACTCGTGGCGGAGCCAAAAAGCAAAAAAGGCCTCCACTTCCAGCCGGTAATGGAAATCAGCGATGCATTCGTCTGTACTCCGGCCTATCTGGAAAACCTCCATCTGAGAGAAGGCAATGACACCGATATTTTTAAAACCGGAAATATCATGCTCTTAAACCGCTCCAATATGAGCCGGAAACATGTGGACGCCTACCTGGCTGACAACCAGATCGAGATCAACCAGATCCTGGAGACCACCGACATGGAACTCCTCATCGAATTCTCCCGGATCGGACTCGGAATCGGCTGCGTCATCAAAGATTTCGTCGAGGATGACCTGAAAAACGGTACACTCATTGAGATCCCGTTGGATATCCCGATCCCGAAACGCGTCATCGGCTTCTGCTGCCATCCTCAGGATATGCCGGATACCCTGAGAGAATTCATGGAATTCTCCCGGACATTCCACAAAGCATGATCTGACAATCGCGGGCATTTTTAATACCGATCTTCCCAGAATCGGCAAACAAACAATATAAGTACGAATCGCCCGTAAAAAAAGAGCCGGGAACTGAATTCCGATCAATTACAAAATCCAGTTCCCGGCTCTTTTTAGTTTCTCATTTGTAACTGTTCAGTACCTTCACAGTTACATGCAAAAATCCATTCCAAATCGGCTACGCCGATGGGATTTTTGCCTTTTAGCCTAGGTTTTCTTACGGTCAGCGCAGCAAGTGCGCAGACCTACTGAACAGTTACTCTCATTTTTCTTATGTACGCTCAACCACTCCTCCAGGCGCAGTCTCCGCACGCGTTTTTACAAACCAAATCCCTAATTCTGGTCCTTATACCCAGTCACCTCATAAAACTTCTCAAGACTTCCATACTTAAACACCATCTTAAGCTCACTTCCGATGCTGTTCATCATCGTCTCATCCGGGATCTCGTCGCGGTGGTACCATCCCGCCTCAGAGAGCTCATCTTCCTGAAGCTTGATCTTATCCGGTCCGTCTAACTCCGCAAAAAATCCGATCATCTCCGTGTCAGAGAATGCCCATGGCTGGCTCTTATAATAGCGGATGTTCTTGACCTTCAGTCCGACCTCCTCCATGACCTCACGGTGGATCGTCTCCTCAAAGCTCTCCCCGATCTCCACGAAACCGGCGATCAGCGCGTATCCGCGGTACGGGTTGTTGTTCACGCGGTATCTGGACATTAAAAGTCTGTCCCCGTCGGAGATTGCAACGATGACAGCCGGAGAGATCTTCGGATACTCCGTCTGTCCGCACTCCGGGCACACTAACGCACGCTCAGTCTTGCTGTTCTCCATCAGATGACCACAGCATCCGCAGTACTTTCTGCTCTCTTTAAAGCGATGAATCTGTGTCGCCGTGATTCCCGCGAAAGCCTGATACATCGGATGCATCTTTCTGTACGCCGCTGTCGAACAGAGTTCATAGACATCGGAATCATATCTCGGCATCTCCGTCACATAGTAATAATGATTTCCATCGATGGCGAACAGATAATACGCGCTTTCTTTCAGCAGCTCTTTGTCCTCCGGGAAATCAGAAAACTTCGGAATCTTGTGATTTTCCTCGTCCACTTTTCTTAAAAGTGTCTTACTCTTCTTTATATAAAGGACAAAGTCCTCATCCTGCGCCTTCGGCTGTCCGTAGGTCAGGTCAAATTTATGCGGGGTGATATCCTGGATCATTCCTATACTCCTTATTCGTTGACATAAGTTTCTGCCTCCCCGCAGCACCTCTCAGTTTCTGCTGCCGGCCCGGCGAAACCTTAAAATTTTCACATCATTTCCATGATACGACGGGCATTCATTTTTGTCAATCCATCAAAACCTTCCGCTCTGCACAGTCCCTCAAAGAAACTTCGCCATATGTTTCCCTGTTTCGGTTGACGAACATGTTCATTTGCCTTATAATGCCATTCAGTGTCCCTTCACAAAGGGAGAATGTATGTTTATTTGTAACCGTGAAATTTCTTCACGGTTATCTATGTTTTACGAAAGGAGTTACCCAAATGGCAACAGAAAACAAAATGGGCGTCATGCCGCTAAACCGGCTTCTGATCTCCATGTCCGTACCAATGATGATCTCGATGCTCGTCCAGGCACTCTATAACATTGTGGACAGTATGTTCGTCGCGCAGTTAAGCGAGAATGCCCTGACCGCCGTATCCCTGGCGTTCCCGGCGCAGAACCTGATGATCGCCGTGGCGACCGGAACCGGCGTCGGTGTCAATGCTGCCCTCTCAAGAAATCTCGGCGAAAAGAACTTTGATCGCGCCAACAGGATCGCGGACCACGCGCTGTTCCTGGCGGCTATGAGCTACATCGTATTCGCGCTCTTCGGTCTCTTCTTTGCGAGACAGTTCTTCCGTCTCCAGACCGATATCGAGGAGATTGTGGATCTCGGAACTACTTATTTGAGAGTCTGCACGATCGCTTCCTTCGGACTCTTTATGGAGATCGCATGTGAGCGTCTCTTACAGTCTACCGGAAAAACGATTTACTCCATGTACACCCAGGGACTCGGCGCCATCATCAACATCGTCCTGGACCCGATCCTGATCTTCGGTTACTTCGGAGCACCGGCTCTCGGGATCGCCGGTGCCGCAGGCGCCACTGTTTTCGGACAGATCATCGCCTTCGGCCTCGGTTTTTACTTAAATAAGACGAAAAACCACGAGATCACGATCTCCCTCAGGAGCTTTAAGCCCAACGGTGAGATCATCCGCCACATTTACGCGGTGGGCATTCCGTCCATCATCATGGCATCCATCGGAAGTATCATGACCTTTGGAATCAACAAGATCCTTATTGCCTTTTCTTCCACGGCGACAGCTGTATTCGGTGTCTACTTCAAGCTCCAGAGCTTCGTGTTCATGCCGGTCTTCGGTTTAAACAACGGAACCGTTCCGATCATCGCCTACAACTACGGTGCCGGAAAACCGGACCGAATTATGGGAACCATAAAGCTGGCCGCTGTGTACGCTACAACGATCATGCTGTGCGGCTTCGCTGTCTTCCAGCTCATGCCGGATAAGCTTTTAATGATCTTCAGCGCCTCCGATACGATGCTCTCCATCGGCATTCCGGCACTCCGGATCATCTCCATCAGCTTCCTGTTTGCGGGCTGCTCCATCGTCTGTACTTCCCTGTTCCAGGCACTTGGACATGGAATGCTGAGTTTATGGATCTCCGTGTTCCGTCAGCTTGTCGTTCTTCTGCCGGTGGCATTTATCTTCGCAAGGATCGGTGGTCTTCACACCGTGTGGTTTGCCTTCCCGATCGCCGAAGCTTTCGCGATCATCTTCAGCGGTGTGTGCCTTGTCCATGTGTACCGTAAGGAGATCATTCCGTTGAAAGCACAGCAGGGAAAATAGTTTTTTAATTAAAGAATCGAATTTTTCAGACATGTAAGCTTACGTCCTGACAGGTCGTTTCTCCCGGTTATTTCCGTGTATGAAACGGCTTTGCCAGACTTAAGTTTACATGCCTTTTTGTTATTACCTCTTTTCCGAAGTTCAAAATCATTCCTCGTCTTTTCGCATTCTCCGATGATCTGCATTTCTGTCCGTCAGCATTTTCTTATAAATTTTTTTCAAAAAATATGTGATTTTAACCTTTTAGTTCAAGACAAACCGCGAATTTTATAGTATGATATAGCTACTTACAAAACAGAGGTTCTAAGTCTCATATACCGGCGACAAGGATCCGTCGTCCGTTTCCCTATGAAAATTAATGAATACGTAACTATTCAGTACCTTCATAGCTACGTGCAAAAATCCATTCCAGATCAGCTTCGCTGATGGGATTTTTGCCTTCCAGCCTATGTTTTCTTACGGTCAGCGCAGCAAGTGCGCAGACCTACTGAACAGTTACAAGAATACTTAAATTACCCGCTGTCAGAAACATTTTTTAATGGCCGACAGCTGACATCAGTCTGCCCTGATTGGAAATTTGGAGGATGAAGTATGAAAGAATTGTCGAAAACGCTGACCGGAAAAAAGATCCGGGATGAAATGTTAAAAAGAAAGATGACAGTCCGCGATCTCCAGGATGCACTGGAACTGGACAGTCCCCAGTCGATCTATAAGTGGCTTCGCGGGGAATCGCTCCCCTCTCTTCCGAATATGCTGGTCCTCGGTGAGCTGTTCAAGGTTCCGTTGGAAAGGCTTCTGGTCCATGAGGACGGAAGTGTCGCTTACCACCGTATCTTCGATGACAGCCTTCCTTACGAGATTGCCTATCTGGTCCAGGACAAAGATGACTTTTCCGTAAAAAGGCGGCATGTGGCACGGGCAGATACCTTCGCGGGAACCTGTTACTCAGGAATCTTTAATCTGCCTCAGGAGTGTCCTCACTCAAAAGCTCCTCATAACTGACATTTAAGACTTTTGCGAAGTATCTCAGTTCAATATCGGTCACAAACCTCTTTCCGCTCTCAATCCTCTGGATCGCGTTCTTATCAAGGTCCAGACCGAGAAGCTGAAGCATATCCGCCAGTCGTTTCTGTGAAACATCGTTCATCCTGCTGCGAAGTTCACGGATCTTGATCCCGCAGATATTGTTCCTGCCGGATATTGACTTGTTTTTGTACATATAATAACACTCCTTGTTTGGCATTCACTAATTGTCACTCCAAACAATATATGTTATTATTGAAACAGTCATGACATTCACTGGATGTCACAAGAAGATTTTATTGGTATGCCTTATCAAACCAAAATAATATGATCCTGCTGCCGCACCACAGGAGCAGATCTCTTAAATATACAACTTTTCAAAGGAGGATTTATTTATGGAAATCACAAAAGAATTAAAACAGGATCTCTCCGAGCTGGAATCTGCGTGCAGCAGTTTTCTCGGAAAATATGAATCACAGCTCACGGACGCACTGAATAAGACGAAAATGTCCGCTGAGGACAGCTTGAAAATAGACCTGATGTTAGAACTTGTCACCCATCTCTCCTCCGCGCAGTTCGTCTCTTCCTACATGCAGAAGGATATCGTGAAGGAAGGAATTCTGCTCCAGGATGCGGCCGGAAACTTTACGCTCGGCGGCGATCCTCTTCCAACGATGAGCGATATCGAAGTGTATGTCCACGATGATGAATTAAACCAGGACGTCTGGAAGCGTGTATTTATCGGCGGCGGAACCGAAAAGCGGATCTGCGGTCTGCGCCATCCGGATCTCACTTCCGGAGTCCGTGCAAGAATCCGCGGTTAGTTTTTCCCAGGAAAAGTCCATAAAAAAGATCCGCCAGCATACCGTACGAAACTATCTTCGGTATCCTGACAGATCTTTTTTCTTTATTTTGTAACTGTTCAGCGCCTTCTCCCTGTATCTCATACAGTCAACGCGGCAAGTGCGCAGACCTACAGAACAGTTACTTTATTTCTTACTTATTTGTCTTTTTCTCCTCATACTCCTTCAGCGCCCGCAGTGCCTCCCCTGACAGCGGAAACAGCACTATCAGGTTAAACACCGTCATAAGACCAACGCCCACGTCTCCGAGATCCCACACCACCGTGTACGCCTGCAGTCCGCCGACGAACAGCATGATCAAAGCAAAGATCTTGTAGAGTGTCTGATAAATCCAACGGTTTCCGAACAGGTACGCAACGTTGGATCTAGCGTAGAACAGGATACCGAGGAACGTTGAGAAGCTGAATAACGCCAGCGTCACCGCGATAAATACCACGCCGAACTCACCCATATAGTAGCTCATGACTTTCTGTAAAAGATCCATTCCCACAAGCCCCAGCATCAGTTCTTCCGGGACGAGCAGCATGATCATCGCCGTGCAGCTGCAGATCACGATGGTGTCGATAAATACGCCAAGCGCCTGCACGAGACCGACCTTTACCGGATCGCTCTCCTCCGCCGCAGCCGCCGCGCATGGTGCGGAACCGGAACCAGCCTCATTGGAAAACAGGCCACGCTTCACGCCGTTCATGAGCACCGCGCCAAAGCCGCCCGCCGCGATCTGGCGAAGTCCGAAGGCTTCCGCAAAGATCCTCGCAAACACGCCAGGAACGCTGCTCAAATGGGTCGCGATGATAAACAGGGTGATCACAAAATAGCAGCCCGCCATGATCGGAACGATCACATCAAGGGCGCGGACCGTAGCGTTCTTTCTCATAACGATCACCGCAGAGATCACGACGAGGACTACCGTCGTCACGAACGGCGAAATTCCAAAGGCATTCTCAAATGACGACGCCACAGAGTTGCTGATGACCTGGCTGATTCCACCCCAGCAGATCAGGCCGGACAGCGCAAACAGGACCGCGATCACGGAACGTTTCAGTTTCTTCTTTCTCACCCTCTCCGCATAGCTGTGGATATAGTAAGCCGGACCACCGTGGTAACCGCCGTAGAGCGGGTCCTTTTCCTTATAAAGCTGCGCTAAAGCCGCCTCCACAAACGCTGTGGAGGCCCCAAGCGCCGCCGACAGCCACATCCAGAACACAGCACCGGCACCGCCTGCCGAGATCGCCGCAACGACTCCCACGAGGTTTCCCATTCCTACTCGGGTCGCTGTGGACACAAACAAAGTCTGGATCGGTGACAGGCCGCCTTCCTCCTGTTTCTTTCCGTTCAAAGCCCGGATCATGTCCGGAAACAGGCGGACCGGAAGAAATCTTGTCCGAAGCGTAAAATAGACTCCCGTTGGAATTAAAAGCAAAACAAGAAGCGGAATCCCGATCCCATTTCCGTTCCCCAGCGGAATCGTAAACAGGTCTCCCCATAAGAAGCGGTACACCGCTTCGATAACTGCTGTTACCATAAGTAAATTTTCTCCTTTTCGATATAACATGACAGACAGGCGCCCGCTCCCCCAAAGCGTACTTTTCAAGCTTCAATACTAAAACGCGCCAGTCTGTTAAATTGGCATGTACAAGTTTTTATTATACACGTTTATAATGTGTGCTGTCAAGTAATCCTTATGAATAGCTCACGACAAACGCATGAATGATTGTCTACCACCAATTCTGTTTTCAGCTATTTTTA
>ERZ809074.827-NODE-827-length-44732-cov-12.712268_pt1 | contig 44732 bp, 35 predicted proteins | sample MGYA00520795_ERZ809074 | MGnify/ENA primary metagenome ERZ809074 (study PRJEB31570, sample SAMEA3212989) | Homo sapiens | biome: human-gut; feature: human gut; material: fecal | place: Sweden | collected 2011 ...
CTGATTTTTTTGTCTTTTTTAAAAATATACTGCCCCTTCTTGTCGCTTTTTGTCGTTTTTTCTAAAAGCTTCCCTATTGTAATTTTTTTATAAAGGTCGGGGATATATTTTGTAAAAATACGCGCAGGATGCCTTCCGCGCGTATTTTAATTCTATTTTAAAATTTTCCTGCCGGTTTATTCGATTTCGACGCTCCCCTTCAACCGAATATCCTCCGCATCCGCCGCGACAAAAATCTCAAAAACGCCCCGATTTACCGTCCATTTATCCAGCGCAGAGGAATAGAACGCGAATGCATTTTTATCCAGGGTAATGCGCAGTCGTTTCTTTTCGCCCGCTTCCAGATATATTTTTTCAAATCCCTTCAATTCCTTGAAGGGACGGAATACCTTGGAATGTACTTCGCGCACGTAGATCTGTGCGGTTTCCGCCCCGGCCTGCTGAGAAACATTGGCGATATCGAAGGATACCTCGACGCCTTCGCCCGCCCTTTCTATGGCAAGAGCCGAATACTCGAATTTTGAATAGCTGAGTCCGTATCCGAAAGGGAAAAGCGTCTGCCCGTAATTTCCTTTCTCCCGTTCTGCGTCGTACCAGCGATAACCGACCAGCAATCCCTCGCTGTATAAATTTTTCATCGCGTCGCGATAGCCGCCGACGACGGGACAATCTTCCTGAGTGAACGGAAAACTCTCGGTCAGCCGGCCGGAAGGGTTGACTTTTCCCGTCAGGATATTGGCGAGAGCACGCCCCCCGCGCTCTCCCGGATACCCCGCCCACACGACGGCGGCGACCTCGTCTATCCACAAACTCATGTCCACGGGAGCGCCTGCAAACACGATGACGATGGTATTCGCGTTTTGCTTTGCCGTTTCAAGTATCCATTCTTCCTGAACGGCGGGCAGGCGCATCTGCGAACGATCCCAGCCCTCCCCGTCTTCGGTGCCCACGCAGACGATCGCGGCGTCCTTTCCGTAAGCGTTATTGACGGCCTGATAAAACTGCCCCTCGTTGTCCCATACCCCTTTATAGGAAAATTCGCCTGCGGGCATCACGGCTTTCAGGCACTCCGCTAAGGAAGGAGGCGTTTCTTTCAATTGTACGCGGGAGGAGCCGCCGCCCGCGAGATACTGCGCCGCGGGATCGCCAGTCAGGGAAACGCGGGCGCCGTCTTTTAAGGGGAGCGCGCCTTCGTTTTTAAGCAGAACGATCCCCTCCTCCGCCACCTTTTGCGCCGCGTCCAGCCGTTCTTCGCGGGTCGAGGTGATCTTGCGCTTTTTCGATTCCTCTTCGCAGCGCGAAATAAAATCGAGCACGCGCTGTGCGCAGACGTCGAGTTCTTCATCCGTCACTTCTCCCGCTTCATAGGCGGCTTTCAATGTTTGATAGCCCGTTTCCGAATAGGGCATTTCCAAATCCAGCCCCGCTTTGACGGACGCCGCACGATCCTTTACGGCGCCCCAATCGGACATGATCATGCCGTCGAAGCCAAATTCGCCGCGAAGGAGGGTGTAGAGCTTTTTATGTTCCGACATTCTCACGCCGTTGACGAGATTGTACGAACACATCACGGCCCAGGGCTTCGCTTCACAGGAGATCTCGAAGGGTCTTAAATAGATTTCCCGCAAAGGGCGCTCGTCCACCTCGCTTGATAGCCAAAAACGCGAGAATTCGAGGTTGTTGCAGCAAAAATGTTTGAGCGTCGCCCCCACGTGTTTGTCTTGCAGACCGCGGATATACTCTCGGCCAAAGACGCCCGCCAGATAGGGATCTTCGGAAACGTACTCGAAATTTCTGCCGCAGAGAGGATTGCGCTTGATGTTGACGCCGGGCGCCAGCAGCACGTCCACGCCGTTCTCCATACAGTCGTCCGCCAGCAGTTTGCCCGTTTCATAGGCATACTGCGTCCGCCAGGTCTGCGAGAGAACCTGCGTCGAAGGATAGGCGACGGCGGGTTTGTCCGTCCATTCCCCCTTCTCGTTCCGTACGGGCGTGCGCAAGCCCAAGGGACCGTCCGACACCGTTACCTCATACAGCCTGCCGCCGAAATCTTCGGTGTGCCAGCTGTCTTTGCCCGCCAGCAGTTTGATCTTTTCCTCCGCGGAAAAATCCGCCGCCGTATACTTTCTTTTCATGGCTTTTCTCCCTTCCGTTTTTATCCGCGTTCCTTTGAACGCAACGGCTTTATTATGTCATTTATTATATCATTGTCCGTCTGTTTTGTAAAGTGGAAACCGCAAAAAATTGTCGCGAAAAGCATTTGTTATGTCACTTTTTTCTTTTGAATTTTCCCTGTCTTTCCCTTATTTCCGTTTGTCTTTTCCTAATCTTTTCTCTATTTCTTTCCTTACCCGCTTATGCGCGCCCTTCTTCCTTTATCTCCCTCCTTTTTCCATCTCTCCTTTCGTTTCTCCTCGTTTTCTCTTTTCGTTTTCGCCTTATTTTTTATAAGCGATCTTCCGCCCTTTTTTCCTTCGTTTCTTTGTTCTGTTCCTATGTAATTCCTTCCCTTTTTTCCACGTATTTTCTTCCCTCTGTATCCTTTTTCCTTTCTCTTCTTTCCGCGCTCCTCTTCGAGGCGCTTCCTCCCGCCTCAGAGAGTGCTCTTTTCCCTATTCAAAAGAACATAAAGACGGTCTTTTCCATAAGCTTCTTTCGCTCACCGAAAAACAGACCGTCTTCTGCGTTTTTTCCGTTCCTTTCCCTCTTTCAGCGCTTTATTTATCGACGGTAAAATCGATATATTTAGGCTTTTTATAGGGCGCTTCCACGTTGTGCTTCATAATAAACTGCAAATCCGTAGCCCCGTTTACGAAGGATTGAAAATCGTCCGTCAAAAGGGGTTTTGAATAGAGATAGCCTTGAATCACGTCGCAGCCCAAACCTTTGAGCATTTCAAATTGCTCCATCGTTTCCACGCCTTCCTGCGTCACTTTCATATCGAAAGATTTTCCGAGCTTTATCATCATTTCGATCAGCGCTTCGTCTTTTTGAACGTTGTCGCTCGGCTTTAACAGGAACATATCCAATTTAAGTTCGTCCACGGGCAGCTCTTTCAAAACGCCGCACGAGGAATATCCCGAGCCGAAATCGTCTATGGAACAGCGGAAGCCGTTTTTTTTGAGTTCCAGAACGATTTTGCTGAGGACCTCCATATTCGTAAAAGAAAAGCTTTCCGTAAATTCTATGGTGAGATACCCGTCGGGAATCCCGTACTTCGCTTTATTGGAAGAATAGAAGGAAACGAAATCCTTTTGAATCGCCGTCACGCGGGAAACGTTGACGGAAATGGGCGTCACGCGCAGACCGTTGCGCACCGCATTGGCAAAAAATTCACACGCATGGATAAATACGTAGCGGTCCAACTTATTGATAAATCCGTTCAGTTCGAACAGGGGAACGAATTTTTGAGGCGGGACGTAGCCGTTGCGTTCGGTGTCGAACCAGCGCACCAGCGTTTCCGCGCCGTCCAGACACTCCCTAGCAATATTGTATTTGGGTTGATAGAAGAGGTGGAAATCGCAATTTTTCAAAGCGCCTTCCATCTTGGATTCGATATCCGCCTCGATCCGATAGTTCTCGTACAGACTTTCGTCATAGGGAATATATGCCGCGGTAGGCGTCTTTTTATGGGCGAGCTGCGCGAGATTAGAACGGTTGATAAAGGCATCAACGTCTATCTCTTCCGCAGGCAGGACGTAATATACGCCGATGCTGAACAGGCAGAAGAAATTATTTTTCTTGAACGCCGTATAGTGGTTGACGAGTTCGCTTATCAGAGTGAGCCGGGAAGAAATTTCCGACTTGACCTCATAACGGAGCAGGAGCACAAACCTGTCGCCCGTCAAATGCCCGTACGTTTCGTATTTTTGCAGGACGGAAGAAAAGACGCCGGATGCAAATCTTTTCGCGTCTTCCGCGATGTCCTCGCCGAAATGTTCCTGCACATATTTAAAATTATGAATATCGAGGCAAATGAGCGCGTAATGCGACGCCCGATTGTCTAAAATCAAACGCTCCGCATCCCGCTTGAACTTGGAATAAGTGCTGCATTTGAGCAGCGGATCGATGTCCTCCGCCTGCATACGTTCCTTGCGCACGCGCTGTTTTTCGACGAGGTCGAACACGAGAGCCAATACGAGCAGAACGGAAAGAATGACGATGGAAACGAGGAACTTCGTGAACAGGTTTCCGTCCTTGTTCAACAGGACGCTGCGCTCGTAAACGACGGAAAGATAGGACGCGGAGCCGTTCCCCAAACGGCTGAAAGCCAATACGTAGCTCGTGCCGCCCGAGGAAAATCCCAGGCTTCCGAAATCCTGTTTTCCCAAAAGTTCCTTCGCCTGAGCCGCGACGCTTTCCGAGGCAAAAACGCCTAAATATTCGGGAAAGGTGTCTGCCCTTCCCGCGTCGGCGTCCCCCGCATAGCGATAAAAATAATCGCCCGAACCGACGACGAACGCGTCCGCGCCGTATTCGGCAAAAAATGCGTCGGCGTCCTCGGAGGAATACACCGTGTCCGCGCCCAAAACAGCGCAGACGCAGTTGACCGTGCCCGTTTCCGTCTTTTTCACGGGCGCATAAATCGCCACGCAGAACTTTCCCGCCGCTTCGCTTCTGTATACGGAAGTGACGGAAGTCCCCGTCGTCTGCGCGAGCAGGGAATTGACCTCGGAACTGTCGCCGTAATAGGGAGTCGCCATCGTGTGGTGTTCTCCCCTCTTATCGAAAACGGAAAGGGACAGAAATCCGTTCGACTCCGCATCGGAAGCGAGAAGTTTCATGAGATCGGCATAATCCTCTTCCGTTTCATAGGCTTTGCCCTGCAACTGAGCCGCGATAAATTGAGTTTTGAGGACGTATTCCTCCGCGTTTTCGTTGAATATTTCGACGCTTTCCCGCGTTTTCGTTTCCGCGATACGCAGTGAATCGTAAGAAAAAGCCTTGACGCACTGCACCGTAGTCATGCCGAAAATCACGACGAAAAGAATCACGGTGGAAATAAACAGAACCGTGAGAACTCTTTGTTTCATCGAACGCAAAATTTTGTTCTTCATCCTTTCACTCCGTCTTTTTTTCGTCCCGACTTTCGCCGCCCGCCCCGACTCGAAAAACCTTCCAAGCCCTTCTTCTTTCCTTTCGACAATCCCGCTTTCACTTATTTGTCGGCGCTCTTTTTCAGCCTCGTTCCCTCTTTGTTCCCTCTTTCTAAGAATCTATTTTGCTTCCCGACAGCCGTTCTTTCCCTAGGATAATTTTATATTTCCGTCTTTACAGAGGCTTTTCCCGCTCTTCTTCCGATTCCTTTTTCAAAGAGTTTTCCAAATCCGGACTCTCCCCTTCCCCCTGCGCCCCGTCTTTTAAAGGGCATTTTTTCTCTCTTTCCTCTATCGGGGAATCCTCTTTCTCCTTCTTCCCTGTTTCGTCCTCTTGCGCTCTTGTCTGCATCCCTTCCAGGAGTCTGTCGAGTTCCCCGCTCTCCTTCATCCTTTCGAGCACGGCCGCCACGCGCGCTTTTTCCGCCTCCTCCTTCGCCCCTTCCGCCCCGTCGTCCTTTTTACAAGCGGCCACCACCTCTTTAAGACTTAAAAGGGTGATGAGCATGAGCGGCAGTCCGATGAGAGCCACGTATCCGACGGGTTTAGAGAAAATTTTAAATACGCCCGTCAAAAAATCAAGATTCGTCACGTACCTGCCTGCCACGTCTTCCCTAGCGACCTCATAATCGTCCTGACGGGGATTGTTGTCCCCTTTGGTGACGATATTGCCGTTTTCCGAGAACGAAAGGATGCGGTGCGTGTTCAATTGTCCCAAAATGGAAGGATCTCTCGAATAAAAAATAATGATCTCGCCCGTTTGCAGCGCATTCGCGTCCACCTTTTCCACGAGGATATAATCGCCCGTCCGTATAGTAGGCTCCATGCTCTGCGTGAGAATCCTCACGACGGCGTACTTGCCGATAAAATTTATTTTGGCGGGATTGCGCAAAAATAGCGCGCCGAGCGCCGCGATCATGGAAAAGATCAACAGCAGCGTACACGCCCACGACGCGATTTTCGAAAAGATTTTCTTTATCTTATTCACTTTTTCTTCCGTCCGCTTCGATTTTCGGAGGCGGGACTCCCGTTCGAACGGGCGCCGTTTTCGTTTTTGTAGTTTTCATGACTGCGGGCGGATTCTCGCAGCTTTTCCAGTTTTTCCATCGCCGCGACCGCCCTTCTTTCGTTTTCCAGCCGCAGTTCCGCCTTGCGCCGCCGCGTTTCGGCTATCTTTTTAAGGACTCTGCGTTTCCCGCGGCTCAGTTTGCGGTAGGCAAGTTTTTCCTCTAACGTCAATCCCAACGTTTCGTCTTCGAAAATCTTTCTCTCTTCCTCGTTCATGCCCGCCGTCACGGCAAGCGCGAGTTCTTCCCTCCGAGCCTCGGCGTCCGCCGTTTGCGCAGAAACCGACGTTTCCTTTGAGTCGACAAACGCTTCCCGCTCTTCGAATTCTTCGCGGATCTGCGACTCCTCCCTCTCGCCGTCCGCTTGCGCGGCTTCGTCCGTCCCTTCGAGTCCCTCTGTTTCTTGTTCTGCTTGGAAGCTGCTTTCGGACCCGACGGCGCGCTCCGCTTCGCCTTCCCGTATCGTAAAAGGCGCCGCATCTTCTCCTGTTTGCCTTTCGTCCGCAGGCGCCGCTTCTTCAAAGAACTCCGCCAACGGCTCCTCCGCTTCTTCCGCGAAACAGTCGGGCACCTCTTCCGCAATCGTATCTCCGGCACTATTTTCCCCGTCGTTTACGCCAGAAAGGAGGGCGGCGTTTTCGAAAGAATACCCGACCTCTGCCGTTTGGTTCAAAGGACTTTCGGATTCCGTTTCTTCCGCAAAAAGCTCCGTCGCCTCCGCTATCGCGGCTTGCGATTTTTCCCCGTCGCTATCGGCGGCAAAAATCTCCGCTCCTTCCGACTGCCTTTCGCTTTTTTCAGTGTTTTCCGACGCATCCATCGGAGAGCACGGCTCTTTTTCTTTCCCGGTTTCTTCCGAAACGGCGGTCCCCTCCGCTCCTACCAAAACGGGTCCTTCCTCCCGCTGTTCCGCCTCGCTGCCGTCCGAGGGAGCGTCAAAAAGCTCCCGCGTATCTTCGCAAGGGCGCGATTCTTCCTCTCTCGCCCCGTTTTCTTGGACAACGCCGACCAGAGTTTCCCTCTCTCTTTTTAAAGCCTCTGTTTCTTCCTCCCGTATCCCCTCTATTTTTTCCGAAACGGGTAAAGAATTTTCCTGCCTATTCCCGAAAGCGTCCGTTTCTTCTTCCCATATCTCCTTAGAGTCTTTCGAAACGGGGAAAGCGCTTTCCTGCTCATTTCCACAATCGTCCCTTTCTTCCCGTATCGCTTCCACTTTTTCCGACGTTTCCGCGAAATCCTCGTCCTTTTTTATCTCCGCGGGAGAAGCCACCTCTTGGAAATTCACACCGATTTGCGGCGCATCGCCGCAATTCCCCTGCATTACTTCAAAGGCAGGCGTTTTTTGCATCGCTGCGCCGTCCGTTTCCGCGGCGGAGAGCATTTCCTGCCCCACGTCGAAAAGCGCGTTTTCCGGTTCCCGTCCGCCCGAAGCGTTGCCGAAAGAGTCCGCAGCGGCGACTTCTCCTGCTTTTGCGCTTTCTCTCGCGGGCAACTCCCCGACCGTATTTCCCGCGGGTATCATACGAGCGATCACGAAACCGCGCCCTTTTGCCGCTTTACGGCGCAGAGCTACTTTTTCTCCCGTGAGATTCGCGCGGTCGGCTTTGAGATACCGGCTTCCGAACAATTCCTCCAAAGCGGGCATATCCCCGTCCGACGTACGGGCGGCGATTTCCTCGTCGCTCAATAAGAGTCCGCCGTCCGCCTTCGCGTCGGCGACCGCTTCCGCGCCGCCCGTCAAAGCGCCCTCCAAGGTTTCCACCGCTTCCGAAAGGGACTGCGCGGCGTTCGTAGGCTCGAACTCGATCTCCCCCGAAGCGGCAAAGCGGGATTTCATGCGCACGCGATAGCCGAGGGAAGCGTAATATTCCGCAACCGCCCGAGCGTCCTCTTCCGCTTTGAGCCGCGCCTCTTCGCGCGCTTTTTCGGCGGCCAGGCGCCGCCCTTCTTCCATGGCGCGCCGCTTCGCCTCCTCGATGAGGTCGTGCTTTTTCATCAAAGCGTCCAGTCCTAACGCCTCGTCCACGGCGGCGCGGATTTTCAGCTCGTCGCGGGAAAGCTTGCGGGGCGGATTGACGTAGGATACGGGCGTCACCTTGCGGTAAACGCAGTCGTTCAAATTAAATTTTTTCTGTTCGACAGGCTGAATTGCCGCCACGAAAAGCGGCTGAAAAGGCACGCCGGGTTCTTCCGCCAGGGTATCCGCCGCCTTGGCGATTTCGCGGCGAAAAACGGTATATTGCAGAGCCAGATCCGCGTACATACGCTCGATCAAAGCGCGGTCGGGCTTTTCCGCCATCTGCTCGACGGAGATGCTGTATCCCACCTTTTCATACCCTTCGATAAACTGCCAAAGTTCGAGGCACTGCCGCAAATCGCGGTTTTTCATCAAGGCATTGGTGCGCATGATAGGCGGGCGCACATAAGCGCCGTTCATCGACTTTGCGAACGGCGAATTGTAATACATAGTGACGACGGAATTCAGCCGCATCACGCGCTTTAAAAGGGGGTCCGCCTCCGCGGCGCCCTCTGCGGATTCGGACACGGTCAGACCGAATCGCACGCTGCTGACGAGCGTCCCGTCCTTAAACTGAGCGGAAATATCAAAAGAAGTGCTGTTTTCGGCGCCGTTTTTCACCATCTCGTTATAACGCTTGTTGACGAAGAGATACAGCTGACGAATGAGCGTATTGACAAACCGATTTTCATACGTGAGCATCGTTTCCTCATGAAAGACGTTGAGGATTTTGGACGGCGTGATCTCGTCGCCCTTGACTTCGCTGATATAATCGGTGTGCTGCGCGAGATGCTGAATGGAACGGCTTGTGATATTGCGGGAAAGCTCGATGGGCTTTACTTCGTCAAGTTCCTCGATATAGCGCGACGGACGGCGGATGACGTTGTCGAGAGGAAGGATGCACGCTTCGATGGCGTCTATCCATTCCTCCTCGATTTTCTTATTGACGAGCTTGCGGAACATCGAAACTTCAATATTGCCCGCTTTCAGTCCCCCGACGAGATTTTTAAAGAAGGGCTGATCGGCCAAAAGCTTTGCGATATATCCGTAAAGTTCGTCGGAAGTATTTTTACATTCGTCGGAAGTCGGCATAAAGCCCTCCTTTTTCATTTTCTCTTTCTCGGCAGCAGGCGTCTTCACCACGCTTCGGATTTTTTATCCGATTGCAAATTCGGATACTCCCTGACGGCGGCAAACGCATCGGGCGGGAGGAAACAACGCCTTTCGCTCATTCCTGCCCGCCTTTTTTTTAAGAAACGGCGTCAATACATCTTTCTGATCCGTTTCAGATAAGCGATGCACTCGCGCATGGCGTCCTTGCCGAACAGCCTGTCGAGATATTCGATCAACGGATTGATCTCGTCGCGGATAAGCGACAGATTAAGCCCCTCGAATTTTCGGATAACCTTGGTGGCGAGCATATAATCCACGCCTTCGATCTCCGTACCGCCGCAAGCGACGTAGACGGGGACAAAAATATTCAGCTGTTTCATGATACGGTTGCCGAACGCGACGCGGAAATGCGCGATGACGTAATCGTCCAGCTGAGTGATCTTGTCGAGAATATCCTGAGATACGGGATGATTTCTGACGGCGATTTGATAGAGCTCGTCGACGTAGGAATAACTGATCCTGCTCGGCGGCGTAGGCGGCGCGTCAAACGGCACGCCCTTGGAATCGAGATTGATGGTAAACGCACGGTCGTATACTTTATCCGAAACGGAGAAGGTGGAGTCGTCGTTGTTCGCGGTGCCCACGTACCAGACGTTTTGAGGGATCAGCAGCTTGCCGTCTTCGAGGTGTCTAGGATCGTCCGGCCACGCGGCGGGTACGAGCGAAATATTCCACTCCTTCGGATTGGGCATTTCCAGCACGGAGAGCATTTCCGCGAAGTAATATTCGACGCGCGCGATATTCATTTCGTCGAGCACGATGATATTGATGTCGTCGTTATAGGAAGCTTCGTAAATGCGCTTCAAAACGTCCGTTTCGTTGAATCGCTTTGTAAATTCGTTGAAGTAGCCGAAAAGTTCGGTGCGGTCCCGCCAGGAAGGCTGGACGGAAGCGATAGTCGCGTCGTTGAGGAAATATTTTCCCATCGCATAGGGAAGGGAAGTTTTACCGGTACCCGAAATACCCTGTAAAAGAATCATTTTTGTGGACGCAAGTCCCGCAAACATCAGGCGAATGGTCTTGACTTCGTAGAACAGTCCCATATTCGAACAGGCGAAATTCCTGAAATCGTCGCAGAGCGTCTTTAAGTCGAAGTCATGGCGATAGAGCGGCTTTTCATAGAACACATACTTTTCGTCCACGGCGGTGAGTCTGAAAAAGCGATGTCCCGCGCCCATGGCGGCCGTGTCTTCCGTCTTTTCGTCCTCTTTCTTTTCTCCTTCGGGCAAAGCCGGCTGCAAGGCGCGGACGTTTTCATCCGCTTCCGCGTCGTTGTACTCCTTGCGGACGGAATCGACGATTTCGTTGACGGCGTCCACCGTCAGCGTACCATTGGCGATTTTAAGCTCCATGATCTTTTCTTTCTCGGCGGTGAGCCTGGCGACGTCGCGGTGCAAGTCGGAAAGCTCGCGTAAGAGATCCTCGTTGCCTATCAAAGTCTTGCGATAACGCACCCACTTTTTGATAAGAAGAACGATCATGTAGACGATAGCGGCAAAGACGGCGATCATCAAGAGCACCACCACGATGGCGAGGATCCATTGAAACGGCCCGAAAGACGCCGCGTATTTTTCAAACGTATCCCAATATTGCTTCACGTTGACCGTCTGAAACAGCCCCAAAAAGAAGCCTTTTATCATCGCCCAGATTCCGCCGAATAGCTGGTGCATAAAATCAAAAAACCATTTGATAAAATTATCCAAAATGCTCCTCCCAATGTCAGGTCTGCGTCCTCGTCCGCCCTTTCCCGATCGGGGAACGAACGAAATGCGGCACATAATGCGCGGAGGTTTGTGTCCCGAAATACGCCGATACGCGAAAATTTTTCGCTTTGAGGGCAAAAAACTCCTATATTACACGGAATCGGTCTTTTTCGAAACCGATTCCGTTTCTTTCCTGATAAAGACAAATCTGTATATTTGTCGATTTATTCCCCGTCCGAATCCTTTTTTTCTTCCTCGGAAGGTTGCTTATCTTCCGCTTTTTCGGAAGAAGCGTCGAGTGCCGCCTGCTGACGGAGATACTCCTCCACGGCCTTGCGCTTGATCTCCTCTTCGTCTTCGGGCGTAATTGCCGCCTTTTTGTGCTTCATGGAAACGACGGTAGAAATTACGTTGTATAACTCATAGATGAAGAAAAGAGCCAAAGGAAGGACGATTACGACCAAAAAACCCGTGGAGGACTGTAAAAAGTCGAGCGCGCTGCCCAATCCCCCCGCTTTTTTCCCCGTCCAAACACCGACGACGGAAGAATGGAGCACCAGATCCCGATCGGGAGTCGCATTTGTTTCGGGGTTGTCGCCCTGCGTGCGGTAAGAAACGTTTTCATTTTCGTAGTTGTCGCCGTTGATGACTTCGACGATACGGTGGGTGTTTAACTCCTGATTTCCGTCCCCGTCGAGATCCGCCCAGAAGGTGATGACGTCGTCTTTTTTCAAAGTCATTCTGTCCACGCCCTTCAAAGGCTTGACGAAGAGGAGATCCCCCTCTTTAAAAGTCGGTTTCATGGAATCCGACTGAATGGATATCAGGCTCTTTCCGAAAATGCTGGGCACGCCGTCGGAAGCGGCGGAGGAAAGAGAGAGTACCATGGTCATTGCGGAAAACGCGACAAATACCCATAAAATAACGTTTACTGCAATTTTAAGTGCTTTTTTCATCGATGAGTTTCTCCGATATACGATTTTTACAAAAGGCGTAAGACGTCTTTTTCCTCGTTTCTCCTGTAATTATTACTATTATAACATATTCCGAAGAAATTGTCATAAATTCGAATACGTTTTTTTCTTTTTTTCGCCATAAACCGAGCTTCCGCCCTCTCGGGCACAAGCTTGGGAAAAACAGGATTTTTAAGGCACCACGCTGCCGTGTACTGAACGAAAGAAATTTTGAGCAAGGAAGAGCAAAGAAAACGAATGTTTTGGTTAAAGCTTTTAAGGCTGCCCCTCTCCTCTAAGCAAAATTCTCCGATGCCTGTAATAGCAACAATGTGGCTCCGCTTCTTTGTTTGTATAAAGAAGCGTGCATTTAAAAATGTTAAGAGAGGCAGAGGAAGCCGTTTCTGCCGTCAATCCGTCTGCCTCTCTTGATTAGCCGTTTTAATTTATATCCGATTAAGCAACAGGCGTACCGGCTTTCATAAATCCAACTTCTATCTTAAAGTTTTTAAGCGTTAAAATATTTGCGTTGAGAGTCGCGTCATCTTCGCCTTCCAGCCATACACGAATTACAACCTTTGTTGCAACGCCATATCCAGTACTACTAGCAGCCTCTTTTGCTGCAAGAGTCATTAAAACAGGATATTCATCAGGACCTTCCACTTCAGCATTTGTATTAACTGTTTTTTCAAGCTGATTAATGGCTGCTTTTGTCGTTGCCGTAGTATAGGCTTCTTCGGTAACTTTTGCGTTATCATACCCCGCCCATATATTCTTTGCGGGAGCAGTGAGTGCGCCATAAGTACCATCCGTTGCCGTAGCTGTCAAAACGGCAAAACGCATCGCCGGTAACAGAGCATCATTATTGACATCTCCATCTTCTTTTGTCATAACGATTTTAGTCGCAGCAGGATCCAACGTCACGTTCACGGTTGCAGTACTTGAAGTTGCAAGATAAAAAGAAAAATCAACATATGCGTTAGTATTATCTACCTCATAAACTTCAGAATATTTTGTGGTAGCTGTTGCATCATTATTTTTAGAAACGTCTATCATTGAAATATCTTTATTTACATCTCCCTTATCGTCGATATTATTAGGATTTGTTGCCCAAAAAGACACTCCATTAGTAGAAGAGGCATGACCCAAAGTTCCCTTATTACCCGAAAATGCAACAGTCGTATTGTATTTCGCAGTATCAGGACCTGTTGCGCCCGCATTTTCAGGGGCAATCATAATACTTGCAGGAGCAGCAACATTCACTTCCATTCCGGTAGCTGTTACTTTGCTGTTCATCGAGAACCAAGCATAGGATGCCGTGGAAAGCATGGACGCGGAAACGAGAAGCATCGCAACCGCAGGGATTAATTTACGTGCGTTTTTATTCATATAATTTCTCCTTTTCCCCGGCAAGTTTTTGTTTTTTTGGTATGTACCGGGTAAAAATTTTAACGATTTGATATGTCAGAGCGCCTTAAAAGTCACTCTTGTGAGGAGCGGACGTCCTCTATAACGGAAAATTTCATTTCGCATTTCAGGTCGCCGCCGATGAGTTCGTCCGTACAATCGGGGTCGTCCCCCTCTATCCAGATGACGACGGTAAACTTAGTAAAATTCCCCGGCTTAAAATCGGCTTTAAAATCATTCATCACCACCGAAGTAGTCCGAAACTCCGTCGTATCGGGTTCCGGTCCCGTGCCGTCGCTGCGCGTGCGAGCGTAAGTAGTAGGCGTTCCGTCCACGTACAAACGGATGCGTATGGCTTTATCTACGTCGTTAGTAACATTGGAAAGCACCATCTGATACTCGTAAGAGAGAGTGTTCTCTCCGTTGTTCAAAAGGTAAAACGTATAAGCGAAATAATTTTTGCCGTTATGCTGACCGTCGATGCTGTCTAAATCCGCGGGCAGGTCGGCGCCCGAAATATTGGTAATATCGGGAACTTCCTTTGCCGCTATCGTCGCGGAAAGTTCTTTAAAATCCCGCGTTTCGCTCAAAGTCAAGCTGTACTGCGTGCTCTCGAATTTATTGATGCTGATCGTGAGGGAGCCGAATTTGCTGTATAGCGAAACCGCGATATATCCCGATAGCAGAAACACCAGAATCGTACCGACAAGCCCCCGCAAAAGCCGCATTTTCAATACGTATTTTTTAGCGGCTGCGGCATCCGTCACCAAACGGCGGTTGCGGAAATGGCTCATGCTTTTTCCTCCCCGAAAATATTTCCGAAAAGTTCCTTAACCGTATTTCCCGCGCCGCCCGTCACATAATCCGCGAGGTAACCTTCCTCCAAAGAAGGCATTTTTTCGGGCGGAAGATACTTTTCGCTGTGGAAAAGCTGTCCTATGCAGGTAAAGCCGAGTTCCTTCGCCATGCCCGCGAGCGCTTTCACGTCTGTTTCGCCCCTTTCGAGGGCCAACGAAAATTCGGGCGCAAAGTATACGTAGTCAAATTTCAGCCCCTTTAAGCGAAGCGGCGGGCAATATTCTTCCCCGTACCCCGTCAAAGCCGTTTTTATCCCCGTTTCCGCGGTTTCTTCCAGTTTCGGATTGACCTCCTCGGGCTTCATGAATAAAATCTCGGGCGTGAAAGCGAGGCAAATCTTATTCGCCTTTTGCGGAGAGAGCGTTTTGAGAAAATCGGAAAACGCCCGTTTCGCGGTTTTGCCGAGAAACATTTTCAAAGGCATGGATATCGTGATCAAGGGCAGCGTCCGCCCCTTTGCGAGCAATGCGGAAAACAAGCGATCCGTTTCTTCCAGCTGCCACATGGCGAGCTTTGCGCCGCGAAGCGTGGAAACGGTGCACGGCTCATACGTTTCGGGAGCGATCGCGCCCAGCTTTAAAGAATTGACGAATAATTTAGAGAAATAGCCTAAGGAAGAGCCGTCGGAAATTTTAAGAACAGGATAAAGCCGCCATTCGAGGGGAGCCACCCCTGCGGCGAGATATTCCTTTATTCGCGCTTGCATAAGCTTTTCGTTCTTTTTCTCCATACGGGAAATTCCTCTTTCCAAATCCTCAAAAGTCTGATAATTTTCTTATCGCAAAAAAATAAAACAATCGGAAAAATAACGTATAAAAAATAATCAGATTGGAGCAAGACATTTTTTGTTAAACACGGAATTTTTCCGATTGTCACATAACTATCCGGAGCGAACGGATAGGATATGCCTGAGTAAAATAATCGGTGCTTCTTTATCCGCTTTGTCCGATTTGGCACAAAAAAAAGCTGCACCAACATTCTCTCTTCCTACGGAATCAGAATACTGTGCAACTGGCTGGCTTCTCTCTTTCAAAGCCCCTATAGTTTTGCGTCACTGCGTTGCCGCAGTTTTGCCCTTTTAACAAGTGTCGTCGATTTTGAAATTTTTTACCAAATTCGATTTTTACTGATTGCATTATATCATATTAATTTTATATTGTCAATAATTTTTTTGTAACTTTTTGGAGAATTTTATTATTTAACATCTTTTTGTCAACAATAGTCCCCCGTTTTCCCAAAACGGAAAGAAACCGATTCTCCCTCGGCGGCATTGCCGCCAAGACGCGGGCGCGCGGTGCGCGCACCCCTACGCCGCGTAAGACAAACTATCTATACTGATATAACCGATCCTCAAAAACCGAAAACCGCGCCTTAAAATCTCAATACGCTCTCGCGTGCGCGGAAAACTTTAATATCATTTGTAAAAAGAAGAAAGCGCAGGGAGCCAGCAGGTACCATTTGACGTTCCCCTTGCCCGTTATGTAATGCTCGGCAAACAACAGCCCGAACGCCGCGAGCAGCAGAAGGGACAAAATCGCCGCGAACGCGCAGCCGCCCTTTTTCAGCACGGATTTCCCCTGTTTAAAAGAACAGACCGCCATGATGAGGAACAGCAGCGCCAGCACGCCGAAAAGGACGGTGAAAGGCAGTCCGGGATATTTGGAGAGATCGACCAAACGCTCCAAAACGACGCCGTCGAAGATATTTTCGATGCCGCCGTGAATTTTATCCCACGCTTTCGTCAGCCACTCGGGAAGAGAGGAAAGCTTCACCAATTCGACGAGGACGTACCCCGCCGTTACGATAAGAGAAGCCAGAAAGCCGAGAATATCCAGCCACCCGCTCAGCTTCGCGCGTTTGAATTCAACTTTATCCATTTTTGCACCTGCCTTATCATTTTATTCTATTTTGTTTTGTATCGTACATATTTTATCACAACTTTTCCTGCCTGTCAATACCTTCGGAAAGATTTTTACGAGAATTTTGCATATTTTTATATTTTTTCCTTTTTCTCCGCTCTTTTCCTTTCGGGGGCTAAAAACGCGTTCCCTTTGCCGCCTTTCGGAAAATTCTTTCGAAATATACACCGCCTTCCGACAGGGGTCGTATCGACTTTTTCCCTTTAAATCCTTAATGATAAGTAAAAAAGACGGAAAGACATAAAGCGCGCGTTTTCTTCATCCGCGGCAGGAAAGGGAATTATTCTAAAATTTCCGCAGGCGAACGGACGAGCCGCCGCGCCCCGTGCGCCCGCAAAAACGCTTCGGTCTTGAATCCCCATGTCACGGAAATGCAGGGCAGCCCCGCGTTTTCGGCGGTTTCTATATCCACTTCCGAATCCCCGATATACACCGCCTTCCCCCTGTCCGCGTTTAAGAGCGTCAGAACGGAAAAAACCGAATCGGGCGCGGGCTTTTTGCATATGCCCGCCGCCTCGTTTTCCCCGACCGCCGCCTCTATAAGCGCTCCGAAATAGCGTTTGGCAAGCTCCTTGACGGCAAAATCAGCCTTATTGGAAACGATCGCCGCCTTTTTTCCCGTCCTTTTCAGTTCCCGCAGCATTTCCAAAACGCCGTCGTAAGGCTCGGTGGCGTCGCAGCAATGCTCCGCGTAGAAACGTTTGAATTCCTCGAAGATGTCCGAAAAATGCGGATGAGAAGCCCCGCCCGGCACGGCGCGCTCGATCAGGAGGCGGATCCCGTTTCCCACAAAACTTTTCACTTCTTCCCTCTTGCGGATCGGACAGCCGAACGCGGCGAGCGCCTCGTTCGTCGCGGCGGTCAGATCGTCCAGAGTATCTAAAAGAGTCCCGTCCAGATCGAAAATATAGGTATCGTACATTCCTTTCCTGCTCCCGCCGTTTTGCACGGCGCTTCTATTTCATTTTCCCCTTTCTCTTCCGTTTTTCGAAACTTTTTTGAACAGCGCTTCCCCCTTACTCTTTTCCCGGATAAAAACGCCTTTGCGTTCCGTTTTTTCCTCCGGGCGGAAGACGAAAACAAACCGACGGAAGGCGGGACGTCCGCTCTCCCTGAAAGCGAGGGCGTTTTTCGCTGCGGGCGATCCCGTTGAAAATTTTACGCGCTTTTTAAACCCTGCCCGTGCAAAGCGCACGGCGCCGCGTAACTTCCCGCCGTTTTCAAGGCATCGGAAAATTAACGGGGGATTATAAAATCGCCTTGATCGCGGCGGCTGCGCCCGCTCTGTTTTCGCTGCCCGTCTTGATATAGATGGCGGAAATATAATTGCGCGTCGTTCCTTCGGAGATCTTCAACGCGGAAGAAATTTGGCGGTTTGTGAATCCCTCGTACAGCATCAGCGCTATCTCCACTTCGCGGTCGGATAGTCCGAAAGCGCGCTTGATCTTGATTTCTCTGTCGCTTGTCACCGTCTTTGCGGCGTCCGCGATCCGCCGCGCGATTTTCGCGGGCAGAATGGTATCTCCCGCATAGGCGTTTTTCACGGCGTCGATGAGCGCCGTGCTGCCGATGTCTTTCAAAAGATACCCGCTGGCGCCGTTGTTGATGGCGTTGAGGATATAGTCGCTGTCGTCAAACGTCGTCAAAATGACCACTTTCACTTCGGGGAATTTGGCTTTGATGCTCTGCGTCGCCACCACGCCGTTCATGTTAGGCATACGAATGTCCATCAGCACTACGTCCGGACAATCTTTTTCCATCTTCTGCAAAGCGTCGAAACCGTCGAAAGCGATGCCGATGACTTCCAGTTGAGGATCCGTTTCCAGAACGCTCTTGATTCCTTCGGCAAGAATCACCTGATCGTCCGCTATCATTACCCTGATTTTCTTATCCATATTCTATCCTCCGTCCCGCCTCGTGTTTTTTGTATCTATCTCAATAAATTTTACTTTTTCGCCGCGCGCCCATCCGCCCGCTTTGTTTTCCGCGCCAAAGCCCTCTATTCCGCTTTTCAAACTCTCGTCGGCTGCGCTTTCCCGCCGTTCTCACGTCTTTCTTCCGATTCTCGATTCTTCCGTTTCTATGCGCAGCGGCGCCCAAGGCGCGATTCTTTTGCCTCGGTCAGTTTCCTTGCGTATCCGCTCCCGCTTTCCGCTCTCGGAGCTTTCTTTCCCGCCGTTTTTCCGTTTCCCGCGCCCGTAGTTTCAAGGCTCAGCGTCCCTGATCCGATAAAGAATCGGACGGGAGCATGAGATGTATTTCGAAGCCCTCGTCGGGTTCGGAAACAAACCACACTTCTCCGCCGAGCGATTCCGCTCTGCCCGACATTCCCGTCAGTCCGAAGCCCTCTTTCAATTGATTGATCGCCACGCCCGAACCGTTGTCCGAGAGCAGAAAACTGATTTTCCCGTCCGCTTCCTTCAATTCGAACCAAAACGCGGTGGCGTTTCCGTGTCTGAGTCCGTTAGAAATCCCCTCTTTGAGCGTATTGCACAAAAGCCGGTATTTGGCGTCCGACACGCAAATATCGTCTATATCCGAGCGGATTTTTATGCCCGTACCGTCGGTGGATTCGTTGATGATGCCTTCCAGGGCGTCTTTCAGCGTCGCCTTGCCCGAGATGCCCGAGAGGAGATGAACGCTCTCCCTCAGCTCTTCGAGGGCGTGTTTGGCTTGCAGATTGGCGGCGATGATCTTGTTTTTTGCCTCCTCGGGCTGCGAATCGATGATGAGTTTCGCGGCTTCCGTCTGCATGATGACGGTAGTGATGGAGTGCCCCGCCGTATCGTGAATGTCTTTCGCTATCCGCTGACGCTCTTCGAGCGCGGTCACTTCCGCGAGATCGTCATAGGCTTTTTGCAGTTTCTCCCTGCTCTTGTCCAAATCTTTGAGCGCTTTTGTCAGTCTGAGATACTGCCGATAAAAACGCACGGAAAAATTAACGAGGATAAAATGCACCAAGAGAATGACGAGATCGTTGAAAGACTGCGTGAGGAGCGGCAGAAAGGAAACGCTTTCCCCCTGCCTGAAAAAGGCGAATCCCGCCAGGGTGAGCACATACACCACCATGCAAACCGCGCAAATGACGACGGACGGGAGTATTTTTTCCGAACTGATATAAAATTCCGTCAGAATGATGAGGTAGAGGGTGCAAAGGTATGTGCTGCCCGTGACGGCGGTCAAAATGAAGGCGGCGACGAAATCGATGACGTAGCAATAGATCTTGTTGCGGAAGCCCTTGACGGCAAAGAGTTTCACGGCCTCCGAAACGGTGAGCACGATCTCGATCCCGAACGTAGACAAAAGAGTGCCCCAGCGATGAGTTTCCACCGCTATGCTCACCTGATCGAGAAGGATAAGGACCTCGACGATGACGAGCAGACCGAAAAGAAGTTTTTTCCCGAATCTCTGAAATTCCTTTTCTTCTCTGAAATCGGGTTTTTCGAAAAATCGCATCCAGCGGAAGCGATGCTCCTTTTGCGGCTTTTTTTCGTCGGAATTTTTATCAGCCTCCTGCGATGCAGGCGGCGCGGCGCCTTTGCGTTTCGTTCTCCCCATTTTTAGCCTCCCTCTCTTTCGAGAACGGAGCCGATGGAAAAATTCTTGCTGATCTCGCGCATCTTTCCGCTTTTGTAATAGCTGTAAATCCCCGCGGGGGAATAGATGAAATGATCGCAGAAAAGCACGTTGTGAAAACTGCATATGAGCTGAAACTGACGCGTCGTTTTGTCGTCCGCGACGGAGGGGAAACAGTTTCCCTTCAAATGGTTGTGCACGGCGACGATGCCGAAAGGCTTGTTTTCGACGATGAGCTTCGTCAGTTCCTCCGGCTTCACCACCACCCGTTGCGGACTGTCAATCGTAAAGCGCTTGCAGAGCACGATATTCTGTTTTTCGTCAATGAGGTAAAAATCGAGCACCTCTTTGTCCGCGGGGGCGTATTTTTCTTTGACGAACGCCATAAAGCTTTCCGCTTCGAATTTTTTGGGAAAGCTCTCCTCGTCGGACGCGCGATAGACCTCGTAAAATTTGCCGACGCACCGCAGATACGCCGCCACGTTTTCGCCTACCCCGTCCACCGTTTTGAGCTGCGCCACCGTCGCGGAAAAAATGCCGCGGACGGAGCCGAACGCCGCCAGGAGCCGATGCGCCAGCTCGTTCGTGTTGCGGCGGGGAATGGCGTTGAACAGGAGAATTTCCAAAATTTCGTGTTCGCACAAATTTCCGCTGTCTAATTTTTCTATGATTCTGTGACGATGCCCGTCGTGTTCGGACATAAGCCTACCTCCCCGAAACGGTCTTGTTTCCGCTTATCCGCGTTTACCCGTTTATTTTAGCATATTCTTTACAAAAAGTCAAAGGGAAAAAGGCGGACGGTCCCCGCGCATAAAGTTTTTTCTCGTTTTTCCTTGCTTTTTTGTTTACGCAAGCGCCCGCAAAGGGTATATATGAAGTGAAACAGAATGTAAGGACGTATAATTATGACTCATATAATGGAAAAGTATTTCAACGATATCGTCGATTCCATCTGCAAAACGGTGAGATTCGATTCCTCTTTAAAGCCCGCGGAAGGGAACTGCCCCTTCGGAAAGGAAACGGCGGATTGCCTCGGCTATTTTCTCTCCCTCGCCTCCGAAATGGGTTTTGAAACGCACAACTACGATAATTACGTCGGAGAAGTGATCTTCGGAGAGGGCGAAGAATTTGCCATTCTCGCGCATCTCGACGTGGTGCCCGCGGGCAGCGGATGGAGATTCCCGCCTTTCGGCGCGGCCATCAACGACGAACTTTCCGCGGGCGGCGTTCCGGGCGTCAAGATCTGGGGGCGCGGCACCATGGACGACAAGGGCCCCGCCGTGGCGACGCTCTGGTGCCTCAAAGCCTTAAAAGACGAGGGCTTCCGACCGAAGCGCAAAATCAAGCTCATCGTCGGCTGCAACGAGGAGAGCGGCTGGGCTTGCCTCGATCATTACAACAAAGCGGCGCATATGCCCGAAGAGGGCTTCTCGCCCGACGCGGACTTTCCCGCCATTTACGCGGAAAAGGGAATCCTGCATTTTTCCGCCTCTTTTCAGACGGAAACACCCCCTTTCCTCTCGCTGACCGCGGGCGGAGCGGTGAATATGGTTTGCGACGCCGCCGCGGCGGTGCTGACCGAAGAAGCCGCGAAAAAACTCCGCGCCTATCAAAACGACGTTCCCGCTACGTCTTTCCATTTCGACGAAGAGAGCAGAACGCTGACGGTGAAGGGCAAATCCGCGCACGGCTCCACGCCCGAAAAGGGCGCCAACGCGCTGGGCGCGATGCTGAAATTTTTTGCCTTGCAGGACGTCGGATGCAAAAAGGCGTATGAACTGCTTTTTGCGGATAGCCTCGGACTCAGACAGATACACGACGAAACGGGATATCTCACCATGTCCCCCGACGTGGCGGCTTTCGAAAACGGAAAGCTCGTCGTCACCACGGACATCCGCTTTCCCGCAACGCACAAAAAGGAGGAAATTACAAACGCGCTCGAAAGGACGGGCGCGGAATACGAAATCCTGCACTATCAGGCTCCCCTCTACAACGATCCGAACGGCAAGCTGATAACGACCCTGATGAACGTGTACAACAAGATCACGGGCAAAAACGAAAAGGCGATCGCCATCGGCGGAGGAACCTACGCGAGAGCGCTTAAATGCGGCTGCGGTTTCGGCCCCGAATTGGAAGGAGAAGAAGCCACCATCCATCAGCCAAACGAATATATCACCTTCGACAGAATCCGCCTCATGAGCGAGATTTACTACGAAGCGATCAAAGAACTGACAAAATAAGTTTTTTCTCTCCTTTCGGCGCAAAGGAGAAAAAACGCCGACGGAGGTCTTTGAAAAATGCGGATCTGAAAGCCGAAGGCAAGCGCGACAGACGGCGGGCGCCGCAAACACTCCGGCAATGAGATCGCCGTCCGAATAACGCCGTCGCTTTTCTATCGGCCGCGTCCCGACGAGAGGATGTCCGCCCAAGTGTCCTGCGCTTTTTGTCCCCGTATTCCGACGGCGATCCCGGCATTTCGTAAGAGCGACAGTCCCTCTTTTTCTTTGGGTGCGATTGCTCGCGGGGATTCCGTAACGATAGCCCGTTTGCCCGTGCACTTCGACGGCGATTAGGAGGCTCCGCTATCTTTCCCCTGTGTCTATGCGCCTTTGCACACGGCTATGAAAGAACTCGGCAGCGCCTCCCCTATCTTCCTGCAAACGACGGGCAGAGAAGCGCCCGCAATCGTAACGCCGTTCCTTTATTCCCGTAGCTCGGCGGCTCTATGACTGCCGGCAATAAACGCACAGAACGGGATACGCACCTTTTTCGGAGTTTCCCTTTTACCGCCGCGGACAATCATTCCGCGGCGGTTTTTCGCGCCTTTTCTACCCATATCGAAAGCATTATACCACGGATTTTTGCGATGTCAAGCGCCGACTGCCAAAAATTTTTGCTTTTCCATCATATTTTTTGTTCGGGACTCCTTTCCGTTTCTCCATTCGGTAAAATCTTATCTGCGCCGGGACCTCGCCGTTTGCGACGGCTATGAAAAAACACGGCGTCTTTTATGCGCTTGCGCACAAAGAAAAATTAATTGCAAATCGACGCAATTGCTCCGCAAACGAAAGTTTATCGAGCGCTTTTTTAAATCCTCTACCGACATAGCGGCTTTTGCGTTTTTTCTCTCTATCTTCGTCGCTTGAAACTCTTTTTCTCTCCGTTAAGTCGGAGAGTTTCTTTACGAACAAATATGTAGCCCGCAGGAAAAAACCTGCGGGCTACATATTTTAGTGAGAGAATATGAAAAAAGTTTTACGTATGATCTTGACCGATGCGGAAAGCGGTGAAATGAACCCCCGCCTGCCTTGTCCCCTTCTCAGTCCTTACTTTGTGATATAATAATACACTTGTATTGTGTTTTATTTGTGAAAAAATTGTGTTTATTATGTGAAAACTTTATAATTTTTACCTTTCACGGGCATTTTTTCCATTTTTTTTCGATAAGCATAAAAAAATCATAAAAATTAGGTCGAATGACCTGATTTTCCTTATATTTTCGAAGTTTTGAATCGTTCAAAAATCGCCTCCGCGACGCGAAAACCGTCCGCCGCAGAAGAAGTGATGCCGCCGGCGTAGCCCGCGCCCTCGCCGCAAGGGTATAAACTTAAAGTTGAAACGGATTGCAGGTCCTCTCCCCGTTCAAGGCGCAGGGGGGAGCTTGTCCGGGATTCCACAGCCGTGAGAACCGCGTCGGGACAGGCGAAGCCTTTGAGTTTTCGATCCATATCGACGATCGCTTTCTTCATCGTTTCCACAACGGAGGAAGGGAGCACCGCGCGAAGGTCGGCAAATTCCGTACCCGCCGCATAGGTGGGTACGACGCTTTTAAAACGGGCGCTTTCCCTGTCCTTCAAAAAGTCGCCCGCCAGCTGCACGGGGGCGCGATAATCGCTTCCGCCCGCCGTAAACGCCGCCCTTTCAAGGCGGCGCTGAAATTCCACGCCCGCCAGAGGGGAATCGCTGCAAAAGTCCCTGCCCGTCACCTGTACGACGAGCGCGCTGTTGGCATTCGTCCCGTTTCTCGCGTAATTGCTCATGCCGTTGGTGACGACGCCGTTCTCCTCGCTCGCCGCAGGCATGACATAGCCGCCCGGACACATACAGAACGTGAAGGCCGCGCGTTCGGAGGCGTGAGAAACGAGCTTATAATCCGCCGCGGGCAGGAGGGAATAGCTCCTGCCGTATTGGGAAAGCCCTATTTCCGATTGCAGGTGTTCGATGCGCGCGCCTACGGCAAAATCCTTCTGCCGCATGGCAACGCCGCGGGAATGCAGCATTTCGAACGTGTCCCGCGCGCTGTGCCCCACCGCGAGCACGACGGCGGAAACTTGCGCCCTTTCTTCCAGGGAGCCTTCCCTCTTCCATTTGACCGCCTTTACGCCGCCGTCTTTGACGAGAAGATCGGTCAATTTTGTATTGAACTCTACCCTGCCCCCCTGTTTTATGATAAACTCCCGTATATTTTTTACGACTTTCTTCAAATTGTCGCTGCCGATATGCGGCTTATTGAGCCAGAGGATCTCCTCGGGCGCGCCGAAAAAAACGAACGTTTCGAGAACTTCGCGGTTAAAGGCGCCGTGCGTCCCCGTGTTTAGTTTTCCGTCCGAAAAAGTACCCGCGCCGCCCTCGCCGAACTGCACGTTTCCTTCCGTGTCGAGCCTGCGTTCCCGGGAAAATATCCCGATCTTTTTTTCCCGTTCCTCCACGTCGGGACCGCGTTCTATCACGAGCGGACGAATGCCGTGCGCCAATAGTTTCAAAGCGCAGAAAAGCCCCGCGGGACCGCTCCCCACCACCAAAACGGGCGCCGAGGGCAGTCTTTCCGCGGGCAGAACGGGCACTTTCGTTTCGGGCGCTCGCTCCGTTTCCGCGGAAAACTCTATCGAATAAATATACCGAATATTCCCCTTATCCCGCGCGTCGAGGGATTTTTTGAGAATTTTAAAATAAGCGGGTTTTGCCCGCAGCTTTTTTTCCGCAATGCGTAGGAGCTCTTGCTCGCTCTGCGCGGGAGAAAGTTTGATGTCTGTGAGAATTTGTTTCTTCATATCGTCCAAAATAGGCGCACCCGCCTTATAAATCCACTTTCCGTTTTTTCGAAGGTAAGGACAGCTTTTTAACGCACGGCGGAAGAGTTCAGCGCCGCGGCTACGACCCGCGCGGACGAGTATGCCCATTGCAGGTTATAGCCTCCGCATTCGCCGTCCACGTCGAGTATTTCGCCCGCGAAATACAGTCCCTTCGCCAGTTTGCTTTGGAAATTTTCGTCCGTTTCCGAGAGCGGAATTCCGCCCTTCGTCACCTGCGCGTAATCGAAGCCGAGAGAGCCTGTCACGGACAGCGTAAACTCTTTGACGCGGCGGGCGATCTCTGCCGCCGTACCCGTTTTACAGCGTTTCATCACTGCCCTGCCTAGTTGATTATTCAAAATCCCGCACAAAAGTTCCCCTGCGGGAACGCCGCTTTGCGCCGACAGTTTGCGGGACAGGAGGGAGCAAAGCCGTTCTTCTTCGACGCCCGGAAGAAACTCCAAGGACAGGGAAACGTCTTCCCCGCCGAGCTTGTCCGTCAAAAAAGCCGAGAGGCGGAAAATCGCGTCGCCCGATACGCCGTAATCGGTGAAAATGACGTCCCCCCGGGCCTCTGCGAGCGTACGTTTGCCGCAGCGGGCAAAAACGCGCGCTTCCGCACGGATTCCTTTGAGTCCTTTGATAGGCTCCGTCTGCGTCTTCAATTGAACGAGTGAGGGATAGAGCGCGGTTACCGTATGTCCCATCTGTTTTGCCAGCGCATAGGCGCCGCCGTCCGTGCCGAAATTCTTTGCCGCCTTCCCTCCCGCGCAGAGCACGACGTTCCGCGCTTGGACGATCTCCGTTTCCGAGCCCTTTTCCGCGCGGATGACGAATCCGTCCAAGGCGCGGGAGAGAGAAACGACTTTCGCGCCCGTTTCTACGGCGATCTTCTTTGCCGCAAGCGCATAGCGCAAAAGATCGGTGACGGCGGAGGCCTGCCTGCCCGCGGGATAGATCCTGCCGCGCTCGTCGGGAAGAAACAGACCGCCCAGCCCTTCCAAAAAAGCCAGCATCTCCCCTTCGCCGTACTTTGTCAGCGCGCGGGAAATCCGCGGCTTCGTTTCCGCCTCGGAAGAAAAGTAATGTTCCACGGACATATGCGCGTTGGTGACGTTCCCCTGACCGTTGCCCGTCGCGGAGAGTTTTCGCCCCAATCGTTCCCCCCGTTCGAGGATGAGAACGTCGTGTTCCGCCGAGAGCGAAGCCGCGCAAAACATACCCGCCGCGCCGCCGCCTATGATTGCCGTCCCGATTTTTCTCGTCATGGTTTCATTGTACCTCTTTTATCGCATAAAGTCAAATTTATTTTGAAAACTATTGAATTTTTTTTCGATTAGCTATTGACTTTTACGCTAATTTATATTACAATATATATGAATAATATAATAATGTATAGATTTACAAATGAGTCATCGATTATCGGGAGATTAACATGTTTGAATATTTGAAAGAAAATCCCGTTTTGGCGGCGATCCTCGCCGTCAGTCTTTTCGTCATCGTCGTCGTTGTCGTCATTCTCGCCGCCAAAAGCTCCAAAGCAAAAAAACGCGCTTCTTCGGGCGGCGGGGAGGAAAAAGGCGCTTTGACGGAAAATTCGGAAAACGGCGCGGAAGGGACGCAAAAGAGCGAGAATACGTCCCCTGTTGCAAGGAAAACGAACGGCGAAACCGTTTCACTTCCCGCGAAAACCGTCCTCTCCTCCGTTTCGGAAAAAGACGGGCACGCTGCAGATGCCGCGGCGGCAGAAGTCGGGGACGAGGAGAAAGAGAGGGAGAGCGCCTTGCGTCAGACGAAGGCGACAGACGATCCACAAGAAACGGAAAGCGCGGCGCCCGGGTGCGGACAATGCGAAAACGCGAAAGAAAAAACGGAACAAGGCGAAACGCCCACCGAGGATTTAGAAAAAGAGCAGATTGAAAATTTGGCGGAAAAAGACGCGGCCGTGAAACCCAAGGCGCAGGAAAAGCCCACGCCTGCCCGTTCCGCCGCCGGCGCGAAAAATACGGCGGGCGGGAATAAGCCCCGGGGGAAAACGGCGCAGTCCGCTTCACAGAAATCGAAAAAGAAAAAAAATAAAAATAAATCCGAGGAGGGAAGTATGTATTTAGAAGACCTCAAAAACGCACCGATTGAGGACGAAAACGATTTTTACGACGAAGAAGACGAAGCCGACAGAATTGCCAAGTACAGCGGAAAATGGATCATTTGTCGGGTGGTGACGGCAAATTCCAAATCCGCCGACGTCATGAACGCCGAGGAAAACGAAGAAGAGATGTTCTTTTTCGAACTGCGCGCCTCTAACGGCGAAAAGCTGTTGACGAGCGAGGAGTACACCACCTACAACGGCGCCTTAAACGGCATTGAAACGCACAAGGCGAATATTGCGCGGGGCAATTTTAAAATCACCCTCTCCAAAAAGGGGGACTATATCTTTAAATTGCTGAGCGGCAAGAATATGCTCCTGTGCATGGGCGAACACTATGCCACAAAAGCGCGCTGCGAAAGCGCCATCGAATCGACGAAACGATTTGCAAAGACGGCGATCGTCGACGAAAACGTGCAGGACATCGTCATTACGCCCCCGCCCGAAGAGGACGAAGCGGAAACGACCGATTTTCCCGACAACGGCTACAATGGGAAATGGATCATCCGCGCGCACACGGCGGAGGACGGAGAACAGGTATTCTATTTCGAGCTGTTTGCTTCCAATGGCGAAAAGCTGCTTTCCAGCGAGGAATACACCACCTACATCGGCGCGATCAACGGCATCGGGACGCATAAGACGAATATCGAGCGCGGCAATTTCCGCATTTCTCTCACAAAACGGGGAGATTATATCTACAAGCTTTTGAACGGAAACGGTCAGCTTCTCTGCCTCGGCGAGCATTACAAGACGAAACGGCGCTGCGAAAACGCCGTCGAATCCGTAAAGAGATTCGCGCGCAACGCCCCTATCCTGTCCGATCCCGAAACGGTGACGAAAAACGCCTAAGGAGAAAGGCGGCATTTCTCTTTCGCCCCTTCGAAAAACGACCGCGCGTTTTTGACGGGCAGGATTTGCCTTTCAAAAGAGAATTTCTTAAAGCGGTCAATCGTTCGTTTTCGGCAAGGAGCCATTCGCTTCCCCCTTTATGCTTAGGACAGAAAAAATGACAAACAAAAAGGACTTTTCCTACGTTTTTGCGGGGGCAAAGTCCTTTTTTCGTTCCGTGTAAAAAACGGGCGCGAAACGCCCGTGTATCAATCAAAAAGTAGCGCGCGGATCGATAAAAAAGTGTATTTATCTATCTGTCGAAGAGCAACTTTGCATATCCCCAATTTTATCGCTGTTTTCGTCCGCATTTTTTATGATATTATTCGTTACTTGCCGATCTGATAAACCTTATCCGATAAAAATTTTTTTCTTTCGAATGTCGGCTCCTGAAAGAAAGGAAAGCCGAAAGCGCAACGGACGTAAATTTTTACGGATACGAGGGAATCAGCGGCAACGGAATCTCGGGATCCGCTTTTCGGAACATTTTTCCTGCGCGCACCCTCAAAAGACTACGCAACGCCGCGCGCTTCGAGTGCATCGCTATGTTCAAAGGCTTTATCGAGCGCCTCTCTATTTTACATTTTAATCGCAAAAGAGCGAAGCTCTAAATCACTCCTCGTCGCCCGTTTTTTCCGTTTCCGATGCGGCTTCCGCCGCCGCAACCTCCGCCTGCATACGGCGCAGTCTTTTGAGAAAGGCGATCGTGAACGGCACGGCGAACACGAACGCGAGAAAATCGGATACCGACTGCGCGCTCTGTACGCCGAGCAGTCCCATCATCCAAGGCAAAAGGACTATCGCGGGAACATAGAAAAGCCCTTGCCTCGAACAGGATAGGAGCGCGGCGAGCGCTTTATTTCCCACGACCTGATAGGTTAGCCCCGCCATAAAATTGAGCGGCAGCAACGGCATACAGATACATTGTAGGCGAAGCGCCAGCGTGCCGACCGCTATCGAGTCGGAAGATTCGAGAAACTCCCGCATGACAAAAGGAGAGATGACGGCGCAGACGGCGGCAAAAATGCTCATCAGAAGGGTGGAAAACGCGAGGGTGAACAAGTAGGCGCTGCGCACGCGGTCAAATCTTCTGGCGCTGTAATTATAGCCGAGAACGGGCTGATACCCCTGTCCCACGCCGAGCGCGATGGAAAAGGCGAACATGAACACCTTTTGTACCACGCCCATCGCCGCGAGCACGCCGTCGCCGTACGATTTCACCGCCCAATTCAGGAGCACCGTGCACAGGCTGGCGAGGATCTGGCGGCAAAAGGAGGGAAAACCCGTTCCGATAATTTCCGCATAGACTTTGGGATTGCGGGAAATGCTTTTAAAGCGAAGGCGGGTGATGCTTCGTCCCGATAAAAACATGAACAGCAAAATCAAAAAGCTGATGATCTGACTGATGAACGTGGCGACCGCGGCGCCGACAATTCCCATGTCAAAGGCAAAGATCAGGAGCGGATCGAGTGCGACGTTGATGACGGCGCCCGTCACAAGTCCTATCATCGAAAGCAGCGCCTTGCCCTGCGAACGCAGCAGGTTGTTCATGACGAAAGACATACACATGAACGGCGCCGCCAGCAGGATAAAGCGGGAATACAGCTTGGCATTGGAGAGAACGGCGTCCGACGACGAGCCGAGCAGCCACATCAGAGGGGTCAAAAACAGTAAGCCGAAACATAGGATCAAAACGCCTACCACGCCCGCGGCAAAGAATGCCGAAGAGGAAACCTCGTCCGCTTCTTTTTGGGCGCGTTTGCCCAGCAGCCGCGAAATGATGCTGCCGCCGCCCATACCGAAAGTAAAGCCGATCGCCTGGATGATCGCCATCAGGGACAAAACCACATTGACGGCGCCGGTCGCCGCTTCCCCCAGCCCCGACACGAAATAGGTATCCGCCAGATTATAGAGGGAAGAAACCATCATGTTGAGCATGGTGGGAATCCCCAGCATAACCACCAATTTCGGAATGGGCGTCTTGGTCATTTTGGCAAATTGCCGCCGCTCCCGTTCGGTTTCCCCTACGACCGCTTCCGTCGTATTTTCAGAGTGTTCCATAGTATCCATTATACAATTTTTCTTTTAAAAACGCAACTTTACAAAGAACGTCTGCACAAAGTTCCCGACGTTTTCCTCGCGAAAAAGGAATAATTTTCCTCCCCCGTGCGCAAACTGTCGGTATGAAAAGTTTACACCGTATTTTGTCCGCCCTGTGCGCGACGACTCTTTGCCTGTTTTTACCGATGACGACAGCCTGCTCCATGTTCGGAGAAAAAGACTCCTCCTCCGATTCCTCGTCGAATACTTCGACTTCGTCCGACTCTTCCAGCTCGGCGGATTCCTCGATAGAGGCAAGACACGGCCATCCCGGCGATTTTTCCGACTACTTCCCCGATTCGATGCCCGACGCGGTCCTTTATCCCATTTTTCCCGATCAAGAAAGAGAGCGGGAGGGCATGGATCATGCGGAAATGCCCGCGCCGCCGACGGTCCGCCCCCCGCGCCCCGTCAGACCGGCACATCCCGGATCGCCTAACGGCACCGACAAGATGCCCGCCCCCAGACGTCCGCACAAAGACGGGCATCCCGACTCCTATCAGAAGGATTCGGGCGCAGGCGACAAGGGGAGCTGTTCCTCCGACTGTTCAAAAGGCGGGAAGTGTTCCGGCTCCGACTGCTCCGATTCCTCGAAAATGGTACACCCTAGACACGGCGTTCGTCCCCGCAAAAACAATCGGCAAAGCTCGAATTGAAAAGCGGCGTTTGCCAAAAGCGCCGACGTTCAGACCCGTTCCCGAAAGGGACGGGCTTTTTTATACGAGCCGCAGGATCTCCGTATAAATCTGTTCGTCCTGCGGCGTGAATACGTCGAAGACGACCTTCATGGGATATTCCGCATTTTTTATAAGCCATTGTTTGACGCTGCCGACCGCGATTTCCGCGGCTTCGTCGGCGGGGAAATTAAACACGCCCGTGGAAATACAGCAAAAAGCCGTGCTGTGCAGTCCCCGTTCTTTGGCGAGCGAAAGGCAGGATTGATAAGAGGACTTCAAAAGCGCCCGCTCCTCCTCCCCGACGCGCAGCGCCACGCGGGGACCGACGGTATGTAAAATATATCGGCACGGAAGATTATACGCCGAGGTGATCTTGGCGTTGCCCGCTTCTTCAACGCAGCCCTGGGTGCGGATAATCGCCGCGCAGTCGTTGCGCAGCTGAATCCCCGCGCGGGAATGAACGATATTGTCGATACAATTATGCAGGGGGATATAACATCCCGTCAGATTGACGGCTGCGGAATTGACGACGGCGTCCGCGTTCAGCGTCGTGATGTCCCCCGCGTAGACCGCCATATTTTCTTTATAGGAAAGCCCCTGCACATCCACGATGCCGCGGCGGAGTGTTTCCGTCCAGAAAAGTTTGTCCTGCGCGGCGATAAACTCGTCGGGGACGGGCGCGGGCAGGCGCCGGTTCATATACTCTCGAATGATCTTGCGTTTTTCGGGATAGGGCATATTGAACGCCGCCACCATGCCCCGTTCTCCGAACAGAAAATCGAGCAGCTTATCGCAGAGCGTACCGCACTCCTCCGCGTCCGCTGTTTCCCCGTGCGGGTAAGGCCGAAGGGAAATTGCGGATTCGTATTCTTCCGCCCTTAACATTTTATGAAGCGCATTCATGATCTCTTTCCTTTTTTCCCGCAAAAAGACAAATCCGGGACTTTTGCGGGTCTGTTTTTCATTTGATTTTTCCGTTTTTATATGCTATAATAAAAGCATGAAAAAGAAAACTGCTCCCGTACAAAAAAAATGCTTCCGTTTTCAATTTACGCCCGTCGTCCTTTTGATGAGCGCGGCGGCGCTTTTGGTATGCGCGCTCGGCATTGCGCTTTCCGTCTATAATATTTTTAAAAGCGGACTGCACTCCTTCACCGATTTTCTCAAATATCCTTTTCTCATCCTCATCAGCATTGCGCTTGCCGTCATCGTCGTCGCCCTCCTGATCAAATCTCAGTATATCGTCGACGACAAGAATTTTACCACTCAATTCGGGCTTATCAAGAGCAAGTGCGCCTTGAAGGACATCACTTCCGTCGTGCTGGACAGGGACACCAATAAGCTGACCGTCTACATGGGGGAAGCCTATTCCGTGCTCTCCGTGCAGCCCTCCTGGAACGAGGATTTCGTTCGGGCGCTTTTGAAGGGCAATCCCTCCATCGATTACAGTTATACCATCAGGGAAAACAAACCCGACGAGGACGACAAAAAGAAAAAATAACCTTGCCGCCTCCCGAATTCGATAAATTTCAGCTTCGCTTTTCCGATCGGAAAGCGGGGCTTTTTTCATCCCCTGCTCAGTTAAAACCGACGTTTTTAAGAGGAGCGGCACAGCCGCCCTTTGGCGTTTTCCGATCCGGGCGTAAAGGGAAGAACGCGAAAACGAGCGGCAAAACCGTGTTTCTCAAAGTAAAAAATTTTCAGACGCCCTCTGACGCCGCTTTTTGAAAGGTTCTTTTTCAAGGCGTTTTTTCCATCCGCTCGTCCTGTCTTTCAGGCTTTTCCCATGCGGCGCATGGTGTCCGCGATATATTCCGCGTAAAGTTTTGCGACGTCGATGCCCGCGGCGGCTTCCAGCCCCTCGAAAAAGGCGTTGGAATTCACCTCGCAAAGGACGGGGCCCCGCTCGCTTTCCAAAAGGTCCACGCCGCAGTAATCGAGCCCGAGGACGCTTGCCGCCCTTTCCGCGGCAAGGCGGAATTCCTCTTTGAGCGCGACCGCCCCGCCCTTGCCTCCGAGTTCGATATTCGAGCGAAATTCGCCCGCCTTTGCCCGACGCTCCATGGCGCCCACCGCTTTGCCGCCGATGACCACGACGCGGATATCCCGCCCCGCCGACTCCGCGATATACCGTTGATAAAAGTGCGGACAATAGAGAAATTCCTGCGCCGTTTCTTTCAACGCTTCCCTATCGTACACAAGGCGAACGTCTTTTCCGAAAGAGCCGAAGCTCTTTTTCACGACGAGGGGAAAAGAAAGCCGCTCCGCAACGGACGCCAAAAATCTCTCGTCCGCTTGTACGCCGGGCGTATAACAGAGCGGCGCCGCTATCGTTTCGGGAACGCAAAGCCCCGATTCGGAAAGCGCGAGATAGGTGATCATCTTATCGTCGCAGCGCTCCACCGCCTCCGCGCGGTTAAAAAGCTGCAAGCCCGTCTTTTCCAGCATTCTGCCGAGATATTTGTCCTTATCGAGGTATACGGCGAAATCGCAGTCCCGCGTCCCCCGTATCCGTCCGTCCGCCCCCACAAAGAGCGAAAGGCTGCCGTTTAAGACGACCTCCGCTTCCGCGCCCGCCGCCTTTAAAGCCCGGGCGATCCGCTCGCTCTGGCGATAAAATTTTTCGCCGTTGGGATAGGCGTTCATGATAACGATGCCTTTCATATTTCTTCCCCGTCCGAACGTTCAAAAAGCGAGGGCTCCCCCTCGCTTTTTAAAGCGCTCCGATTTACGCCTCCACCCGAATGACAGCTTCCACGTCGGCGATGCCCGAAGCGTCGATTTTATTCGCCGCGCCTCGGATGCTGTTCTCCGTCGTCGCGTGCGTGATCAGAATGAGAGGAACGCGGTCGCCTTTTTCCGCCGCGCCGCTGCCCGTCCCGCCCTTTTGCACCAATTCGACGATGGAAACGTTATATTTCGCAAGTATCCCCGATACCTTTGCCAAAACGCCCGCCTGATCGGCAGCCGAAAGGCGGAGATAATAAGCGCTCTCGAAATCGGAAACGAATTTCGTTTCCCTGTCCGCCGCCGCGGTATTTTTAAACGTGGAATACTTGATGTCCGAATGGGTCGCCGCATAAATGACGTCGCCCACCACCGCGCTGCCCGTGGGAAGCGCGCCCGCGCCCCGACCGTACAGCATAATGTCGTCCATGGCGTCGCCCTTTAAATAGACGGCGTTGAAGCTGTCGTTGACGCTGGCGAGAGGATGGGTGTTTCTGATAAAGGTGGGATGTACCCGCACCTCGATCCCCCGAGGCGTGTTTTTGCCGATGGCGAGCAGTTTGAGCGTATAGCCGAGCTGTTTGCCGTAGGCGATATCCGCCTTATCCACGGAAGAGATCCCCTCCCGGAATACCTTGGTATAAGGCACTTTCGTGTGAAAGGCGAGCGAGGATAGAATGGCGAGTTTATACATCGCGTCGATCCCCTCCACGTCGTTGGTGGGGTCGGACTCCGCATAGCCGAGCTTCTGCGCCTCTTTGAGCGCCGAGCCGTAATCTTCGTTCTCCTCCGCCATTTTGGTGAGGATAAAATTCGTGGTGCCGTTGATGATGCCCATCATCTCGGAAATACAGTTGCCCTGCACGCCGTCGAGGAGGGTGCGGATGACGGGCACGCCGCCCACGCAGCTCGCCTCGAAATACAGACCGCAGCAGTTGCGGCGCGCCGTGCGTTCCAGCTCGTGGGAGTATTTGCAGATGAGCTCCTTATTGGAGGTGACGACGGTCTTGCCCTCGTGAAGCGCGGCGAGGACATAATCCTTCGCGGCTTCCACGCCCCCGATGCACTCGATTACGATGTCCACGTTGGGATTGGCGATGACCTCCGCGATATTGCCCGCGACGTTCTCTTCGGGAATCCCCATTTTAAGCGCGCGCTTTTTGTCGCGGACCAGGACGCTCTCCACGACGATATCCACGTTCTGCGTCCTTTGATAAAACTCACGATGCTCGGTGAGGATCTTGTAAGTTCCGCCGCCCACGACGCCGAGTCCCAAAATCGCCACGCCTACTCTTTTCATCATACCTTATGTGCCTCCTCGAATCTTGTTGCGTTTGCTAACTATTAGTCTTGCTTTTTGGTACGGCTTTTATGCCCTTTATAAAAGCCGTTCTTTTGCGCTTTGTGCTTGTCCCGCGTTTTTCTCCTCTTCCGCCTGCGGCTATCAGGCTCATTCTTCGGGACGATTGAGATAGTAGAGGTATCTAAGCCCTTCCAGCGTCAGCAGTTTATCCACGACGTCGATGCAGGAAACCTCCTTGGAGATGACCTGGCTGAAACCGCCCGTCGCGATCGTCTTGACGTCCTGCGTCTTCAATTCCTTTTTAATGCGGGTGACGATATATTCCACCAGCCCTGCGAAACCGAATACGATCCCCGCCTGCATATTGGTGACGGTGTTTTTGGCGATGATGCTTTTCGGCGCCTCGATCTCCACGCGCGGCAGCTTCGCCGTGCCGTTGACGAGCGAATCGAGCGAGCCTTTGATGCCCGGGGAGATGACGCCGCCGATAAATTCGTGACTGCCGCTGATGACGTTAAAGGTGGTGGCGGTGCCGAAGTCCACGACGATCATCGGCTTGTTTTCGCCGTATTTTACGATGGCGGAAACGCAGTTGACGATACGGTCTGCCCCCACTTCCCGGGCGTCGTCGCAGCGGATATTCAGCCCCGATTTGAGTCCCGGCTCGATATGCAGCGGCTCTATCCCCAGATAGAGCGCGCACATTTTGTCGATGGTGTAATCGAGGGAAGGAACGACGGACGAAATGATGCCGCCCGTAATCGCGCCCTTTTTGATCTCCATTACTTTTAACATATTCACGAGTTGGGAGCCGTATTCGTCCGAAGTCTTTTTAAATTCGGTGGCGACGCGGAAAGATATTTTCAGCGTTTCCTTATCGTAAATCGCGTACTTGACGTTGGTATTGCCGATATCGATGCAAATAATCATAAAATCGTCCTTTTATTGCGCTCTCCGCCCCGAAACGACGCGGATGACGGAATACATCGCGGGCGAAAGCATCAGATTGATGGCGAGTTCCACCAAAAAATTAATGCCCGCGCAGCCTATAATCAAAAAATAAAGAACCGTGCTGCCGTCCGCCACAAAATTGGCGGAGAGCGTATCGCTCATCAAAAGCGCGCCGAGAATGAAAAGCCCCGTATTGACGACGGGCGCCGCGGCAGAGGCGACAAAGACGCCGACATACCCGTTCTTTTTCGCAATCAGTCTGAACAACAGCCCCGCCGCCAGCCCCGCCGCCGTTCCTTTGACAAGACAGACCGCCGAAGTGAGGAAGGGATGCTCGGCAAACAGCACAGCCGTAAAAGGGTCCGCGCCCGTTACCCCGTACATCAGGGTGATAAACCCGAAAACGAGTCCCAAAAAGGCGCCTGCCGACGGGCCGAACAGGACGCCGCCCAAGACGATGGGCACGAGGACGAAGCTCAAACCGGTGGCGCCGATTTTGATGTTGTTGCCCCAAAGTTGAAGCACGATGACGAGGGCGAGCAACACCGCCAGCCCCGTCACCCTCTTTGCCGAAAAGAATTTTCTTTTCGCAATCATGATGACCTCCATCGGGTTCCTCCACGACCGAAAGATACCCGCAGAAAAAATAAAATGTATTTATCCGTCGATAGGTCAAACCGCGAAAGACTTTCGTCCGCCGCGTATCCGCCTCGGATATCGGATGATAAAGGCGGGATTTTCAAAAATTCCCGCAAAGAACAATATTTTTACGTTTTAATCACCTTTCGGGCACGGAAGCGCATACGATCATAAAGAGTACCCGCACGATAAAAAGCGGATCCTTCGCCCGTTTTCGCCGCCCGAACAAAGAGATAACGTTGTATTATTTATTATAACGCATTTTTCTCTTTCTGGCAACAAAATGGACGGAAAAAACGGAACATTTTTTTCCGCCGGGTAATACTATGTAATAGAAAGATAAAACCGCAGGTATTTCATCCCCTTTCGGAGTCGATTTTACATATCCCCTGCGGTGAAAACACAGGAGGTTTTTTATATGAATTGCTGCACACAGGGTAATACCACCCTTTGGATTCTCATTGCTCTGCTCGTTTTGGGCTCGAAAGACGGGTGTTTCTGCGACGGCATTCTGAGCGGCTGCGGCTTGCCCATCATCCTCGCCCTGCTCTATTGCCTGTACAAGAACGGAACGCTCTCCGCTATCCTCACCCCTTCGTGTGGTTGCGGCTGCGGCTGCAACTAAGCGGCCCTGCAAACCGAATCCCTACATCGCATCCCGTTTCCCCTCTTTCTCCCGCGAAAATAAAACGCAAAAGGCGGAATCCCGCGGAAACAAAGATGCCAAAACCGACGAAAAACGGAGCTTCGGCTCCGTTTTTTGCCGCGCTTTTATTTTTCCCGCCGCGAAAGAAAATACGCCTGCGCCGCGACGATCGTCTTCGCGTCGTTGATCGTCCCCTCTTCGAGCATTTTTTTCACTGTTTCCAGCGGAACAAACTCCGCCTGAACGAACTCGCCCTCGTCGGGATGCGCGTCCGCCCGCCTGCCGCCCGAGGCCCGGTAAATATAAATCTTTTCATTGGTGTAGCCGGGCGTGGGATACATGACGAACAAAAGTTCCAAATTTTCCGCTTCGACGCCCGCTTCTTCGCTCAGTTCCCTCGCCGCGGCGAGCGCGGGATCTTCCCCCGCTTCCAGCTTGCCCGCGGGAATCTCGTAAAGCACCTCCCCGTAGGCGTAACGAAACTGCTTTACGAGCAGCATACGCCCGTCCTCCACGTACAGCACGCAGGCGCCGCCGGGGTGTTCTATCAGCTCCCGCTTGCAGGGCTTGCCGTCGGGACGCAGCGCTTCGTCGCAGCGCACGGAGATAATTTTGCCCTCGTAAACATAGTGCTTTTGTACGGTCTTTTCCGTCAGATCCATTTCAGCCTCCTTTTGCGTTTTCCGAAAGGCGTTTCCCTTCCCGTGGGGAACGGAAGCGATTTTCGGGATAAATTTTATTAGCTATTTTATACAGGTTTTTCTGCCTTTCCTGTCATTATAGCACAAAAACGAAAATAATTTAATAAAATTTCAGAAAATATCTTGATTTTACACGAACTTTTATGTATAATATAGACAACTAAAAATCCGGAGGTAACAATCCAAATGAAATCTGTTAAAATTTCTCTCGAAATGGCTCAAAAAGTCAAAGAGTTTGTTTCTATTACGCAGGACTGCCCCTATGAAATCCTTTTGAAGAGCGGCAAATACGTCGTGGATGCAAAGTCTATTCTCGGCATCTTTTCGCTCGATCTGTCCCAGCCCCTTACGGTGGAAATCTATGCCGACGAATGCGCGGAGCTTTTGGAAAAGCTTAAAAAATTCGCCGCGTAAGTCCTTTGCGACACCATTCTTCGGACGGCGGGCGCCGTCCTTTCAATGACGCCGTTTTCCTTATAAAAAGAGGCGGCTTCATTCGGCCGAAAATATTTTTCGGTCTTTTTTCCAACCGTTGAGGAGTTTTTTTACCAATGCAGATACAGGGCGAAACGTCAGTAAACAAATTAATCGTTCTTTTCGTTTTCGATAAGATGGAAAGCGCCCTGTCCGAGCGCACGATCGTCGAAATGTGCACGACCAGCAACAATTGGCTGAATTACATGGACTGCATGGAGCTTCTGCCCAAACTTTTGGAGGACGGGTTTATCTGTCGGCTGTCGTCCGACGAGGAACCCCTTTATACCATTACGACGGACGGAAGAGAAAGCCTCAACAATTTTTATATCAATATCCCCAAGAGCGTTCGTGAAGAAATTTCCGCCTTCGTCAAGAAAAACAGCGGAAAATTGAGAAACCGTCAGGAATGCAAGGCGGATTATTATCAGAACAAGGACGGGACGTATACCGTTTTTCTGAAAATCATCGCCCCCGTCCAGCCCATGCTGGAACTTAAATTCGTCGTTCCCGACAAAAAGACGGCTCAGAATATCTACAAGAATTGGGAGAGCAAAGCTTCCGAGCTTTATTCCGCCATTTACGAAACTCTGGTGGACTAAAACGACACAAACGAGGTTATATAGTTATGTTTACTTATTCTACTAAGGGGACCTGTTCAAGACAGATTCTCTTCGACGTCGACGCGGACAACAAGCTGCACAACGTGCGCTTTATCGGTGGCTGCGGCGGAAACCTGCAAGGAATCGCCCGACTCGTCGAGGGCAAAAATATCGACGACATCCAAGCCCTTTTGGCAGGCATCAGATGCCGCAACGGAACTTCCTGCCCCGATCAGCTCGCCAAAGCGATAGCCGAATATAAGGCGGAAAAGGAAGCGGCCGCCGCTCAAAAGCCATAGCTTTTCGAGGCATTTCGCCCCTCTTTTTCCTTTTTACCTCCGCTCTTTGAAAGAGCGCTTTTTATGCGCTCGAATTTTCCTTTGCGTTCCTCGGGAAAGTTCCTTGCGCTTTTTTAGAAACAATTTATGAGAAAATCGCCCCTTTTTGTACGAGGCGGTTTTTATTTTTTCGTCTATTTTCGAGCCGCGTTTTTTCGGCCAAAACAGGCACGAAAACGCTTGCGTTTATCCGCCTTTTAAAAGCCTTGCAATAGGAATTGCAGCAGAACGAGTCTTTTCCTTCAAAGAGTTGTTTCTCCGCGTTCGGAAAGATATTTTTCCGCCTCGTCCGCCGAAAGCTTCCGCACCTTTGCGGCGGAATATTCTTTATAGTTTCTTACAGAAAATACGGGGGCGTCCTGCGGGCAGCGCTTATCGGGATTCTTTTTCAAGTAACTTTGCAGTTCTTCTTCATCCGCAAAAATTTTATAGAAAACCCTGCCTTTCCCGCTTCGTATTTCATAGATCCCACACGCTCTTTTTCTCGTATAATCGGCCGTTCTCAAATAGAGTTTCGCAATCTCTATTGAACGAAAGGGAAAATTCCACCTTTGCAGTCCCCGTTTTTCTTCCGTTTGAATACAGATACAGCGGCCGCAGCTTCCGCAGATATACTGCATATGGTTGCAAAGACATTCCCTCGCGTTCAACAGCGGCGTGCTCCGGCTGCGCGAGGTATAACACTCCCGACACATACGCTCTCCTTTTTCCGCAAACCGCGGAAAACGATCGTTTTGAAAAAATTTTATGACGGGCTTTCCCTCCGTTCGGAAAAAGCCCGTCTTTTTTGCGCAACCTCTTACTCGGAAGAATTTTTTTTGGATGCTTCGCCGCCGGTTTCCGACGGGTTATCCGCGCCCTTTTTCGATTTCTTTCTCCTGCCGTGGCCGTATTCCCCGTTCCTGAAATTTTCTTTGTAGCGGGCGAGCGTCGCCTTGATGGTTTCCCCGGACGCCTTGAACGGATTGATGAAACTGCTTTTCAGCTTCTCTGTATCGAGGGAGCTTTTGATCATCAGTTTAAGTTCCTCGTACTTGACGGCGATTTGATTGTCCTTGGCGAACTTTCTGATCTTCGTCGAAAGTTTGAGCGTAGAGGCGAGGTCCCAGAAAAAGAGTCCGAAAAAGATGCCCACGAAAAAGGAATAGTAAATATTATTCGTAAACCAGCCCACCATGCGATAGACGAGCGGATCGAGCAGAAACACGTACGCGCCGCCGATCAGCGTCCAGAAGAAGGAAAACAGCGGACAAATGATTCCCTGAATATTTCCGGGACGTTTGGAATAATCCCAGAGCTTGATTCCCATGCCCTTGATAAAGACTAATCCCGCCACGTATTCGATTCCCGTCATGACCGCGCAGATGACCGCCAGCAGAACGACATAGCGCAGCCAAACGGCGGAAATGCCGCCCAGCGGAATGCGCGCGATGAGAAAGAGGAGCGCCAGCCCGAATCCGTACAGCGGCAGATAAGGGCCGTGCAAAAATCCGGGATTTATCCACTTCTTACTGTTGAAGCGGCGGAAAAATAGTTCCAGCACCCAGCCGCACAGTGCGCCGACCGCAAATAAAAAGGTCAATATCAAAAAAATTTCCACGTTTCACCTTCCGCCTTTTTTCTCTATTATCGCCTTGCACGGCAAAGAACAAACGAAAAAGAGATTTCTTTTTTCGTTTTGTCCGGGATTTCAGCGCCCGTCCTTGCGCGCGAGAAAAACTCAATGGCGGAAATGGCGCTGTCCGACGAAGATCATCGCGATGCCCGCTTCGTCGCAGGCGTCGATCGAAAGCTGATCGCGGATACTCCCGCCCGGCTGAATGATCGCCGTGATTCCCGCTTTGACGCACTCTTCCACACAGTCGGGGAAGGGAAAGAAAGCGTCGGAAGCCATTACGGAGCCTTTCGCTTCCTCGCCCGCGTGCTCTATCGCCTGCTGAGCCGCCCAAATGCGATTGGTCTGTCCCATGCCGATGCCCGTCGTCCTATCCTCTTTGCCGATGACGATGGCGTTCGATTTGGTATATTTGACGACTTTCCAGTTGAACAGAAGCGCCTTCCTCTCCGCGTTCGTCGGCGCGCGTTTGGTGACGACCCTGACGTCCGACTCGTCATAGAGCGTTTCGTCGTAATCCTGAATCAACAGACCGCCGTATACTTTCTTCATATCGTAGGCGCTCGCTTCACGGCGGGCGCGGATGTCGGGCAATTCCAAAATACGGATATTTTTCTTGGTTTTAAGAACGGCGAGCGCCTCGGGCGTATACCCCTCCGCAATGACGATCTCGATAAAAATCTTATTGATCTCCGCCGCCGTCCTTTCGTCCACCGTGCCGTTGATGGCGAGAATGCCGCCGAACACGGAAACGGGATCGGATTCGTACGCCTTGATATACGCCTCGTAAATGCTCTCGCCCACCCCCACGCCGCAGGGATTCGCGTGCTTGCTGGCGACGACGCAGGGCTCGTCGAATTCCTTGACGAGTTCCAAAGCGCCATTGGCATCGTTGATATTGTTATAGGAAAGCTCCTTGCCCCAAAGCTGTTTCGCCTTGGAAAGAGAGCCTGCACGGATAAATTCTTCGTTATAATAGGACGCGCCCTGATGGGGATTTTCTCCGTAACGCATATCCTGCGCTTTCTCGTAAGCGAACGTCACACTTTCGGGGAAACGGATGCCCAGCTGCTGCGCGAGATAATTGGAGATCATGCTGTCGTATACGGCGGTATGCGCGAATACTTTATATTGCAGATACTTCTTCGTTTCCAAAGTAATACCGCCCGTTTCCAGCTCCGAAAGCACCCTTTCATAGTCTTTGGGATCGACGACGACCGCCACGTCCTGATAATTTTTTGCGGCGGCTCGGATCATAGTGGGTCCGCCGATGTCGATGTTCTCCACCGCATCCGCAAAAGTCACGCCGGGCTTTGCAATCGTCGCCTTGAAGGGATAGAGGTTGACGACCACGATGTCGATGGTGTTGATGCCCAGCTTTTCCAGCTGCGACATATGCTCGGGATTCGAACGCATGGCGAGAAGCCCCGCGTGCACCGCCGGGTGCAGCGTCTTGACCCTGCCGTCCAGACACTCGGGAAAGCCCGTGACGTCGCTGATGCCGACGACGGGAAGCCCCGCGTCCGTCAACGCCTTCGCGGTGCCGCCCGTGGAAACGATCTCGTAGCCGCACGCCGACAGCCTTTTGCAGAAATCGACGACGCCCGTCTTGTCCGAAACACTTACCAAAGCTCTTTTCTTCATTGTCATAACTTATATCCACCTCTTTTATTTTTTGCGAAAACGGAACATACTGAAAGTATGCTGATTCTTTATTTATTTTTCATCGCTTATATTCTCGCCATCAACTTCTATTCTTTTCTCCTCATCAAGGGGCTGAAAGACGACTATACGGACGAACAGCCGAATAAATCTTCGGACGGCAGGCTTGTCCTCACGGGATTTCTCGGCGGAGCGATCACCATCTATGTCTGTATGTTTATTTTCAAGTATCGGCTCAAAAGCCTTTTCCTGATGCTTTTAATGCCCATTTTAGGCGTTCTCAACGTTTATTTGTGGGTTCTCGCATTCCGCTCCGGATTCACCTTTTTCGTCGCGTAAGGGGCATTTTTGCGCGTTTAAAAGCGTTTGAGAAGAAAGAAGAAGCCCTGCCCGTTCAGCGGGCGAATTCCGCGTTTTTCGCCAGCCATTTCGCCACTCCGTCCTCCTCGCAGTAGCCGATGACGCCCGTCGCCTTGCCTTTCAGCCATTCGTCCGCATTTTCCACGGCGTATTTTTCGTCGCAGACGTCGAACATTTCGGAGTCGTTAGCGGAATCTCCGAAACAGACGAGCCTGTCATAGGCGAAAAGCTCTTTGAGCTTTACGACGGCATTCGCTTTCGTCGCGCCTTCCGGAAGGATTTCCAGCCAATATTCGCTGCGGTATTTTTCGGGATAAATGCGGCAATACACGCCGATTTTTTCCAATTCGTCGTGAATTTGTTTCATCTGCTCATAGGCGCCGTTGCACGCAAAAAAATAGGCGTCGCCGCGAAAGAGCTCGCGCTCGGAAAAGACGGGCGCCAGACGTTTGTCCCCCGCCCTGCGGGAAAGATAGCGAAGCTGTCCCGCGGATTCCCTGCCTCGCACCCAAAAGATTCTGTCCTCGCCGTTTTCGCAGGCGTGCACTACGGGCGAAACGCCGAATCCGTCGAGCCGCGCGACAAGCGCTTGCTTAGTTTCCCGGCAAAACGTGACGGAATGCAAGACCTTGCGCGACGCCGCCTCGATGATGAGCGCTCCGTTGTAGACAATCACGGGAAGGGTGTGTCGAAGCCCCCTGACGGCGCTCTCCGCCGACGCCAAAGACCGAGCCGTGGCGTACGTGAAGGACAGACCCCGGCCGATAAGCTCGTTCAAAACGCCAAGACTGTACTCGGGAATACGCTCGCCGCGGGTGATTAAGGTGCCGTCCAGGTCGGATACGTAAAGTGTTTTCATGGGTCACCTCTTTTCGGCTGCGGCAGAAAGATGCCGACGGATTCCCCGCCCCTTTCTGCCTTCTTTATTATACCATACATTTCTTCTCTTTTGAAAATGAATTGCCAATATTTGCCCTCCCGCTTTTTTTGAGTTCATTTTTAACATTTTATGAAAGTTTCGATACATGGGACAAACAGGAAAATTTTTTGGCAAAAATTTAAAAAAAAGCGCGAAAATTATTTGACAATTATTTCGATTAGTGCTATTATATACAAGCGTTGTTGATACAGCACCGAATACAACTATGCGGGTGTAGTTCAATGGTAGAATTCCAGCCTTCCAAGCTGGTTGCGTGGGTCCGATTCCCATCACCCGCTCCACTGACTTTCTCAGGAAACCGGCGCGAATCATTCTGCCGTTTCTCGGCTAAGTGTCAAGCTATGCGCCTGTAGCTCAGTTGGATAGAGCAACGGCCTTCTAAGCCGTGTGTCAGGGGTTCGAATCTCTTCAGGCGCACCAAAATAAACGGCGGGCGTAGCTCAGTTGGTTAGAGCGCCAGATTGTGGCCCTGGAGGTCGCAAGTTCGATTCTTGTCGCCCGCCCCATTTATTTATTGGGGTGTAGCCAAGCGGTTAAGGCACCGGATTTTGATTCCGGCATTCGTAAGTTCAAATCTTGCCACCCCAGCCAGTTTCGGCAAGTCATAAAAAGGCCCATTAGCTCAGTTGGTAGAGCACTTGATTTTTAATCAAGGTGTCCCGAGTTCGAGACTCGGATGGACCACCATTTATGCACCTTTAGCTCAGTTGGTAGAGCAAATGACTCTTAATCATTGGGCCCAGGGTTCGAGTCCCTGAAGGTGCACCAAAAAAACGGTTAAAAACATGGTTTTTGGCCGTTTTTTATTACTTTTTTATTGTCTTTTGTTTTGTGTTTAACTATTTTCCCCAATTTTCCCCAAATCAAAAACCCCTTTTCCGCCTACTTGGGCGGGCTTTTCTTTATAAATCACCCTTTTAATCCAGACTGCCGGGCGGGGATTCGTTATTTATCAGCTTTCCGGGCAGCTTAACCGTTGTGGCCGTCCTCCCGCCGATAAGCTCCAACACCGAGAAAGCCGCTCGCGGCTTTCCGTTTTTCTTCAAGCCATATCTCGGAAGCCCGCCCGCCGGGCTTCCCCGTTTCTATAATTCCGCCTTCTCTTCCCGCGGCTCTGGCGCC
>ERZ809074.831-NODE-831-length-44641-cov-96.943816_pt1 | contig 44641 bp, 37 predicted proteins | sample MGYA00520795_ERZ809074 | MGnify/ENA primary metagenome ERZ809074 (study PRJEB31570, sample SAMEA3212989) | Homo sapiens | biome: human-gut; feature: human gut; material: fecal | place: Sweden | collected 2011 ...
CGGTCAGGGTGTCGCCGTCCTTGGTGATCTCGCCGGCATAGGTGACCTGGGGCAGGTGCAGCTTCTCAGCGATCTGCGGACCCACCTGAGCGGTATCACCGTCGATGGCCTGACGGCCGGCCAGGATGATATCATCCTTCTCGATGCCGTAGGTATCGATAGCGGCGGCAATGATCTGGGAGGTAGCGTAGGTGTCGGAACCGCCGAACTCGCGGGCGGTGACCAGAACGCCTTCGTCCACGCCCATGGCCATCAGCTCACGCAGCATGCCCTCGGCGGGAGGAGGACCCATGGTGAACGCCACGACCTTGCAGCCCAGCTCGTCCTTCAGAGCCAGAGCGGCCTCGACGGCGTTCAGGTCATCGGGGTTGATGATGGTCTGCATGGACGCACGGTCCAGAGTACCATCGGGATTGACAGCGACCTTGCCGCTGGTGTCGGGAACTTGCTTTACGGTAACCAGAATCTTCATTGTCTATTCCCTCCTCTTACAGGCCCATGTTGGCGGAGATCACGATGCGCTGCACCTCGGAGGTGCCCTCATAAATCTCCGTGATCTTGGCATCCCTCATCATACGCTCTACCGGGTAATCCTTGGTGTAGCCATAGCCGCCGAAGAGCTGCACCACCTTGGTGGTGGTCTTCATGGCGTGCTCGGAGGTGAACAGCTTGGCCATAGCCGCCTGCTTGGTGTAGCGCTTGCCCTCGCCCTTGGCGATAGCGGCCTGATAGGTCAGCAGCCGCCCCGCCTCGCAGCCCAGCTCCATGTCAGCCAGCGTGAACTGGGTGTTCTGGAACTTGCTGATGGGCTTTCCGAACTGGACGCGCCCCTTGGTGTAGTTGATGGCCTCCTGAAGCGCGCCCTCGGCGATGCCCAGGGACTGGGCAGCGATGCCGATACGGCCGCCATCCAGGGTCGCCATGGCGATGGAGAAGCCCTTGCCCTCTACGCCCAGCAGATTCTCTTTGGGGACGATGCAGTCCTGGAACACGATTTCGGCGGTGGGGCTGCCGTGGAGACCCAGCTTTTCCTCGTGCTTACCCACAGAGAAGCCGGGGAAGCTGCTCTCCACGATGAAGGCGGAGATGCCCTTGGTGCCCTTGCTTTTGTCGGTCATGGCGAACACCACGAACACGTCGGCCACATAGCCGTTGGTGATGAATATCTTGCTGCCGTTCATCACATAGTGGTCGCCCTCCAGTTTCGCCTCGGTCTGACCCTTGGAGGCGTCGCTGCCGGCGTTGGGCTCCGTCAGGGCGAAGGCGCCCACATGGTGACCCTTGGTCAGCATGGGCAGATACTTGGCCTTCTGCTCGGCGGTGCCGTAGGTCATGATGGGATCGCAGCACAGGCCGTTGTGGGTGGCCACGATGTCGCCGGTGGAGGCGCACTGCTTGCTCAGCTCCTCGATGCAGATGGCGCTGGCCAGCGGATCGGCGCCCGCGCCGCCGTACTCCTTGGGGACGCACATACCCATGACGCCCAGATTAAACAGCTTCTCAATGTTCTCGCGGGGATACTCGCAGGTGCGGTCGGTCTCCGCCGCAATGGGCTTGACTTCCTTTTCCGTAAACTCCGCCATCATCTTGCGGATCAGCTGATGCTCACGGCTGAGATTGAAATCCATATTTGTTCTCCTTGTTTTGTCCTAAGTATGATGTGGTCACAGCGGCATCCAACTGCCGCTGGCGGTGGCCAGCAGTTTGCCGGTGGCGGCATCGGTCAGCTCCGCCCGCTGGCGGATAAGGCTGCGCCCCGCCTTGACGATGAACACCGTCAGGTGCAGCTCCATGCCGAAATCCACGCCCCGCAGGAAGGACACCGTCATGTCCGTGGTGGTGGCCTCGTTGTCTCCGGCGGTGAAGTTGGCTACCACGCCGAAGGCCGTATCGAACATCCCGGCGATAGCGCCGCCGTGGATGCCGCCTTTCTCGTTGATCTGCCAACCCTGGGTGGGGAAGGCATAGGTGACGGTCTGTGCCTCGTAATCGCAGTCCACCAGACGCGCCCGCATTTTCTCGTCAAAGCCGCCGTCGTGCAGATTCAGATAGTGCTCGGACTTCTCCCGGACCAGCTGGAGCCATGCTTGCTTCTTATCCATGCCACCCTCTCACTTCTGGATACCGGCAATGTTCTTTGCCAGCTTTTTCTTCTCCTGAATATTCCCCTGACGGGCGATCATGATGCGCTGCGCCTGGGGAGAGCCTGCGCCGTGCATAGACTCCGTGCGGTAGCCCACAGCGGCAGCACCCAGACACATATTTTCCAGGAAGCGCATGATCCGCTGGCGATCCTCAGTGCTGACGCCCTCGCGGGCGGCGAAGTACTTGTTGCAGATCTCGCCGATGGTTTCGCCGTTGTTGCCCACCACCGTGTCGGACTTGAAGTCGGTTTCGCTGGGCATGGTGACCATCAGGCCGCCGGCAATGTCCTCGGCCAGACGCACGATCTCGTAGGGGAAGCGGGTCACGTTCTGCTTGCAGACGTTGGCCAGCAGCAGGTCGATCTGGTAGTTGCCCGCCTTGGTGGGGCAGCCCTCGCAGGAGCAGGCGATGCCGCAGGAGTACAGGGTCTCGTTGAGGTGGGTCATCTCGATGAGCTTGTCCTTGACAGCGCTGGCCTTCTCCACGCCGTTGTACTCGGCGGCCAGTGCCGCCGCGCCGATGACCACGTCGCCCACGCCCACCTTGCAGCCGCCGTAGCTCTGGCGGTGATAACCGGCGAAACGCTCCACGATGGTGCCGGCGAACTCATATTCGCCGTTGAGGAAGATGTACTCGTTGGGGATAAAGACGTGATCCAGAACCACCAGAGCCTCCTGCCCGCCGAACTTGGCGTTGCCCACGTCGATGCAGCCCTCCTCCATCTTGCGGGTGTCGCAGGACTGGCGGCCGTAGATCATATACAGCCCCTCGGCGTCGGTGGGGCAGGCGAAGGACACGGCATAGTCCTTGTCGGCCTCGCCCATGGCGATGGTGGGCATAAAAATGTGCCAGTGGCTGTTAATGGAGCCGGTCTGGTGGCACTTGGCCCCGCAGACCACGATGCCGTCGGGGCGGCGCTCCACCACGTGGACGTACATATCGGGATCGGCCTGCTCATGGGGAGCCTTGCTGCGGTCGCCCTTGGGGTCGGTCATGGCGCCGTCCACCGTCAGGTCGTTGTCCTGGACGTAGACCAGGAACTTCTTAAAATTCTCATGATAATGGGTGCCATACTTCTCGTCGATCTCGTAGGTAGAGGAATAGACGGCGTTGAAGGCGTCCATGCCCACACAGCGCTGGAAGCAACTGGCGGTCTTCTGACCCAGCAGGCGCTGCATCTTTACCTTTTTCACCAGATCCTCGCTGGACTGGTGGAGGTGGGTAAAGCGGTTGATTTTGTGGCCGGTCAGGCTGGAGGTGGCGGTCATCAGGTCCTCATACTGGGGATCCTGGGCCAGAGCGTAGGTCATGGCCACGCAGTTGATGGAGGGCCGGATCATAGGGTGATCCACCCAGTTGTCGATCTTCTCGCCGAACATGTACACGCGGGTGTTCAGCTTACGCAGGGAGTCGATGTACTCTTTCGCGGTCATCAATGCCATTCTTGTTTCCTCCTTAAATTTACCGCATAGCTATTGTTATATCGCCGTTGGCTACCCATTCCTGACGAACATACACTTCAGCAGCGCAAGTGACGATGGCTTTTTCTCTTTTCTCGGAAATAATATTTGCATGGATTTCAAGGGTGTCTCCCGGCAGGATCTTTTTTCGGAAACTCACCTTGTCAACGCCTAAAAGGAGCGGCGTTTTTCCAGCGTAGCGCAGTGTTGACATCAGCAGGATATCCACCGCCTGCGCCATACATTCTATAGAGTATACGCCCGGCAGTATCGGTTCTTCCGGGAAGTGTCCGAGAAAGATGTCCATTTTAGGATCCGCGAAAAAGACGGCGCGGATATCCTCTCCGGGGCTCAAATCTTCTACCGATGTCACCAGAAGTATCGGCTCACGGTGCGGCAGGATCGTTTTGATCTCATCTTGATTCAGCTTCATAACGCAATTTACCCGTTCTGAAAGTTGGCGGGGCGCTTTTCCAGGAACGCGCCCATGCCCTCCTTCTGGTCGGCGGTGGCGAAGCACATGGCGAACAGCTCGTTCTCCACGGCGATGCCGTCGTCCATGTCCATCTGCATGCCCCGGTCGATGCAGGCCTTGGCATACTTCACGGCGATGGGGGCGTTCTTGGTAAAGGACTTTGCCATCTCCAGCGCGCCGTCCATGAGCGCTTCCGGGGCAAAGACAGCGTTGACAAGGCCAATCTTTTCCGCCTCGTTGGCCTTGATCATCTTACCGGAGAAGATCAGCTCCTTGGCCTTGGCCACGCCTACGCGGCGGGGCAGGCGCTGGGTGCCGGAGAAGCCGGGGGTGATGCCCAGGCCCACCTCGGGCTGGCCGAACTTGGCCTTCTCGGAGGCCAGGATGATGTCGCAACTCAGCGCCAGCTCACAGCCGCCGCCCAGAGCGAAGCCGTTGACTGCGGCGATGGTGGGGAACTCCAGCTTTTCGATGCGGCGCATAAGGGCGCTGCCCCGCTGACCCCAGCGGCGGCCGCCGTCCAGATCCAGCGGATACTGCTCGCCGATGTCGGCACCGGCCACAAAGGAGCGTCCCTCACCGGTAAGGATCAGGCAGCGGACGTCCCGGTCGCTCTCCAGCGCCGCCACCACCTGCTCCAGCTCCGTGATAACCGTGCTGTTCAGGGCGTTCAGCGCCTCGGGACGGTCAATGGTCACGATGGCGATGCCATCTTGCTTTTCGCAGCGTATCGTTTGGTACATCGTACATGTCTCCTTTCTGTGCAGGGAAGGGAATCGTTGAAAAGGGGGAGCCGCCTGCGGTCAGGCGGTTCCCCCGCAGCGCATGAGATATCAGCGCCAGGCGGCGCTCAGTCCTGCGCCATCTTCTTGTACTTGGCGTAGCGCGCCTTTACGTCGGCGATCTCCTTGGCGTAGAGGGCGTCGGCCTTCTCCGGGAAGTTGTTCTTCAGGGAGGCGAAGCGGTTCTCGCCCATGAGGAAGTCCATGAGCTTGTCCGTGTCAGGCTCCGGGGAATCCAGCTGGAAGGGGTTCTTGCCCTCCGCGATCCGGCGGGGATCATAGCGGTACAGGTGCCAGTAGCCGCACTCCACGGCCTTCTTCATTTCCAGCTGCGAATTGCCCATGCCGGCCTTGATGTGCTGCTCCAGGCAGGGGCAGTAGCAGATGACGATGGAGGGGCCGTCATAGGACTCGGCCTCCCGCAGGGCACGCAGCGTCTGCGCTTGATCTGCGCCCATGGCCACCTGCGCCACATACACATAGCCGTACTGCATCAGGATGCCGCCCAGATCCTTCTTTGCCACCTGCTTGCCGCCGGCGGCAAATTTGGCGGTGGCACTGGTGGGCGTGGCCTTGGATGCCTGTCCGCCGGTGTTGGAGTACACCTCGGTGTCCAGCACCAGCAGGTTCACGTCACGGTTCTGCGCCATCACATGGTCGATGCCGCCGAAGCCGATGTCATACGCCCAGCCGTCGCCGCCCACAGCCCAGATAGACTTCTTGGCCAGATAGGCTCTGTTCTCAAGGATGTATTTCACGTCCTCCGTCTGCTGGGCCTTTTCCAGCGCGGCCAGTAGCGCGTCTGTGACGGCACGGGAGCTCTCGTGCTTATTCCACCCGTTCTGGTAGGCCTCCACCGCTTCCGCGGCAATACCCGCGGACTTGATGGCGTCCAGACGGAGCAGCAGCTCCTTACGGATGGCGTCCTGCGCGTGGAAGAAGCCGTAGGCAAACTCGGCGTTGTCCTCAAACAGGGAGTGCTCCCACGCGGGGCCGTGACCCTGGCAGTCCTTGCAATAGGGCAGGATGGGCGCGCCGCCGCTGATGGCAGAGGAACAGCCCGCGGCGTTGCCCACATACATGTGGTCGCCGAACAGCTGGCTCAAAAGCTTGATATATGTCGTCTCCGCGCAGCCGGCGCAGGCGGCGGAGAACTGGAAGTAGGGCTTGGCGAACTGGGCGCTCTTCACGCTCTTGTCGCTGATGACATCCTTCTTCAGGTACTTCTCGTCCATAGCCACATGATCGAACAGCGGCTGCTCGGCCTTCATCTCCTCGAAGGGAGTCATGGTCAGCGCGCCCTTGGCGGGACAAGCCGTCAGGCACACGCCGCAGCCCAGGCAATCGTAGGGCGATATCTGCATCCGGAAGGCATACGCCGGAGCGTCCTTGCCCAAACCCTTGGCGGGCGCGGTGACAAATCCGGCGGGCACCTGTGCCTTTTCCTCCTCGGTCAGCAGCACCGGGCGGATGGCCGCGTGGGGACAGCTCATGGCGCAGCGGTTGCACTGGATGCAGGCTGCGGCGTCCCACTTGGGTACGGCGGTGGCCACACCGCGCTTGGAATAGGCGGAGGTACCATTCTCCCACGTGCCGTCCAGCACGCCGTGCTTCTGGAACACGGACACGGGCAGCTTGTCACCCTGCTGCCGATCCATGGGCAGCACGATGTCGCGGACAAAGGGCGTGGCGCTGATCTCGGCGGCAGGTGCGTCCTGCGCGTCCGCCCACGCCGCGGGAATGTCCACCTTCACGGCGGCGTTTACGCCCACATCCACGGCCTTGTCGTTCAGATCCACGATCTTCTGCCCGGCCTTCTTGAAATAGGTGGCGTAGTTGTTCTTCTTCATATCCGCCACAGCCACATCCATGGGGATGACCTTGGTCAGGGCGAAGAACGCGCCCTGCAGGATATTGTTGGTGTGCTTGCCCAGGCCGATCTCCGCCGCCAGCTTCGCCGCGTCAATGATATAGAACTGCGCGTGCTTCCGCGCCAGATCCCGCTTCATCTTGGCGGGGAGGTGCTCCTCCAGCTCCTCCGTCGTCCACGGGCAGTTCAGCAGGAACGTGCCGCCGTCCTTCAGATCCTCGGTCAGGTCGTACTTCTTGACATATGTCGGCGCGTGGCAGGCCACAAAGTCGGCGGAGGACACCAGATAGGTGCTGCGGATGGGCATGTCGCCGAAGCGCAGATGGCTCTGGGTCAGGCCGCCGGATTTCATGGAGTCGTAGGAGAAATACGCCTGGGCGTGCTTGTCAGCCACCAGGCCGATGGTGGAAATGGCGTTCTTGTTGGCGCCCACAGTGCCGTCGCCGCCCAGACCCCAGATCTTGCAGGAAATCTCGCCGGGATGGGGGAACTCCACGTTCTCATAGGTCAGAGAGGTGTGGGTCACATCGTCGTTGATGCCGATGGTAAAGTTGTTTTTCGGTGTCTCCTGCCGCAGGTTGTCGTATACGGCGATCAGCTGGCCGGGAGTGGTGTCCTTGCTGGACAGGCCGTAGCGGCCGCCCACCACGCGGATGTCGCCGCGTCCGGCCTGATTCAGCGCCGTCACCACGTCCAGATACACCGGCTCACCCACGGAGCCCGTCTCCTTGCTGCGATCCAGCACGGCGATGCGCTTGCAGCTGGCGGGGATGGCGGCGGAGAAATCGGGCACGGAGAAGGGGCGGTACAGATGGATCTGTACCATGCCCACCTTGCGTCCGCAGGCGTTGAGGTAGTCCACCGTCTCCCGCAGCGCCTCGGTGACGGAGCACATAGCCACCACGACCTCCTCGGCGTCGGGCGCGCCGTAGTAATTGAACAGCTTGTAGTCCCGGCCGGTGATTTTGTTGATCTCGTCCATGTAGTGCTGCACGGTACCGGGCACGATGGCACTCTTGACGTTAGCGCCCTCCTTGCACTGGAAGTACACGTCGGGGTTCACGTTGTTGCCGCGGTTGATGGGATGCTCCGGATTCAGCGCATCCCGGCGGAAGGCCTTCAGTGCCTCGTAGTCGATCAGACCCCGCAGCTCCTCATAGTCCAGCGCCTCGATGCGCTGCATCTCGTGGGAGGTGCGGAAGCCGTCAAAGCAGTGCATGAAGGCGTACTTCGCTTTGATGGCGGACAGGTGCGCCACCGCCGCCAGATCCATGGCCTCTTGCGGGGAGGCGGACATCAGCATGGCGTAGCCGGTGGTGCGGCAGGTCATAAAGTCCGTATGGTCGCCGAAAATGGAGTGATGGTTGCTGGTGACAACACGGGATGCGATGTGCATCACGCTGGGGAGGAACTGTCCGCCCATGGCGTACATAGCCGGGATCATCAGCATCAGTCCCTGAGAGGACGTGAACGTGGTGGTCAGGGCGCCCGCCTGCAGGGAGCCGTGGCAGGTACCGGCAGCGCCGGCCTCGGACTGCATCTGGATCACGTCCACCGGCGTGCCGAACAGGTTCTTTTTTCCCTTGGCGGACCACTCGTCCACCTTTTCCGCCATAGGGGAGGACGGCGTGATGGGATAAATGGCCGCCACCTCAGTAAAGGCGTAGGCAGAATGGGCTGCCGCTGTATTGCCGTCCATGACGACATAATTCTTCTTACTCATATTCCTCTCAACTTTCAATGTTCGCCGTGGAAGGCGGCAATGTCAGCTTTTGCCATATTCATAAAGATCGCCGTATCGCAGGAATAACCGATGAACTTCACGCCCATCTCTAACAGCTTGCGGCCGGATTCGGCAGAGTCGGCGAAGCAGCCTACCTGCACGCCCTTCGCGGCAGCCTTTTGAACGATCTGCGCGATCCGATCCATAACCAGAGGATGGGTGATCTGCCCGATGATGCCCAGAGAGGCGGACAGATCGTAAGGCCCTACGAACACGATGTCCACGCCTTCGACACTGAGAATGTCATCCAGATTGTCGATGGCCTTTTGACCCTCGGCCTGAAGGATCACCACGGTGCCCTGCGCCTTTGCGAAGTAGTCCGCGCCGGGAACGCCGCCATAGGCGGCGGAACGGACAAAGCGGCAGGTGCCACGGGTGCCGCGGGGAGAGAATTTCGCGGCGGACACAGCGGCGCGCGCCTGATCGGCACTGTCAATCTGGGGGATCATAACTGCACCGGCACCAACGTCCAGCGCCTGATCGATCCAGATATCCGTCCCACGGGGAACGCGAACCACAGGGCAGACGCCGGACACATTGGCGGCGCGGATCAGATTCTGCAGATTTTCAAATGTGCCGGGGCCATGTTCCATATCCAGCAACACAAAATCATATCCGGCGTAACCGGCAGCCTCCACAAAGGCGGGGTCGGAGGTAATCATAAAGGGGCCGAAAGCACCCTGCTCCGATGCCATGGCAGCCTTGAAGTTCTTAACGCTTTCCAATGTCGGCATAGTAACGTTTCTTTCCATAATAATTCCTCCTAAGCAAATTGTTTTGATACATAAAGAAAAGCGGCGACTGTGTCAATGGTTCTGTCCTGTGGCCGTTTTTCATGGAACAGTGGTCTTGTTACTTCATATCGGGATACGTCTTGCGAACATAGGCGTCAATGCGGCGGACGGCTTCCTTCAGGTTCTCGTCGGAGTTGGCGAACACAAGACGCAGATATCCCTCGCCGCAGGCGCCGAAGGCGGAGCCGGGTACGGTGACAACACCGGCGCCCACCAGCAGCTCCTCGGCGAACTCCTGAGAGGTCTTGCCGAAAGCTTTGATGTTGGCGAAGGCGTAAAAGCTGCCTGCGGACTTCTTGCAGCTGAAGCCGGGAATGGCATTGATGCCGTCAATCAGGATATCCCGGCGGCGGGTATAATCGGCCACCATCTGCTCCACGCACTCGGTGCTCTTCAGCGCCTCGGCGGCGGCTACCTGAGAGAAGGAGGACACGCAGGAGGCAATGGCCTCGTTCATCTGCGCCATCTTCTTGACACAGGCAGGGTCGGGAGCGATGACATAGCCCACACGCCAGCCGGTCATGGCATAGGACTTGGAGAAGCTATTCAGCACGAACACACGGTCACGGACCTCCGGCACCTGAGCGATACTGAAAGGCGTTACACTGTCATAGACGATGCTGTCATAAGGCTCGTCGGATAGCACCCACAGGTCATGCTTCTTCACCACCTCGGCGATGGCCAGAATGTCCTCCTTGGTCAGCACCGCGCCGGTGGGGTTACAGGGAGAATTCAGCAGCAGCGCCTTGGTGTGGGGCGTGATGCACTTCTCGATATCCGCCGCCATCATACGGTAGTCGTTGTCCTCATAGGTGGGCACAGGCTTGGCGCACGCGCCGGTCAGGGATGCCTGGCCGTAGTAGTTGGGGAAGCAGGGGTCGGGCACCAGGATCTCATCGCCGGGATCCAGCAGCAGCATCATGGTCAGCATCAGGCCTTCCATAGCGCCCACAGTGACCATCACATGGTCGGCGGTGTAGCCGTCCCAGTGGCTCTTCTGATACCTCTCCGCCACCGCCCGCCGCAGCACAGGCATACCTGCGTTGGGCGTATAGTGTGTCTCGCCGGCATCCATGGCTTTCTTGGCAGCCTCCTTGATGTAGGCGGGGGTATCAAAGTTCGGCTCACCCACCGTCAGCTTGATGGCGTCCGGATATTGGGTCGCCAGGTCGAACATCTTGCGGATGCCGGAGGGCGGGTAATTCTGCGCCGCCTTGGAAAACTCTCTGCTCATAAGTTATAAATCCTTTCGTAGTAAGACAACAGGGTTTGATGGATATCCAACGCGCCAATCATCTTGCCATCCTTCCAGTAGTGGATAGGCAGGCGCTGGGTGTTGGAAAGCAGTACCTCATATCCGTCCGTTCCCACACGGTCGGCTACCTCCTGAAGCGTGAGAACCTCATCACCGTCCCGGCCGATTAGGGTGGCCACATCGCCCATGGCGACGTTCTCGATATCCGTCACGTCGACCATCAGCTGATCCATGCACACGCAGCCTACCATGGGGGCACGTTTGCCATGGAGCAGCACATAGCCCTTGTTCTTCAGCCGCCGCAGACAGATCATATCGGCGTAGCCCAGGGGCAGCACCGCAATGCGGGTGGGGCGCTGGGCGATAAAGGCCAGGTCGTAGCCCACCCCCTCGCCGGGAGCCAGTTCCTTGACGCAGGCTACCTCCGCCCGGAGAGCAAAGGCGTCCTTCAGCTGTACACGGGCCTTGCAGACCTCGTTGGAGGAGTAGGAGCCGAAAACCATGCTGCCGAAGCGGATCATGTCCTGGTGATACTCCGGAGAGTCCAGGATGATGCCGCAGTTGGACAGATGCTTCACGGGAATATCCACGCCCCGCGCCGCCAGCATCTCCTTGAAGGCGGCAAAGCCGCGGTACTGGTAGTGAACATACTCCTTTTCCCGCATGGCGGAGGTGGCGAAGTGGGTAAACAGTCCCTCTACGCACACGTTAGGCAGATCACAGATGGCAGCCACCGTGTCTGCGCTCTGCTCACTGACGTTAAAGCCCAGGCGGTGCATGCCGGTGTCCACCTTGATGTGGATGTAGGCGGTCTTGCCCTGGGCCTGGGCCTGCTGGGAGAGAGTCAGGGCCTGTTCGTAGGTATATACGCAGGGGCGGATGCCGTAACGGACGATCTCCCCCATCATATCCAGAGGCGTATAGCCAAGAATCAGCACCTTGGCCTGGGGAGCCGCCAGCAGGGCCAGCCGGGACTCGGAATAGGTGGCCACCGCCATCCACTCTACACCGGACTCGCCCAGAATGCGGGCCACCTCGAAAATGCCGTGGCCGTAGGCGTTTCCCTTGATCACCGGCATCGCCATGACGGGGCGTCCCGCGTCCTTCTGAGCCAGGGCCTGAACAGCTTTTACATTGTGGACGATATTCTCCAGTTCAACATCGATCCACGCGGCTCTTGTACGGTTCATATCGTTTCTCCTTTTTCTGTCGCTGTGATGGTATCCCGGTCAATGACCGGGATACCATCGTGATATGGCAGCAGCTTTTGGGTGTCGCTTACTTGGCGGCGGTCTCCTCAGGCAGCTTCTTCAGCTCCTCGCCGTTGGGACCAGCAAAACGGCGACCCCAGCCGGTGATGGAGGCGAACAGCATAATGGCCAGTAGTGCCCAGGCGTAAACGGGATAGAAGAAGATCTCTTCCGCGCCGATGGCGGGTACCACGTCGCCGAACAGGGCGTTGCCCTGAGCGGAGTAGGTGGCGGTTGCCAGCGCGATGGAGGTCCAGGGCAGAGTGTATGCCAGAGAGCAGGAGGAGGCATCCAGCAGATTGGCACGGCGATAGGGATGGATGTGGAATCTCTCTCCCATGGGTTTGGCATAGGGAACACCGATGGCCAGAATGGCGGGAGTGTTGATACCGGTCATACCGGCCAAGATGGCGGACAGGATGACGATGGACAGCTCCGCGCCGCAGACGCCGCGGATGACCTTGGTGGCAATGTCGATGAGGAGCTTGTCGCCCTCGCCGGCCTTCATGACGCCCACCATGCCCATGACCAGCAGGCACAGGATCACGATGTCGGCCATGCCGCCGATGCCATCCACCAGGGTACCGGAAACGCCGCCATCACTCAGACAGATGATGTCAGACAGGGTTAGCAAACCGGTTGGCAACGCCACGACGATGACAGCGGCGGTACCGGCGATGCAGGCGTAAATCACGTCGCCTTTCTTGATGGCAAGGTAAATGGTCAGGATAGCGGGGATCAGCATCAGTAGGCCCTTGGGGTTCATGTACTCAGCAATCAAATCGTGAGGCAGAGCCTCACCGGTGATGCTGCCGCCGCCGCCGAAGAACAGAATGAACAGGATGGTGATGGCTGCGGCCACAGCGGAGTAGCGCAGGCGGGACTTCACGACGCCGGTGATATCAGCACCCTGGGTCAGTGCAGAGCAGATGGTTGTGTCGGAAACGGGGGCCAGATTATCACCGAAGGCACCGCCGCCGATGATGGCACCGGCCAGAACCAAGGGATTGGCACCCAGCAAGCAGCCGGCGGGATACAGGATGGAGATACCGGCGATGGTAGTGCCCAAGCCGGTACCGGCGGCCGTGGCGAACGCGGCGCAGGAGATGAACGCGACCAGAACGAACAGCATACCGTGAGCGCCCACGTTATAGGCGACCCACACAATGCCTTGTACCAGGCCGGCGGCACGCAGCGTGGTGGTAAAAATACCGGCAAAGATCCAGCACAGCACGGGAACGGAGGTCAACTTCTGGGCAATGCCCTCCGCGATGGCATCGCCATAGCGAATCTTATCCTTAGCCAGGAAGAAGGCAATCATCAGACCAACGATGCAGCAGATCCACATGGAGCGCTCCGACACAGCATCCAACACCACGGACACGATGATCATGCCCAAGAAAATGATGAACGGCAGGAACGATACCCATCGACCCGTATAGAATTCCAATTTCTTTCCTTCAGTCTTCATTTCAAGCTCCATTGCTTTTTCTCCTTTTCTCGTAATAGTATTGTGGGGAAGGGGGGCTGTGTCTTTCGGGCGTCACCTCTTTCTGTTTCTCGGATAAAAGCATGTCCACGCATTGCTTAGATTCCATAATACGAAATACATTACCGCAATATGAAATTTTAAGTATATTATTACCTCATACTTGAGAAATGTCAATCCCTTATTTTGACAAAAAAACTATTGTTATGTATTGCAAAATGACTAAAAGTAAGCTATTATATGGTTATGTTTTCACAATACGGAAAGGAATTGCCATGAAGGATAGCAACGGATCTGTTCAATCCATTGATCGTGTATTAGACATTCTTGAAACACTCTCAGCCGCACCGCAGGGACTCACACTGTCAGATTTGGCGGCAGCCACCTCTTTGCATGCGAGCACTGCACACCGACTTTTGGCCTCGCTTGCAAACAGAGGCTATGTAAGAAAAGACGCAGAAAACGGGAAGTATCGTTTAACGCTTCGGCTCTATGAAATATCCCGCCGAGTCTCGACCGTATTGAATCTTTTTTCAGCCTCTAAACCTTTGCTGGAAAAGCTGTCCAACGATGTCAAGGAGATTGTGCATCTGGTGGAGCGCGACGGAAACGAGGTCGTTTATCTCCACAAATTTGAGCCGCTTCTCCGCCCCATCAGCATCACATCATCTGTCGGACTGCACAACCCTATGTACTGCACCGGCGTGGGCAAGAGCATCATGGCCTACCTGCCGGAGAAGGAGGTGCGCGCCATCTGGGACGGCACACAGGTCATTCCGTTCACCCCCAAGACCATCACCACATGGGAGGCCCTGCAGGAGGATCTATCCTGCGTCCGTGAGAGGGGCTATGCCATCGACGATGAGGAGCACGATTTGGGGGTTCGGTGCATCGCTGCCCCCATCTATAATTGGAACGGAACGCCTGTGGGCGCTATGAGTATTTCTGGCTCCGTAGCCAGAATGAACTCCGCCGCGATAGATGAATTTTCACCCAAGCTCAAAAGCACCGCTGGGAAGATCAGCGAGCTGATGGGATGGAATGCAGGATGCCGCCCTATGTGTTCATAACATAATAAGGAGACGGAAAGCGTCGGAGTCCAACGCTTTCCGTCTCCTTTTTGCGCTTTCGGCACAATGGTGCAAGGAAGTATCTATTGTATCCTTCTATTGCTCCACTGTCGTTTCCGCGCTTGGTTCGCATTCAGGATCAGAGCGCGCGGCGGCGCAAAGTGACCCCTTTGCGATCAAGGAACTCTGGCATCAGGCGTTGACCTTTTTTGTATATCGGACAGAGCCTGTGTGCCAGGTTCTGTTATTGTGGAGCTGCTTGCGCAAGGTGTTTTTTGAAAAACTCAATGAAGTGTACGGCGGCCGGCGACGCATTCTCGATGCTGCGCACCACGAGCATGATCTCCCTGTAATACTGCGGCACTGTGGGACGGCTGGTCACGCGGTAGGAATTCTTTGTGAGGATCAGCTTCCCCATATATCCGATACACAGATTGTTTTCTATCAACGAGAGGATGAGGTTATCATCGCGGCTGGTGTATTCCACACGTGGCGAAATTTTATTTCTCCGAAATACGCCCATAGCCTCCTTTTGACTACCCTCGTCAAAGAGGGCAGTCGGCTCAGAGCTGTAAACAGACAGAGGTATCGCCTCTGCCTCGGCATAAGGGCTGTCCTCCGGAACTACCGCCACAAACGGGTCACGCCGCACCAGAAAGGAATCAAATCCCATAGGGACCGGCGCGTCCATAAATCCAAAGTCGACCTCGTCGTGCAGCAGCATCTCGGTGACGCTGGCATCATCGCCCTCGCGGATCTCAATGCTGATATTGGGATAGTCCGTCTTGAATTCCTTCAGCACAGGTACCAATACATGGCAGGACACGCTGGAAAAGGTACCGATGCGGATATGGCCTATTTCAAGGCCGTGCAGTCTGGCGGCTTGCTCGGCCACAGCCTCCGCCGCGTCGCGCAGGTGGCGAATATAGGGGAGCATCTGCTCGCCGTCGGAAGTCAGTGTCACCCCGGACTGGCTGCGGTTGAGCAGCGTCATCTGAAGTTCATCCTCCAGAGAACTGATAATCTGGCTTACGGCGGACTGGGAATAGTTGCAGTGCATGGCGGCCTTGGACATACTGCCAAGCTCGGCAACCTTCAGGAAAACGGCGTATTTGGATGTCACAGGAAACCCTTCTTTCTGCATGAATTACTTCTCCGGTAATAGTAACAGATTTTTTGCCTTCCTGTCAATTTCCTATCATTCCTAAAGCGGTGGAACACCCTGCAGACATCACCATGCAGAGATTATGCCACAGTTTTTCCGTTTTTGGTCATCAGTAACCGTGAAGACGAGGTTTGCGATTTTTGATAGTCCTATTGTAGCGGTCGGTAGGCATGGCAATATATACAAGTGGGCATCTCACCAATTGTGGAAAACAGATACAAATTGCTACTTACAGGAAACTTGCCGAACGCCAACTCCCATCACACAGCGTGATATAAGAAAACGTGAAGCAGCTGTTTGAACATCGTGATTAGCCGGCGACGGAAAAGTCCGCTATAATAAAATTAAAACCATAGGCGGAGCTGTGCCGCAAGGATCACATAATGAAGGAGAGTACATTATGGACAAGAAGAAAGCAGTCATCATGGACGGCAACGAAGCCGCCGCGTATGTATCCTACGCATTTACGGAAGTGGCGGGTATTTTCCCCATCACGCCCTCCAGCCCCATGGCGGAGCACATGGACGAGTGGGCCGCCAACGGCAAGAAGAACCTGTTTGGCCAGCCGGTACAGGTGGTGGAGATGCAGTCCGAGGGCGGTGCCGCCGGTACGGTGCATGGCTCCCTGCAGTCCGGCGCACTGACCACCACCTACACCGCGTCCCAGGGCCTGCTGCTGATGATCCCCAATATGTATAAGATCGCCGGTGAGATGCTGCCGGGCGTGTTCCACGTCTCCGCCCGAACTCTGTCCGCCCACGCTCTGTCCATCTTCGGCGACCACAGCGATGTGATGGGCGTGCGCAGCACCGGCTTTGCCATGCTGGCGTCCTCCTCCCCGCAGGAGGTCATGGATCTGGGCGCGGTGGCACATCTGAGCGCCATCCACTGTCGGATGCCGTTCCTGCACTTCTTTGACGGCTTCCGCACCAGCCACGAAATTCAGAAGATCGAGGCGCTGGATTATGAGGAGCTGCGCCCGCTGGTGGATATGGACGCCCTGCGTGCTTTCCGCCGCAACTCCCTGAACCCGGAGCATCCCGCCACCCGCGGCACCACCGTGAACCCCGACATCTTCTTCCAGTGCCGTGAGGCGTGCAACGAGAAGGTGGCGTCCATCCCCGAGGCGGTGGAGCACTACATGGCAGAGATCAGCAAGCTGACGGGATGGGAGTACAAGCTGTTCAACTACTACGGTGCACCGGATGCAGAGCGAGTCATCGTACTCATGGGCAGCGCCGCCGAGACCGCCAAGGAGGCCATCGACCACCTGACCGCCAGGGGCGAAAAAGTAGGCATGCTGAATGTCCATCTGTACCGCCCCTTCGCCGCCGACAAGTTCCTTGTTGCCATTCCGAAGACCTGCCGCAAGCTGGCGGTGCTGGATCGTACCAAGGAGCCCGGCGCTATGGGCGAGCCTCTGTATCAGGACATCTGCTCCGTATACAAGGAGCTGCGCAGCGATATGGTCATCGTGGGTGGCCGCTACGGCCTGTCCAGTAAGGACACCACCCCCGGCCAGATCATCGCCGTGCTGGATAACCTGAAGCAGGATAAACCCAAGAATAATTTCACCGTAGGTATCGTGGACGACGTCACCCACACCTCTCTGGATGTGACCTGCGAGATCGACACCTCTCCCGCCGGTCAGACCAGCGCCGAGTTCTGGGGCATGGGCTCCGACGGCACCGTGGGCGCCAACAAGAACTCCATCAAGATCATCGGCCACGCCACCGACCTGTACTGTCAGGCGTACTTCGTCTACGACTCCAAGAAGTCCGGCGGCCTGACCCAAAGCCACCTGCGCTTCGGCAAGACCCCCATCCGTTCCCCATATCTGATCCAGTCCGCCGATTTCGTGGCCTGCCACAACCCCTCCTATGTCCATAAGTACGACATGGTGAAGAATCTAAAGGAGGGCGGCGTGTTCCTGCTGAACTGCGCGTGGGACGCCGAGGGTCTGGAGAAGAACCTGCCCGCCGCCATGAAGCGCGCCCTGGCGGAGAAGAAAGCCAGGTTCTACACCATCGACGCCATCAAGATCGCCCGTGAGCTGGGGCTGGGCAGCCGCACCAACACCATTCTGCAGGCTGCCTTCTTCAAGCTGGCCAATGTGATCCCTCTGGAGCAGGCGGTGGCCGAGATGAAGGACGCCATCTATAAGACCTATTATAAGAAGAAGGGTCAGGCCGTGGTGGACATGAACAACGCCTCCATCGAGCACGGCATCAACGAGCTGGTGGAGGTGGCTATCCCCGCCGCGTGGGCTGATGCTAAGGATGCGCCCGTGGCGCGGAAGGCACCGGACTTCATCCGTGAGGTAGTGGATGTGATGAACCGTCAGGAGGGCGACAGCCTGCCGGTGTCCATTATGAAGAAGTACGGTCTGGAGGACGGCACCTGGCATGCGGGCTCCACCAAGTACGAAAAGCGCGGCGCGGCTGTGGACGTTCCCCAGTGGGATATGACCAAGTGCATCCAGTGCAACCAGTGTGCGCTCGTCTGCCCCCATGCCGCCATCCGCCCCGTGCTGCTGGATGAAAACGAGCAGCAGCACGCTCCTGCCGGCTTCGAGACCAAGAAGGCCACTGGGCTGGCTCAGTATCAGTACCGCATGCAGGTCTCTCCCTATGACTGCACCGGCTGCGGAAGCTGCGTCAACATCTGCCCTGCCAAGGAGAAAGCGCTGACCATGCAGCCGCTGGAGAGCCAGCTCGGTCAGGCGGAGAATTGGGAATACGCCGTGGAGACCGTCACCGTGAAGCAGGACGCCGTCAGCGATAAGACCGTCAAGGCCTCCCAGTTCGCCAAGCCCTACTTCGAGTTCTCCGGTGCCTGCGCGGGCTGTGGCGAGACGCCCTATATCAAGTTGGTGACTCAGCTGTTCGGCGACCATATGTACATCACCAACGCCTCCGGCTGCTCCTCCGCTTACGGCGGCTCCACTCCCAGCTCCCCCTACTGCACCGACTGCAAGGGCTGCGGCCCCGCCTGGGCCATGAGCCTGTTTGAGGACAACGCCGAATATGCCTACGGCTACCTGCTGGGTCAGGACGCCATCAAGCGCCAGCTGAAGGCTGCCGCCCAGACGCTGGCCGACAAGGGCGTGGCCGCTGAGGTGTGCAAGGAGTATATTGACAAGGCCGAAAGCGCCGCCGAATCCCGTATGGCAGCCGATGCGCTGCTGGCGGCTGTGGCCGGTGACAAGAGCGACGAGGCCGAGTTCATCCGCAATAACAAGGAATTCCTCACCAAGAAGTCCGTGTGGGCCTTCGGCGGCGACGGCTGGGCCTACGACATCGGCTACGGCGGGTTGGATCACGTGCTGGCCTCCGGCAAGAACATCAATGTTCTGGTGCTGGATACCGAGGTGTATTCCAACACCGGCGGCCAGTCCTCCAAGGCTACCGCTGCCGCGGCTATCGCCAAGTTCTCCGCCGGCGGCAAGGTCACCAAGAAGAAGGATCTGGGTCTGATGGCCATGAGCTACGGCTATGTGTATGTGGCACAGGTGGCCATGGGTGCCGACCCCGCCCAGACCCTGAAGGCTATCCGGGAGGCGGAGGCTTACGACGGCCCCTCCATCGTGATCTGCTACTGCCCCTGCATCGAGCACGGTATGAAGGCCAGCATGGGTCTGAGCCAGATCGAGGAAAAGAAGGCCGTGGAGTGCGGCTACTGGCACCTGTACCGCTATGATCCCCGGCGGAAGGAGGAGGGCAAGAACCCCTTCCAGCTGGACAGCAAAGCCCCCACCGGCGATTTCCAGCAGTTCCTCATGGGCGAGAACCGCTATGCATCCCTGAAGCTGTCCTTCCCCGAGAAGGCGGATGCCCTGTATCACAAGGCCGCCAACGACGCCAAGGAGCGTTATGAAGGCTACGTCAAGCTGGCAAAGGAATAAGAAATACGGCGCTGTACGAATCCGCCATTGCAAAGGATGCCGTGACCGCTCTGTGTAGATGGTTAATATGCTGATTGACGAAGATCTAGTATTTTTCAAAGAAGTATGGGCCGATTCAATAAAACTGCCCTGACGCAAAAACTCCCTGCGCTAAGAGTGTTTGACCTCTTTGCACAGGGAGTTAGTCTATTAAGGGAGCTAAAAGCTTTCTGCTGCGATTATTGCCCCAGCTCAAGCAAATTGACAAAATATATAGTAATTATTTAGGACGGCCGAGGCAATTAGTCACCGTCCTTCCTTCTGAGTAATCAGGGCATGTTTACAGTTCAAATTATCCAATACGCACGCAATACGCATTATTTTCGTGATGTCCCTGTAATACGCATTTAATACGGAGATAATGCGTATTACTTTTTTGACCTCGTTTTCTCAAAGCACATCATTTATACTTCTCCGTATTGACAACCACAATATATTGTGGTATATAAAGATTATCCAGTTCTTTGTGCACCATTTGCAGGTCCATGATCTGCATCGCACACGTTGTTAAGTTTGTACTTGAGGAGCACCATGCTCCCGTTTGAGATCAGGGCCACTGTGCCCTTATATTTCAATGACTATGCTGCGAGAAGTTTTCTCGCGGCATTTTCCACCTGTACATTTCTCTGTCGCTGTACTACACTGAACGTGTACTTAAGGCATCAAGCATTTAGGTCGGAGCAGAGCAGGCACGGGTGGAAGGCTATCAACAGCTTTTCGCTCTGATTAAGAACCCGAAGTATGTCAAAATGCGCCTCCCGGAAAAACCGGGCTGCCACCAGAATTGAACAATACTGCAAACGCAGGAAGGATCGTATGAAGCCGAAACGGCAGGAAGATTCTTCCTGCGTTTTTGCTTATTATTTTGTCGCGGCACTTGCCACCTCCGCGATACCGCAGAAAAAGAAAGAGCGCCGAAATCACTTCAGCGCAGATCAGGAAAAAGAAGTTATGAAAAAGCCGTTGGGACGATACGGCAGGAAAATCGTCAAGGGAGAGGCAAGCTCCCGCCCTGTATGCCGCAGTCAGAGTGCGGCACCGGCCATACGGGGTATCGCATATTCTCAGATCCGTCGCCGGGCGGATCACAGGACACCGGCGGAGCCTTCCGCAGCCGAGTTCAGCGGCCGGGTGTCCGCCACCGCTCCCTTGGAGCAGGGTGTATTCACCCCATGTGGCAGCGTACTGACCTGGCACAAGTAAAGAGAGACAGACATACAGGCAGGCCGCGAAAAACACGCAGCACCAAGGCTTTCCGCCTGCGGAAGTCTATCCTTTCTGCGGAAATGCGCCGGAAACGACGCTCCTTGCCAACGGGTGAAGTGCGCCCATCTGAACACGACTACGATTACAAGGAGATTTCTTTATATGACCACAAAAGGTATTTACAACACCCTCGTTACCCAGTTGGACAAGCTGGCGCGGCACAACCGTCAGGGCAGCTTCCGCACGAAGGATCGCTACTATGAGGCGGTCAAGCGGTTCTGCGCTTACCTTGCTGTCCACTACCATCTGCAAAAGCTGGAGAACATCAGCGGCAAGCATCTGGTGAGCTACGTCCTCTATTTGCAGGCGCAGGGCAAGTCGGCCAGCACCATCAAGACCGACCTCTCCGCCATTCGTTTCTTCCACGATAAGATGTCCCATCCCCGTTACACGCTGCCGGATAACGAAGAACTGGGCGTCGCGCTGGAACGCCGCCGCTTCGGACAGCAGGATCGCACATGGACGAACCCGGAGTTCGGCGAGCTGATTGGCCGCGCCATGGCAGAGGAGCGGGAGGATTACATCCTCGCCCTGTATCTGGCTCGTTACGCCGGTTTGCGCATCCACGAGTGTTTCCGTATGGACACCGCCGCGGCGGAGCGTGCGCTGCGTGAAAACGCCCTCACCGTGAAAGGTAAGGGCGGTAAGGTGCGTATCGTTCCCATCGAGGACGACCGCATCACCATGATGCTGCAACGGCTGCTAGAGAAAACCGAACGCGGTCACAAGCTGTTGGTGCCGGATGGCATCCCCACTGACCGAGCCATCAACAGCATGCAGCAGTTTATTATTCGTCACCGTGACGCCATCTGTGACCCCACCGCACCGGACAGACGCATTACCTTTCATGGACTGCGGCATACCTACGCTGCTGAAAAGTATACATCTCTCGTCGATGGCGGCATGACACCGTTGGACGCCCATTTCACCGTTTCGCGCCTGCTGGGGCACGAGCGACCCGACGTGACGAACATCTATCTGGCGTCCGTGAAGGGAGGTTCTTCCCGTGGAGAATAAGTATCGCGACCTGCATGAGTTGCCCGTGACACTGCGGGTGGAGGACTTGATGCCCCTCCTCGGCATTGGCCGCAACACCGCCTATGAGTTGATCCGCAGCGGACAGATACGAAGCATCCGTGTCGGAAGGCAGATTCGCATTCCGAGGGAGGCACTGTTGGAATTTTTAAATGGGAGGGAGTTTTAAATGACAGTGCCGCAAAGAAAAAATTTGCAGGATGATCTCCTGCTGTCGTATAATAGTATTATGATCTTCCCTGCGCGGCAAAAGGAGGGAATCATTCATGCCGCGTAAACCAAGCAAGCCCAAAACCACACGCCGCGGAAAGAACGAAGGCAGCGTCTATCGCCGCAAGGACGGCAAATGGGTCGGTCAGGTGACCGTAGGCTATCACCCCGATACCGGCAAGCCCATCCGCAAATACACCTACGCCAACACTCGTGAGGAAGCGGCGCACTGGATCGCCCTGACGCTGGTTTCCGAAACATCCAAGGCCGCTCCTTCGCTGGCATCCGAATTGCTGCTGAAGGACTTTCTGCACCGCTGGCTGACCACGTTCAAAACCTATGAGGTTTGCAGCCGTACCATGGAGCTGTATTATTCCTGCGAACGGCTACATATCGTTCCTGCATTGGGAGACATCCCTGTGGAGGAGCTGACAGCCTCCCGCATCCAGACGTTCCTCTATTATCTGCAAGCGGAAAAGCAGCTCTCCCGCCGCACCACTTCTTTGGTGCGCAGTATCCTGATCCAGCTGTACGACTATGCCGTAGAAATGTCTCTGGCACCGATCAATCCTGTCCGTAGCACAAAGCTGCCCCGACAGCCGCAGCGTCCGGAAGCGGAGGAGAAAGTTATCCCTATCGCTCAACGTGAAGCGGTGCTGGCCGCGGCGCAGAAGGACCCTATCATGCGCCCCATCATCACCACGCTGTTGTTCACCGGCATGCGCATCGGTGAGCTGCTGGCACTCCAATGGAAGCATATCAACTTTGCGACCCACACCATCACCATTGCTCAGTCCGTGACACGGGAGCTGACTTTTGATGAGACCGGGAAAACAATAGATATGACCGATGTACTGGGCTCCACTAAGACCCGCACGTCCCATCGCGTCATTCAGGCACCGGAGTTGGTGCTGACACGGCTGCGGGAATGGATGCGCTACGTGGCGGCACTGCCGAAAGGGATAGAGGTGCTCACCCCGGAGGGCTTCGTTTTCATCAGCACACGCACCATGTCCATGCGGACATACAGCGGCTTCCGCGCCAGCTATCGTCACTTCCTGGATCGCAACGGCTTTTCCGGCGAGGGCTTGAATCTCCATCGGTATCGCCACACCTACGCCTCTATGCTTTTGGAGCAGGAGATCAACCCCAAGATCGTCCAGAAGCTGCTGGGCCATCGGGATGTGTCCACCACGCTGGGAATCTATACTCATGTGGTGCCGGAGGTGTTTGCTGGCGTTGCCGCCGCTGTGGATACCGCCTCGCAGCAGTTGATGGATGGCACCTACACACCCAAGCGCAGCGCAGAAGCCGTCAGGGCGCAGCTACAGCAAATCGACCCGATGTTATCGGAGGACATGACCGTGAATCTCAAGTATTTGTAAGGCTCTCAGGACCCAAAAGCCGTACAGCTTAATACAGCTTGAGGCCTAAAACAAGGCAACATTTGAAAACACGAGGTAGCAAAGTGTCCGTCACACACAGACATTGAAAAATCCATCAAAAACGAGAAAACCTTGGAAACACAAGGTTTCCAAGGTTTTCTCGTGGTGGAGACTGCTGGACTCGAACCAGTGACCTCCTGCGTGTGAAGCAGGCGCTCTAACCAGCTGAGCTAAGCCTCCATATTCGGCAGCCCGAGACGGATTGCCGAAGTGGTGACCCGTACGGGACTCGAACCCATGTTACAGCCGTGAAAGGGCCGTGTCTTAACCACTTGACCAACGGGCCGTCTTTGTTTGCTGAGGGGATGACCGGCGAGACGCTCCCGCGTCTCACCGGTCGATGGTAGCGGCGACTGGATTCGAACCGGTGACACTGCGGGTATGAACCGCATGCTCTAGCCAACTGAGCTACGCCGCCATGTCGTCTCCCCGACAGGCAAGAATTAATATACCACAGCGCCGCCCATGTTGTCAACACTTTTTTTCAAAAATTCCCCCTATTCCGGGAATTTTTCTTCCGGGCCGTCCATCTCCGCCTCGGCCCAGTCGGACAGACTCTCCAGCACCGGCAGCAGGCGTATGCAGCGCTCCGTGGCGCTGTACTCCACCCGCACCGGCACCTCCGGATAGGCCTGCCGCCGCACCAGGCCGTCCCCCTCCAGCTCCCGCAGGGCCGCCGAGAGCACCGTGTTGCTGATGCCGTCCAGCTTGGCCCGCAGGGCATTGTAGCGGATGGTCCCGGCGTTGGCCACGGAGCAGAGGATCTGCACCTTCCACTTGCCGCCGATGCGGCTCATGGCCCAGTGCAGGGGACATTTTTCCATACAGGGGCAGTCGTAATGGGACATGGTAAGCTCCTCCTGACCTGCTCATAATTTTCTGCGCTCTTGCTTTTTCCCGGGATTATGATACGATTATAGCAGATAAGAAAAAAGGAGTAAATAGCAAATGCGTATATATCTTCAGGGCCTCACCATGGGCCTGGCGTATGTGGCCCCCATCGGGCTGCAGAACCTGTTCGTCATCAACAGCGCCCTGACCCAGCGGCGCAGCCGGGTGTATCTCACCGCCCTGATCGTCATCCTGTGGGACGTGTCTCTGGGGGTGTCGTGCTTCCTGGGGGCCGGGGCGCTGATGCAGGCCCTGCCCTGGCTGCAGAAGGTCATCCTGGGCATCGGCAGCCTCATCGTCATCTGGATCGGCATTGGACTTCTGCGGTCCAGGGCCTCCCTGGAGGGCGGCCGGGACGTCAACGTCCCCATCTGGAAGCTGATCTCCTCCGCCTTTGTGGTCACCTGGATCAATCCCCAGGCCCTCATCGACGGCACCATGATGCTGGGAGCTTTCCGGGCCAGCCTGCCGGAGGGCGGCGACCTGCCCTTTATCTGCGGCTTTGGCAGCGCCTCCGCCCTGTGGTTCCTGACCCTGTCCACGGTGGTGTCCCTGCTGGGCAGCCGGTTCAACGAAAAGATCCTCAACGTCATCAACAAGGTCTGCGGCGGGGTCATCATCTTCTATGGCGCGAAGCTCCTCTGGAGCTTCGTGCAGCTTATGGGTTGGCTGTAAGCTGCCGCCGGGAGGAGGCGATGTACAGGGGGATGGCCGCCAGCTGGGCCGCCACGGACACGGCGATCATGGCCGGGATGCTGACGTCGTACAGCACCCCCAGCAGCCAGCTGCCCAAAAACCAGAACACGCCGAAGGCGCACTCGAACACGCCGTAGCCCGTGGCCCGGCTGGCCTTGGGCACCATGGAGCTGACCGCCGCCTTCAGGATGGACTCCTGGGCGCCCATGCCCACGCCCCACAGGGCGATGCCCACCAGCAAGGAGGCCACCGAGTGCCCGGAGAACACGAAGATGGCGAAGGGCGCCGACAGCACCGTGCTCCACACCAGGACCCGGACCCCCTTCTTGTCATACAGCAGCCCGAAGAACAGGGCCGCCACCGCGTCCACCAGCATGGCCCCGGCATACAGCAGCGGCAGCGTTCCGCTGGAGATCAGACTTCCCGTTTCCCGCAGGCCCGCCGCCACACCGGTGAAGGTCCGGGAGACGTGCATGATGATGATGGAATAGTCGATGAAGCCGAAGGCAAACAGGCTGATGCCGGCGATATACAGGATGAACTCCTTCTTCATGTGGAAGGGGACATACTCCTTGGGCTCCGGCTCGAAATGCTCCGGGCTGGGGAACTTCCGCCGGGTCACCAGCAGCAGGATCAGCGTGATGGCCCCGGGAATGGCCAGCACCGCAAAGCACGTGGCATACACCTGGAAGGTGGTGCCGCCGGTTTTCAGCAGCATCACCACATACAGCAGCACCGGCCCCAGGAACGCGCCGATCTGGTCCAGCACCTCCTGGATGCCGAAGCTCTTGCCCACCCCCTCCTGGGAGGCGGCAAAGGACATGATGGTGTCCTTGGCGGGCTTTTTGATGGCCTTGCCCATGCGCTGGATCACCAGCAGGGCGCAGGCCCAGATCCAGCCGTGCTCCCCTACCAGGGCCAGGGCCGGAACCGCCAGCACGTCCAGCACATACCCGGCGATGGTCATGGGCCAGTAGTGCTTGCTCTTATCCGTCAGCTTGCCGAACACATACCGCATGGAGTAGCCCACCAGCTCCCCCAGACCGGAGATGAACCCGATGGTCCCGGCGGAGGCCCCCAGCAGGGCCAGATACGCGCCCCGGATGCTGGACGCGCCCTCGTGGGTCATGTCCGAAAACAGGCTGACGATGCCGAACAGCACGATGAAGGCCATGGCCTGGGACATTTTCTTACCGCGCATAATGGTTTCCTCCCTGCCGGCTGCTTTTCTCACAGCCCATGATACCCCAGCCTCCCGGTTTGTCAAGGGCCTGCGGAAAAAAAGGAGCCGCCCTGCAAGCAGGGCGGCCCAAGCGGGTGGGATATTGGAAAGCTTCCGATGCTTATGATACGCCGTTTTGGCGGCCGTGTAAATAGGAACCTTTGTCATATGCCGTCGAATGACCAGAAAATCTTAAATTTTTGTGAATAACTGCCAAAAATGCACAGGGCTACTTTTCAAGCGCCCGGCAATATGTTATAATACGTCCAAGGATAAAGGGAACCATCTCCCCGACCCTTGCCCCGAAAGGGATACCTGCGAAAGGAGCAACCAACTATGAAGTTCACATTTACCTGCAAGAAGATCGCTCTGAATGACTCCATCAAGGAATATGCCGAAAAGAAGATCAGCAAGCTGGATCGGTATTTCCCGGAGGAAGCGGACGCATTTGTGACCTTCGCCGTGGAGAAAAAGAACCGCTGCGTGGTGGAGCTGACCATCCGCACTGCCAACGGCACCCTGTTCCGCGCCCAGGAGGAGGACCCCGACGGCGACATGCGGGGCGCCATCAACGAGGCCGTGGCCTTTATCGAGCGCCGCATCCGCAAGAACAAGACCCGTCTGGCCCGGAACCTGCGGCCCGACGCCCTGACCTCCAACATCCCCGCCGAGTTCGACGTGGTGGAGGAGCCGGAGTTCGATGTGGTGCGCACCAAGCGCTTCGCCGTGAAGCCCATGACCACCGAGGAGGCCATTCTCCAGATGAACCTGCTGGACCACACCTTCTATGTGTTCCGCAACATGGATACCTCCGCCGTGTGCGTGGTGTACCGCCGCAACAACGGCGGCTACGGCCTCATCGAGACCCAGGACTGATTCTTATATAACCTCCCGGGGGCGGACTTTCGTCCGCCCCCGGTTTTTTGACAAATAAATCCCCCTTCGGAGAACCTTTCCGAAGGGGGATTTGCGTGCTTATGCACGGTTGTTGAGCTTTCCCAGATAGCGGTAGATGCTGGCCTCGGAGCTGTGCAGCTCCTTGGCCACATAGCTGACGGAGCCCTTCAGTAGGAACACGCCCTTGCGGTTCAGGGCCGCCATGATCTCCATCTTCTCGTCCTGGGTCAGCCGCTCCACCGGCACGGGATAGCTGGACACCACCTCGGACACGATGCTGGCGGTGGCCCCGGCGATGGAGGTGGGATAGGTCTTTTCCGGCGGCTCGGCGGTAGGGTCGGTGTCGTCCTCCACGATCAGGCGGGTGCCGCTCTGCACCCCCGGCGTCAGCATATTGCTGCACAGGTCCATGACCCGGGCCGACAGCTCCTGATAGCGGCTGCTGTCGAAGTTGATGCACAGCAGGCCCGCCAGCTCGTTGTGGGGCCCCTTGATGAACAGGGAGTTGGAGCACATCTTCTTGCCGGTGATGGCGGTGGACTCGAACCGCAGCACATAGTCCTGGGTCTCGTACAGGTGGCTGGTGAGATACTCCAGCATTTTGTTGCTCAGGGGGGAGCCCAGGTGGCGGCCGGTCAGCTCGCCGTTGGCAATGGCGATGATCTCGTTGGAGTCGTCCTTCAGCTCGTGAAGGGCCACCTCATAGTCCGGGCCCAGAATGTGGCCCAGGAAGTCCACCAACACCGTGTATTGCCGTCTCATTTCCCTGTCCATTGACAAGCCTCCTTGCTTTATTCCTTGGGGGTTTCAGCCTCTTGGGCCTTGGCCTCGTCCTTGTCCGGATTTTTTGCCTTGGCCTCGGCGGCCTTCTTGGCCTTGCGCTCCTGAACGGCGGCCTTGCGCTCCTCCTCCAGCTGGCGGCGCTGGGCGTCGATCTTGGCATTTTCGGCGGCCTTGGCGTCCAGCTTGGCGTTTTCTTCCTCCTCCAGCACCCGATAGGCCACCTTGCCCACCAGGGTCTTGGGCAGTTCCTCCCGGAACTCAATGTCCGAGGGCATGGCATACTTGGCGATGTGCTTGCGGCAGTAGTCCATCAGCTCCTGCTTGCAGGCCTCCGTGGGCACATAGCCGGGCTTGAGCACCACGAATGCCTTGACTCGCTGCATCTTGATGGGGTCCTTGACGCCGATGACGCAGCTCAGGTGGACGTACTCGTGGCCGTCCAGGATGTTCTCCAGCTGGGAGGGATACACGTTGTAGCCGTTGGTAACGATCATGCGCTTGATGCGCTGGCGGAAATAGATGAAGCCCTCCTCGTCCATCATGCCCAGGTCGCCGGTGTGGACCCAGGTCAGGCCGTCGGCGTGGGTCTGCTTGGTCTGGGCCGTCTCCTCGGGGTGGTTGACATACTCCAGCATCATGGTGGGGCCGGTCAGGCAGATCTCGCCCTCCTCGCCGTAGGGGACCTCCTCCTGGGTGCCGGGCTTGACGATCTTATAATAGGTATCCGGGAAGGGGATGCCGATGGAGCCCTCCTTCTGCTTGTGGATGGGGGTCAGGCAGCTGGCGGTGACGCACTCGGTGGTGCCGTAGCCCTCCCGGACGGTGATGGATGCGCCGTGCTCCTTCAGGAAGGCGTCGAACCGCTTCTTCAGCTCCACGGACAGGCTGTCGCCGCCGGAGAACACGCCCAGCAGGCAGCTCAGGTCCGCCCCCTCGATCTCCTTCACCCGCAGCAGGGCCTCGAACAGGGAGGGAACGCCGGCAATGAGATTGGGCTTGTGCTTCTTGATGAGCTCGGCATAGCTCTGGGCCGTGAAGCGGGGGATCAGGATGCAGTGGCCGCCGTTGGCCACCATGGAATGGATGGACACGCCCAGGCCGAAGCCGTGGAACATGGGCATAATGGCCAGCATCTTGTGGCCGGGCCGGAAGAAGGGGTTGGTGGCGATGATCTGGGCGGCCAGGGCGTTGAAGTTGCGGTTGGACAGCAGGATGCCCTTGGTCACGCCGGTGGTGCCGCCGGAATACAGGATGGCGGCGGGGTCCTCGGCCTTGCGGCGGACCTGATAGATCTCCACATATTCGCCCCGGCGCAGGAACTCCTTCCAGGACAGAACGCCTGCCCGGCCGGCGGGGATCTTGGGATTCTTGCGGCCCTCGGTGAGCTTATAGCCCACCTTCAGCAGGGGCTTGAGCTCGTCGGCCACGGAGGTGACGATCAGGCACGGCAGGTCCACGGCCTTGCGGACGCTTTCAAACTTGGGATAAAACTGGTCCAGGGTGATGGCCGCCACGGAGCCGGAATCCCGCAGATAGAAGGCGATCTCGCTTTCGGCGGACAGGGGGTGCACCATGTTGGCGATGGCGCCCACCATATTCACGGCGTAGAACATGCACAGGGTCTGGGGTGCGTTGGGCATGCAGATGGTGACCTTGTCGCCCTCCCGGATGCCGATGGCCTTCAGGCTCTTGGCGCAGGCGTTGATCTTCTTCCACATGTCGGCATAGGTGGTGCACTTGCCCATGAACTCATAGGCGATGTAGTCGGGATAGCGGCGCACCATCTCCTTCACCCGGCTGCACATGGACAGGGTGGAATAATTCAGGGTAGCGGGCACCTCGGGGTCCCTGCTGTTGAGCCAGGGCGCTTTTACCTGAGCGGCTTTACTCATAAGATACTTCCTCCTTCAAGGGCTTCTCCAGCTCCTCCGGGTGCTCCAGCAGATACTTCAGCAGCCGGATGGACTTGGAATAGTAGTAACCGTCAGCCAGACGCTCGTCAATGGTCAGACCCAGGTCCAGGGTCTCCCGCATGGTGACGCTGCCGTCGGCATCGTAAAAGGGACTCATCTTCTTTTCACCGATGATGCAGAACACGGAGCAGGTGCCCCAGTTGGTCAGGTGGTGATAGCCGCACTTGAGCTTGATGGAGCCCAGGTTGGACAGCACCACAGAGCTGTAATACGGGTCGTTGCAGGTCATGCTGTCGGGGACCCAACCGTGCTTATCCAGCCACATGATGAACCGCACCGCAGTCTTGCCCACCCAGCGGGGCAGCTTGTTGAGAATGTCCATCTCGCCGGTGGTGCTGTCCACCTTGTCGGAGCGGCACTCCGTCACCTGCTGGCGGATGTATTCATGGACCGTGTCGATGGTGTCGTCGCCGGTGGTGTGCAGCATGGCCAGGGCCTCGGCTCCCTTGTCGGAAAACTGTTTTTTCACCACGAAGGAGGCCGTCACCTCGTTGCGCTGGAAGAAGTTGCCGTTGACGATGAAGCGGTTCATCTTGGGCCGCAGGGTGATGGTTTTCACCAGTGCCGTCAGCACCAGGTGGAAATAGGTATAGGGAAAGTCCGTTTCCGTCTCGTTGCGGCGGGCGATATACTCCTTCACCGGCGTCAGGTCGATGCGTTCGGAAATATACGCCTCGTTGTCGCAGCGGTTGGGGTAAATAATGCCGGTGATGAAGTGCAGGGAATCCAGTTCCCGCAGCAGCCGGCCGTCACGGCGGTCGCCCCGCCGTCTTTTCTGTTTCTCCATTGGTTTCTCCTGTTTTTTTATTTGGCTTTTTACAAGCAAAAGTAATATCTCATATTAGATTATAAGATTCCCTTATTATAACAGATTCTTTGCAGCATTTCTACCCTTTTCTGTCAATTTTCTTCGTGAATTTGCCTAAAATGGCGGGAATCTACCGCAGCAGTCCGCTGGAGGCCATGGAAACATAGTCTCCATCGGCCACAATAATGTGGTCGATGAGCCGGATATCCAGCCGCTTCAGGGCGTCCCGGACCTGGACGGTGGCCTGAACATCCGCCCGGGAAGGCAGGGCCACGCCGCTGGGGTGGTTGTGGGCCAGGAACACGCCGCTGGCCCCGGACAGCAGGGCGTTTTCCACCGCCTGCCGCAGGCTCAGCACCGTCATGTCCGCCTGCCCCTGGGACAGCACCCGACAGGATAGGACCTTTCCCTTGCCGTCCACGCACAGCTGATACAGCTGCTCCGTCCGCTGCCCGTCCAGCAGCCGCAGGAAATAGGCCCCGGCCTGGTCCACGGAGGCCACGATCTTCTCCTCCCGGCCCGGCTGCCTGGCCCGGTCCCCCATGGCGCCTATCAGCCGCAGCAGCACCGCCGCGTTCTGCCCCACGCCCTCCACCTGCTCCAGCTCCTGCTCCGGGGCGGTCAGCACCCGGTCCAGGGAGCCGAACTGCTCCAGCAGCCGGTGGGCGGTCTCGTTGGTGTCCCGGCGGGGGATGGCGTAAAACAGGGCCAGCTCCAGCAGCTCATGGTCGGCCATGCTCTGGGGTCCGTGGGATAAAAACTGCTGGCGCATGCGCTGGCGGTGCCCGTCGTGCAGACCCATTTTTTGTCCCCCCATTTCCCGGCTTTGTCCCGATAATATCTCGCATTGTATCACATTTTCCCGGATTTTACAAGTACGGCCCCGCCGCCCTTTACGGAGAGAAAAATTTGTGCTACAATAAAAAATACTATTACCAAAAGGAGCGTATCATCCCATGACCACCGCAGAATGCATCCGGCAGCGGGTCAGCTGCCGCCGTTTTCAGGAGACCCCCATCCCCCGGGAGGACATCCGCCGGGTGGTGGACCTGGCCCGGTTTTCCCCCAGCTGGAAGAACACCCAGCCCGTGCGATATATCGTCATTGATGACCCGGCGCTGAAGGAGCGGATGGCCCGGGAGTGCATCCCCGGCCAGGGCTTCAACACCAAGACCATCAACCGGGCCGCCGCCCTGGCGGTGATCGCCTATGTGCCGGGCCTGTCCGGCCAGGGGGACGCCCCGCTGACGGAGAGCCAGGCCGCCGGGTGGGAGATGTTCGACGCCGGGATCGCCGCCCAGACCTTCTGTCTGGCGGCCCGGGACCTGGGCATCGGCACCTGCATCCTGGGCATATTTGACGCCGGCGCCGCCGGGCGTCTGCTGGAGCTGGAGGGCCTGCGCCCCGCCTGCCTCATCGCCATGGGCTATCCCGAGCAGTGGAAAAACGGTCCCGGCCGCAAGGAGACGGAGGAGCTGCTGTCCTTCCGATAAATCAATCATTCGATAAGGAGCGATAAAATGACGGACCACGAACCATTTCAGCGCGAACCCCAGAATCCCCAGGACCCCCAGGTCGTGGTCTTTTCCCCGGAGCTTCTGAAGCTGGCGGACCGCCGCCGTCAGGCCCTGGAGGACTGCCGCCAGGCGGCGGAGGACGGCGACGCCAACGCCGTGGTGCAGATGGGCATGAACTGCCTGTACGGCATTGGCGGCGCGGCCAAGGACCCGGGAAAGGCCTTCCGGTGGTTTTCCCAGACGGCCCCGGACGACCCGGCGGGCCTTTACTGGCTGGGGGTGTGCTACGACAACGGCTTCGGCGTGGAGCGGGACGAGGACCGGGCCTGCCGCCTGTATCAGGAATCCGCCGCCGGGGACTACGCCCCGGCTCTGTGCAACCTGGGCGTGTGCTATGAAAGCGGCCAGGGGGTGGAAAAGAACCTGGAAAAGGCCGTGGAGCTGTACCGCCGGGCGGCGGAGGGGGGCTATCCCATGGGCCGGTGCAACCTGGGCGTGATGTATTTTTTCGGCCAGGGGGTGGAGAAGGACCTGAAAAAGGCCGCCTATTGCTTTGCCCAGGCGGCGGAGCAGCGGCTGCCCCGGGCCCAGTATCTGCTGGGGGTGTGCTGCGAGTTCGGCGACGGCGTGGAGCAGGACGTGTCCCGGGCTCTGGCCCTGTACCGGGAGGCCGCCGGGGCCGGATACCCCGACGCTCAGTGCGCCCTGGGGGTGCTGCATCACCAGGGCAAGGGGGTGGACCAGGACGACCGGGAGGCCGTCCGGCTGTTCCGCCAGGCGGCGGAGGGGGGCTATCCCCGGGCCTGGCACTTTCTGGGCCTGAGCTATGACCAGGGCACCGGGGTGGAGCAGAACGCCCAGGAGGCCTTCCGCTGCTTCCTGGCTGCCGCCCAGGGGGACTATACCGAGGCCCTCTGCCAGACGGGCATGTGCTATTACTTCGGCCACGGCACCGAGAAGGACTATGACCGGGCGGCGGAATATTTCCGCCGGGGAGCGGAGCGCGAGCATCCCCGGGCCATGACCCGGCTGGGGGTGTGCTATGAAACCGGCCACGGCGTGGAGCAGGATGTGCAGCGGGCCGAGGACCTCTATCGCCGGGCCATGGCGCTGGGCGAGCTGGAGGGCCAGTACTGCCTGGCGGGGCTGCTGCGGCGGAGAAGGGACCCGGAGTCCCACCGGGAGGCCGCCCGCCTGCTGCAAAAGCCTGCCGCCGTGGGAATGCCCCGGGCCCAGTATCTGCTGGGGGTGTGCTACGAAACCGGCGACGGGGTGGAGAAAAAGCCACGGTACGCCGCATACATGTATCACCGGGCCGCCCTGCAGGGCCACCCGGAGGCTATGCTCCGGCTGGGCATCTGCTACGAGACCGGCGTGGGGACGGAGAAGGACCCCGCCATTGCCGCCAACCTGTACCGCCGGGCGGCGGAGCAGGGCAGCGACCTGGCCCGATGCCGCCTGGGGCGGCTGTATGAGCAGGGCCTGGGGGTGGAGCGGGACCTCCGCCGGGCGGAGGAGCTGTATGAGGCCGGGACAAGGGCCGGAGTGTCCGGGGCAAAGGAAGCCATGGACCGGGTCCGGGCCGCGCTGGCCGCCCCGCCGGAGCCCCAGCCGGAGGGCAAACCGGTGGACAAGAAAAGTCCCCTTCGCCGTCTGCTGGATCGGCTGAAGGGACCGAAATCAGAGGGATAACGGGAAAAGGGGCATCCCCCGGCGCATTGCGCCGGGGGATGCTGTTTTATGGGTTCCTGCGCTGGACGCTGCGGCTGTCAGCGGGCCTTTTTCCGGGTGGTGAACACCGCGGCCATGCCCATGGACAGAACCGCTGCGGCGGTCCACGCCACAACGTTCATGTCGTCGCCGGTGCGGGGGCTGCTGGGCTCGGGCACGGGCTCGGGGACGGGCTCATCCTGTCCGGCGTCCGACACCGTGAAGTCGACGCCCAGGAGCTTGCTGTAGATGGCGTTGGTGGCCAGACGGTAATCGTCGGTCTGGTGGGCCTTGTTGGTGATGCTGGTGCAGAACACCGTCATGTCCAGGCCGCCGGACTGATAGTCGATGGCAACCACCTGGCCCTTCAGGCCGCCGTCGGGATCGTCGATGCCGTTCCACCAGCCGGCCTTATAGAAGTCGTCCTGGCTGCCGGCCCGCATGAGGACGGTGGCCTCCTGGGGATAAGCGGAGATGATGGAGCCGCCCTTGGTATAAGTGGTGAAGTCTCCGGCGGCGGCGTAGCTGGCGGTGATGAGGCTGTCGCCGTATTCCACGTTGAACAGCGCCTCATAGTCGTTATAGACCTCCTCGGGGCCGTACATGCCCTCTTCAATGATCCACTGGATCTTGAAGTCGAAGCCGGGGATGGTGGCCTTGGCATACTCCAGGATGTTGACGCTGGCCCCCACAAAGGGCAGACCGTTGGCCACGGCGGCCTTCACGTCCTCCTCGGGCTCGTTGCTGGAGAACACCACGTTGGCCTGGGACACATCGGCCACGGTTTTGAAGTTCATCTGCCGGGTGAAGGCGAAGCGGTCGAAGCTGTCGTCGTCCACATAGACCTTGGGCTCGGTAATGACCCTGGCCTGGGGCACGTCGGCCACATGGGTGATCTCGATGACATACTGGTCGCTGATCTGGGCGGCGTCCTTATGGTCGATGACGAAATCGCCCTTGCTGTAGTGGTCGCCGGCCTCGGTGATGAAGCCCACGGTGACGCCCTTGGCCAGCAGGTCGTTGACGGCGTTGACGGCGTCGAGGCCGTTGTTGCTGATGACGGTGGCCTTGGTGCCGTAGGTGGTGACCCAGGCGGTGCCGCGCTCCACCGTGTTGGCGTCGACGGTCTTACCCTCGAACACGCCGGGCTGGGTGATGGGGGTGCAGTCGAAGCCCCGCAGCTCCGGGAAGTTGGTGACGGACTCGCTGAACAGGCCCGTCCAGTTCTTCACGATCTTACCCTTATAGAGCACGGCATTGGCGAAGCTGCGGCTGATCTGGTGCATGTCGATGACAAAGGCCCCGGCCTTGTAGGTCACGCCGTTTACCGTCACGTCCTGGGTGAGCTTCTCCACCTGCACGCCGTTGCGGATGAAATACTCCTGCATGAAATAGGCGTCGGCGATGTCCCGCTGGGAGGCGGCATCGGTGGGAATCACGTAATACTCGGGATAGAACTTGCCGTATTCGTCCTTTTCCCGGAAGTTCTCCTCCACCTGGTTGTCCTGGGTGACGAACCACTTCTCCGTCTCCGGGGACTCCTCGTTGTTCAGGGCCCGGCGGAAGAACTCCAGCTGGTTCAGATACAGGTCGTTCTTGTTCTCGGCCACATAGGCGGTGTGGCCGATGAGGCCGTATTTGCCCATGGTGACGGAGGCCTCGTTGTTTTCGCCGCACTCCACCGTGTAGCCGATGGTGCCGTGGAACAGGGCATAGGTGGGCGTGTAGTTGGTGGACATGTCGTCGGAGGGGTACTCATACCGGCCGGTGGCGGGGTCGTAGCCTGCCTCCATGGTGATGTCGTACCAGGGCTGGTTGTCCTCGGTGGCGCCGTTCTCCTTGGCGTATTCGCTGGAGGAGTTATAGATGGAGTTCATGGAGGCCACGTCGCCGAAGGCCCGGGCGCCCTCCAGGGCGTAATTCATGAACAGGTCATACTCCAGATTGGGCTCGTGGGGCGGGGTGCAGGGCTCGATCTGCAGCTGGGTCCGGGCATAGTAGATGAAGCCGTGCAGCTCCATCAGGGTGACGGGCTTCCACTTGACCAGGTCGGCGGTGGCCACCTGGGACTCGATCTGGGTCTGATAGGTGCTGTCACGGTTCAGGTCAAAGCCCTCCACGTTGCCCCGCTGATAGTGCTCCAGGGCATAGGGGTTCTCCGTGGGGCGGATGATGAAGAACACGTCGTTGAGCACGTCCTTCACGTTATAGGTGCAGGTCTCGTTGTCGCCGTTGAGATAGGGGATGGTCTCCTGGGTGGCCACGGCCTTCAGGAACTCGATCTGCTGGTCCACGGCGGGGCACTCATTGGGGTGGATGTTGGTGATGTACACGGGGACCTGATAGTCGCTGAGGCGGCCGGACCTCACGTCGGCGGCCACGGCCTCCGGCTCGGTCTGGGCCCGCTTCAGCAGGGCCAGATAGTTATCCACCACGGCCTTGTCCCGGGCCACGATGACCTCCATCACGTCCTTGCCGTCGGTGGACAGACCCGTGGACTCATAGGAGATGTACAGGCCGTTGGTCTGGGTGCGGATGATCTCCTGAATCTTGCTGTCCAGCTCGCTGTAGGGGGTGTAGGAATCATACACCTCATAGCGCATGGTCTGGCTGGCGCTGCGGCCGGTGGACTTGTCCGTCACCGTCAGGGCATATTCGCCGCGATAGCTGTACCAGGGACGCCAATAGGCGGCGTCGTCGCCGTCGAACAGATAGTCCACGCAGAGGGTGGCCGTCACATCGCCGTTATCGGCAATGGTCAGGTCCTTCACGGTGAACACCGGCTCGCCGTCGTCCCCCTCCCAGTTCAGCCACTGGCTGAAGGGCTGGTCGCCGAAGGACCACTCCAGGTTGGCCGCCTCGGGCTTATAGCCCAGGTTGAAGGACAGGGCCACCTCCCGCTGATCCGTCATGGACAGCCGCTTGGTGCTGACGCTGATGGTGGCCTGGGGCTCGCTGCCGGTTTCGGCGGCGCCCACGGTGACCGCCATGGGGATGAGCATCGCGATACACAGGATGGCCGCCAAAGCCTTGGTCAAAACTTTGCTCTTTCTCATGTTTCCTCCTCGATTTCTGGTTGATATTGCGGAGTATAGGGTCTATACTGGTTATTATAAGGCAATCTGCTGGAAAATCATGCAATCTGTAAGAATCATAATGAATTTCCTTGAAATCTTAAAATTCTTACCGTCCGGCGGTTCCGGAGGCGGCCTGTGGGATAATAAACCATCAAGACTTTTGGAGAAGATTGGACTATGGCGGGGAAAATACTGATTATCGACGACGACAGGGACATCACCCAGATCATCCGGATCCTGCTGGAGGGGGAGGGCTTCGAGACCTGCACCGCATACAGCGGCACCCAGGCCCTGGCCAGCCTGGACGAGACGGTGGAGCTGATCATTCTGGACATCATGATGGACGGCATGAACGGCTTCGAGGTCTGCCACAGAATCCGGGAGAGCAGCTATGTCCCGATCCTGTTTCTTTCGGCCATGTCCGGCGACTCGGAGAAGGTGGCGGCCCTGATGGCCGGAGGCGATGACTATCTGTGCAAGCCCTTTTCGGCGGCGGAGCTTACCGCCCGGGTCAGGTCCCTGCTGCGGCGGTACCGGGTCTATCAGGGGGCCGACCGGGCCGAGCCGGAGCGGGAGCGCCTGGTGCTGGGCATGGACAACAAGGTCACGGTGAACGGCCGGGCCATCCGGCTGTCCTATACGGAGTATGAAATCCTGCACCTGTTTCTCAAGCACCGGGGCCAGGTGCTGTCCATTCAGGATATCTATGAGGCCATCTGGACCGAGCCGTACAGCTATGCCGCCAACAACATCGTCATGGTGCACATCTTCAAGCTCCGGCACAAGATCGAGGCGGACTGCAAGCATCCCACCATTCTGAAAACCGCATGGGGAAAGGGGTACTACATTGACTAAGCTGTTTCACCGGCTCAGCACCCGGATCGTTCTGGAGATCCTGCTGGCCGTGGCCGTCAGCGCCGCCATATACGCCGGAGCCAACGCGGCGCTGACCCGCTTCTTCCAGCAGTATGCCACGGAGCCTGCGGTGTTCCGCCGCCTGTCGGACCGGCATTTTCAGGACCTGCAGCGCTTTGCGGATGAGAATCACCTGGTCAGCACCGACGGCAAGCCCTTCACCCAGTGGAATGACCGGTATCACTACGTCTCCCTGATGGTCATCCGCCAGAACGAGGCCCTGTGCTACAACTCCTTCGTGTCCTATAACATGACCTATACCGAGGAGGACCAGGAGCACTTCTATTGGGGCTCCAAGGTCCTGCCCACCTATGAATATCGCCTCCGGCTGGCGGACGAAACCTGCAAGGTGTATTTCAGCGGCTATTTCGACCAGGCCTATACCTCCCTGCGCAAGGGCATATGCGCCGGGCTGTTCCTGATCTCCTTTGTGGCGGGGTTCTATCTCCTGTTTCAGAAGCACATCCGGTACATCGAGGAGATGGAGCAGAACGTATCCTCCCTGTGCAGCAAGAACTTCAGCCGCCAGATCCCCATCCGGGGCAGCACGGAGCTGTCCACCCTGGCCGCCAACATCAACCACCTGGGGGACACCATCCAGCTGCTGCTGCTGACGGAGGACGCCAAGCTCAAGCAGAAGGAGCAGTTCGTCAAGTCCATTGCCCACGATATCCGCACCCCGCTGACGGTGGTCATTGGGTATCTGGAGCTGCTGTCCAAGGGCTATGCCGGCAGCCCTGAGAGCGCTGCGCTGTTCATCGACCGGGCCCTGGAAAAAACCAACCACATCCGCCGTCTGACCGACGACCTGTTCGCCTTCGAGGAGAACTGCCGGACCCTGCCTCTGGATACCTACAACGGCCAGGAACTGCTGGCCCAGGTGTCCTCCAGCATCAACAATTTCCTCACCAGCAACCGCTTCCGCCTGGACTACGCCGACCGGACCGGCGGGCCCTTCCGCATGCGGGCCAACATCACCCTGCTGATGCGCCTGATCGACAACATATGCGCCAACATCGTCAAGCACGGCTCCCCCGGCGAGCCCGTGGAGCTTACGGCGTCTGTGGAGGAGGGCTTCCTGGTGCTGCGGGAGAGCAACGCCGTCCTGCGCAAAACCGTCAAAACCGCCGCCGGTGACAGCGGCTATGGCCTGGTGATCTGCGAGGACGTCATGAGCGCCCTGGGGGGCAGCGTCTCCCACGGAACGGAGGACGGCCGCTTCTGCATCGTCCTGCGCTTTCCCATCCTGCCGGGCCGGGAATAGTCGACGCCGGAGAAAAAATTGCCCGTTCACCCTTGCCAACCGGGGAAAAGACTGCTGCGATATAGTCCTCGTCTTGTCAAAAAGCCGTTTTTGACAAGCTGAAAACCGGCGCCTGCTATGCAGGCGCCGGTTTTTGTTATGCGGCTATGCCCTTGCGGGGGGATTAATACATGCCGCCCATGCCGCCCATGTCGGGTGCGGGGGCTGCGGGAGCTGCGGGCTGGGGCTTGTCGGCCACCAGGGACTCGGTGGTCAGCACCATGCCGGAGACGCTGGCGGCGTTCTCCAGAGCGGAACGGGTGACCTTGGCGGGATCCACGATGCCGCTGGCGATCATGTCGCAGTACTCCTCCTTGTAGGCGTCGAAGCCGTAGCCGTTCTTGCCGGAGGTGCGGACCTTCTCCAGGATCACGGAGCCGTCCAGGCCAGCGTTGGCAGCGATCTGGCGGATGGGCTCCTCCAGAGCCTTGGCCACGATCTGCACGCCGGTCTTTTCGTCGCCCTCGACGTCGGCCAGCAGGGCGGTGACGGCGGGGATGATGTTGACGAAGATGGTGCCGCCGCCGGCCACAATGCCTTCCTCAACGGCGGCCTTGGTGGCGTTCAGGGCGTCCTCGATGCGCAGCTTCTTCTCCTTCATCTCGGTCTCAGTGGCAGCGCCCACCTTGATGACGGCCACGCCGCCGGCCATCTTGGCCAGCCGCTCCTGGAGCTTCTCGCGGTCATACTCGCTGGTGGTGTTGCCGATCTGGGCGCGGATCTGGGCCACGCGGTCGGCAATGGCCTGCTTGTCGCCCATGCCGTCGACGATGATGGTGTTCTCCTTGGTGACCTTCACCTGGCGGGCACGGCCCAGCATATCCACGGTGGCATCCTTCAGGGTCAGACCCAGCTCCTCGCTGATGACCTGGCCGCCGGTGAGGATGGCGATATCCTGGAGCATCTCCTTGCGGCGGTCGCCGAAGCCGGGGGCCTTGACGCACACCACGTTCAGGGTGCCCCGCAGACGGTTGACGATCAGGGTGCTCAGAGCCTCGCCCTCCACGTCCTCGGCGATGATGAACAGCTTCTTACCGGCCTGGACCAGCTGCTCCAGCAGGGGCAGAATGTCGGAGATCACGGAGATCTTCTTGTCGGTGATGAGGATATACGCATCGTCGATGAGGGCTTCCATCTTGTCGGTGTCGGTGACCATATAGGGGGTGATATAGCCCCGGTCGAACATCATGCCCTCCACCACCTCGGAATAGGTCTCGGCGGTCTTGGACTCCTCAATGGTGATGACGCCGTCGGCGGAGACCTTCTCCATGGCCTCGGCGATGAGCTTGCCGATGAAGGCGTCGCCGGAGGAGACGGTGCCCACGCGGGCAATGTCGTCGGTGCCGTTGACCTTCTGGCTCTGCTGGCGGATGGCGGCCACGGCGGCGTCCACGGCCTTGGCCATGCCCTTCTTCATGACGATGGGGTTGGCGCCGGCAGCCAGGTTCTTCAGACCCTCGCGGATCATGGCCTGGGCCAGCAGGGTGGCGGTGGTGGTGCCGTCGCCGGCCACATCGTTGGTCTTGGTGGACACCTCGCGCACCAGCTGAGCGCCCATGTTCTCAAACGGATCCTCCAGCTCGATCTCCTTGGCGATGGATACGCCGTCGTTGGTGATCAGCGGAGTGCCGAACTTCTTATCCAGCACCACGTTGCGGCCCTTGGGGCCCAGGGTGATCTTTACGGTATCGGCCAGCTGATTGACGCCGGACTCCAGAGCTTTGCGGGCTTCCTCGCCACGCTTGATAATCTTAGCCATAATATTGCCTCCTAATTAAAACAGACAGCGAATTTTTTACTCAACGATAGCCAGGATGTCAGCCTGCTTGACGATGATATACTCCACGTCCTCCAGGGTGACCTTGGTGCCGGCATACTTGTCGGTGATGACCTTGTCGCCGGGCTTGACGGTCATGGTAACGGTCTTGCCGTCCACAACGCCGCCGGGGCCCACGGAGATCACTTCCGCCACAGAGGGCTTCTCCTTGGCAGAGCCGGTGAGGATAATGCCGCCCTTGGTGGTCTCCTCCGCCTCCGTCATCTTCAGCACAACGCGATCAGCAAGCGGTGTCAGTTTCATGGTTGGTTCCTCCTTATATCTTTACATAATAAACGAGTCCAGCGTTAGCACTCGACTTCCTGGAGTGCTAACGCTGATTATCATACCACACTATTTGGATTTTGCAAGGGGGATTTTGGAAAAATTTCAAAAATTCACAAATTGGTCAAATATGGACAGGGGACCTTCCGGTCACAGCCGCCCCAGAGCGGCCAGGATCAGCCCCGCCAGCTCCAGAGCCCCCACCGCCGAAAGAAGGCAGATGGCGGCAAGGCCGGGCTTGGGAATGCGCAGCGGGGTCACATACAGCGCTGCCAGCAGGAGCATTCCCGCCGCCAGGATATACGGCCCGCCGGGCAGCAGCAGGCCCAGCAGGTAAAACAGCGGAAAGACCAGGGCGCTGGCTGTGATGGGCAGGCCCAGATAGCATTTCCGCCCGCCGCCCTCCGTCTGCTGGCGCTCCTCCTCGGTGACGTTGAAGTACGCCAGCCGGATCAGTCCCGCCAGGGTGAACACGCACAGCGCCGCCCCATACCATACCGGAGTTGGGGCATCGCTCCACCGGCTCCAGGCGCAGTAGCCCGCCACCGACGGCAGCGCTCCGAAGCACAGCACGTCGTTGAGTGAGTCAATCTGAATGCCGAAGGACTGCTGCTGATGGCTGCGGTCCTTTTTGGTACGGGCAATGCGGCCATCGAAGCAGTCCAGCAGTCCCGCCGCCAGCAGGCAGAACACAGCGGTCAGGTGCCGCCCCTCCACCGCCTGGAACATACCCGTCACCCCCAGGGCCGTGGCGGCGTAGGTGGCCAGCACCGTATAGTCATAAAAGCCGATCATAGGCACATCCTCATTTTACATATTCCGCCGGAGCTTTTCCAGCATGCGCACGAACTCCTCCGGCAGGGGGCAGGTCAGCTCCACCGGCTCCCCGGTGCGGGGGTGGATGAACCGCAGACCCACCGCGTGGAGGCACTGGCCCGTCAGCCCGGCCACTGGTTTTTTGGCCCCGTACACCGTGTCCCCCAGGATGGGGTGGCCGATGTAGGCCAGGTGGACCCGGATCTGGTGGGTGCGGCCGGTCTCCAGACGGCAGCGCAGATGGGTGACGCCGGGATACCGGGCGATGACCTCCCAGTGGGTCACGGCCTCCCGGCCCCCCTGCCGCACCACCGCCATGCGCTTGCGGTCCACCGGATGGCGGCCGATGGGGGCGTCCACGGTGCCGCTGTCTTCCCGGAAATTGCCCACCGCCAGGCACTCATACGTCCGGGCCAGGGTGTGGTCCGCCAGCTGAGCCGCCAGGGCCAGGTGGGCCGCGTCGTTTTTGGCGGCGATAATGAGGCCGCTGGTGTCCCGGTCGATGCGGTGGACAATGCCGGGACGCTTCTGGCCCCCCACGCCGGACAGGCTCTCCCCGCAGTGGTACAGCAGGGCGTTGACCAGAGTGCCGTCCGGGTGCCCAGGGGCAGGATGCACCACCATGCCCGTGGGCTTGTTCACCACGATGACGTCCCGGTCCTCATACACCACGTCCAGGGGGATGTTCTGGGGCCGGGCCTCCGGCTCCTCCGGCTCCGGCAGCGTCACCTCCAGCACCTGGCCCGGCTGCACCCGCAGGTTCTTCGCCGCCGGGCGGCCCCGATCCGTGACCCGCCCCTCCTCCAGGAGCCTTGCGGCGGCGGACCGGGTCAGGCCCTCCAGCCGCCGGGCCAGCAGGCTGTCCGCCCGCTGTCCCGCTTCTTCACTTGTCACCGTCAGGCGTATCGTTTCCATGCGGACGTTCCCTCTTGTCGTATTTGTCGTAGAAGAACAGGTAGTACACGGCCCCCAGAATCGCCCCCACCACCACGCAGCAGTCGGCGAAGTTGAACACCGGATAGGAAAACAGGGTCAGGTCGAACATATCCACCACATAGCCCCGGAAAAGCCGGTCGATGAGGTTCCCCACGCCTCCGGCCAGGATCATCACCCCGGCGATCACGCCCAGGGGATGGCGCACGATCCGCCGCACCAGCAGATACGCCACCGCACCCATCAGCAGCACCGTCACCACCGCCAAGGCCGTGGTCTGGCCGGAGAAGCTGGACCAGGCCGCGCCGTAGTTATGTACCCGGGTCAGCTGCACGATCCCCGGCAGAAACGCCGCCGACTCCCCCAGAGCCAGGTGCTCCACCGTCCAGTATTTGATAAGCTGATCCGCCCCCAACAGGGCGGCGAATAACACAATGTACCACATGAGCGAAGTGTTCCTTCCTGTGAAAATACCTAATTTATAATTATATCGTATCTCCGTCCCTATTGCAACCGCGAAATGAGGTGTACCAAATTTTAACCGCTTTGTTACCAGATTGTAACTGTTATTCACCATTTTGAGATGATTTTGCCGGGAAACTCCTGTATACTACAAATACAGTAAGGGAAAAACCAACATTCACCTCGGGAAAGGAGTCGCCATGAAGAAGACGGTATTGCTGCTGGCAGTGTGCTTGATGCTGGGGCTGTGTGCCTGCGGCCTGCGCGGGCAGAGCGTAGCGAGGAATACCGTCGAGCCTGTGCATTTCTCCGCCCCGGCGGTCCGACAGGACGCAGCCCCGGCGGAGGAGCCCCGGGTGACCCTGCCCCAGGGGGCCAGCCTGCTGACGGAGCAGGAGCTCCGCTGGTTCGGCGGCAGCTGCTTCAATGTGTTGCCGTCCCGGGGACCCAACCTGTTCCTGGCCGCCTCCTATGACCGGGCGGAGGATATGGATCTGGCGTCCCTGTTTGCCGCCGGAGCCGGAAGCCGGGAGCTGTCCGACCGGGAGCTGCGGCAGCTGGGTATGGACGGCTGCGCCCGCCTGACGGCGGCGGAGCTGGAGGACCTGCTGCTGCGCTGCACCGGGCTTGGCCTGGCGGATATGTCCGACAGCGCCTTCAATGGCCTGGTATACCTGGCGGATTTCGACGCGTACTATGCACCGTCCGGTGACGCGGGCTATGTCCGCTTCCAGTACGGCTGCCACAACCCCGACGGCACCGTGACCCTGCGCTATGCCGATGGCAACGTGACCCTGCGGCAGGACGCGGGCCGCTGGGTGACAGCTTCCAACATCCTGGACTGACGGGGCGGCGAGAGCACCCATCAGATACTCCCTTCTATTCTTTTCTTTCATCTCTTGCCAAAAGGCGGTCCCATTCCCCCGGGGCCGCCTTTTGGCACATTATAATATAGGTGTATATGGCTTGCAAGAAGTGAACGAAATTATAACTGTACAGACCATAATTTCACCTTCTGACAGGGATAAAAAAGTTGAAAAATGCGGGAAAAAGGTGTTGACAAATGGGGAATGGGGTGGTATTCTAACAAAGCTGTCGGC
>ERZ809074.835-NODE-835-length-44520-cov-9.219116_pt1 | contig 44520 bp, 40 predicted proteins | sample MGYA00520795_ERZ809074 | MGnify/ENA primary metagenome ERZ809074 (study PRJEB31570, sample SAMEA3212989) | Homo sapiens | biome: human-gut; feature: human gut; material: fecal | place: Sweden | collected 2011 ...
GCCCCCGTCAATTCCTTTGAGTTTCAACCTTGCGGTCGTACTCCCCAGGTGGATAACTTATCGCTTTCGCTTGGCCACTGACTGTCTATCGCCAACGGTTAGTTATCATCGTTTACTGCGTGGACTACCAGGGTATCTAATCCTGTTTGATCCCCACGCTTTCGTGCATCAGCGTCAGTAATGGCTTGGCAGGCTGCCTTCGCAATCGGGGTTCTGCGTGATATCTATGCATTTCACCGCTACACCACGCATTCCGCCTGCTTCTCGCTCACTCAAGACCACCAGTTTCAACGGCTTTACGGGGTTGAGCCCCGACTTTTGACCGCTGACTTGATGGTCCGCCTACGCACCCTTTAAACCCAATAAATCCGGATAACGCTCGCATCCTCCGTATTACCGCGGCTGCTGGCACGGAGTTAGCCGATGCTTATTCGACGAGTACTCTCATCGGCCTACACGTAGACCTTATTGCTCCCCGTCAAAAGAAGTTTACGACCCATAGGGCCTTATTCCTTCACGCGGCATGGCTGGTTCAGGCTTTCGCCCATTGACCAATATTCCTCACTGCTGCCTCCCGTAGGAGTCTGGACCGTGTCTCAGTTCCAGTGTGGGGGACCTTCCTCTCAGAACCCCTAGACATCGTCGCCTTGGTGTGCCGTTACCACTCCAACTAGCTAATGTCACGCGAGCCTATCCGTATCCGAATCTCTTTTAACAATCTGCGATGCCACAAATTGTGTTATGGGATATTAGTCGACGTTTCCATCGGTTATCTCCCAGATACGGGCAAGTTGCTCACGCGTTACGCACCCTTCCGCCGGTCGCCACCCAGGATTGCTCCCTGTGCTGCCCCTCGACTTGCATGTGTTAAGCCTGCCGCTAGCGTTCATCCTGAGCCAGGATCAAACTCTTCTTTGTATATTTTTTATTTCTCTTAGCTTGCTCCTGACGCTCTAACTTCCTTAAGAAATTAACGCTCTCGATTAAATTTTTCTTGAATTCTCTCGGTACTTGCTTGTACTTATCAATCCAGTCTTTTCAAAGAACTTTTTGTTGTTTGTAACCGCTTTTTCGAAGCGGGTTGCAAAGGTAGTAATTATTTTTTAATTACCAAAAATTATTTCAATTTTTTTTACTTTTTCTTTCGAAGTGTTTTCGAAGAGGGTGTAAAAAATCCCGTTCGTTTCAAACGGGATTGCAAAGGTAGTAATTAATTTGATAATACCAAAATTTTTTAAGAAAATTTTAAAATATTTTCAATATTACATCATTCCACCCTGAGGCATAGCAGGCGCAGCTGCCTGAGGCTCAGGAATATCCACTATTCCACACTCTGTGGTAAGGAACATACCTGCTACGGATGCCGCATTCTCCAATGCTACACGAGCCACTTTAGTAGGGTCGATCACACCGGCATCGTACATATTTACGAACTCTGCAGTGCGAGCGTTATAACCGTAGTCACCTGTACCCTCCTTAATCTTCTGGATAATCACGCTACCATCGACTCCGGCGTTAAGCGCGATCTGACGAAGAGGCTCCTCGATGGCTCTAGCCACGATTCTAATACCGGTAGTCTCATCCTCGTTATCACCCTTAAGACCTTCGAGCGCAGAAATGGCACGAATGTATGCGACACCACCACCAGGAAGGTAACCTTCCTCCACTGCGGCACGAGTAGCGTTAAGCGCATCCTCTACCCTATCCTTCTTCTCTTTCATCTCGACCTCGGTAGTAGCACCTACATAAAGAACTGCCACACCACCTGAGAGCTTTCCGAGACGCTCCTTCAACTTCTCCTTATCGTATTCGCTGGTAGCGACCTCTATCTGAGAACGGATAAGATTTACACGGTCCTGAATGTCTTCCTTATTACCTGCACCACCTACTATAGTAGTGTTCTCCTTAGTAATGGTAACCTTCTCGGCCTTACCTAACATGTCAGGAGTAGTATTCTCAAGAGTGAAACCTCTCTCCTCGCTAACTACCACCGCACCTGTAAGGGTAGCGATATCCTGAAGCATCTCCTTACGACGATCGCCGAAGCCAGGAGCCTTTACGGCAGCCACCTTGAGCGCGCCACGAAGACGGTTCACAACCAGCGTGGTAAGAGCCTCGCCGTCTACGTCTTCCGCGATGATAAGGAGTTCCTTTCCTTCCCTAGCGATAGGCTCAAGAATAGGAAGAAGGTCCTTCATAGAGCTTATCTTTCTATCAGTAACCAAGATAAGAGGGTTATTGAGCTCTGCTTCCATCTTATCGGAGTTAGTCATAAAGTATGGAGAGATGTAACCACGATCGAACTGCATACCCTCTACCACCTTAACTTCGGTATCCGTACCCTTAGCTTCCTCTACGGTAATCACGCCGTCTTTCTTAACCTTAGACATGGCGTCGGCGATAAGCTTACCTATATAAGCATCGTTATTCGCAGAGATGGTACCTACCTGCTCCACCTTCGAGAAGTCGTCGCCTACCTCGTGGCTGCGTTTACGCAAATCATCCACTACAGTAGCCACTGCCTTGTCGATACCACGCTTCAAATCCAGAGGATTAGCTCCGGCGGTAACATTCTTTATACCTACATTGATGATGGCCTGGGCCAATACGGTCGCGGTCGTCGTACCGTCACCGGCCTGCTCGTTAGTCTTGGAAGCCACTTCCTTAACCATCTGAGCACCCATATTCTCGAATCTATCTTCGAGTTCGATCTCCTTAGCTACGGTAACACCGTCCTTTGTAACTTGAGGAGCACCATATTTCTTATCTATAACCACATTACGTCCCTTAGGACCAAGTGTGACCTTAACTGCGTTAGCAAGCGCATCGACGCCGCTCTTCATCTTGGAGCGAACATCTACATCGAATTGAATTTCCTTTGCCATAATACTTACAGAATAGCTAAAATGTCAGACTGTTTAACGATGAGGTACTTCTTATCATTCACGGTAACCTCGGTACCTGCATATTTGCCATAAAGGACTACATCGCCCTCCTTCACCTCCATAGGCTCGTCCTTTTTACCTGAACCTACGGCGATTACAGTACCCTGCTGTGGTTTTTCCTGTGCTGAATCCGGGATATAGATTCCGGAAACTGTCTTTGTCTGAGCCTCCTGAGGCTCTACAAGAACACGATCTGCTAATGGTCTAATCATAATAATATATTTTTTAATCTTTATTTGCCAATCAGGCTTCGACCATAATCAGTGCAATGTCCATACCACTGACAAATTGTCAGAAGCGACGCGCCTGCCACAATACCACTCCTACCGACACGCTGACATTAAGGGAATGTTTGGTGCCGAACTGCGGAATCTCCAACACGAAATCCGACTCGTCCACCACCTCCTGCGACACTCCGTCCACCTCATTTCCGAAGACGAATGCGTACTTCTCGCCTTCTGCGGACGCGAATTTCTCCAGCGACACCGAATCCACCGTCTGCTCGACCGACACTACCTTATAGCCGACCGCCTTCAGGTGCCTGACCAGTTCTATGGTTTCCTGCCAATGCTCCCACGGCACGCTGTCCTCTGCTCCGAGAGCAGATTTGTGAATCTCGGCGCTCGGTGGACATGCGCAGATGCCGCAAAGAAATACCTTGTCCACCTTAAAGGCGTCTGATGTCCTGAACGCGCTACCTATATTATGTGCACTGCGGACATTGTCGAGTACCAATACGAGACCCGACTCCGGGAGTTCCCTATATTCCTGAGGCTTCACGCGCCCCAACTCACTATTCAAAAGTTTTCTATCTTTCATAAAACAAATGTAGCACTTTTTGCGTACATTTGCCTTAACATAATTTACACATATATTATATATAGTATAGCCATGAAACAAGACAAGCAAATTTTTGAACTTATCGAAAGCGAGAAAAAACGCCAGATGGAAGGATTGGAGCTGATAGCGTCCGAAAACTATGTCAGCGACGAAGTCCTCAAGGCTATGGGATCCGTCTGCACTAACAAATACGCAGAAGGCTATCCCGGTAAAAGGTACTATGGCGGATGCGAGGTAGTGGACAAGATAGAGCAATTGGCCATAGACAGACTGAAGGCCCTGTATGGGGCGTGCTGGGCAAATGTTCAGCCGCACTCAGGCGCGCAGGCGAATATGGCAGTCACGATGGCCGTACTTCACCCGGGAGACTGTTTTATGGGATTGGACCTGAGTATGGGAGGTCACCTTACGCACGGCTCTCCGGTAAACACTTCAGGTATTCTATACAAGGCGATTCCTTATGGCCTGAATAAAAGTACCGGCCGAATCGACTACGACAAGATGGAGGAAACCGCACGTGCCTGCCATCCGAAACTCATCATCGGAGGAGCATCTGCCTATTCCAGAGAGTGGGATTATGAGAGAATGAGGAAAATCGCAGACGAAGTGGGAGCCATTCTGTGGATAGATATGGCGCACACCGCGGGTCTTATCGCAGCAGGACTCCTTAACAACCCGGTTCGCTACGCCCACATCGTGACCTCCACTACCCACAAGACTCTTCGTGGACCACGCGGAGGAATTATCCTTATGGGCCAAGACTTTCCTGACCCACAAGGCAGGACCACACCTAAGGGCGAAGTCAAGATGATGAGCCAAGTTCTTGACAGCTATGTATTCCCGGGAATCCAAGGTGGACCGCTTGAGCACGTAATCGCGGGTAAGGCCGTAGCCTTCTACGAGGCTCTTCAGGAAGATTTCACCAAATACCAAATGCAAGTCGTATCAAACGCTCAGATGATGGCCCACGCGTTCATCGACAAGGGCTACAAATTAGTCAGCGACGGAACCGACAACCACCTTATGCTCATCGACTTGCGTGGTAAGTTCAGCAACCTCTGCGGAAAAGTGGCAGAGAGGGAACTTGGCAGGGCCGACATCACGGTCAACAAGAATATGGTTCCATTCGACACCCGAAGCCCATTCCTCACGTCGGGCCTTAGAATTGGCACTCCGGCAGTTACCACCAGAGGTTTCAAGGAAGAGGAAATGCTGGAAATCGTGAACCTTATAGACGAGGTACTGTGCTCTGCTGCCAAATGGCTAGACCCACAGGCGAAGGCCAGCGCTTCCATCGACGCACCGGAGCACTTGGCCAAATTGGCATCCGTTAAGGAAAGGGTTCACGCACTCACCGAAGGCAAACCATTGAACGCATATCAATAAACAATAATTATTTAAACGACGAAAAAGCCCGATTGGAAACATCCAACCGGGCTTTTCATATATACTTGACTTAGAATTAGTCGTTCTGCTTGATAGCTGCCTGAGCGGCTGCGAGTCTTGCGATCGGCACGCGGAATGGAGAGCAGCTCACATAGTCAAGACCTATCTTATTGAAGAATGAGATAGAATCCGGATCTCCACCGTGCTCACCGCAGACACCACACATAAGCTCAGGGCGCTTGCTGCGACCTGCTGTGATTCCGTGCTCTACGAGACGGCCCACACCCTTGACGTCGATGGTCTGGAATGGATCTGCATCGAGAATCTTGTTTCCGAGATAGTCACCCATAAATGTACCTACGTCGTCACGTGAGAAGCCGAAGGTCATCTGAGTAAGGTCGTTAGTACCGAACGAGAAGAACTGTGCAGTACGAGCCATACGGTCTGCTGTAAGAGCAGCACGAGGAATCTCGATCATAGTACCGAATTGGTACTTGATGGTCTGGCCTGTAAGTCCTTCCACCTCGTGACGAATCTTCTCGCAGTGAGATTTCTGGAACTCAAGCTCGCGAGCCGATACGGTAACAGGAATCATGATTTCAGGCATAGGGTGAAGTCCCTCTTTCTGAAGTTCTGCAGTTGCAGTGAAGATGGCACGATACTGTGTCTCGGCGATAAGCGGATATGTGACGTGCAGACGAACTCCACGGTGGCCCATCATAGGGTTGATTTCGTGAAGGTTCTCACCTCTCTTGTCCACTTCCTCTACTGAGATGCCCAGATCCGATGCCAATTCTGCTCTCTTGTCCTCGCTCTTAGGAACGAACTCGTGAAGAGGTGGGTCAAGAAGACGGAATACTACCGGCTTGCCATCCATAACGCGGAGTGTAGCCTTTACTGAAGCCTTGATGAATGGCTCGAGCTCAGAAAGAGCTTCTCTACGCTCCTCGTCAGTGTTGCACATAATCATCTTACGGAGTTTAGAAAGCGGTGTTTCGCTGTTCTTTCCGTAGAACATATGCTCGATACGGAACAGACCGATACCCTCGGCGCCGAACTGAAGTGCACGCTGTGCATCTTCCGGTGTATCTGCGTTAGCGCGGATGCCGAGACGACGGTACTTGTCCACGATGTTCATAAACTTGATGAAGAGAGGGTTCTCAGATGCGTCCATAGTATCGATCTTACCTGCATAGACAGCACCCTTGGCTCCGTTAAGAGAGAGCCATTCGCCTTCTTTATATACTGCGTCGCTTCCTGCGAAAGATACGCACTTGTTCTCGAAGTCGATCTTCATAGCCTCGCAACCTACGATGCAGCACTTACCCCAACCACGAGCCACGAGAGCGGCGTGAGAGGTCATACCTCCGCGTGTGGTAAGGATACCTGCAGAAGCACGCATACCCTCAATATCCTCAGGAGATGTCTCCTCACGGATAAGGATGGTCTTCTGTCCCTTAGCGGCAGCTTCCATAGCAGCCTCTGAAGTGAAGACGATAGTACCTACCGCTCCACCCGGAGATGCAGGAAGACCCTTTGCTATAATGGTAGCCTTCTTCTCTGAAGCAGGGTCGAGGATAGGGTGAAGGATCTCGTCGAGCTGAGAAGGAGAAACGCGAAGAACAGCGGTCTTCTCATCGATCATACCCTCGTCGAGCATATCCATAGCCATACGGAGGGCAGCGATACCTGTACGCTTGCCGATACGGCACTGCAACATATAGAGTTTCTTATCCTGGATGGTGAACTCGATGTCCTGCATGTCGTGGAAGTGCTCCTCGAGACGCTTTCTGATGCCGTCGAGCTCTGCATAAACCTCAGGCATAGCCTTTTCAAGGCTCTCGAGGTTCTTATTATGATCGGTCTTCGTAGCCTCGTTAAGAGGATTAGGTGTACGGATACCTGCTACGACGTCCTCGCCCTGAGCGTTGATGAGCCACTCACCGTAGAACTTGTTATCACCTGTAGCAGGGTTACGGCTGAATGCCACACCCGTAGCAGAAGTAGGACCCATATTACCGAATACCATAGACTGTACGTTTACTGCCGTACCCCAATCATCCGGAATTTTCTCGATGCGACGGTAAGCGATGGCACGTTTTCCGTTCCAGCTCTTGAACACACCGCCGATAGAGCCCCAAAGCTGAGCCTCTGCACTATCAGGGAATTCCACTCCGAGAACTTCCTTAACGCGCACCTTGAATTTGTCGCAAAGTTCCTTGAGCTCCTCTGCAGTGATATCGGTATCTGACTTATAGCCCTTAGCCTCTTTAAGTTCCTGCATCATACGGTCAAGCTGCTGGCGAATACCCTGTCCATCAGCAGGCTCGATGCCTTCTGCCTTCTCCATGACCACGTCCGAGTACATCATAATGAGACGACGGTAAGCATCGTATACGAAACGAGGGTTACCTGTCTTCTTGATCATACCAGGAAGGGTAGCTGAACAAAGACCGATGTTAAGGATAGTATCCATCATACCAGGCATACTGCTGCGAGCGCCTGAACGACAGCTTACGAGAAGAGGATCATTTTCATCGCCGAACTTCTTACCCATAATGGCCTCAGTAGCTTCCATAGCCTTAGCCACTTCTGCCTTAAGTGCGTCTGAATAGCCACCTCCGAGAGCATAGTACTCAGCACAACACTCTGTAGTAATAGTGAAACCAGCCGGAACCGGCATCCCTAACTTGCTCATCTCGGCAAGGTTAGCTCCCTTTCCACCCAGGAGCTCTCTCATAGATCCATCGCCCTCTGCGGTTTTACCTCCGAAGCAATAGACTCTCTTTTTAATTTCTGTCATAACTTTATTTATATAATTATATTGTTTTCAAGTAAATTTCACAAAGGTCACGAAGATACGAAAAAATCCGCACTTAAGCAACTATCTTATAAGCGAATCTAAAATCGCACCTACCTTTCCCTTTCTGCGCACCGGATGGCCTAGCGGGAAATACATCACATCCTGAAGCAGCAATTCCGCATCGAGATAGTCGTAATCCGAATCGTTGATCTGGAATATGACTCCAGGCACCTCCGAAAACAGGATTCTCACCACATCGGACGAAGGATATGCCCTCTTCAAATCGGAAATGTTCACTTCAGCCCCCACCAAAGGCGAAACCATAGAATCCAGCGCCGCCACCATTCCTCCCCTCTTCACGGACACTCCGCTTAGAAGAATGCCATCCTCGACCAGTTCCCTCACCACCTCGAAGCAGTCCATAAAATAATCCGGGTCCTCCATCTTCGGCGCCATACCTCCGCTCAGGCCAAGTGCCGCACTAAGTGCAGAATCACCCAGATGCAGCTCGTCGGTATCGAAAGGCATATAGATAATCCAACTATCCGGGTCGTCCACCAGCTTGTCGCCTATCATTCTGCCCGGTTTCGGCCCCAGCACATCGAACGATATGGAACGCGATCCTTCGCGCAACTCCCTGTCCTTAATCGGAATATCCATGTCCGAGGCCAATTCGGCCGCGCTCTCGCAGGCGCTATACAAAGCCGCGCCGCTTCCCAGCTCGTCCACTTGCCAATCCACCTTCGCAATCAGGGACAAGTCCTCGAGCAGGAACTTCCCCTTCTTCCACAGGGCATCCGTCAGGGCATAGGCCAATTGGCATCTGGCATAAGAGGCCGCATATGGCAATTCAAATGAGAACTTTTTCTTACTCAACGCCTTAAGGTAGTCGTCCACCTTAGTCTCGTCGAAATGATAGCCACCGGGAGCGGGATCTAAAGTCTCGTCCACCACGCTTGGATATGTTTCAAGCGAATCATCGCCAAGCAGACTTGCCGGCGTAGATGGCATATTGCAGCCATCTATAACATAAGACGAATAAAAGAAAGGTATTAAAGCCATTTTGTTCTAAAATCTCCCAAAATTAGTTATTTTTGAACTTGTATGCAATACGCGGAAATTATTGAAGACATTTTCAAGCGTCACCCGAGCGTACAAAATGTCGGATTTACCGGTGCTTCATATAAGGCCGGTATCGACTCAATGCGGGAATTCGACCGTCTGTTAGGCAGCCCGTGGAAGAATTACAAATGCATCCACGTAGCAGGAACTAACGGAAAGGGCTCCGTAAGCAGCATGATAGCCGTAGGTCTCGCCGCTTCCCGGAAGGACGGAGAAGCGATTGGCCTGTACACCTCCCCTCACCTTCTGGATTTTCGGGAAAGGATAAAAATCATCTCGCCCGCAGGAGGGCTCCACTATGAGATGATTCCAAAAGAAGATGTGATGTACTTTCTCGAAAAATACGAAGATGCCATAAAAGGCCTTTCGTTTTTCGAGATAACGACAGGGCTCGCTCTCTGGTGGTTCGGCAAAGTGGGAGTAAAGGCAGCGGTGGTGGAAACAGGGCTAGGAGGAAGGCTAGACTCCACTAACATAATCGAACCGGAACTTTCAGTAATTACGAGCATAGGGCTGGACCATTGTTCTATGCTGGGCAATACCCGTGAACTCATAGCTGCGGAAAAAGCCGGAATCTTCAAGGCGGGAGCACCTGCGCTCGTCTGGGGAAAGGACGAAGAAACCCTGGGAGTCTTTATAAACAAGGCGGAAAAAGTACGATGTCATCTTTATTTCGCAGACGAAGTGACAGCTCATCTTCCTCTTATGGAAATGGACCTAAGCGGAGAGTATCAGAGCGACAACCTACGAACATCCCTCGCCGCGCTTTCTCTGCTTCACGTAACACCTGACTATGAAGCCATTAACCACACAGCCCGGATCAGCGGCCTTCACGGAAGATGGGAAATAATCTCGAAGCGTCCTCTTACGATATGCGACATAGGGCATAACCCACAGGCACTTGCCCACAATTTCCACCAGCTGGAGCAGAGCGGACGGAAACTTCACATCGTATACGGCATAATGAAAGACAAGGATTTGGAAAGCATAGCGAAAATAATGCCCGCTCACGCCAGATACTATCTTTGTTCGCCAGCAGGAGAAAGGGCTCTTCCCGTAGACGAGCTTTATAGGAGGCTCCGAGAATACAGGCCCGAACTCGAACTCATCGCCTGTCCCGCGAGTGAAGCAGAGAGTGGCACTGACTGTTGTCGTGCAGAAGGCAGCAAAGATGGCAGCGCGGAGAGTAGCGTAAGACGGGCAGTGCGAATGGCCCAATCCCACGCAGAAGACGACGACATTATATATATAGGAGGAAGCAACTTCGTGGTCGCCGAAGCCTATTCGTCGCTGTAAAATAAGCCTCCCCCCACATTTCCGCAAAATCACGCACAACTCGGGGACTACGCGAGCCAGCAATACACCCTGAGGGCAATGCCATCCACGGCTTAGTGGAAGGACCCGTTTCGTGAGAAACGGGAAGGTCCGTCCGAGGGGTGTCTTTGCTGCGAGCGAAGAGGCTAGCTGCAACACAAGACGAGACAAGGCGGAATGAAAAAAGGTGCCCACCGAAATGGTGAGCACCTTTAATTTTCGCTTTGAGTAAAATTACTCAGCAGCCTCGATGATAACCGCACGGTTAAGCTCGATAGTCGTGAACACGTTAGTGTTACCCTCTGACTTAACTACGAACTGATCCTTGCTGAGGTTATACTTACCGGTGAGGAGTTTAACGATGTAGTTAGCACGCTGTTTAGCAAGCTGCTTGTTACGACGAACTGAACCGGTGTTCTTATCTGAGTAACCAGATACCGTGAATGTAAGGTTCTTACCCTGAGCTACCATAGTCTTAACGATATGGTCGAAGTGCTCGAGTTCCTTAACGCTAAGAGTAGCCTGGCCGATCTCGAAGAATACGCAAGCAGGAGTGTGCATAAGGTTCTTTACGATAGCCTCGTTCTCTGCTGCTGCACCTGCGAGCTCACCCTTGAGAGCCGCATTCTCCTTAAGGAGCTGCTCTTTCTCTGCTGCGAGGGCTGCTGCCTCTGCTGCTGCCTTCTCCTGAGCTGCGTCTGCCTCAGCCTTAGCTGCTTCAGCCTCTGCTGCTGCTACTACGAGAGGAGTAGTCATAGCGGCTGCTGTCTGGAATGAGGTAGTCTTACCGAATTTGTACTGAACGCCGAGGAGAGCCTGTGCTGCTGCACATACGCCTGAACCATTTCCGAGAAGGATAGCGTCACCGAATCCTACGAAACGGAAATCAGGAACGATAGCCCAGTTGCGTGAAAGTGCGATAGGGAACTGGATACCTGCGCCGAAGCCTGCACCACGTCCTTCGCTGTTAAAATATCCTGCGTGGAAGTAAGGGACTACTGAAACTACGCGATCAGGATTAAGACCTGCGAAAGATGTAGAAGCATCCCACAAAAGGTCGAAACCAGCGCCGTAGAATGAAATATTTCCTTTACCTACTGATGTGCCGATACCTGTAAGGTCGAAACGCATACCGAACTCTGGGGTAAACCATTTACCTACTGTAAGCTCGAGGCCAAGACCTACGCCTGATTCCAAACTGCCGCCGTCGACTGCGCCATAAAGACCATCGAGACCTACGTTTGCACCAGCGCTCAAACCTACAAAAAGATTACTGTTAAAGGAGTTTGTTACATAAGACTCCTGTGCGTTAGCCGCTCCTGCAACGAGGAGAGCACCTGCGATAACTAAAGCTTTAAGTTTCATGAGTGTTTATAATTTGTTATTTCTTTTTCTGCTTATAGTTTACACTATCAGTCACAAAGATAATAATATTTCCTAAAAAATCAAATATTTTCCAAACTACTTTTTTTCATCCATCCACGGCGGCCGTCGGCGAGCTCTATGTTACACCATTCGCCCAAATCCTGAAGTATTCTAGTCTTGGTGCCTTCGTGCAGGACGAAGAGCTCAGTTCCGGACATATCGTCAGGTGAGCTCTTTACGACAGTAAACGAAGCCATCACTATGGCGGACGTATCGTCCATAGCCTTGTTCTTCAGAGATATCGAGCAGGTCAGGGACAGTGCGAAAAGCACTGCGGCCACTATGGCTCCGATGAATCCCGCGACTTTTAGCTTTCGACCACGGGCTAATACGAATGCCACCACGCCTGCCGAGAGCACTATCCACCATAGCAGCGAAAGCACGGCCCATGTGTTCGAAGAAAGTTTGTTTTCAAGCGATGAGAACCATTTGGCCAGGAAAAATTCCGGCACGTCGTCTATCCTGTCTTGTAGGAACTGCGAGACGAACTCCAGATTATGTCTGGCATCTTCGTAGGACGGGTCGAGCTTGAGGGCCCTTTCGAAGTAGAGCACCGAAGATGCCATATTCGACATCTTGTAGCTGGCGCACCCCATATTATAATAAAGTTCAGCACTGGAAAGACCGCTCTGCTCGATAGAACTCCAGATGTCGAAGGCTCCCTGATAGTCGGATGCAGCATACGCCGCCACGGCGCTATCCCACTCGGAAGAAGTCTGAGCGGAAAGCTGCGTGCTTAAAGAACCTAACGACAGAAGCGCGAGCATTACAGGCAAGACCTTCCCCGCTATCTTATGTTTTTTATCCATACTGTCTTCTATTCCGGAGATGACCTCCAAAGCATTTTCATAAAGCGAATTCATCGAATCACCCTGCGAAGAAGGCGAGAATCGAGCCATCTCACAGGCGTCCAAAAGGCCTAAATACTTGGCCACCAAGGCGTCGTCCACCCCGGCACCGGAAAGTGCAGACTGGATGTTGTCCTTATCGAGCTGGGATATGTCCATAGTCAGCCTGTCAGCCACGAATCCGAGAAGCGCCTTATGCAATTCCTCATAGAAAGCTCCTGACAGACCTTGCTTCATATAATTGGCCGAGAGCGAGAGTTTCTTTCTGGCAGCCTTCGATGCGCCGCGCCTTCTTACCACGGCCCCATCGGTACGACGCGCCCTAAGACGAGTGATCACAATCACCGTCAAGACGGCAGCGAGAAGTACCAGCGCACACAGGCAGAAGAACAGAGGCGAGCATACGAAAAGCTGCCCCGACGGCTTCAGATTGCCTGATTTTACGGAGATGTACCTAATATCCTCACCCAGATTCTTGACCGCCTTACCTGCAGCGCCCACGAACGGTACGGCAGTCTTGCTTTCTTCGGTCACCTCAGACTTACGCACATTCAGGCTGAGCGCCTGGGCGGAGATGGTCTTGTACGATTTGGTCGTGACATCGTAATAGCTGAATTCGACGGGTCCTATCTGATAATCGCCATAACTTCTCGGAATGAAAGGGTATTCGAATATACGCATTCCGTTTTCGTCGGTGCTTTTCACGTCGTAGACTTCGAAATCGGCCGGGAACTTAATCTTCGGCGCCTCCACCAGATTCAAGTTACCCTCACCCTTTACCTTAACCAGCACGGAAGCCGCATCGTGAGTGCGAAGCGAGTCCCTGCTTAACTGGACTGCCATATTGAATTTACCCACACCTCCACAGAATGAAGATGGCTTGGGAGAAGGAAAGTCGTTTACGGTGATAGTCACGCTTTTACTTCTAACCCTCTTACGGATAGTATTATAATCATTCTGGAAGAAGCTGTCGAAAAGGTTTCCCAAAGAGTTGGCGTGGTTTCTCACCTGTACCAGGCACACCATCTCGCTAGGCTCTATCGTAAGGTCTCCTATCTTCTGAGGGATAATCTTATAGGTCCTGAGGGTAGCGACATTATAGACTTCTTCTCCGAGGGACTCCCTTCGGAATTCGATGTTAGTAGGATTATTCTCGACCTGACTCCAGAACCCCTCGAAAGAAGGGAACCTCACGTCCTCGAATCCTCCTATATTCACCTTCGAATAGAGTTTCAGCGTAGCCGTAATCGGCTCTCCCAGAACCACATTACGCTTATCTACGATCAAGCGCATAAAGAGGTCCTCGCCACTTACGCTACCCGTACCCTGCGCGCTCGAAGAGCCGGAAGAAGCAGCACCGGAGCCGCTTCCCTTCACTACCTTGATGGGAGTCTGCGCCGAAGAATAGGTCTTTCCCTTAACCTTCACCGTACAGGCCGGAAGCACGAAAGAGCCTTCGCGCTTAGACATCAAAACATAAGTATATGAAGAACTTACGGTCTTATTTCTCTTACCGTTTATAATCGTAACCGATGAGCTCGAGCCCACCTGCGGTCCCCACAGAATGTCGAAATCCTGGCTTCCGGGCCAATTAAAATCGTCCGATTTCTCTCCTTCCACCACGAAACTCAGGCTGAACTGCTCGTCGAGCGTGACAGCCGAAGGGACCTGCACCGTTATGCTTGGCTGGGCATAGGCGCACACGGTTCCTAATACCAAAGCAAATATTGCGAAAAGTCTTTTCATCTTTACACTACCAATTTTTATCTTTCTGTCGGCTCTTTTCATTCTGAGCCTTAGCCTTTTCTACTTTTTCTTGGGTTTCCTTCTCCTTAGCCTGGATAGCCTTCAGAATCTGCTGGGCCTGCTGAGCCGAGATCTGTTGCTGCTGCGCCTGTCCTTCGCCTTCCTGCTTGTCTTGCTGTCCGTCCGAAGGCTGCTGATTCTGCTGCTGATCCTGATTCTGCTGCTGGTCCTGATTCTGCTGATCCTTATTAGACTCCCCTTCTCCGCCATTTTCCTGATTTTCAAGCATCTTCTTAGCGTAAATGTAACTTTCCTTCGCCTGAAGGTCACCCGGGTCTCTTAATAGAGCCTGTTTGAAATCGTCGACCGCAGTCTGATAATCCTTTTTCTGAAGAGAGACATTGCCCTTATTAAAAAAGTATCTGTCTGCGTACTGACTTTCCGGAGCGCTATTCGAAAGCTTTTCCAGTGTATTGGCCGCGCCCTCATAATCTTTCTGTGAATAAAGGGCATTGGCCAAATCGTAAGTCGCCGCGAAAGAAGTCGAATCCTTTAGAAGAGCCTTTCGATAATCTATCTCTGCCTCCTTGAAATTAGACTTCCTGTAGTCCTTGTTTCCCCTGCGAACGTCCTTCTTGTCTTCCTGGGCGAACAAACTCGCACCCGACAAAAGCACGCACATCACTATGCTGAAAAACCTGTTCATCAAAACAACCTCCTTTTCGTCTTACGCTCCCCGACCAGCGCCGTGAGAGAGAAAAATACTAATGCCAAGCCGAAAAAGTACATGAACTGCTCATCGTACTCTTCGAAAACCACCGACGAGAACTCTTCCTTTTCCATCTTGCGAATATCGTCGATGATGGGATTGAGTCCGAATTCCTCGTTTCCTGCGTGGATGTACGCACCGGCCCCTGCCGAAGCCACCTGCTTGAGCACCTTCTCGTCAAGCTTGCTGACCACGATGTTTCCATCCTTATCCTCAAGTAGCGACCCGTTCACCGGAATAGGCTGTCCCTGTGCGGAACCTACACCTATAGTATATATCCTAATTCCAGACTTGGCCACTTCCTTCGCCGCAGAAATCGCGTCGTCCTCGTGGTTCTCACCATCGGTAATCAATATTATCACGCGACTCTTCTCGCTCTGCGCACTGAAACTTCGAGCCGCCGTCATAAGCGCATCCCCTATCGCCGTACCCTGAACCGGAACTGCTCCGGTATCTATCGACGACAGAAACATCTTCGCCGAAACATAGTCGGTCGTAATCGGCAGCTGCACGAAAGAATTGCCTGCGAACACGATAAGCCCTATACGGTCGTCGCGCAGCTTGTCCACCAGCGACGATATGGCCAATTTCGCCCTCTCCAGACGGTTCGGGGAATAATCCTGGGCGAGCATCGAGTTCGACACGTCCAGACAAATCATGATCTCCGCGCCACGCGTCTGCCTCTGACTCAGCTTGGCTCCGATCTGCGGACGGGCCAATCCTATCGTAAAGAACATAAAGCCCAGCGAAAACAGCACCACTTTCACCCATCCTCTCGCTCGACTGTAGCTAGGCATCAGCTCGGCTGCCATTCTCTTGTCGGCCAATCGGGCAATCCGCCTTTTACGCAAAGCCATAAGCACCGCATACGCTAAAGGGAATAGCGGCACTAACAGCAGCAGAAGCAAATATTTTTCGTAAGCAAATATAATCATTACGGTAATCTTCTAATAAACACGAACATAAGCACACACGCCAGCAGGCACGCCAATGCCCACATCGCATACTTGGGATATAACTCCTTATACACCGGGAAGGAATCTATGCTCGTCTTCGTCTTTTCCATCTGGTTGATTTCGGCATAGATTTCCGAAAGCTTGGTGTTATCCGTAGCTCTGAAATAGCGGCCGCCGGTACTCTTGGCCACTTCCTTCAAAAGGTCCTCGTCGATTTCCACCTCGATGTTCCGAGTCTCGATTCCCCACGGGGTCACAACCGGGTAGGGAGCGACTCCATTGGCCCCGATACCTATGGTATACACCCTGATTCCGTAGGTCTGGGCTATCTGGGCAGCGGTCAATGGGGTGATTTCGCCGCGGTTGTTCACACCGTCGGTGAGCAGGATGATGACCCTGCTCGGTGCATCGGACGTAGAAAGTCTCGCGACGGCGGTGGCCAATCCGTTACCGATGGCAGTTCCGTCTTCGATAAGGTCGGTCTGGACCTCCTTCATCAGGTTTATGAGCGTGGCCCTGTCGGTAGTAAGCGGACATTGGGTGTAGCTCTCGCCTGCGAAAACCACGATTCCCATCCTGTCCGAAGGGCGCTGGGAGATGAATTCTATGGCTATGTCCTTCGCCGCGCTGATTCTATCGGGAGTGAAGTCCCTGGCTAACATACTGGTAGACACGTCCATCGCGAACACGATGTCGATGCCTTCGGTATCTATCCTTTCCGCCTGCGAAGAAGAACGCGGCCTAGCCATACATATTATTATAAGGGCCAATGCCGCCGTGAACAACACGAACGGGATGTGCATAACGACGTTCCACACGCGAGACGCTCCGCTCTCCCACGGAAATCTGCTGCTCACCCTGAAATGAGGGACCTTCCCCGCTACCTGTCTATATATATAAAGGACGCATAGCAGTGCCGGAATGGCAAGCAACCATAACAATGCAGGATACTCAAAGAACATTCTTACCCTCCTCCTCTATTTGTGCCTGATATGTGGACGTCACGAAATTCACGCTAAGCGGCAGAGCCTGCGCGTTTTCCTCGTCATCGGCGACATATTTGGCAAATTTCACATAGTCGGCCCTCTCGAAAAGTTTCTTGAGAGATTCGTACATCTGAGGCGTCACTCCCTCGCACCCCTTCAATTCCTCGAATAGCTCGATGGTGGTCATCTCCGGAGCATCGATGCCGAAACGACGGTCGATGTAGTTCTTAAGAATATCCGTAATGCCTGAATAAAAGGCCTTTTGGCGGGATGGAACCCAATATTTGTCACTTCTATATTTCTCCAATTCGCGAAGGGCCTCGATATGGGCAGGTTCCTGAACCTTCTCCTCCTTCGACTTACGACGGAAAAGTTTGGGAAGGAACACGCACAGAAGCACTATCACGGCTATTCCGCCCAGTCCACCTGCTGTGTACGGAAGTGTCTCGGCGAAAGTAACGGGGTAATTGATCTGAGCCTTCAGCGGATGAATGCTGAAAGTCGCGGTATCCACAGGCATAGTCATAACGGAAAGCGAAGGTCCCGAAAAACGGAGGGTGTCTATGCTACCCGATGCGTTTCTTCTCAAGACATAGATGTCCGGCATCTCGTACTCCCCTTCTTCGAACGGAGCCACGACTATGTCGGCCTTAAGTTTTCCGTCTTTTAAAGTATCTATCTGCCAATCCCTTACCAGCACCAATGTGTCATTACAGATTTTCGAGAAATCCGTCAGGCCTATGCCCGTGCCGGCATCCTCGCGGTCCAGCAGGACCCCGTAGGAGAATTGGTCTGCTACCAGGGCCGAATCTCGCTGCTGAAGCGGCTTGAGTTCGGCTTGGCCCATAGGAATGATGTCCAATACTATATATAATAGTGCGAATAATAAGCCTCTCATCTGAACAGTCCCATTAAATCTTTAACATAATCGCCTTCGGTACTGATTTCCACGAAATGCACCTTATATCTATTCATAAGGTTCTTCACGGAAGAGTTGAAATCGGCGAACCATTTCCTATACGCATTACGGACTCGCGGACTGGAAGTATTTACCCAAGTGGTGCTCCTGGTCTCGCTATCCTTAATGTGTACCAGACCCACTGCAGGCAATTCCCTTTCGAGAGGGTCCGTAATCTTCACTACGGAGAGGTCGTGCTTGCCGGCAGTTATCTTCAGCGCATCTTCGTAAAGAGGCATCGCGTCACTTCCCACGTCCATCATATCGCTCAACAGGAAGGCGTTACACTTCTTCTTTATGGCGCCCGTGAGGAAACGCAGGGCTACGCTTATGTCCGTGCCGTCCGAAGTAGGTTCCAGCTCGAGCATCTCCCTAATGATATGAAGAAGATGGCTGCGTCCTTTCTTCGGAGGGATGAACTTTTCTACTTTATCGGAGAAGAACAATGCTCCTACCTTATCGTTGTTTATGCTGGCACTGAAACTGAGCACGGCGGCCACCTCGGCGATTCTCTCCCTTTTAGTGGCGCAACGCGAGCCGAAAAGGCCGCTTCGCGACACGTCTATGAGGAGTACCATAGTTAGTTCACGCTCCTCTTCGAACACTTTCACGTGTGGTTTTCTCAGTCTGGCAGTTACATTCCAGTCCATGGAACGGACATCGTCGCCCCACTGATATTCACGGACTTCGCTGAAAGTCATACCACGCCCCTTGAAAGCGGAGTGATACTCTCCCGCAAATATCTGATGCGAGAGAGCCTTAGTGCGAATCTCTATCTTGCGGATTTTCTTCAGGAAATCCGTCGTCTGAGAATTATTATGGGACGATGACTGCATTTATAACCTGCTCTATAATCTCGTCCGTAGTAACATTTTCAGCCTCTGCCTCGTAAGTAAGGCCTATACGATGGCGCAAAACTTCGTGGCAGACTGCGCGGACGTCTTCAGGAATCACGTAACCACGCCTCTTGACGAAGGCATAGGCCTTCGAAGCGGCGCACAAACTGATGCTCGCACGTGGCGAAGCACCATACGAAATCATGCTCTTCAGAGAGGAGAGGTTACACTCCTCGGGATTACGGGTAGCGTAAACCAAATCCACGATGTATTTCTCTATCTTTTCGTCCATATATACCTCGCGAACTATCTGGCGGGCACGGACTATGTCTTCAGTGGAAACCACCGGCGACACCTTAGGGAACTCACCGAAATTATTCATCCTCACGATGAGCCTTTCCTCTTCTTTCTTAGGATAATCCACTACTACCTTGAGCATGAAACGGTCTACCTGTGCTTCAGGAAGCGGATAGGTACCTTCCTGCTCTACAGGGTTTTGCGTTGCCATTACGAGGAATGGGTCCGGAAGGGAGTAGGTATTGTCACCTAAAGTCACCTGCCTTTCCTGCATACCTTCGAGAAGGGCCGATTGAACCTTGGCAGGAGCACGGTTAATCTCGTCGGCGAGCACGAAGTTCGCGAAGATTGGCCCTTTATGCACTTCGAACTGCTCCTTCTTCTGGCTGTAAATCAGGGTACCCGTGATATCGGCAGGCAAGAGGTCCGGGGTGAACTGGATTCTGGAGAAACTGCCGTTCACTGCTTTCGCGAGAGTGCTTATGGCCAATGTCTTCGCCAGTCCGGGCATACCTTCGAGCAAAATATGTCCATTAGAAAGGAGGGCTATCTGCAGATTCTCCACGAGATGCTTCTGTCCTACGATGACCTTACCCATCTCCATAGAGAGCAAATCCACGAATGAGCTCTCCCTCTGAATTTTTTCATTCAATTCCTTAATGTTTACGCTTTCCATATATTTTTCTTTAATTTTGCAATATACATTAGTTTTATGCGTTTCAAAATCACTCTTTCCTATAACGGTGCTCCATTCTGCGGCTGGCAAATACAGCCACACGCGCCTTCTGTTCAACAAAGCTTGAACGACGCCTTATCTACCTTATTGAGAGAAGATATCTCCGTCGTAGGTGCCGGAAGAACAGACACTGGAGTCAATGCCATAGACTATGTAGCTCATTTCGACTACGATAAATCCATAGACACAGCGGTACTTAAGTACAAATTAAATGCCATTTTGCCGCCAAGTATAGCAATTAAGGGCATAGAAGAGACGGATAACGACTTTCACGCCCGATTCAGCGCACGAAGACGCGAATACATCTATCATATTCACCGCGAGAAAGACCCATTCGCAGAGCAGTTTTCCTACCAATACTCCTACCCCGAGCTGGACTTCGACGCGATGAACGAAGCGGCGAAGGAATTAATTGGCACGAAAGACTTCTCCTGCTTCGAAAAAATCGGAGCGGACAACAAGACTTCAATATGTACGGTGTTCGAGGCTTACTGGAGTCGGGACGACGAGACACACTGGACTTTCCACATAGCGGCAGACAGGTTTCTAAGGAATATGGTGAGAGCCATAGTAGGAACGCTTCTTGAAGTGGGACGCGGAAAGCGCAGTCCGGAAAGCATATCGGAGCTGCTGGAAAGCGGCCGGAGAAACAATGCAGGAGAAAGCGTTCCCGGGCGTGCTTTATTCCTTTCAAAAGTCGAATATTTTCAGTAAATTTGCGAAATTGCGACTTTTAGGTTAAAACGAAGAATAAAAAGAAAATTATATGGTTGAAACTCAGTCTATTTCCATCTTAGAGATGGCCACTAAGGGTGGTTGGATAATGATCGTGCTGCTCATCCTGTCGATCGTGGCACTTTACATTTTCGGGAAAAAGTGGTGGATTATCTCCTCTGCGGAGAAAATCGACAAGGACTTTATGAAAGACATAAAGGACTATCTTCTCGACGGTAAGGTAAAATCTGCGAAGGCTCTCTGCGGCAAGTTCGATTCCCCTATCGCCCGAATGATCGAAACCGGCATCGCCCGAATTGGCAAGCCTCTTTCCGATGTACAGACGGCCGTAGACAATGTCGGTAACGCAGAAATCGCGAGACTCGAGAACGGGCTTCCTTACTTGGCCACCATAGCCGGAGGTGCTCCGATGCTCGGATTCTTGGGAACCGTGACCGGTATGATCAAGGCTTTCTTCAATATGGCGAACGCCGGTAACAACATCGACATCTCGCTGCTTTCGGGAGGCATCTACGAGGCCATGATTACCACCGTAGGAGGCCTTATCGTGGGCCTTATCGCCTATTTCGCATATAACTTCCTGACGGCCAAGGTTTCTAACGTAGTCTTCAAGATGGAGAACGCCACCATCGACTTTATGAGCCTTCTCAGCGAGACTTCCGGAGAACAAACTGAAACAGCAAACGAGTAATTATGGCTTTGAGAAGAAATACGAAGGCAGACCCGAATATGTCTATGTCCTCCATGACGGACATAGTATTCCTGCTGCTGATATTCTTTCTGGTCACCTCTACACTGGTTAACCCTAACGCGCTGAAGCTCCTGCTTCCTAAGAGCACCGGACAGGTGAGCGCGAAAGCGACGGTATCCGTGTCCATAAAGGACTGTGGAGAAGACGTCTACACCTACCACATTAACGGAGAGAAGGCTCCCATAGCCTTCGACGCGGTGGAAGACCAGCTCATAGAGAAACTGTCCACGGAAGAGGACCCTACCTTCTCCATCTACGCCGACGAGAGCGTGCCGATCAAAGAGGTAGTGGAAGTGATGAACATAGCGAAGAGAAACCACTATAAGGTGATACTTGCGACTTCACCGGAATAGTATTATGCCAGAGAACCGTAACGCATATATGGAGCGCCGAGAGCGCAGCGCGAAGACAGGACGAGTGATAGGACTATCGCTTGTCTGCCTTACGCATATATGCGCGTTCGCACTGTTGTCGGTAAACGGATTGAGTTACATCTATCCGCCACCGGAGGAATCCACTTTCCTGCTCGACTTCTCCACCGAGGTTCCGGACATCCAGACCAAGCCAGGCAAGGAGCCGGTTTCGGAAACGGTGGACAAGACCAAGCCCGTGGAACTGGTAAAAAAGAGCGAGAGCCCTATAGAGGAACCTACGCCTAACCGGACGCAGGAGTCGGCGAAAGACGATTTCGGCGACGTTCCTACCCCGGCACCGGAGCCTGAGACTTCGAAGTTTGACCCGAGGGCATTGTTCACGGGAATGAACAAAAAGCCAAGCCGATCCACTACTCCGCATACCGCAGAAAAGGAGACGGAGACCTTCAGGGACGGACAGGGCGACGGAAATACAAAAAACGAGAGTCAAGGGGTCAAAGCCAACGCCCACCTAGAAGGTCGCAACAGCGATGGAAGCGTTATTGTACCTAACTACAAGGAACAAATTAGCGGAATAGTGGTAGTTAAAATTTGGGTTGACGCTTACGGAAATGTCAGAAATGCCGTAGTGGACGCATCTGGTACGACAGTTGATAACAAGACATTATGGACAGAAGCGAGGAACGCAGCGATGAGGACCCACTTCACCAAATTAAACAATATTACTGAGACCACGCCTGAACTTCAGGATGGTTATATTATTTATTATTTTACATTAAAGTAATGGAAGATTTTTCAAAAAATGGCCGAAAGCTTAGACCAAGAAGAGCCACAGGCGCGATAGCTAAGGCGCATCGCGAGGAAGGGCCTGCATACAGCACGTCCTCAAACAATTATCGTCACTCAAACGACTCACGCGGTGAAGGACGTCCACAGGGACGCAGTTACGGCGAAGGACGTAGCTATGGCGCTAGCCGTCCACGTCCGGAAGGACACAGCTACGGCGAAGGACGTCCACGTACCGAAAGCCGCAGTAATAACCACGGCGAGCATAGGAGCAAGAACAGTTTCTCCGATCGCAGCAGAAAACCTGCAGGAAACAACAGAAATCAGATGGGACGCAAGCCGGCTCCTAAGAAATCGTTTGCAGCATCTAAGGCATCGGAGGAAGGAATCAGCAGAATGCTGTCACGCAAGCCTATCCTCAGCGATATGCAGTACTCCGATAACGATTACGTAAAGACACCTATCCAGGAGGAAATCCGCCTTAACAAGTTCATAGCGAACTCAGGCGTTTGCTCAAGACGCGAGGCCGACACCCTCATTCAGGCAGGTGTGGTTACGGTTAACGGAGAGGTCGTTACCGAACTGGGAACTAAGGTAAACGTCTATAAGGACGAAGTCAAGTTCAACGGCGAAAAGCTCAAGGGCGAGGAGAAAGTATACCTGGTAATGAACAAACCGAAAGGATATGTCACTACAGCGAGCGATCCTCACGCAGAGAAGACAGTCATGGAGCTTCTCAAGGGTTGCCCATTCAGGGTGTTCCCTGTAGGTAGACTCGACAAGAGCACCACAGGCGTACTTATGTTCACTAACGATGGCGAATTGGCCGAGAAACTCACCCACCCTTCTTACGACAAGAAGAAGATCTATCAAGTGAGCCTCGACAAGCCTCTCAAGCAGGAAGACTACGAGAAGGCATTGGCCGGAGTGGAACTGACAGACGGCAAGATGGCCGCAGACGAGCTCGAGTTCATCGACGCAGACGATCATCGCAAGCTAGGCATAGAGATTCATTCAGGTAAGAACCGCATCGTACGCAGACTGTTCGAGGCTCTGGGCTACGAGGTCAAGGCCCTGGATAGAGTTTACTTCGCAGGACTCACGAAGAAGGGTCTCAAGAAGGGAGCGTGGAGAAAGCTCTCCGAGGGCGAGGTGAACATCCTCAAAATGGGAGCTTATGTTTAAATCGGGATTCGTAAACATAATAGGTAACCCGAATGTGGGCAAATCTACGCTGATGAATGCGATGGTGGGCGAGAAGCTCAGCATCGTGACCGCAAAGGCGCAGACCACAAGACATCGGATAATGGGAATAGTGAACGGAGAGGACTATCAGGTAGTCTTCTCCGACACTCCCGGTATCCTGAAACCTAATTATCGACTCCAGCAGGATATGGTGAACTTCGTGGATGCAGCCATCGGCGATGCCGACGTCATCCTCTACGTCACCGACACCGTGGAGAAACCCGACAAGAATAGCGAATACGTCGACAAGCTTTCCAAACTTACCTGTCCGGTAATCATAGTCATAAACAAGATAGACATAAGCGACCAGGCCAAGGTGCTGGAGCTTATGAACTATTGGAAAGAGAAAGTCAGCGCCGCAGAGATAATACCGACATCGGCTCAGGAGAAATTCGGACTGGAAAACATCTTCCGGACCATTCTCGAGAAGCTTCCGGTGTGTCCTCCGTGGTATGACAAAGACGCGTTCACGGACAAGAATCTCAGATTCTTCGCAGAAGAAATCATTCGTGAGAAGATTCTTCTAAATTATAAGGAAGAGATTCCTTACTGCTGTCAGGCACAAGTCGAGACCTTTAAGGAAGGCGCCGACCGCTATGACATAAGCGCCGTCATCTATGTTATGCGCGACTCACAGAAGGGTATAATAATAGGAAAGAAAGGCGCAGCGCTAAAGAAGATGGGCACGGAAGCGCGCATCGAGATGGAAGATTTCTTCCAGAAAAAAGTATTTTTACAATTGTTTGTTAAAGTAGCACCGGATTGGAGGGAGGACAAGAGAGAGCTTCGAAGATTCGGATATGAAGACTAAAATATGAGCGAGGACTACGAAGATATCATAGAAGAAAACATAATCGACGAGGAAATCGATGAGGACATCGTCGACGACAAATCCGAAGGCAAGTTCGACAAACTTCTGGAAAGCGACGCTAAAAAGTACAAGCTTTCCGGAATGTTCAAGGACTGGTATCTGGATTACGCATCCTACGTTATCCTCCATCGTGCCGTTCCGCATATCATCGACGGACTCAAGCCGGTACAGAGGCGAGTCCTTCACGCGATGTATAAGGTAGACACAGGTGCATTCACGAAAGTAGCCACTCTCGTGGGTGAAGCTATGAAATACCACCCTCACGGAGACGCTTCCATACTGGGAGCCATGGTCCAGCTGGGTCAAAAGGGATTTGCCATAGACTGCCAGGGTAACTGGGGTAACATACTTACCGGCGACGCCAATGCCGCCATGCGTTACATCGAGGCCAGACTAAGCAAATTCGCTAAGGAAGTCATCTTCGACCCTCGCATCACGAACTGGATGAACAGCTACGACGGAAGGAACCAGGAGCCTACGGAGCTTCCGGTACGATTCCCGCTCCTGCTTGCACAGGGTACGGAAGGTATCGGTGTGGGTATGTCCTCGAAGATTCTTCCTCATAACTTCAACGAACTCATCGACGCTTCCATAAAGATACTTAAGAACGAACCTTACGAGATCTATCCGGATTTCCCTACCGGAGGCTATGCCGACTGCTCGAAATACAATCAGGGCAAGCGAGGCGGAATCGTAAAGGTCAGGGCGAAAATCGAGAAGATAGACAAGAGTACCATCGCCATAACCGAGATCCCTTACGGAAAGACCACCGGCGTCCTTATCCAGTCCATTATGAATGCCAAGGACAAGGGCAAGATCAAGTTCAAGAAGATAGACGACATCACCACCGACAAGGTGAATATCCTCATACACTTGCCTGCCGACGTGTCTCCGGACAAGACCATAGACGCACTCTATGCATTTACCGATTGTGAAACCACCATCGCGCCTAACGCCTGCGTAATCTTGGACAACAAGCCGGCATTTCTGTCCGTGAACGACGTGCTCGAATACAGCACGATGCACACGAAGGATTTGCTCCTCTCCCAGCTGAGATTCAGGATGAACGAGCTGGAGAACAGTTGGCATTACACCTCGCTCGAAAGAATCTTCTTCGAGAATAAGGTATACAAGATACTCGAGCAGGATTTCGAGAGCTGGGATGCTCAGAAAGACGCCATCCTCACGAAGATGAAGGAATGGGAAAATTCCCTGCACCGCGCCATCGTAATGGAAGACATCGACAAGCTGGTCGACAAACCTGTAAGGAAACTTTCCAAATTCGACACCAAGATCCTCGACGAGAAGTTGCTTGCCATAGAGGAAGAAATGCGGGACGTCCAGGATAAAATCGACCACATCGTCGATTTCACCATCGACTGGTTCAACCACCTCAAGCAGACCTACGGTAAGGACTTCCCTCGCCAGACGGAACTCACCGGGTTCGAGACCATCGCAGCTAACAAAGTGATTAACAATAATGCCAAGCTGTACGCGAACCTCCAGAAAGGCTTCGTGGGCATAGCACTGAAAAAAGAGGACGAGGGCGAATACATCTGCGACTGCTCCGACATATCGGAAGTGCTGGTCATCCGAAAGGACGGCCGCTTCAAGGTATCGAAAGTATCCGCTAAGGAGTACTTCTGGGACGACTTGCTTTACGTGGGCCTTTTCAACAGGGGCGACAGCCGCACCATATATAACGTAATATATAGGATGGGCAAGACCAGCATCTACTATGCGAAGAGATTTGCCATCACATCCATCACGCGAGATAAGGAATACAACATCACTACCGGCGACGAAGGCTCGCAGATAGTATGGTTCACCGCTAACAGTAACGGCGAGGCCGAGACCGTGAAGATTCAGCTCAAGCCTAAGGCCAAGCTGAAGAAGACGGTGTTCGAATACGACTTCAGCACGCTGGCCATAAAGGGACGTGTTTCGAGGGGTAATCTCGTGAGCAAGAACTTGATACATAAGATAAGCCTCAAGTCGGCAGGTGTATCCACCATCTCCGGAAAGGACATCTGGTACGACGCCGACATACAAAAGCTTAACGACGAGGAGCGCGGAGAATATCTGGGGTCATTCGATTCGGACGACAAGGTACTGGCCATCTTCAAGAACGGCACCTTCTACACCACTTCGTTCGACGTGTCGAACCGCTACCAGGGAGAGCTCCTGAAAATCGAGAAGTTCGACCCTAACAAGGTGTACACCGCACTTTACTACGACGGCGCGGCGAAGACCTACTACGTAAAGAGGTTCTCGTTCATCCTATGTGACAACACTCCTATGAGTTTCATCTCGGACAGCCCGAAATCCAAGCTCATAGCGCTTAGCGAGGACAAACACCCTCAATACTTGGTGACATTTGCTGGTAAGTCGGCCCATCGTGATCCTGAAGCCATCGACGCAGAGGAATGGATAGCGAAGAAGGGTATCGCGGCGAAGGGCAAGAAGTGCCACGACAGAGAGATCAAGTCCGTGAAATTCATAGAGCCTCTGATAAAGGAAGAAGATTTAGTTGAAAACACGACGGAGCCTCAGGTTCCCGCTAAAGTGGAGCCGACCATAGAAAGCGACATAGAGCAGGATGAAGAGACCGTCGAAGAACCTACTTTGTTTTGATAGTTAGTCTAACAGGTTTTATGGGCTCTGGAAAGAGCAGTGTGGGAGCGGAGCTTGCCACACTACTTGGCTTTGAGTTCATCGACCTGGACTGTTACATAGAAGAGAAGATAGGCCTAAGCATAAAGGGCATCTTCGAGATGCAAGGCGAAGAAGGCTTCAGGGCCATTGAAGCCGAAGCGCTAAGGGACGTGGTGGTTATGCACACCCTTACCCATAAGGACCTCGTACTCGCACTGGGAGGAGGCACCATAGCGATAAAGGGAGTGAGACACCTGATTTTGGAAGACACTACCTGCATCTATCTCGAGGCGAGCCCGCAGACGCTTAAAACAAGGCTCGAAGGCGAAGGCAAAGGGCGACCTCTTCTCGATGAGAATATGGAAAGTCTGCTTAAGGCGCGCGAGGAATTTTACCGAGAAGCGCCCATAAGCATACGAACCGACGGTTATACTATAAGGGAAGTGGCTCAAATAGCCGCTGAAAAGTTAAAAAAGGAGTCTATTTAGATGACAAAAGAGTGCAAATGGGTAATAAAAGAAGCCTCTGATGCTGAAAAAGTCGAACGTCTCAGTACGGAAGTGGGCATAGACAAGGTGCTCGCCGACCTCCTCGTAAAAAGAGGCATAGAGACTTTCGAGCAGAGCAGGGCCTTTTTCCGTCCGGACTTGAATAACCTTCACGACCCTTTCCTTATGCGCGATATGGACAAGGCAGTGGAAAGACTGCACGAGGCCATCGTGAATAACGAAAAGATAATGGTCTATGGAGATTACGACGTGGACGGCACCACCGCCGTGGCACTCCTTTACTGCTTCATCACCAAATTCTCGAAGAACGTGGACTTCTACATTCCGGACAGGTACAACGAGGGATACGGAGTATCCACGAAGGGCATAGAGTACGCCCGCCAGACCGGAGTGACCCTCATCATCACCGTAGACTGCGGAATCAAGGCCGTAAATAAGGTAGACTTGGCCAATTCCTTCGGAATCGACGTCATCGTCTGCGACCATCACCTCCCTGACGAGATACTACCTAACGCGGTAGCCGTGCTCGACCCTAAGAGGGAAGACTGCCAATACCCTTTCGACGATTTGTCGGGCTGCGGGGTCGGGTTCAAATTGGCCCAGGCGTACAGCGCGAAGTACGGCATCGATTTCGAAGAGCTGAAGCCGCTGCTGGACCTGCTGGTCGTGAGCATCGCATCCGATTTGGTAAGCATGGTGGACGAGAACAGGGTGCTGGCCTACTACGGACTCAAGATTCTCAACGAGAATCCGAGGAAGGGATTGGCCGCGATGATACAAATCTGCGCACCGCTCGAACCCGGTCACGTGACGATAGACGACATAGTCTTCAAGATTGGCCCGAGAATCAATGCGGCGGGGCGAATAGACACGGGTCGATTGGCCGTGCAACTCCTTACTGCACAGGATGCTAAGGAGGCGATGAAGATAGGCGAGCAGATTAACAAGAATAATAACGAGCGCAAGAGCATAGACCGAGAGATTACGCAGGAGGCACTGGAGATGGTGGAAGGCGGGGGCGCATTGGCATCGAAGAACACGACCATCGTCTATAATCCGAAATGGAACAAGGGCGTGGTGGGAATCGTGGCGTCAAGACTGGTCGAGGCATTCTATAAGCCTACCGTAGTCCTCACTAAATCAAACGGTTTCGTAACGGGTTCGGCGCGTAGTATCCAGGGATTCGACCTGTATTCGGCGATAGAGAGCTGCGCCGACTTGCTGGAGAATTTCGGTGGACACATGTATGCGGCGGGACTCACGATGAAGGAAGAGAACGTAAATGAGTTCGCGCGCAGAATGGACGAATTCGTCGACGGAAAGATTAACGACCAACTCCTTACCCCGGTCGTGGAAATCGACGCTAAGATAAATCTCAACCAGATCACTCCGAAGTTCTTTCGCATACTGAAACAATTCCAGCCTTTCGGCCCGGGAAACACGAATCCGGTGTTTATGACGGAGGAAGCCTACGACGAAGGCAAGGGAAAGAGAGTGGGCGCAGGCGGGAAGCACTTGAAACTGGACCTCATCCAGCAGGACTACTCGGTGACCATTCCGGCCATAGCGTTCAATATGGACGAATATTTCGAGTATATCAGGAAAGGTAATCCGTTCGATGTATGCTATTCGCTGGTGGAGAACTACTTCAGGGGTAACAGCAACATCCAGATTAGAATAAAGGACATTAAGGAAAGACACGAAGAAATAATATAAAAGACTATGATACAGGAATTCAGTGAACAAGAACTCATTCGCAGGGAGTCACTTGCGAAATTAAAGGAATTGGGGATAGAGCCCTATCCTGCAGCACAGTATCCGGTAAACGCAAATGCCGCACAGATAGCTGCGGAGTTCGACCCGGAGAAAGGCAACTTCCAGGAAGTGTGCATCGCCGGACGCATTATGAGCAGACGCATTATGGGCGCCGCTTCTTTCGGTGAGCTTCAGGACGCAAGCGGACGCATCCAGATCTATGTAAAGAGAGACGAGATATGCCCGGGAGAGGACAAGACTATGTACAACACCGTGTGGAAGAAACTCCTCGACATAGGTGACATCATAGGAATCAAGGGATTCGCATTCTATACCCAGACAGGTCAGCTCAGCATCCACGCTAAGGAACTCACCCTCTTGAGCAAGTCGCTCCGCGTGCTTCCTATCGTAAAGGAGCTGGACGGACAGGTATTCGACGCATTCACCGATCCGGAGATGAGATATCGCCAGAGATATGTGGACCTCGTCGTGAATCCGTCAGTAAAGGACGTGTTCATAAAGAGGGCGAAGATTATCGCCACTATGCGCGAATACTTTAACGAGGCAGGGTGTCTTGAAGTGGAGACCCCTATCCTTCAGAGCATTCCGGGAGGTGCTACGGCGCGTCCATTCATCACTCACCATAACGCTCTGGACATTCCTCTCTATCTTCGTATCGCTAACGAGCTTTACCTCAAGAGATTGATAGTCGGTGGATTTAACGGAGTGTACGAGTTCGCGAAAGACTTCCGTAACGAGGGTATGGACAAGACCCACAATCCTGAGTTTACCTGTATGGAAATCTACGTAGCCTATAAGGACTACATCTGGATGATGGGATTCATCGAGAAACTCCTCGAGAAGATAGCCATCACAGTAAACGGCACCACTAAGGTAATGATAGGCGAAAACGAGGTGGACTTCGCAGGTCCTTACCGCAGGCTTCCTATACTCGACGCCATTAAGGAATATGCCGGAGTGGACGTGAAGGGAATGAACGAAGAGCAGCTTCGCGAGGTCTGCAAGCAGCTTCACGTGGAAGTGGAGCCTTCGTTCGGAAAGGGCAAGCTCATCGACGCCATCTTCAGCGAATACTGCGAGAGCAAGCTCATCCAGCCTACGTTCCTGACCGACTACCCTGTCGAGATGTCCCCTCTTTCAAAGCGCCACCGCGACGACAGCTCACTGACGGAGCGTTTCGAGCTCTTCGTGAATGGTAAGGAATTGGCCAATGCCTACTCGGAGCTTAACGACCCTATCGACCAGCTGGAGCGCTTCGAGGAGCAGGCTGCGCTCAAGAGCAAGGGCGACGACGAGGCTATGTACATCGATATGGACTTCGTGCGCGCACTCGAATACGGAATGCCTCCTACCTCAGGACTTGGAATGGGAATTGACCGTTTGACCATGTTTATGACCGGCCAATCAACTATTCAGGACGTTCTGTTCTTCCCTCAGATGAGGCCTGAAAAAACGAAGAAAGAGCCGAACGCTTAGATTCTTTTAAGATAATGGAGTTGCGCTTCTGAATAAGGAGCGCAACTTTTTCTTGTGCCCCCATAAAGGTCAGGTTCAGGGCCATGGCACCTCCCAGAAGACCGCTGACATAGCACTTCGAAGACACTTGATAGATAATTCCGGCTATGGCGAGAGCATTCAAGGCAGTGTATTCCACGGCTCCCGGAGCATCTTCCGCATAGAGAAATCCTGCAGGAACGAGAAAGGTGAGCGCCATAGCCAGAGCTTCGCTCTTCTTTTTAGGCTCAGTGTAAGGTACTTCGAAATCCGACTCCTGAAGATAGGAAAAGGACAAGTCGTAATCGCCCTTAAGATAGGCTGCATAAGCCTTTTTAAAACCTATTTCCTTTCTTTTAGCCGCAGGTATGGAGTACATTCTCAGTCGCTCCATAGAATGAAGGGCATCGGCATAGAGCCCCTGCTGCATCTGAATCTCGGCCTTACGAAGCAGGGCATCGTTATACTCTACCGGATTACCCGCATAGAAAGCATCCCTTTCGCAAAGGGAAGCCTCCAGCATAGGGTTCACGACAATCTGGGCACTACTTGAAAAATGCACGCACAGGAACGTGAATATTAAAAACAATCGTTTGATTTTGAGCATCTTTCAAATAATTATCATAAATTCCGACAGAGATATAGCTGCCGTATATGTTACTCAAGTGAAGAAGAGAAGCCGCTGCAGTAAATAGAATGGTACGCCAGTCCTTTCCACCGTTTTTCACCCAACTCTCCACGGCAAATCCCGTAAAGGAAGCTCCTAGAAGCAACGAAGCCGCACCTTCTCCATAACACCCCACGTACATCTTGCCAAGTCCCGGAACTATGGCAGAAAGACCTGCCGCCAACCACGCTGACTTGCCCTTGTCCACGAACCTCTCCTTGTAAATCCTGTCGAACACCTTTTCCCCGTCGCCCAAGGCGTATTGGTTATAGGAAAAGGCCTCGCTGTATCTTTCATAGCCTCCCTTATCGTCACGAAGAAGCGACAAGGCTGCCAACTCGTAGTTTTTCAGTTCGTCGTCCGGCCCCTTATATTCCATAAGTCGCTTCGCGGCTTCGTCGTATTGCTTAAGATAAGACTTGCACACCACGTCGAAATAGACGGAGGGCGTATAGTAAATCGATTGTGCATCTACCTTCTCGAACGAAGCGGATGCCTGCTCGAGCCCCCCTGCCGTATAGAGAGACACTCCCTTATAATAGTCCAGGGTATCGGAAGGAGCGAAGGCCGTTCCGTGCAGATACCACACGGCATCGCCTGAAAGATTATTCCCCAGAAGGTATTTGATGAATTCCTCGTCCTCGGACATAGGCCTATACCCCTCCACAGGCTGAATGGAAGAGAAATCGAATACCTGCGTCTTATGGTAAGGCACGTCGAGCGGGCCGAAGAAATCTTCGTGAATGCGCCCGTCTTCCCTAAAATAGTGACAACTCGCCCATCCTACCCGCGTGTCCCTCACTCTTCTGTCGAGAGTGGCCAATACGGCCGTAACCGGCCCTTTTTCCTTCAAGGCCTGAGTGAAATATTCCGAATAAGAAGGCGTAAATCGAGAATTTTGTGAAAATGCGACAAGACTCGAGCACAAAAGAAGAGAAGATACGACTATTAACTTACGACGTTTCATTTCTTCTGCGCTGCGGCCGACATATCCAAAGGCTTGGCATTCTGAGGTACACTGAAATCGAACATCGCATCGTTTCCGTCCAGCTTTATGTCGGAATAGATGGTGCGAATGATAGTAGAGTCCTTCCGGGAATTATAAATGACTTCAGTGCTTCGATATGGGAATGGGGTGTATCCTACCAAATCGTATTTCGAATAATACACCTTGACGGTAGGATGCCCGTCTTCGGTGAGCGTGGCGCTGTAAATAGGGAGATAATCCTTATTATACACGATTTCTGCCCGAGGAGGCAGGTTGTTACGGGTGGTCGAATAGGTTTTCTTCACGAGCCCGTCTTCCAGTCTTTCAGTAGATTTAAGCGAATATCCCGCCAGAGAAAGTCCCAAGTCGTCTATTCTTCCGAAAAGGAATACCGAAAGCAATTCGTCGGACGCGTTCATGGCACCCGAGTTATCCACATACACCTCATTAGTGTTAGGAAAATAGATCTTGCTTTCTCCGAGGATGTTAGTTTCCATTATATACTCCATAGGAGAATGGAAATAAGTCACCAAGCGTCCATTGTTGGAACAATAGACGCTTTTGGTAACTGTAGTTACATTATTCCCGACCAAAGTCTTTACTTCGACATCCGCTGAAACGCGTCTCTGCGCGAAACCTAAAACGGGCGAAAGGATAAAGAGGGTGAGAAGTATGTGTTTGATTTTATTCAAGACTAGATGAGGTCAGCCCACATCAACCAACGACCGTTGTTGCAGTACTGGCTGATATTGTTATCGATTACACCCATCAACAGGCAAACCCAGTCGACTACGTAAACGATACCGAAGCCACAACCTGTTACGATGTTAAGGATAACTGCGAGAGCAGATGTTCCCATGTACATACGGTGAACTGCAAGCCAGCTTGTTACAGGGACAAGTGAGAGTACGAAAGCGACAACCGGACTAGGGGCTCCACCGAATTTGATGGTAGGAGACTGCAAGTCAGAAGCAGATGATTCCATAGACATAGGTGTAACCTCTACAGCGTTCTCGATCATAGCGTCGATTCCCTGCTCGTCAATTGAATAGTTTGCTGCTGAAGCAGCGATCCCCATACCGACTACGGCAATAAGGCAAAGAATTAATTTCTTCATTTTACTGTTAATTAAAATATGTTTAATAATTTTAGCCACATTTTATACAAATATAAGTATTTTTGCAGGAAATTGTTCATTGTATGACGACTTTTTTCATATCAAGTTCACAAAACCCTAAAATAAAGAAACTTACGCTTCTTCAGCAAAAATCTTCGGAAAGACGCGCGTGCGGGCTGTTCGTAACTGAAGGTAAAAGAGAGCTACGGCATTGCATGGAAGCCGGGTTGAAGGTAGATTCAGTGTTCTATTGCCCTTCATTCTTAGGGAAAGGCGAAGATACCGACATTCTCACCAAGCTCGACGGCGAAACTAGCCTCTACGAAGTAAGCGAGGATGTATATAATAAAATCGCATATAGAGGAAGCACGGAAGGCATAATCGCCGAAGTGGTCACCCCTCATAACACTCTGGAAGACCTCAGACTTAAGGAAAATCCTCTCATCGCAGTCCTGGAAAGCGTGGAGAAGCCGGGTAATCTGGGAGCGGTCCTTAGAAGCGCCGATGCGGCAGGGGCCGACGCCCTCATAGTATGCGACCCTCTTACGGACCTCTATAACCCTAATCTCATACGCAGCAGCGTAGGAGGCATCTTCACCGTGCCTTGCGTGGCGTGTGAGTCTTCGGAATGCATAGACTTTCTGAAGAAACGCCACATACAGATACTTACGGCGCAGCTCCAAGACTCCCGTCTCTACTACGACACCGATATGAAATGCGGCACGGCCATAGTGATGGGGACCGAGTCCACCGGCCTTAGCGACGTATGGAGAAAAGCGGCCGACGCCCACATAAGAATCCCTATGCTGGGAAGAATTGACTCTCTGAACGTGTCGGTAAGCGCAGCCATATTATTATTCGAAGCAGTACGTCAGAGAAATGATTAAGTTCGGACTGGCAGGCTACCCCATTGCGGACTCGCTGAGCCCGCGTCTTTTCGATGTGGCCTATCACGGGAATTGGCCATATGAACTGCTGGAATCGCCCGACTTCGAAGTAGTGGCAGACAGGTTCCGAGGGGAGCCATTTCGGGCGATTAACGTCACGGCACCGTTCAAGAGCGCGGCACTGCAGCTATGCGACTCACTCTCCGAGGAGGTGCGCGAATGCGGCGCGGCTAACATATTGGTGAAGGAATCGGGCATAAAGGCCTACAACTCCGATTTTCTGGCTCTGAAGGAGATGCTCCGCGGGGCGGAAAGCGTTCTGGTGATAGGCGGCGGAGGCGCCGGGAAAGCAGCCCTTTCCGCAGCCCGCGCACTCGGGGTGGAACCTTCATTAAGGCATCACGACGAATTGGCAGAGCCACTCGATGCGGATGTGGTGGTATGTACGCTTCCACGCTATGCTCCGGGCCTGGAACATATAAGATGCCGCAAACTCATAGAGGCTAATTACAAGACGCCGTGCTGCGACGCCCTGCCGGGTATAAAAGAATATATCCCGGGAACCACTTGGCTTAAATTACAAGCGATTCTGGGATATGAACTTATGACCGGCGAAAAGCCGGATGTAGAAGCCGTGCTGGGGGCTATTTAAGGCATAGCACTACAGGACAATGGTCCGAACCCGCTATGTCGTTAAGAATCTCTGTCGAGAAGATGTGCTCCCTAAGGCTTTCGCTCACCAAAAAATAGTCGATACGCCAGCCTGCGTTCCTGAAACGGGCACCTCCACGATAAGACCACCAGCTATATTTCACCTCGTCCGGGTGCTGAAAGCGCCAAGTGTCGATGAATCCCGAGCCGAGAAGCTCCGTGAATTTCGAACGTTCCTCGTCGGAAAATCCTGCATTGAAGTGGTTCGTAGACGGATTCTTGAGGTCTATCTCCTCGTGAGCCACATTCATGTCGCCGCACACCACGACAGGTTTCTTACTCTCCAGGGACTTTACGAATCCGCGGAAGGCATCTTCCCAATTCATCCTGTAATCCAGACGCCTTAGTCCGTCCTGAGAATTAGGGACATAGACATTGACCAGATAGAAATCCTCGAATTCGACCGTAACTACCCTACCCTCGTGGTCGTGCTCGTCGATTCCCAAGCCATAACTCACCGAAAGAACCGGCTTTCTGGTATAGACGACCGTGCCGGAATAGCCCGGCTTGTCGGCGTAGTTCCAGTAAGAAGTGTATCCTAAGAATTCCAAGTCTATCTGACCCTTCTGAAGCTTAGTCTCCTGAAGGCACACGCAATCGGCATCGAGCTCGTCGAAAATCTGCGCGAAACCCTTTCCCGCCACGGCCCTGAGACCATTTACGTTCCAGCTGACTAACTTTACAGGCTCCATTCCGCGCCGTCTTTAGTATCCTTTACCTTTATGCCGAGCTTATTAAGAGTGTCGCGGATATGGTCGGACGTAGCCCAATCCTTATTCGCCTTGGCCGCTGCCCTCTGCTCGAAAATCATCTGCATAAGCCCGTCGATGACCTCGGTGTTAGACCCTGAGCCTTCCTCGTCTTTCAGGCCAAGCACGCCGAACACCACGTCGTCGAACAACTGCACGAGAGTATCCAGATCTTCCTGGGCCAATCTGACCGTCCCGGCCTTCGCTCCGTTAATGAGCTTCACCGCCTCGAAAAGGAACGACAAAGTGCCAGGAGTGTTCATATCGTCGCATAAGGTGTCGTATACGCCTTCGAAGATGCTTCTAACCTCAGGCGAAGTAGCCTTGCACACGTCAGGAGCCACTGTCGAAAGCAAGCTGCCGTATTCGTAATTAGGGCATTTGCGACCCGCCATCTCATAGAGGGCGCGAGACGCCTGCATCAATTTCTCAAAACCCTTCTGCGCTGCGGCGAGAGCCTCGTTAGAGAAGTCGAGGGTACCGCGATAGTGTGCCTGAAGGATGAAGAACCTGACTGTCATAGGGCTATAGGCCTGAGTGAGCTTAGGATGCTCGCCGCTGAACATCTGCGGAAGGGTGATGAAGTTACCCAAACTCTTTCCCATCTTCTGGCCGTTGATGGTTATCATATTATTATGAACCCAGTAATGAACGCCTTCCACTCCCCTGCAAGCCACATTCTGCGCTATCTCGCATTCGTGATGAGGGAACATAAGGTCCATTCCGCCTCCGTGGATGTCAAATTCCTCGCCCAGATACTTCTCGCCCATCACGGAGCATTCCAGATGCCATCCCGGGAAGCCCTCGCTCCACGGTGACGGCCAATGCATAATGTGCTCCGGCTCAGCCTTTTTCCAAAGCGCGAAATCGTAAGGAGCGCGCTTGTCGCTCTGTCCGTCGAGAGAACGCGTACCCTCGAGAGTATCGTCCAGGTTTCTTCCGCTGAGCACTCCGTAGTGATGGTCTTCGTTATATTTTCTTACGTCGAAATAGACGCTTCCGTTACTTTCATAGGCATAGCCGGCGGCGAGAATCCCCTTTACAGCCTCTATCTGCTCTATGATGTGTCCGCTCGCACGTGGCTCTATGCTAGGAGGAGCTACGTTAAGCTCACGCATAGCCTCGTGATATCTAAAGGTATAGGTCTGCACTATCTCCATAGGCTCGAGCTGCTCGAGTCTTGCCTTCTTCGAAATTTTGTCTTCTCCCGAATCGGCGTCGTGCTCGAGGTGCCCCACGTCGGTGATGTTACGCACGTATCTTACCTTATAGCCCAGATGCTGAAGGAGTTTGAAAAGCACGTCAAAGGTCACTCCGGGCCTGGCGTGTCCCAAATGTGCATCTCCATAAACAGTAGGCCCACATACATACATTCCCACTCGTCCTGGGTTAATCGGCTTGAAAACCTCTTTTTGATGGCTTTTCGTATTAGTTAGTCGAAGTACTCTCATATTTATAATCCATTTAACCTACGAAGATACAAAATATTTTGCTATCTTCGCAGCGTGATTTTAAGCGGAAAAGAATTATCGGACAATATCAAGTCGCAGCTTGCCATGCAAGTAGCGACTTTTCCTTCCAGATATGGGCGCGTGCCACATTTGGCCGTAGTCCTCGTGGGAGATGACCCAGCCAGCGCCACCTATGTCAGGAATAAGGGCCGGGCGTGCGAAAAGATTGGCATTCAGAACAGTACCATACATTTGCCGGCAGAGACTTCCGAAGAGGCGTTGCTGGAACAAATCAGGCTCTTGAACGAAGATGAGGGTGTGGACGGCATATTGGTGCAGCTTCCACTTCCTGCGCACATCGACGAGTTGAAGGCTCTCTATGCCATCGCTCGCGAAAAGGACGTAGACGGATTCCATCCGGAGAACGTGGCTGCGCTCTGGAGGCGTCGCACCGAGCCGGAGACGAACCCGCAGTATTGCGTACCGTGCACTCCCCGAGGCATCATCAGGCTACTTAAGGCGGCGAACGTGCAGATAGAAGGCAAACGTGCCGTGGTCGTGGGTAGAAGTAACATCGTAGGTCTTCCTACCTCAAAACTCCTTCTGAACGAGAATGCCACGGTGTCGATATGTCACTCGCACACGGTAGGATTGGCCGAAATCACCCGCGAGGCCGACATTCTGGTGGTAGCGGTAGGCAAGCCGCGTTTCATCACGGCCGATATGGTGAAGAAGGGCGCTGTGGTAATCGATGTGGGTATAGACCACGGAGAGGACGGAAAGCTCTGCGGAGACGTGGATTTCGAAGCAGTGAAGGAAGTCGCGAGCGTCATTACCCCGGTTCCGGGAGGCGTAGGCCCCATGACCATCTGCTCTCTTATGGAAAACACCATAGACTGCTTCATCAACAGACAACAGTAAATGATGAATGTCAACCAAAAGTTTACATTGTAAAACGAGGATTGGTTGACGCGACATACATAATGTGGTAATTTCGCAAAAGCGGCCGAGGTTCTCTCGCCGCACCTTGCTAAAGTATTAACCACATAATTTTAACGAAGGCACGCCCACATTCTCTAACAAACATAATGGCGTGCCTTCGATTTTTTTAAAAGTTATGAAAAAAGTTCTTCCCAGCACCACAGGAGCCCGCTGATTTTCAGCTGGTTTTTCATTTCCGACACGGTTTCCGACACGGTTGAAGCCCTTCACACTCCGACACGCAGCTGCACGTAAATCGCCATTTCAGACTATTCTGGTGGCGTTTTTGAGGTGACATCACTACACCTTTGGGATACCTGGGTGGAGTCTAGGGGTATGGAACTGCAGCGTGTCGGTGGAAAGGATGTGGGATGGTTGCGATTGCCTACTGTTTTCCCTCAATGAGGGTAAAATCCTGTTTTGACGTGTCTCTGATACTGTTTTCACGTGGTGTTGCTGACAATTGAACAATTTGAACACTGCCAGTTATGACTAAATTCACTCCTAGCGTGCTAATTTCTGACTGCTGGGGCTCTGTCAGGGACCTCACCTTCTATCACGTAGATGGCCGCTGCTACTACAAGAAGAAAAGCCAGTGTGAATTCCCCGGGACTGACGCCCAAAACAGCCAACTAGATGTTCACCGTCGGGCGCTGGCAGCCTGGAGGACCCTGGAGCATTCCGTTCAACTGACCTGGAACGCCCTCGCGGAGTCCGTTATAAGCCACAAGCCGCCCTTCGACAATACCGCTCATATCTCCGGCCAGAATCTCTTTGTAAGCGACTATCACGGCTTTTATACGCTGGGAGATGAGCACGTCCCCTACCCGCAGGCCTGGCAGAAGTTTCCGGTGCATTCCCTGGACTTCGAGGACGCCGCCGTTGATGGCTCCGACCTCCGCCTTTGCTTCCACTCTTATTTTCCCGAGACGGAGCCTGCAGGCCGATACCAGGTACTTTCCCGCATCCAGCTGACGAAGCCCGGCTACGGCCGAAATCAGGGCCATATGCGGAACTTCCTGGCCGACGCACCCTGTGACTCCGACGATGGTCGCGTTTGCATTGTAGTGGACGATTTCCGCCGGCGTTGGGATCTGGATCTTGACGAGTATCAAGTCCACGGCCGTTACGTCCTTCTTGACCGGCAAACCGGATATCGCAACATCCCACGCGAGTTCTCTTTCTCAATGAAGCTGCTGTAAAATCCGACCAAACGTATGGCGAGGTTCGACCCTTGCTCGAAATTTCTTCGTGCCGGGCTACACGCTATTACACCCCTTTATAGTCTATTATATCTAAAGCAAAACTTTCGTTAAAAATGCGTAATATATTGTTTTGCAATTAGAAAGAAATACAATATATTTGAAGTGCACAAGGGGTTGTGTAGCTAACTTGAACCTAAACTTAAACCTATGCAAGCGCTTCCTTCCATTGCTTTCGGGGGCTTCTCCGGTTCAGCCAAGGGTGTTACGGCTCGCCAAGTTGCGGGCCGTACCATCCTTTCGGTGAAAAGCTGGCCCACCGGTCAAACCACCAACGCCCAGGTGGCACGCCGCGCCTCGATGTCCAAAATATCGAAGTTCTGGAAGCTTCTATCCAATGATCAGATGCGGGAATGGGACCGCCTCGCGGAGCACACCTCCGGGCAGTCCGCCTTCGGCCAGAAGGCCGAGATTTCCGGCATGAACCTTTATATCCGCCTCAACGTCAACCGAGCAATGGTTGGAGAAGCTCTCCTCTCCACTGCCCCGTTGTCCAACGTCTCCGTACCGAACGTCATTTACAACCAGGTGGCCATCACTCCTGAGTTGGTGGTCTTCGGCGGCATCACGCACGAACCCAGCGGCGTCCTCATCGCCTCCGTGTGTCTGTTCTTTATTGAGCCACTGGGAGAGATTGCTAGCTCCGCCGTGAGCATTGTGAGTGAGCTGCTGGTCCTCTGCGGAGCCATCCTGGGCGTCAAAGCCAGCTACGATGTCAAATTCAGAAAGTTCGAAGCCGAACTGAGCCAAGTAATAGAAAACGAAAAAAAGCCAACAACCTAAACCAACCTATGAAACGCTTCCTGCCACTGCTTCTGCTTCTTGGCGCCTTCGCCTGCAGTACTGTCCGCCCGCTTCCGTCGACGGACAGTACCAAGGTGGAGGTCAGGACGGAAACAGTCACGGTTCACGACACTGCCTTTGTGGAGCTGCCGGTCATCATTTAATAGGTGGCCACCCTGGACACTACCTCCACACTGGAGAACAAGTTCGCCAGATCCGAGGCATCCGTCAGCGCGGGTATCCTCAACCACACGCTTGAGACCAAGCCGGTCCAGCTACCCGTCCAGGTTGAGACCAAGATTGTCTACAAAGACAGTCTCGTTTATCGGGACCGAGTGCAGACTCAGACTGTGGAAGTTGAGAAGAAACTGACCACCTGGCAGCAGGCAAAAATGAAGCTGGGCTCCATAGCCCTACTTCTCATAGGACTTTCAATCATATACCTTATATACCTTATTGTCAAACGCTTCTAAAACCTAAAACGCTATGAAGTACATTCCTTCCATCGCCTTCGAGGAGATGAGCGGCAGCGCCAAGGGCGTGACCGCTGCAAAGATGAAGAACCGGAAGTACATCCGTAACCGTGGTTACGGTGGAAGCATCCGGACTTCTGACCAGGCCAAGGTGAAGAGCGTCTTCAAGATGCTCACCACCAAGTGAAAAACCATCACCAACGAGCAGATTCTCGCGTGGAACAAGCTCGCTCTCAGCCAGGCCGGCCGTTCCGTCCTGGGCACCTCCGCCAAGATCTCTGGCGCCAACCTGTTCACCCGCCTGAACTACTGGGTCGTGACCCTCGGTGGCCAGGTCATGGTGACTCCTCCGGAGCTCAACTCCGTGGAGGCCCCCTCCCCCGCAACCATCGTGTGCCAGGGTGACACCTTCACCTTCAAGTTGGATCAGGCTTCCACTGACAACGGCAGCATCTACCTGGTCATCGAAGCTTCTAAGGATATTCCACTGAAAGCGAAGCGGTGCGGCGCAAGCCGCACTGCCCCTTTGTATATGTATATACCCCTTTTCATTCCCTCCGGGCGGGGTACGCCGGTCTTCGCGAACTGGCACTGACAGTCGAATAGAAGCACTATCTCAATATCGCTGATGCGTGGCCACCGGCGCAGTCTGTGACTGGCAGCGTGGAAGGCTTCTGGCGGGATTCTTCCCGGCAGAGGCATGGAGGAATAGCGGCCAGGTTGAACACGGCGAAGCCGTACCTTGGAGCAACGGCTCTTGACTCTTTGTGGACTGCTTGTCAGGCCACAAGGAGTCACAGACGTGGCGACCCGCCCGAAGGGCATAAGGCGGCAGGATACTCGCACTTCTCAGTGGCTGATGCGGGAGATGTCGCTTGAATACTGATGCCGTTGATGCGGAGCCCTCTCCTGCCGCCGCCTCACCCGGGAATTCGAAGGTAGGACCTCCGCACCGCACTAACGGAGCGTCCTTATAAGTGCGGGAGCCTTGCGGCGAGGGCCAATGGAGCGGAGGGCGGCCGTGAGTCTGTGGCCGGCTTGTCTGGTCACAGTCTCACAGCGAAGGGTGGCAATAGAGGTTGCTGGTCTGGCTGTTTGGGCGGAGGCTCTGCTGGAGACCAAACTGACAGACGAGCAAGTACCGCTTTCATTCTGAACACCGCATCCACATTATGTCCTTGATTATAAATACTCTGAAAGACACAAAGGGATGTTACTTAGGGACATAATTTCCTCTTGTGAAAATATTTGTGTATATTTGAACCACTATAACCATATTGAAATTAAATCATTTGTTTTTATGAAACGTTTTCTTGCACTAATGCTATTTTTCGTTTTAGGAACAAGCATGACCAACGCTCAAAGTACGAAGAAATATGATGGGCCGATGAAGTTACCTTGGGATTTGTATATGTTTATGCGCTTTGATCCCAGGAGTTTCGAAACCAACGGCAGTTACTCATACTACGAAAATGCCGATGAAGACCGAATCAAGCACGGTGACTTCTTATTTACCTATACTGCAAAGAATTTCAATCGTGAGATGAGAGGCCACTATACTGATGGCAAAAAAACCGGTGCGTGGACAATCAAAGACATAAAGACAGCGACAAAGACAAATTATGCCAAACATATGGATGTTTCCTTTGCCTTCAAGGATGACTATCTTGATGGGCCATTCAAAGGAACTTTCCACAACGGGCACGAAGAGTATGTTATTTCTTATACTTTCAAGAAAGGACGCATTGTTGACCCCTTCCATATCAAGATAACAGATGATTGGGAGGAAGGACAATCATGGGAGATTGATGGCACTATAGACGAGAATGGTCTTCCTACCGGCATTTGGGTTCTCAAGCAGAAAGGTGGCATTGAAATCACCCAAAAACGTCTGTACATGAAAGGCGCACTGGTATATATCCAAGAACAAGATGCTTCTTCGGGAAGTAAAACTTTGCCTTTCTGTGCTTTCAGTGGCCTTAAAAAAGCGCCTGCGGTCGAAGAGATTTCATTCGTTTCAGTAAACGGAGATGAGTGTATTTCTTATCAAGGACAAACTGCACATCCCGCAAAAATCAGTATGACGGGACATGGTTTCTATCCAAACAAGGATATCCTTGAGAAGTGTAAACTCCCCAAAATTGGCAAGTTGTGGACAGCAGAAGTAATTGAACTCCTTCCTGAGAGCATGTGGAGATATGCAAAGCATTTCTATGACAAATTAGACATGCCTGATGATATTTGGGATGGGCCGGAGCCTTTAGCCGATCAGCGTTTGGAGTGGGATACTTATTACACTGATAAATAGCGTATTGTTTAATAAGAATGTCAATAGACTAGCCGCGTTTTATTATGGTGTACAAAGTATCTGTTAAAAGAACCTGGAGGTTCAACGACGGATCAAGGTTAGAGCCAGGGATGTCTGTCAACGTACAGTCTAAGCAAACATCTGCAGCCAACTTGCTCAATGCCGGAATGCAGGATGTTTCAGATGCCTTCTTGCGTAACTATGGTGTGTCAATCTCGCGCACCCAATTCGGATTCGCCAATAACTACCTCGATGCAGCAAAGATCTGACGAAGAAGGTCTTCAAGGCCTTAGCTGGAATGAACATATCCAAAAGCGGCCCGAAATGTATATAGGCCAGCTTGGGGATGGGAACAATGCCCAGGATGGAATATACACCCTCTTGAAAGATGCTATCAACACATCGGTAGATGAGTTTCAAAGGGGGTTCTGTAAAGGCATATCTATCGATGCTAACAAATCCTCCATCACTGTTAGAGAGTATGGCCGTGGAATTCCTTTGAAAGATGTTGTTCACGCCACAAGCGGTGTCAACGTAGGGATAGGCGCACAATCGACTAATCTTAATGTTCACCCGATCAAAGTGGTCAATGCCCTTTCAAGCGTCTTTAACTTGACATCGTACCGAGATGGAAACAGATCTTGGGCCAGGTACTCAAAAGGAGTTCTCTCAGGCCAAGGCATTGATAAGACGCATGAGAGCAATGGGCTGCTAATTGAGTTCTCTCATAATGCCGGTATCTTCCCCAATTATTCCTTTCAAATGGATATCGTGCAAAGTATCCTCAAAGGGGTCGCCCAGCAGAATAAAGGTTTATCCGTTGTATTTAACGGTGTCGTATTATAAGAAGAGCTCTGATTAATTCAGAGCCCTTTTTGTTTATAAACCCAAGGCAGTATCACCGAGATATTTCACCACCTTATTAACGTCTTGTGTGATATTCCAAGCAAAATAAGTTGGATGCGAGGTCAATATCAACT